>Ga0073936_10003277_pt1 | contig 23329 bp, 14 predicted proteins | sample AliMusrvi5mmetaG_FD_87041 | JGI IMG/M metagenome (GOLD analysis project Ga0073936, IMG submission 87041) | Freshwater lake bacterial and archeal communities from Alinen Mustajarvi, Finland, to study Microbial Dark Matter (Phase II) - Alinen... | ecosystem: Environmental > Aquatic > Freshwater >... | reverse complement strand
GAGATGAACGGGGGATGAACGGCGCCGCGCAGTAGCCGAAGTCCAAGACGGGGGGAACGCGCGGGAGCGGCGCTCCCGCTCAGGCGTGACGCACGGCGCCGTTGTGCGCCCCGTAGCCGCCGTAGGCGGCGATGACGGACCGAGGCACGAGGCCGGGCTCGCGGCCGTCCTCGTGGGCGCGGTCGCTCGCCTCGTAGGCCCAGCTCACCGACTGGATCATGGGGCAGCGGAGCGGCTCCGGCGGCAGCTTGGCGAGCGGCGGGCCGACGACCGGCATGCGGCTCCACTCGTCGTCGGCCCTGAGCACCAGCGAGGCGAGGATCCTGCCGCCCAGCCTGGTGCCGGTGAGCCCGTGCCCGGAGAAGCCGAGGCCGGCGTGCACGTTGCCGCCCGGCGCCGTCTCGAAGAACGGCAGCGCCTCGCCGGTGATGTCCATAGGGCCGCTCCAGGCGGCGTCGAAGCGCACGCCCTCGAGCTGGGGGAACAGCCAGGTCAGTCCGTGGGCCGCGACCGTCGCGAGCCGCTCTGACGTGAGTACGCGGCCGCGGATGCGGTCGCCGCGGACGATGCCCATCGCGCCGCCGCCGATGGCGATGCGGCCGTCGGCGGTGCGCCGCAGGTAATAGAGCATCTCGCGCAGGTCGGCGACGCCCATGTGCGAGGTCCAGCCGATCCGCTCGATGAGCTCGGGGATCGGTTCGGTGACGACCATGAAGTCGGTGCACACGGCGAAGGCGCGGCGGAAGTGCCGCTCCCGCGCCGCCCAGGCGCCGCTGGTGAGGACGACCTGGGCCGCTCGCACGGAGCCGGCCGGCGTGACCACGCGGGCCGGCCGGCCGGCCTCCACCCGCACCATCGGCGTGCCCTCGAAGATGCGCACGCCGCGCTCGAGCAGGACGCGGCGCAGCTCGCGCGCGAGCTTGGCCGGCTGCAGGACGGTGAGATCGGGCGTGATCACGCCGCCGACGAAGCGCGGCGAGTCGGCCACGCGCCGCGCCTCCGCGGCGTCGACGCGGCGCAGCCGGTCGGCGAGGCCGTGCTTCTCGAGCAGGCGGAAGGTCTCGTCGTCCGGCCCCGCCTGCCACTCGCCGGCGCGCGCGTAGAGGATGCCCTCGTGGTGCGCGTCGATGCGCGCCTCGTGGCGCGCGATCCACGCGTCGAGATCGTCGACCATCGCGGCGAGGGCGGCGGCGTAGGCCACCCCGCCCTGCTCGCCGAGAGACGCGCACAGGCTCGACAGTCCGGTCCACGACGGCGAGAAGAAGCCGCCGTTGGCGCCGCTGCCGCCGGCGCCGCAGATGTCGGCCTCGAGAAGCACGATTCCGAGCTGCGGCGCGCGCTGGCCGAGCTCGTAGGCCGTCCAGAGGCCGGCGAAGCCGCCGCCGATGACGCAGACGTCGGTGATCGTGTCGCCGTCGAGCGGCGGGCAGAGCACGCCCGGATCGGCCCGCAGGGCCTCCTCGAGCCACCAGCTGCGCGCTCCGACCCGGAGTACCGGCGCTCCCGCTCCCTTCGCCGCGTCCCGTGTGTCCCTACCTCTCATCGAGCACCTCGTTCTTCGTCGGATGTCGCATCGTGAGTCCGGCCTCAGTGCAGCAGGCCGCTCACTCCCTTGAACGTGTACAGCACGCCGATCGCCGCGAAGGCGACCATGAGGATCGGGCGATGGTACCTCGCCAGCCACATCTTGGCGCGGCCGAGGAACCCGCCGACGGGGCCGGGGGCGACGATGTAGGCGACGACGGGTACGGCCGACGTGGACACCGCGACCGCGACGAAGATGGCGAGCGCCACGAGAGCTGCTGCACGCGAGACCCCGGAGGCGAGGATGTCGCTGAGCGCCGGCGCCTCCATCTCGTAGTTGACCAGCATCACGCCGACGAGCGCGGCGCCGAGCGGGCCGAGGCGCCCGATCCAGCGCATCCAGCCCGGTTCGCGGTCCTTCTCGCCGGGCTGCGGCCGGCGCACGAGCAGCACGACGAAGGCCGCGAGGAAGGCGAGCCCGAACACCAGCCACAGCACGAGGATCAGGTGCCCGCTGCGCGTGCCGGAGCCGAGCGACGCGCCGTGAAACAGCGTCAGCACGACGGCGCCGAAGCCGAAGGAGACGGCCGTGAGCGCCGTCAGGTAGGCGATCCCGTTGGCGACCGGTTTCTCCGTGGCGGTCATCACGATGGCGGCGATGATCGGCACCGGGTTCACCGCGATGGCGACCGCTACGGGCAGGATCTGCAGGAGGAGATGCCTCATCGGGCCGCCGCGGCGCGGACCTGCTAGCCGGACTGCGGGACGGGCGCCGGGCGGTCCCGGTAGCTCTCCGCGAAGACGAGGAAGCGGCGCACGTCGGCGAAGTCGGAGGCCAGGCCGAGCGAGACGCGGATCGTGTTGGGCACGTTGCCGGTCTTGTCCTCGATCGTGCGCTGGCACTGCAACAGCGTGATCGCGGCGCTCGGATCGGTGAAGCAGCGCTCCATGTCGTCGCGCGAGATGTGGTGCGCCACCTCGCCGTCGCCGGGGTTGCAGAAGCAGCCGCTGCGCACCGAGATGCGCTCGCGCGCGGCGGCCGCCTCGACGTCGTAGACGTCGTAGGGCCGCCCCTCCCGGTCGAGGAGGTAGAGCGCGATGGTCGCGCCGCGCCGTTCCCCGTCGCGCGGCCCGAAGACCTTGACCAGCGGCTTCCCGTCGCTGTGCCGCAGCGCCGCCAGCTCCTCGAGCAGCCAGCAGGCGAGCGCGTGGACGCGCGCGTGGACGACGTCGATGCCGACCGCCTCGAGGTGCTCGATGCCGATCGTCACTGCCGGCAGCCCCAAGTAGTCGATGGTGCCGTCTTCGAAGCCCGTCGCTCCCGGCGCCAAGTGATACCAGTCCTCCTGCTGCACCGAAGCGAGCGTGATCGTGCCGCCGGCGAACCACGGGCGCTGCAGCCTGGCGAGCGCTTCCCGGCGCGCGATCAGGCAGCCGCTGCCGGTCGGGTAGCCGAAGAGCTTGTAGAACGAGATCGGGATGAAGTCGGCGCCGATCGCCGCCGCGTCGAGCCGGTTGGTCGGCGCGTAGGCGGCGCAGTCGAGAAGGACGTCCCAGCCGAGGTCGTGCGCCTCGGCGACCCAGTCGAGCGGGTGCTGGGCACCGCTGAAGTTGGACTGTGCCGGGTACGCGAAGAGCTTGGCCGGCGCGCCGGCTTCGCCCCCGCGCCCCGCGCCCCGGAGGGCAGTACGGACCTGCTCCTCATCGAGCCGCAGGTCCTCCTCGCGCACCGGGATGTACGTCGCCGCCGCGCCCTTGCGGCAGGCGAACTCGCGGATCCCGTTGACCGAGTTGTGGTTGTCGTAGCTGAGCAGGAAGACGCCGCCGGGGACGAACGGGTACGCCTCGCCGACGAGCTTGAGGGCGCCGCTGGCGTTGGGCGTGAAGACGATCGCGAACTCGTCCTCGGGCGCGTGGAAGAAACGCCGCACCGCCTCGCGCGCCTCCTTGGCGAGTTCGGACGAGGCGAGCGACGTCGGGCTCAGGGAGTGCGGGTTGCCGAGCACGCGCCCTGCGAGCAGTTCATGGTGGCGACGCAACTGGGACTCCGCGTACAGGCCGCCGCCGGTGTAGTCGAGGTAGGTGTGCCCGAGGCGGTCGAGGCGCGCGTAGTCGGCGGCGCGCAACTCGTCGACGGCGGTGGTGGTGGCGTACGCCGGGAACCGCCGCACGAAGTCTCCGTAGGCGGCGGCCTCCGCGGCTGCGTACCGCGCCTCGATCGTCATCGGCCTCCTACCTGACGATGAGCCTCGCGCTCCCCACCTTGCTCTGCACGTTGCCCGCGGCGTCGGTCGCGGAGACCTTGATGGCGTAGCGGCCGGCGGCGAGGCTGCAGCGCCAGCGGTAGGTCATCTTGACGTTGGTCGCGCACGTCACGCCCCTCAGCGTCGTCTTGAGTTTGGTGCCCTTGTACATCTTGATGACCGCCGTGGCCGCGCCGCAACCCGGCGACGCGTCGTTCACCTGATACTGGAGCGCGACGGTCTTGCGCGTCTTCACGGAGGCGGGGAAGGCGGCGGTCGCCGGCGCCTGGCTGTCCAGCTTGAAGGTCAGCGTCTTGGGCGACTCGACGTTGCCGGCGACGTCCAGTGAGCGATACTCCCAGGTCGACTCGCCCTGCACCGTGACTTGGACCGGGCCGGTGTACGTCGTCCAGCTTGCGGCACCTTGCTGCCGGTACTGCGTCGCTGCCGGGCCGGAGCCATTGTCCGACGTCGTCAGCGTGATCTTCGGCGCGACGTTGGTCCATGTCCTGGAGGCGCCAACCGGCGTCGTGGTCGCCGGAGCTACCGTGTCGACAGACACCGTGATCTTGTCGATCGCGCTGGCGTTGCCGGCACCGTCGAGCACCTGATACTCACAGGTCGTCGTACCCTGCGGGAAAACGACCGGCCCGGTGTACGTCGTCCAGGTCGTAGCACCCTGAGCGCGAAACTGCTTGGCGGCGACGCCTGATCCACCGGCGTTGTCGGTGCCGTTCACGGTCATCGTGACCGGGCCGCTCGCATACCAGCCCGCGGCGTTGGCCGCGGCCGGCGCCGAGATCTGCGCGCTTGCGCTCGGCGCCGTCAGGTCGATGTTCACGAAGCCGTGGTGCGTCGTCTCGGTGTTGTGGGCGTAGTCGGTCGCGTAGTAAGTGACGGCGTGAGAGCCGGCCGCCGAGACGGTGAAGCCGAAGGTGCCCAGATACCCGGGGTAGACATCGTGCGCGACGTCCACGGTCACGTCCACGCTGTCAACCCCGGAGAGCGCATCGCTCGTCGTGAGCGACACATTCCGGGTGGTGTTCGTCCAGCCGGTCGTGGCGCTGGCGGAGAGGCCGGTCGCGACCGTCGTCGGCTCAGTGGTGTCGATCCTCACCGTCGCCGAGTTGTTGCCCTCCATGTTGCCGGCCTTGTCGCTCGAGCAGTAGTAGACCGTGTGCACGCCTTCGCCCGTGACCTCGATGGAGGAGCACTGGCGATAGGGTGCCGCGTCGACCCGCGCCTGGGTGAAGAGCACGCCCCACCCTCCCGCGTTGTCGGCCGGCCAGAAGTCGATCGTGCGCGCTGCATTGGACCACCCGGTCAGAACGCCGGTGGCCGTCGTCGTCGGCGCCGTTGTGTCGCTCGCCGAAGGCCGAGCGAACGCCTTGATGCAGAGGTTGGCGGGGTTCGAAAGGCTCGGATCGCCGATGTCGAACCAGGACGTGCCGGTGGAGCTCATGAAGCTCTGGCCGAGCTGAGAGGTCGCTGCCGAGGAGTAGCCGGACCACGAGGACTCGACGGCGTGAGGGTACTTGTAGGTGGGCGTCGTCAGCTTGACGATCACGGAGAAACTCTGGCCGGCGCTCACCGCCAGCGGGATCAGTTGAACGGTGTGGTAGCCCGGCTCGGCCATGCTGCCCGATGTCGCCAGTGTCCTCGTACCGCCGTGAGTGGATGCGGTGTAGACCTCGAAGCTCGTGCCCGCCTCAGGGGTGTAGAAACCGGCCATGGTGATCGGATCCGAGGAGGTGGCGGTGAAGTCGTTGGCGCCCCAGGCGACCGTCGATGCATAGCCGAGGTTCTGCACTCGCCCCAGCGGGTCGTACTGGTACGTCGTCGTATAGTCGCCCACTCCGCCGGCGACGAACCCGACCGCGTTCCGCTCGGCCCAGTAGTCGTAGTAGGAGAGGTGGAAGTACCCCGCCTCTCCCCAGGAGGTGCCCCAGCTGTTCTTGACGAGCCAGGCGCCGTTGCCGGGCGGGGCCGCGGCGAAGTTGGCCGCGCTGAAGTTGTCGTCCCAGCCGACGATGGTGACGGCGTGACCGGAGCTCGGCGGAGCGTAGTAAGAGGTGCCGCCGTAGTAAGAGGCGTACGCCGACCTGTAGTTTGCGCTGGACCACTGCATGGTCGTGTAGACGGCGCCCGTGTTGTAGAGCCAGCTCTTGACGGCGGCGGTGTCAGCGTCCTGGGACTTGGGATCGCCCGCATCGGCGCACAGGATGTCCATATCGCGCAGGCGCACGCGTGGCTGCAGGCCGGCCGGCGTGATGCCGTCGCCGTAGGGATCGTCCGCCTCGCTGACCGGGCCGCGCCGCGCCAGATACGCGGTCGACATGATGTGGGTGCCGCCCCCGCTGTACGGGTTGTAGTCGAAGCCCGACGTGAGCGCCATGTTGTCCTCGGAGAAGTCGTACGTGTACCCCGTGCCCAGCAGCCATGACTCGAGCGAACCGAACGTGGCGAAGGCCCAGCATGTGCCGAAGGCACCTTGGTCCTTGACCGGCGTGACGTGATTGCTCGTGCGCAGGTCGAAGGCACTCGGGGCCAGCCCGACAGGGTCCGCCGGTCCGACCTGACCAGCAGAACTGGGCGCGAGCACCGGTTCCGGAACGAGGCCGAGGACGTATCCGCCCTCGACGGTGCGCATCGGCAGGCGCCCCAGGCGGAGCGCCTTCTGATACTGCACGAAGGCCGGATTGAGCGGGGCCTGTTCCGGCGGCATCGCCGCGAACGCGGCCACGGGTAGGGCCAGGAGGACGAGGCCGGCGAGCACGCACGCGGCAGGGACGATGCCCGAGCGGCGCGAACGCGCCCTGTGCTCACGGGACGACGAACGACGGATGCGCATGACTCCCCCCTCAGTGAGTCGCGGCAACGGATGCCGCGCACAGGCGACTGGCTCCGCTGCCATGCTAGCACCATCGTCCGAACGCTCAACGACAGTGGCGTTGACACGGCGTCAGATCTGGCAACGCCATGCCCAGTCGGTTCGCGGTTCGGGCCGGAGGACCGGCGCAGATCGGCACATCCGGCGCAGATCGGCTACGCCGGATCTACGGCAGGCGCCGCTCGCGCACTTCGTCGACGATGTGGTCGACGAACTCGGCGAGCGGCCGCGGCCCTTTGTCCTCGCCGCGCTCGCGCACGCCGACGGTGCCGGCCTCCTCCTCGCGGTCGCCGACCACGAGGATGTAGGGCACCTTCTGCAACTGCGCGTCGCGGATGCGCTTGCCGATGCTCTCGCCGCGGTCGTCGACGTCCACGTGCAGGCCGACCGGCGCCTTGGCGGAGTCGGCCGCGCCGGCCGCGCGCAGCGTGCGCATCACGTGCGCCGCGTAGTCGGCGTGACGGTCGGCGATCGGCATCACGAGCGCCTGCTGCGGCGCCAGCCAGGTCGGCAGGTTGCCGCCGTAGTGCTCCAGCAGGATGCCCATGAAGCGCTCGACGCTGCCCAGCAGCGCGCGGTGGATCATCACCGGCCGGTGCTCTTCGTTGTCGGCGCCGGTGTAGGTGATGTCGAGGCGCTCCGGCATCGCGAAGTCGACCTGGATCGTGCCGCACTGCCAGGTGCGGCCCATGACGTCGCGGATGTGGAAGTCGATCTTGGGGCCGTAGAAGGCGCCGTCGCCGGGGTTGAGCGCGTAGGCGAGCGGCTCGCCGTCCGGCCCGGTCTCGCCTTCGAGCACGCGCGTGAGCACGCCCTCGGCGAGCTCCCACACCTCGTCCGAGCCGATGCTCTTGCCCGGCCGCGTGCTGAGCTCGATCTTGACGTCGCTGAAGCCGAACGCGGCGTAGATGCGGTGCATGAACTGCACCACGCCGCGGACCTCTTCCTCGAGCTGTTCCGGCGTGCAGTAGATGTGCGCGTCGTCCTGGGTGAAGTAGCGCACGCGGAAGAGGCCGTGCAGCACGCCGCTCATCTCGTGGCGATGCACGCGGCCGAGCTCGGCCATGCGCAGCGGCAGGTCGCGGTACGAGCGTCGGCGGCTCTTGTAGATCAGCAGGCCGCCGGGGCAGTTCATGGGCTTCACCGCGTAGGGCTGCTCGTCGATCGTGGTGAAGTACATGTTCTCTTTGTAGTTGTCCCAGTGACCGCTGCGCTCCCAGAGCTCGCGCCGCAGGATCACCGGGGTACTGATCTCCTCGTAGCCGGCGCGCACGTGCTCGGCGCGCCAGAAGTCGACCATCGCGTTCCAGAGGCGCATGCCCTTGGCGTGGAAGAAGGGAAAACCCGGGCCTTCCTCGTGGAAGCTGAAGAGGTCGAGGTCGCGGCCGATGCGCCGGTGGTCGCGCTGGCGCGCGAGCTCGAGCGCCTCGAGGTACGCCGCCAGCTCCTCCTTGCTGGGGAAGGCGGTGCCGTAGACGCGCGTGAGCATCGCGTTCTTCTCGTCGCCGCGCCAGTAGGCGCCGGCGAGGCTGGTGAGCTTGAAGGTGCCGCTGCCGAGCTTGGTGGTGCTCGGCAAGTGCGGGCCACGGCACAAGTCGACGAACTCGCCCTGACGGTAAACGCTGATGATGGGCGCCGCGCCGCCTTCGGCCGCGGCCGCGGCGAGCAGGTCGCGGATCAGCTCGACCTTGAACTGCTGGTCGAGGCCTACGGGCAGGCCGGAGGGGCTCGCGGCGTCCGGGGCGGCCAGCGCCGTCGCGCCCGCCGGCCCGAACACCGCCAGCGCCTCGTCCGCCGGCAGCTCGAAGCGCTCCACCGGCAGGTTCTGGCTCACGACCCTGGCCATCTCCTTCTCGATGCGCGCCAGGTCGGCCTCGGCGATGGGCTCGGAGAAGGAGAAGTCGTAGTAGAAGCCGTTGTCGATCGTCGGCCCGATGGCGTACTTCACGCCCGGATACAGGCGCAGGATCGCCTGCGCCATGACGTGCGAGGCGGAGTGGCGCTGGATGTCGACGGCGTCGGGATCGTCGCCTTTGAGGGTGACGATCGCCAGGCGGTCGCCTTCGTGCAGCGACGCCGCGGCGTCCACCAGGAGGGTGACGTCCGGGTCGGCGGCGCGCGTGACGCGGCCCGCGATGGCGGCCTTCGCCAGCCGCGGGCCGATCGCCGCCGCCGCGTCGCGCACGGACGCGCCGTCGTCGAGCTCCAGAGGGGAGCCGTCGGGGAGGGTGACGTGCAGGGTCATGAGCGGACCGGTCCTTTCGTGCTGCGCGCCCGCGTACCTTGGCGGGGGCTGTTGACCGGGTGAGTCTACCCGCGCGGGCGGCGTCCAGTCGAGCGCGCGGCGCGGCGTCAGATGATCGGCTGCAACTCGTGCGAGAGGATGGCGCGCAGCTCCACCTTGGGGCCGGCGACGACGCCGCCGCGCGCGCCGGACCTGGCCTCGCCCAGAGCCAGGCGCGCCTTCGCCAGCAGTTCGACGGGGCTCTCCTCCTGCCCGGTCGCGCCGCCGCAAGCCGGCACGATGTCGAGGCGGTGCCGGCCCAGGACGACCGGTTCCACGGCCAATGCCAGCCGCAGGCGCGCGAGCGCCTCGGCAAGATCTGGCTCGCGCGTGTTGGGCATGACGACGAGGAACTCGTCCTCAGTGCAGCGGCCGAGCACGTCGTAGGGGCGCAGCGCGCTCCGCAGGCGACGGGCGACCTCGTGCAGCACCTGGTCGCCACCGGAGGCGCCCGCCAATTCCCGCGCCTCCTGCACCTGCGTGATGTGCAGGAGCCCGACGCTCAGCGGCGTCTTCTCGCGCGACGCGCGCTGCAGCTCCGCCTCAAGCCGCAGCAGGACGGTCTCGCAGTCGTCCACGCCGGTGATGGCGTCGACGGCGCCGCAGGCGCCGTCCTGACCGCCGTCGATCGTCGCGTCTCCCCACGGCAACTCGACGAGGCGCAGCCCGTAATCGACGCGCGTCAGCAGATCGGCCGGATCGGCCGGCATGAAGACGAAGTCGTTGGCGCCGGCCAGCAGCCCCTCGGTGACGTCGCGCTCGGCGCCGGCCGGCGTCACCAGGATGATGTACGGCGGGTGGCCGAGGTGGAAGTCGCGCATGATGCGGCACAGCTCGGGACCCTCGAGCCCGGGCAGATCCCAGTCCACGAGGGCGAGACGCGGCGGCTCACTGCGCAGCAGGATCTCGAGCGCGCGGGCGCCGTCGCCGGCCTCGATGGTCTGGACCTCGTGAGCGCCCAGCATCGCGCTCAACTCTCGCCGGGCCGCCTCGCTGCCGTGCGCGATGAGCACGTCCATGTCGCCGCCTCCCCACCCCGACTCGGTGCCGGCTCGCCATCCCTTTCGGGGGGAGTCGTCGCCCTTTGGCTTCCCGGCAAAGATGGGAACGAATGCCCAGGGTCGGGCGCGCCGACGACGCGTCAGGCTCACGCAGGTCGCGCGGCCTAGACGTATGTTCTAGACGGCCGCGGCGCACGTGTTGCCCGCCTTGGCGGCGCACGCGGGCGTCGGCGAAGCGGACCGCGCCGGCGGGCGCAGGCATACGGAGCGGGGCGGGCCGCCAGACGCCGGCCGGCCGCCCGGGCGCCCGCCCGCCCGTCCGAGGTCAGCGCGGCGCGCTCATCCCGCGCTCACTTCACCGTGTACGTGTGCGCGTACTTGGCGCTGTACGGCGCGATCCAGATGGGGTCCGTGACGATGGCGCCGTTGTCGTCCATCCACGTCGGAAACTGGCTGATGACCTGCTCGCGCACCCATCCCTTGTAGGTGCCGGGCGCGAGCTTGCCGAGCGGCACCCACCAGTCGATCGCCCACACGCCGGGATAGTTGACGCTGTCCCATTGGTAGGCGGCGTCCCAGTACCGCACGGCGCGCAGCGGGTCGGTGACCGTCTTGGACCAGGTCCCGTTGACCTTGTGGAAGGTGAACGTGCGCAGCATCGCTACCGGAGCGAGCTTGGCTCCTGTCTGGCTGTCGACCCATGTCGCGCCGACCACGATCTTCCAGGTGCGCGGGATGGCGCCGGTGTGATGGGTCATGGTCAGCGGGTCCGTGGGCCCGTTCCACGAGTCCCAGCCGCCCCGGAACGAGGTGATGTATGCGGTGTTGAGCTGGGCGTGGTCCCACGCCGGCGCGGGCGCGGCCAAAATTCCCAGCGCGAGCAGGACGAGCACGAGCAGAAGCAGTAGTCGTTTCATCGCTCCGCCTCCTTGAGGATGCGACGCGGTGCCCGCCTCGCTGCGTGACCCGTGGTCGCGGCGGCTTGGCCAGTGCACGCCCGCGTCGCGTGACCAGAGCCCAGTACCCCGGTCATACGCTTCCATTCCAAGGTACACCAGGGCAACGGTGACTAAGTGCGAGCGCCGGTGCTGCCGATGGAGACTACGGACGCGCGATGGACACCGACGACGACGATACGCCGCAGGCCGCGCCGCCGAAGACGCTCGAGGAGCTCGGCTACTCGGCTGGAGGCGGGCGCACGGCCGCGGGCGGCGGGCGGAATGGCGGCCGCGGCACGGCGGGCGCCGCGGCCAGACCGCCGGACGCGGACGCTGTGCTGCGGGAGGCCCTGCGCGCCGAAGCGCCCGCGCAGGGCCTCTGGAAGCGCACGCTCCAATGGATCGTCGCCGCCGGCCTGACGGTGCTGCTCGCCTGGCTCACGTACTCGCGCGACGGCTGGATCCCGTTCCTCTCCGGCGCCGACCTCGCGATTCACGAGTTCGGCCACCTGCTCACGTTCTGGGCGCCGGCGATGCTCTGCTCGTTCGCCGGTTCGTTCCTGCAGGTGGCCGCGCCGCTCAGCCTCGGCGCCTACTTCTGGGGGCGCAAGGACCGCTTCGCCGTGATCCTCTGCGGCGCCTGGGCGGCCGAGAACCTCAACAACGTCTCCGTCTACATCGGCGACGCGCAGCGCATGGTCCTGTCGCTGTTCGGCGACGACGGCTCCGGCTCCGGCCACGACTGGCACAACATCCTGCGCGACCTCGGCTGGCTGAACGCGACCGACGCGCTCGCGAACGCCGTGCGCGCGGCGTCGGTCTGCCTCTTCGTCGTCGCACTCGGCCTCGCCGTGCTCGGGTTCTACCGGGCGCACGGCGAGTAGTCGCGGCAAAGGCGCCCGCGCGGAGCGGCTTCCGGCCGGCTCGCGCTCGCGTCAGTCCGCCGGGCGGTACGTCCCGGCGCCGATGAGCCACGTGCCGTCGACCTTGCGCACGTAGCTGATCTTCTGCTGCACCTGGTAGCCCTGGGATGGGTTGGCATATTGGTAGCTCACCCAGCCCTCCCCCGAGCCTCGCGCGATCTGGACGAAGTCGCGCACGATATACACGCCCTTCGGGTCGCGCAGGTCCCAGCGGTTCTGGCCGACCTTCTGCGGCTCCGCCGGCAGGCACAGGGTGTTGCCCTTCATGTCGTAGGCGAAGACGTAGAGCCCGGCCCTGAAGAACGGGCCTGAGGTCTTCATGAACTCCGCGATGGCCTGCTTCTTGCCGTGCTCGCGGCCATACTTGAGCGCCTGCCCGACGAAGGCGACGACCTCACCCTTGCCCGGAGGCCTGACCGCCGCGGGCCCGTAGGTGCCGGACCCCAGGAACCACCCGTTGTCGACCTTCATCACGTAGCCGAGCTTGGGCTCCTGTTTGCCGCCGTTCGCCGGGTTGGGCCAGGTGAAGTAGAGCCAGCCGCTGCCCCTGTGCGCGAGCGACACGAGGTCGGCGATCACGGGAACGCCGTTGATGTCTTTCTTGGCCATCAGGTTCTTGCCGACGAGGGAGGCGTCCCCGCCATGCGCGATCACGGTGCCGCCGAAGTCGTAGGCGTAGATGTAGAGCTGACCCTGATGGAACTCGCCGCCCGGCGCCGTGAAAGCGGCGAGCGCCGCCTGTTTGCCGTGCGCCCCGGCGTAGGCGACCGCCCTGGCGACGAACGCCTTCACGTCCGCCTGGGTCGGCGCGGTCGTCACGGCCGTGCCGGACGTCGCGCCCTTGAACGGCCCTACGTGGCGCCCGGCGCAGACGATGTACTTCTGGCCGTCGCTGCCGGTGACCAGCTTGTAGTACGTCGACTTCAGGTACAGTCCGCCGGACCCCGGCTGCCTGTAGACGTACTGCTGCCAGCCGCTGCCGACCGCGAGCGCGCCGGCGACGATCTGGTCGCGGAACAACGTGCCGACGACATCGGGCTTGCCCCGCATGGACTGGCCGCGCACAGTGGGGTCCGGGTTCGCCACCAGCGTCACGTTCGTGTCGTAAACGAAGGCGTAGAGGCTGGGGTTGGCCGCGTCCTTGTAGGGCGCCTGACCGGCGTTGATGGCGGCGAGCGTGGTCGCCGCGTCCTTGCGGAGAGCCGCGGCGGTCACGCCGACGAGCGCCGTGACCTGCTGCCGGCTGATGGGCGCCGGCCGGGCGGAGCTGGGCGACGCGGAACTGCCGCCGCCCGGCGCCGACCCGCACCCCGCGAGCACCGCGAGGCCGAGCGCCAGCAGCGCCCCGGCAAGGACCGTCCATGGGATCCGTCTCATTTGTTCCTCCCTGATCGCCGCCGGCCTCTTCTTCAAGCTCTGCGCCAGCCGCGGTCTGGCCGGCCTACTGCCGTTGCCGCAGCGCGAAGCGCTCGGCCGGTCCTGGTCCTCTCGGGGCACGTGGCGGCCTCTTCACTCACGGTCGCCGCAGAGGGCCGCGGGTGAAACGCCGGTCCGGTCCCCCCGGACCGGGACGATCTAGACAAGCTGGCGCTCCGCCAGCCGGCGGAACAGCCCCGGCTTGGCGATGAGCTCCTCGAAGGTACCGCACTGGGCGACGGCGCCGTCCTCGAGCACGTAGATGCGGTCGGCGGCCTTGACCGTGCTGAGGCGCTGGGCGATCACGAGGCGCGAGGCGTTCATCTCCTTGAGGCCGTCCATGACGACCGCCTGCGTACGGTTGTCGAGCGCGCTGGTGGCCTCGTCGAAGAGCAGCACCGTCGGCTGCGTGGCCAGCGCTCGGGCGATCAGCAGGCGTTGGCGCTGTCCGCCCGACAGCGTGACTCCTCCCTCCGCCACGAACGTGAACATGCCCATCGGCATGGCCTCGATATCGGCGGCGAGTCCGGCGGCGCGCGCTGCTTCCCAGGCCTCGTCCTGGGTGAGCTGGGCGGCGCCGGCGATGTTGAGGTACACGGCGCCCGAGAAGACGCGGCCGTTCTGCAGGACGGTGCTGATCTGGCGCCTGAGCGCCGCGAGGTCGAGGGTGCGCAGATCCTGACCGTCGTAGTGGATCTCGCCGGCGAGCGGCTGTTCGAAGCCCAGCAGGAGGCGGAAGATCGTCGACTTGCCGGCGCCGGACGGGCCGACGATGGCGACGAACTCGCCGGGCCGGACCTCGAGCGAGACCTCGCGCAGCGTCGGCACGGCCGCATCCTCGTAGCCGAACGTGACCTTCGTCATCTCGATGTGGCCGCGCAGCCGCCCCGGGTCGGCCTTCGTCTCGGTGACTTCGGGCTCGGCCTCCAGCAGCGGCTTGGCGCGGCCGTACAGCGGCGCCACGTTGGTCAGCTGCGTGAGCGCCATGGCGAGCGCCAGAAGGCCGGCCAGCAGCTGGGCGAAGGCCGTCGTGTACGCCATGAACTGCCCTGTCTGATACGCCGAGCTCAGGAACAGGAAGTAGATGGCGAAGGCCCCGACCGAGCAGAGCAGCGGGTACGCGGAGTCGAACACGGTGCCGACGATGGCGATGCGGTCGGCCTTGACCGTGTGACGGCTCATGGCCACGAAGCCATCGCTCCAGCGCGCAAAGGCGCGTTCTTCGGCGCCGGTGTCGCGCAGCTTGGCGATCGCCGAGACGAGCTGGAGCACGTCGCCGGAGAGCTTGCCCTGCAGGGCGAAGACCGCGCGGCGCTCGCGGAGCTGGGCGAGGGCGACCACAAGCGACACCACCACGGCGACGACCACGAGCACAAGGGCCAAGGTGGCCAGCTCGGGGCTCATGAAGAAGATCAGGGCCAGGTTCACGAGCGAGAACACCGCGCCGAAGACCGACAGGACGACCGTATTGAAGATGATCGTGCTCATCTGGTTGACGCTCATCACGCGCATCGCCAGGTCGCCGGCCGTGAAGCGGCGGAAGAAGCCGGCCGGGAGCGTGAGCAGCCGGTCCCAGAGGGCTGCCTGCAGGCTGTTGTCGATGCGCCCTTGAAGGCGCACCGTGGCGACGCCGCGGGCGAACGACAACGCCCCGAGGACGACGGCGATGACGAGCAGCACCGCGGCCATCTGGGAGAGCCCCACCCCGCTGCCCGACGGGATGATGTTGTCGAACACGACGCCGGTGAAGATCGGCACGGCCAGACCGATGAGGGCGGCGAGCAGGCTGAAGACGGCGAGGGCCACCAGCTCGCCGGACGTGCCGCGCAGCACGAACGCCACGAGATCGCGGCCGCGCAACGACCGCGCCGGCAGCGGCCGATAGAACATGCAGGCCCGCGGCTGAAGGCCCGCGGCCTCCGCGGCGCCGACGCGGAACGGCGCCCGCCCGTCCTGCGGCGCGACCCGGTAGCTGGACGACGTGCGCGGCAACAACGCCACCGGCGCACCGTCGGCGAGGAACCCGAGGAGCGGCCCGTTGTCGTGGCGCCACCACTCGCCCTCCAGGGTGACCTCGCGGTAGCGTACGTGCGAGGCGCGTGCGATGGCCGAGACCGGCGTGTACGCCCTTCCGCCCCAGGCTTCCGGTGGGCTGACGAAGTGGATGCCGAGGCGCCCACCGACCGCACGGCAGGCGGCGAGCAGATCGTCCTCGCCGCCCTCGGTGACGCCCGCCGATCCGGAGTCCAGCACCGCGGCCTGCCGCGTGATCGTCGCGTGGAACGCCTTGGCGAGCGCACGCTCGCGACTCAGGAGGCGCTCGACCTCGAGCTCGTCCTCGCGCCGCACGCGCGCCGCGAGGCGGCGCAGCACCAGGCCGACGAGCGTGTCGAGCGGCGCCAGCGCAGGCTCTGCGCCGAGAGCCTGCGCGAGGTGCACGACGTCGATCGTGGCGGGCTCGCGCGCCTCCAGCCAGGAGGCGCCGGTCAGCGGGAGCCAGCCGTCGGAGGCCGTCACCGTGAGCGCCGCGTCCGAGACGAGGTCGGCGGCGCCCTGAGTGACGCGCACGCAGCGGTCGCCGCCGCGCGGCACGAGCGCCACGCCGGCCGGCAGCTCCTGGCCGGAGCCGGGGTCGGCCGGCATCGTCGCGGCCGGACGCAGCGCCTCGGGGAGCACCGTCGAGAGCTTCTCGGCCCACTCCGCCGCGGCGAGAACGAGCAGCATCCTGTCGGCCGGCCCGGCGAGCTCCCGCCACAGATCGGCGCGCGCCACGCGCACCATGCCGGCCGTACCGGCGGGCACGGCGAGCAGCGCTACGCGCTCCGCGCCGTCCCCCGGCGGACCCGCGGGCGCCCCGCACAGGAGAGCGTCGGCGCCGACTCGGGTGACGAAGTGCCGTGCGCCCGGCGCGCCGTCGGCGTCCAGGCGCACGGCGAACACGTCGACCGCGCCGTAGGCGACGCCCCAGAGCACTGCCGGCTCGTCGAGCAGCCACGGCCGGTTGCCGGCGACGGGCGCGGCCTCGTGCCCGGGGGCCCATGAGACGCCCTGCGGTTCGGGGCTATTCTCTGGCGAGGACGGCATACTGCCCCCCGAGCTCCATGAGCTCTTCGTGGGTCCCTCGCTCGACCACGACGCCGCCGTCGAGAACGATGATCTCGTCGCAGTCGCGGATGGTGCTGAGCCGGTGAGCGATGATGAGGCACGTGCAGCCACGGCGCCGCAGGCCGTCGTCGATGCGCTCTTCGGTGACCGGGTCGAGCGCGCTGGTCGCCTCGTCGAGGACGACGATGCGCGGGTTCACGGCGAGCGCCCGCGCGATCTCGAGGCGCTGGCGCTCACCGCCGCTGAAGTTGGCGCCGCCCTCTTCCACAGGGCCGGCGAAGCCGCCGCGCCGCGCCGCCACCACGTCCCTGATGCAAGCGTCGGTGGCCGCGCGCAGCACCCACTCGTCGGGCAGCGTCGTGTCCCACATCGTGAGGTTGTCGCTGCAGCTCCCCTCGAAGAGGTGGATCTCCTGGCTCACCCGCGACACGGAGCTCACGAGCACGGCGCGGGGGATCGCGGAGCGCGGCCTGCCGTCGAAGAGGACTTCTCCCTCCCAGGGGTCGTAGAGGCCGCACACGAGGTTGGCGATCGTCGTCTTGCCGCTGCCGGAACCACCCACGAGCGCCACGCGGTGGCCAGGCGGCACGTCGAGGTCGAAGTCGCGGATGAGCGGCTCCTCGAGGCGGCTGTAGCCGAAGGTCACGCCGCGCAGGCGCAGGTGGCCTTCGAGCTTGGGGGCCGCCGGGTCCAGCAGCTGCTCGCCGGGCGACGCGCCCTCGAGCACGGCGTCGACCGGCGCCCTGAGGACGTCGTCGAGGCGGTTCATGTCGCCGTGCGCCTCCTGCACCGTGCCGCCCAGGGTGACCAGCGTCGCGAACGGCGCGATGAACGCCGCCATGAGGGCGATGAAGGCGGCGAGCATGCCGACGCTGAGGTCGCCCTGGATGACCAGCCAGGCTCCCCAGGTGAGCATGATCATGCCGTTGAGCTGGCTCAGCAGCACGGGCGCGGCATTGAGGAGCTGCGTGGTGGCCCCGAGCGACTGACCCGCGTCGACGACGGAGGCCTGATGCCCGCCGAAGCGCACGAAGAACCCGTCTTCCATGCCGCTGGCCTTGATCGTCTCGATCATCTGAAGACCGGCCATGGTGGTGCCGGTGAGCTTGCCCGTCTCCTGCAGCAGGCGGCGGTTGGCGTCGATGCGCCGCCGCGAGACGAGGCGCAGGGCGACCAGGTTGAGCGTCGCGACGATCACCCCGATCAGCGTGAGCTGCCACGTGTAGGCGCCGAGCATGACGAGGTAGAAGACGAGCGTGCAGATCGTGATGACCGTGGTCGCGAGCTGCCCCGAGAGCAGGGTCGCGACCACGTCGTTGAGCGCCACGCGGCTGCCGATCTCGCCGGCATAGCGCTGGCTGTAGAAGCCGACCGGCAGACGGAGCACGTGCCAGAAGAAGCGGCTCGAGGTGGTGATCGAGAGCTTGACCTGCAGCCGCAGCAGGTATGATTGCTGGAGCCACGTGAGGACGGCGACGACGAGCGCCACGGCGACCATCATGCCGAGCAGCGGCGGGACCCAGCTGCTGAGGCCTTGCACGAGGTAGCCGTCCATGAAGACCTGCGTGAACACCGGCGTGAGCAGGGCCGGCACCACGAGCGCCAGCCCGGTGAGCACGACGAACAGCAGGCCTCTGCGCGATCCGGAGAGGCGCGGCAGCAAGGCCCGCACGAGGCTCGGGGGCTTGCCGCCGGGCGCGAACTCCGGCCCCTTCTCGAAGAGCAGCGCGACGCCGGTGTAGCCTCCGTCGAACTCCTCCCGCGTGAGCCAGCGCGGCCCGCTCGCCGGATCGTTGATGAAGACCTTCTTGGCGGTGAAGCCCTCGACGACGATGAAGTGGCTGAACCTCCAGAACACGATGAACGGCGCCTCGCGCTTGCGCAGCTCGGGGATGTCGAGGCGCCAGCCGCCGGCCTCGAGTCCGAAGGCGCGCGCGGCGCGCAGGATGTTGGCCGCCTTGCTGCCGTCACGCGACACGCCGCAGCGCACGCGCAGGTCCTCGAGCGGCACCCAGCGCCCGTGGTAGGCGAGGACGATCCCCAGTGCGGCGGCGCCGCACTCGACGGCCTCCATCTGCAGGATGGTGGGGGTGCGCACCCTCCGCCTTGCGGCCACGTTCAGTCTCCGGAGCCGAACAGATGCGCAAGCGACGGGAAGACGCGCGTGATCGGCGGGTCGCTGCTGAGGATGACCCGGGCGGTGCAGGCCGTGCCCGACGAGATCGGGTAGGGCGGCCCCTGCGACGACGACCACTCGTAGCCGCTGGGGTTGGCCGGCTGTCGCTGCAACGAGACCTCCGCGCGCAGCGGTGGGCCGGCGGCCGAGAACTGCGCGACGAGGAGCTCGTTCTGGAGCACGGCCATCATGCTCTCGGGGGTCGACGGCATCTCGGCGACGTAGGTGACCGTGCCGAGCAGGTAGCCGTACTCCTCGACGCTCGCGTTGGCCGGGACGATCTGGACCTGCATGCCGGGCTGCATCTCTTTGCCGACGCCGGGCGTCACGAACAGGGTGGCGACGAGCGGCAACTGCGCGGGCTCCACGGTGATGACCGGAGAGCCCCGGTTGAGGTACTGGCCCGCGTACACCTGCAGGGAAGCGACCAGGCCGGAGTAGCTCGACAGGACGGTCGCGGCCTCGCTGAGCTGCCGGCGTGTCGCGGTCAGCGCCGCCTCGGCTTGGGCGAGCGCGTCACGCGCCTCCACCGTCCCCAGCCGGTCGGCGCGCCTGCGCAGGCGCGAGACCTCGGCCTCGCGGACCCGCGCCTCGAGTTCGAGCGCCGGCTGGGAGAGCGTCGCCACGGGCTTGCCGACGCTCACGATGTCGCCGATCTTGACGAGCATCTCGGCGACCTGCCCGGAGTTGTCGCTCACGACGCGCAGCGAACGACCGCCGCGCAGGAGGATGCCCCAGCCGTCGACGGTCGTGGTCAGGCGCCCGGCCATGGACCAGACAAGAGCGGTGAGGATCAGGAGGCCGATGACGCCCAGCACCAGCCAGGCGCGCGGCCGCGTCACGGTGACGAGCTTGTCGAGCTCATCGAGAGAATCGAGCTTGGCCAGCGCCTCGTCGCGGAAGATCGTCTTCTTGCCCGGCTCGCTCACCGCAGCTCGCTGACGATTCCGCACGACCGGCGGCCGGCCATGGTGCGTCGCGTCATGTCGTCGACAGCCGGCGAGCCCTCATCGTGAGCCTCCATGCCTGCAGACGAGGAGCGGCTCAGCGGCGAACGCACCTCGCCGAGCTCCTGCGCCGAGGGTTCGAAGCGCGGCGGACGCGCCGCAGGATCCGCCCCGGACCTGAGCGATTCCATGAGTCCCGTCGCGCTCGCGACCGGAAGTGCCTCTCCTTCTCGACGATCGCCCCGGCGAACGCCGAGAGAGCGGGCGCCTGCCCGCGTACTCGGTCACCGCCCCATCCACTTCTGGTAGATGGCCTCGAACTCGCTGACGCCGACCATCGCGACGCCCTTGTCGAGGATGCCGAGCAGCACCGCGTCGTCCTTGCGCACGGGCAGGGTCATCTGGCCGGTGGCGACCGGCTTGCCCACCGGCTTGACCTTGTCCGCGACCTTGAACTGCGCCACGTAGTAGTCGGCCACCATCTGGTCGAGGATCATCGCCTGGGCCGCCCCCGAAGCCACAGCCCTGACGGCCTGCGGGTAACCCTTGACGACCAGAGTCGTCAGGCCGGCCGCGTCGGCGATCTGCTGACTGGAGTCGCCCTTGACGACGGCCACTTTGGCTCCCGGCGCTCCCTTGAGAGCCTTGAGCGTCGTGAGGCCGGTGGCGCCGGCGCCGGCGTAGATGCGCGTGTCGATCGTGGTGAACGGGCGCGAGAAGGCGAACCACTGTTTGCGCTCGGGCAGCGGGAAGATGCCTGCGAGCGTGTCGAAGCGGCCTTTCTTGAGCCCGTCGAGCTGGTCTGCGAAGAGGACGGGCGTGAAGACGACCTTGACGCCCAGGCGCTGGGCGACGAGCTTCCAGTAGTCCACGGAGATGCCGACGGCCGCACCGCTCTTGTCCACGAAGCCGAACGGCGGGTAGTCGTTGAAGGCGCCGACCTGCAGCGTGCCCTTCTGGGTGAGCCACTGCTGCTCGGCCGCCGTGAGCGTGCTCGCGGACGAGGCCGAGGAACTCGCGGCCGGCGAAGCCGGGGCGGGCGACGGGGCTTGGGACGAGCTCCCGCAGCCGCCGAGGAAGACGGCGGCGCAGAAAACGCAGGCGGCGACGACCGCCGCGCGCAGCGCCGTCTTGGGATAGGGGCCGATACGCAGTGTCAACGGCCTCACGGCCACCTCCCGTCGTCGCGATGAGGGATCTCACCGACTCCATCCCCTATCGGCCGCGCGCTCCGTGACCTGAAGTCCAGAGGTGCCCCGGACGACGGCCTCGGCGCGTCGGCCGGCGCTCACGACTTCAGGTGCTTCGCGTTCAGCCGGTGGTAGAGCCCCTTGAGCTTGCCGTAGAGCATGCGGTACTCGGCGTAGCCCTCCGCGTAGAGGCGCCGGTCGGCCGACGGCTCGAACGCCGCCGGGACCGGCACGAGCGCCGGCACGTCCTCGAGGCGAAGCTCGCCGAGGCAGACCCGGGCCCAGAGAGCCACGCCGCGCAGCTGCGCGTTGCGCGGGTCGCTCACCTGTTCTACTGGGCGCCCGAGCACGTCGGCGTAGATCTGGCACCAGAGCTCGCTCTGGGCGCCGCCGCCGAGGATGCGGATCCTGGGGACGGGCCGCTTGATGAACTTCTCGTAGGCGTCGAGCAGCCAGCGCGAGTTGTAGGCGACGCCCTCGAGGACGGAGCGCACGAGCATCGCCCTGTCGGTGCGCAGCGAGAGATTGAGCCACCCGGCGCGCACGATCTTGTCCTCCACCGGGCTCCGCTCGCCGTTGAGCCACGGCGTGAACAGCAGCCCTTCGCAGCCCGCGGGCGCGCGCTCGGCGAGACGGAAGAGGTCCTCGAACGAAGGCGAGAGCCCTTCCTCGGCCGCGCCGCTCGCGCCGATGCCGCTGCCGCCGCCGAGGAGGCCGTCGTTCGGGGCCACGATCTGCTCGCGCAGCCACTGCAGCGCGGCCCCGCCGGTCTCCTGGTTGTTGGCCACCACCGGGTGCGCCGGGTCGAGCCCCGGCACCGTGGCGATCTGGTGCAGGATGTCGGTGCGCTTGAACGGCACGCGGGCGCCGACCCACGACGTCGTCGAGATGGCGATGTGGCTCTCGTACGGCGCGACGGCGCCCGATCCCACCACGGCGGCGTGCAGATCGGGGATCCCGCAGACCACGGGCGCCCCGGCCGCGACGCCGAGCTCGGCGGCGACCCCGGGCAGCAGCGGGCCGAGCACCGAGCCGGTCGGGATGAGCTCCGGCAGCCTGCGGCGGTCCCGCCGCGTCCTCGCGAGGAGCCCGTCCACATAGCCGAGCGGCGCGCCGATGCGGTTGTCGGTGATCCACGAGGCGATCATCGAGGCCGGCGTCGCCGCCGCCCGCCCGGTGAAGCGCAGGCCGAGATAGTCGACGGGCTCGAGGATCACGGAGGTCTTCGCGTAGACCTCCTGCAACCGCGTGCGCAGCAGGAGCGAATGGCCCGTGGGATCGGCGCCGCTCGGCGTGGGCGCGCCGCCGGTGATGCGCACGAACGGCAGCACCTTGTGCGGCGCGAAGCCGCCGATGTTGACGGGACCGCCGATGAGCTTGCTGGAGAGGTCGCGGGCGCGCGTGTCCGCCCAGAGGATGACGTCGCCCACGGGCTGCCCGCCGGCGCCGACGGGAACGGAGGAGCCCCACTGCCCGGTGATGGCGACCGCGTGCAGCTCATCGCGATCGGCCCCCGCTCCGTCGATCGCCTCGCGCGCCGCTGCGAGCAGCCCGGACCACCACTCGGTGGCGTCCTGGGTCGCGGTCCCGTCGAGGCCCACGCTGAGGCGTACGGGGCGCATCGCCACGCGCAGGACGGCGCCCTCGAGCGACACGACCGCGACCTTGGGCCCCCCGTTGCCGAGGTCGACGGCGAGGATCCAGCGTGCGCCCACCTCAGGCAGCCGGCGAGCCGGGGGCGACCTCGTGCATCGCGTCGAGGACGCTGACCATCACGGTCTTGACCATCATGTTGCCCTGCGGCGTGCCGCCGAAGCCGTACACGGCGCCGGACCTGGCCGGCTGCCCCTTGTGCTGCGTGGCGTAGACGACCGCGCCGCGCAGCGCCTCGAGGAACGAGTCGGCGAGGCCCGGCGCCGTGTTGGGGCGCGTGACGCAGAAGTGCAGCGCCGGCGGGAACTGCAGGGCGATCATGCGCCAGCCCTGAGCGATGAGCGCGTCGTTGACCAGGTAGATGTCGAGGTCGCCGGCGGGCTTGAACGCGATGAGGAACGTCGGGTCGCCGATGACCTCGAGCTCGGGGATGCCGTCGCGGATGCCGTCGCGGACGGCGACCGCCGTGCGCATGATGTCGGCGGCGGCGGCCAGGTAGCCGCTCTCGCCCGTGGCCACGAGCGACGCCCACGTGGAGGCGAGGATCCCGCCGCTGCGCGAGCCGGCGAGGCCCGGAGACAGGTAGAGACCGCCGGGCCAGTCCGGGAAGGCGAAGTACTGGTGCTTGCGCAGTTCCTTGTCGCGGTAGAGCAGCACGCTCGAGCCTTTTAGAGCGTAGCCGTACTTGTGCGTGTCGGCCGAGATCGAGGTGACGCCGGGCACGCGGAAGTCCCACAGCGGCACCTCGTAGCCGAGCCGCTCGACCCAGGGCAGCAGCCAGCCGCCGAGGCAGCCGTCGACGTGCATGCCGATGCCGCGCGAGTGCGCCAGCGCGGCGATCTCCGCGATGGGGTCGATGAGGCCGTGCGCGTAGTTGCCGGCGCTGCCGACCAGGGCGATCGTCTGGTCGTCGATCAGCGCCTCCATGGCGGCGACGTCGGCGAGGTAGGCGCCGGTGAGAGGCGCGTGGCGCATCTCGATGTTCATCCAGTGCGCGCCCTTGTCGAGCGCGACGTGGGCCGTGACCGGCATGACGACG
>Ga0073936_10003273_pt1 | contig 23352 bp, 20 predicted proteins | sample AliMusrvi5mmetaG_FD_87041 | JGI IMG/M metagenome (GOLD analysis project Ga0073936, IMG submission 87041) | Freshwater lake bacterial and archeal communities from Alinen Mustajarvi, Finland, to study Microbial Dark Matter (Phase II) - Alinen... | ecosystem: Environmental > Aquatic > Freshwater >... | reverse complement strand
TCCATCCTTTTACTAAAACCAAACTAACTAACCTAACTAAACCTAAACTTATGAAAAAAATCCATTGCAAACATAGTGCACCTATTTATATTCACCAAATTAATTAAGTTAATGAAATTTAAAAGAAATGAAAAGATGTGTTAAATTGAATTTCATGACCAACCAAATAAACAAATTACGTTACTGCTCCTGTAAATTCCTGCCAAATCTGATCTGCCATAGCCTGTATTTCAATCTCTTTTTCTTTAAATATACGACTTCACTAAGGTGAACAGGCGGTCTGACGGGGAGACCATGAATGAATCACCTGACCTTTACCCACAAATAGAGACATGACAAGAGAATTTCTTGATTTAGGGTTGTCCAACCGGTTTTATTACGAAATATTCATATTCTCCTTTGGGATCTAACCCTTCGATCAGGATTGGTTTTTTATTATTCGACTGCATCATGGCCCGTTCGATATCTTCCTTGTTTGCGACGGGTACCTTATTCACATCTGTAATAATAAAGCCAACTTTCATTCCGGCATCTTTCAGACTTCCCTTATTCAGACTGACCACCTTTACACCTTCGTCGATTTTCAATCTCTCTTTGTCTGCTTCGGATATTGGATCAAATTCGGCGCCAAGAACAGAAGATGATTCTTTTACGATAGAGGTGTCACCTTTCATATTTCGCAACGTAACCTTGACCTCTTTCATTTCACCATTTCTGATATAGCCAACAGTAATTTCATTCCCTGGACTGAACTTGCCAACCTGCTCCTGCAACTGGGAACTGCTGCCAACATTATTCCCGTTAATTGAAACGATAATATCCCCCTCCTTGATCCCTGCTTTACGGGCAGCACCATCTTCAGAGGTGCTTCTGACATATGCTCCCTCTGTTTTGTCGAGTTTTTCCGCTTTGGCAATACTGTCATTCACCGTTTGCACCATTACACCCAATAATGCACGTTGTACTTCCCCATATTTCCTCAGGTCGTCAACTACCTTTCGGGCAATTGTTGCAGGAATTGCAAAGGAATAACCAGTATAAGAGCCCGTTTCGGAAGCAATGGCTGTATTGATTCCCACCAATTCACTACGGCTGTTTACCAAAGCTCCTCCGCTATTTCCCGGATTTACAGCAGCATCGGTCTGAATAAATGATTCCAGGGGCATATGACCACCCATTATGCCGATACTCCTCGATTTGGCACTGACAATCCCGGCTGTAACGGTAGATGTCAGGTTAAATGGATTCCCAACTGCAAGGACCCATTCACCAAGCTTGAGTGCATCAGAACTGCCCCAGACAAGGATAGGAAGATCTTTGGCGTCAATTTTGACGAGTGCAATATCGGTATTTGGATCCCGCCCTATTACTTTAGCAGTGAATTTGCGGTTATCATCCAAAATGACCTGAACATCAACCGCTCCATCAACGACATGATTATTGGTAACAATATAACCATCGGGACTGATAATTACTCCGGAACCAGAGCCCATTGCATATTGTGGTTGCTCCTTATAGCCCCTTGGACGCGAATTACCCGGTCGTCGGGGACCAAAAAAGAAATCATAAAGCTGGTTGTCATCATTATTACCAGTTTGTTCCTCCATTTTGACTTCAATATGAACTACCGCACGTACACTTTTTTCCGCAGCTTGTGTCAAATCGGGTAATTGCCCCTGTGGACTATCACTTATAACCTGGTTTGTAAGATGTATCGGTGCAGTTTCCCTCACAACTGTTTGCTGTTCGCGAACATTAAATTTTGCAACAAGGAAAACGGCAAACAGTGCTCCTGCAAACGCGATAGCAAACATTGAAATAATTTTTCTAATCTTTTCCATAATCGTTAATTTTAATATTATTTACACCTCAAAATTGAGGTCGCAAATATGAAGACTTTATGAAGAAATTAGTTGTAAAAGATTAATTAACAATTAATAAGAATTTTTCAGAGAAATCATCCCGAGTAAATCCATTTCTTTTTAACGTGCTGGTCTAACTGTTACTGGCAGACTTCAAAATTAGTGGAACAGAAAGATTCAGTTGCTTACCAATATTGTGATTCTCAGAAAAGATGTAACTCCTTAGCTTGTTCTTCCTATTGGTTATTTCCGTATCCTTGTAAATTGTATGATCAGATGGAGTGCAAACTTTTTTCAACGGAATAAAATTATGAGCCAGGATAAGGGAACTTTTAAGATGGAAAATACTGATGCCTTAACTAAATTCCAGGTACTTCTTATGGCCTTTGCAGCAGGAGCATCCGTGGCCAATATTTACTACAATCAACCGATATTAAAAGATATATCATTAACTTTTGATGTGACGGAAAGCAAAGCCGGAACCATTTCGATGCTTTCGCAAATTGGTTATGGACTCGGGCTCTTCTTTATTATCCCCCTTGGTGATAAAATAAGCAAGAAGAACATTATACTAATCCTGCTGTCACTTTTAATTGTTACCCTGCTGCTTATGACCGTTGCTTCCAGCATTCATCAAGTTTGGATTTTAAGTATCCTCATCGGAATATTTTCCGTATCGGTACAGGTTATTTTACCAATGGCTGCCAGTTTGAATCCGGCAACCAGGGGAAAAACAGTTGGTACGATTTTTACGGGTATTCTGATTGGGATTCTGGCGGCCAGGGTATTCAGCGGGTTTGTTGCCGAATGGTTAAACTGGCGCTATGTCTACGGATTTTCTGCGATGCTGATTTTTGCTATAACCCTGATGATCAAGGCAACACTTCCTGCAGTAAGGAATGAGTTTGAGGGACATTACTTTCAGCTTCTGCAATCAGTAATCTATCAAATTAAACGATTTTCATTGCTGCGGGATGCTTCACTTATCGGTGGCCTCCTTTTTGGAGTATTTTGCTCATTCTGGACAGTTTTAACTTTTCATCTAAGCGGACCCCCATTTTTCTACCATTCCGACACGATCGGTCTATTTGGATTAGTAGCTATCGCCGGAGCATTAATGGCTCCGTATGTTGGAAAGCTGGCGGACAAGGGAAATTCAAACCGATCTTTACTTTTTGCAGTAGGACTGATTATTTTCAGTCTGTTGCTTATGAAACTGCTCCCAAATTCAACAATAATATTGATAATTGCGGTTATCATTCTCGATATTGGGATTCAGGGGATGCAGGTAACCAATGTGGCCATGATTTATACCCTGGACCAAACCGCACATAGTCGCATCAATACTATATACATGACTTCCTACTTTATCGGAGGAGCGCTGGGAACATTTGTAGGATTACAATGCTGGAAATACGGAGGATGGAGCCTGGTTACAGGTCAGATGTTATTTTGGTCATTCCTCGCACTGGGGATGATACTGAAACGGGAGAAATAACATTTGAATTATGTAATTCACAGATATCAATACTTGTGGAGGGTAACGGAACCTACAGACTGAAACCGGTTATCAGAACTGTTGAGTCAGCAATCAGAGGATCTATCCAGGGTGAAATCACTCCAATAGGAATACTGGCTTCGGTAACTGCTACTTCAGGAGATCTCCCCTATTCGTCGAATGTGAACATTTCGGGTAATTTTATGCTTATGGGACTTCCCGCATGAACCTATTCCGTTAAGGTTACCCCATTACTCCCGTTGCTTCCGGTAACATAAACCAGTGTTATTGTGGTAAAAGATATAAATACGAATATTGGAATTGTCACTTTGTAAGAAGGTTAAAGAGCATAGAAGACAAAAATGCCCTGCACCTAAATGCGGGGCATTTTTTTATGAATCATACTTCTGACGATTTCGGGAGCTGTATCAATGGGTATTTTTATGGCAAGTACTCCTCAGAAACCACCTAGGGGTTGCTTCAAAATTTGTATTCCAGACAAGAATCGGGTAAAAAATAGTTTTGAAATCCATACTAAAATGTCAAACAATCCCTATTCTGGTAGGTATCTAATTATGTGTATATTGAAAAAGACAGTCACAAATTACTTGTAACTGTCTCATTATTAAGTAGCGAGAACCGGGGATGATCCGGTGACCTCATGATTATGAATCATGCGCTCTAACCAACTGAGCTACCTCGCCATTGTTTCAAATTAAAATTGTTTCACCATCTTTTATGGTTTGAGCGTGCAAAGATAATACCTTTCTGGTTTATGACAACCCTCCAATATATTTTTTTAAATTTTGTTTCCACTTATCAAAGAAAGTATTGGAGTTTATAAATAAATAACTATTTTGCGACTATTGATGAGAATAAACTTAAATTTACTGCAAAATGATGATTTACTTATGAAACAACCATGTGATTGTAACGATAAGCCTGAAGGAATAGGGTTAACCTTTCATAGTTCATGTGCGTTCCATACGACCTTTAAAAACCAAATTGTAAACGGATGAAAGAGATAAAATTAGAATTCTTCCTAAAAACTTCACCCGCTGTTTTGTTTAGCCGGATCAGTACTCCTTCTGGTCTTGCAGAATGGTTTGCCGATAATGTGAAGGTCGAAGGTAAAATATTTACTTTTATTTGGGGCAAAACAGAACAACAAGCTGAAATTACTATGATGATCCCCAATGTGTTAATCAATTTTCGCTGGCTTGATGGAGAGTCTGGCAGTGAATTCGGATTCAACATAATACAGGATGAACTTACTGGCGATGTTGCACTGATTGTCACCGACAACATTGATGATGATGACGCTGATGATGCCGGAAATCTTTGGAGCTCTCAGGTTGCAAAATTGAAACATATGATCGGATCTTAGTTTAGATACCCCCAAATTCCAAAAAAGGTGTAACTTTGCGTTCGTTTCAGAAACTCATTGCATGAAGCGACTACATTGGTATATTATTAAAAGTTTTATAGGGCCTTTCTTTGTCACACTCATCATCTCCCTTTTTGTACTGCTCATGCAGTTTCTATGGGTCTACCTCGATGAGCTTGTTGGCAAAGGATTAGAATTCAGCATAATACTCGAATTCATTGTTTACACCATGGCCATGCTGATGACCAATGCCTTGCCCCTGGCAATGCTGCTTGCATCAATAATGACTTTCGGTGACCTCGGTGAAAACAACGAACTGCTTGCAATGAAGGCGGCTGGGATATCGTTGTACCGGATAATGAAACCTGTCATTATCCTAACCATTTTCCTCAGTATCGGATCTTTTTACTTTTATAACCAGGTTATCCCCGTTTCATATAAGAAACTGATCGCCCTAATGTCTAGCATACGGCAACTTCGTCCGGAAATTATCGTAAAAGAGGGCGTTTTTTCCAATGAAATAGATAATTATTCAATAAAGGTTGGGAAAAGGTCTGCCAATGGTGATATGCTTTATGATATAATGATTTATGATCATACTGAAGACAAGGGAAATGTTACAGTAACTGTTGCCGATTCAGGCACGATGAAGATTACCAAGGATAAAAAATATATGATTCTGAATCTCTTTTCGGGCCAGACTCATTCTGAATTACAACCCAGAGACCGGAGAAAAATAACTTACCCCTCCAGAACTGACAAATTTGTAAAAGAATCTATTTTCACTGTATTACAGGGAATGGAACTCGAGCGTAAAGATGAGAGCGTTTTTCGAAACCAGAATCGTGCCCTTAACAATGCGCAAATTGTCTATTTTGTGGATTCAATTGGAAAAGAACTGGAAAAAAGGAGAGTTGAACAGGCAATTGTCCTGAACTATTTATCTCCATTAACTACCAATATTTTTAAAATAGCCCGAAAAGATACAACTCATGCACCACCCTTAAAGTTGGTCCAATATGTCAATGTCGATTCGATCGCTTCAAAATCTCCTTTTTCAATAAGATCCGGTATCCTGAATACTGCTCTTAATAATGCAAGAAATAATACCAGGTCAATTCAACAGTCTGATGAAGTACTGACTTCCGGTATCCGGAATCTGAACAGGTTCAGTATTGAGTGGCACAAAAAGTATACTTTTGCTATTGCTTGTCTGATATTTTTGTTTATCGGTGCACCACTTGGTGCCATCATACGAAAAGGAGGTTTGGGAATGCCACTGGTAATTTCAGTGGTTCTATTCATATTTTACTGGATTATAACAACAACCGGTGAAAAATTCTCACGCGAAAGTGTTACTTCCATCTGGCATGGCGTCTGGTTCTCGACATTTATCTTTCTGCCTGCCGGAATCTTTTTAACTTACAAGGCTGCCAACGATTCGGTAGTATTTAATATAAATTCCTATGCTGATTTCTTTAAACGAATTTTCAATTTTTTTAAAAAAAAGGATAAAGCGGGTAAAGACAAAATAGAATAAAAAATTTAATAATGAACGACATTAAACTGAATACCATTGAAGAGGCTGTTGAAGACCTTCGAAATGGAAAGTTAATCATAGTAGTAGATGATGAAGACCGGGAAAATGAGGGTGATTTTATTGCTGCTGCTGAAAAAATCACCCCCGAAATGGTTAACTTTATGGCCACAGAAGGGCGTGGACTGATCTGTGTGCCAATAACAGAAGAGCGATGTGAAGAACTTGATCTTGGTTTGATGGTTGGAGTAAACACCTCACTTCACGAAACACCTTTTACCGTTTCTGTTGATGCGGTCGGAGATGATGTGACCACTGGAATTTCAGCACACGATCGCGCCATTACAATTCGCAAGCTCGCTGATCCGGCTACGAAGCCAGAGGAATTAGGGCGTCCAGGACATATTTTCCCTTTACGTGCAAGAAGCAGAGGAGTACTTCGTAGGGCAGGCCATACTGAGGCAGCTGTTGACCTGGCACGACTTGCAGGACTGGCTCCGGCAGGAGTTCTTGTAGAGATCATGAATCCCGACGGTTCAATGGCTCGACTCCCTGAGCTCTACGAAATTGCTCAGAAATTCGGACTGAAACTCGTGTCAATTGCCGATCTTATCGCCTACAAGCTTGACAAGGAGAGTCTTATTGAAAGAGGAGAAGAGGTGCAGTTGCCTACAATTCATGGAAACTTCAGATTAATACCGTTTCTCCAGAAATCGAATGGGGTAGAGCATATCGCTTTGATCAAAGGTGAATGGCAACCTGACGAAGCCGTTCTTGTCAGGGTTCATTCCTCTTGTGCAACAGGCGATATCTTCGGATCATTACGCTGCGAATGTGGCGATCAGCTTCAGAAGGCGATGGATCTGATCGAGCAGGAGGGGAAAGGGGTGATTGTTTATATTCAACAGGAGGGACGAGGAATTGGCCTGATGAATAAGATTAAAGCCTATAAACTTCAGGAACAGGGTATCGACACGGTTGATGCCAATATTCACCTCGGATTCGATCCCGATGAAAGAGATTATGGTGTAGGAGCTCAGATTTTATGCAGCCTTGGCGTTCGAAAGATGCGCCTTCTGACAAATAATCCGGTAAAACGGGTCGGATTGGAAGGGTACGGATTAATGGTCGCTGAATCGATTCCCCTTGTTATTAAATCGAACCCTTTTAATGAGCGGTACATGAAAACCAAAAGGGACAGGATGGGACATTCATTATGAGTTTGAGATAAAAGTTATCTTGTAAAGTGAAAAGCACAATAAAGAATTGCGTATGTCCGACAATATAGAATATAAAAGCAATTACGAAAATGAGTTGAAAGAAGGAATAGATTATCACCTGTCGAAGGATGGTTACAGGATTATGACCGAAAGCTTTCTGAAAAACCGTGGATATTGTTGCGGAAACGGATGTAAAAACTGCCCTTATTTTCCGAAGGCAACAAAGGGGAACACCAATCTTCGGTAAGCTTCCACGAATAAAATTAAACTGAGATTAATTACAAACCCTGAAACTATGAGTGGAAAAGATCTGCGGATTGTCTTTATGGGGACGCCTGAATTTGCAGTAACCAGTTTGAAAGCTTTGGTTGAGAGTGGGTATAACGTTGTAGGAGTTGTCACTGCCCCTGATCGTCCTTCTGGGCGCGGTCAACAGTTGCATCAGTCGGATATAAAGGTGTATGCAATAGGATGCGGATTGCCTGTATTGCAGCCTGAAAAACTTAAGGATGAAGATTTTCTTCGGGACCTGAAAGCTTTAAACGCAGATCTGCAGATTATTGTTGCCTTTAGGATGCTCCCAGAAGCGGTATGGAAAATGCCCCCGTTGGGAACGTTTAATCTGCATGGGTCTATACTCCCGCACTACCGCGGAGCAGCTCCACTTAACTGGGCCATCATCAATGGAGACGAAGAAACCGGAGTGACAACTTTCCTTTTAAGACAAGAAATCGACACCGGAAATATATTGTTTCAGGAAAAAATTCCGATCGGATCCGAAGAAACTATTGGTGAGATTCATGACAAATTGAAGATTATTGGCGCCGATCTTGTACTGAAAACGACAGATGCTTTAGCGGATGGTGCGGTTATTCCTGTTTCCCAGAATTCCCTGACAATCGATCCTAAACGGTTACATGCCCCTAAAATCTTCAAGGAAAACTGCAAAATCGATTGGACAAAATGTGCAGGCGATATAAACAATCTTATCAGAGGGTTAAGCCCGTATCCGGCTGCATGGACCAATTTTCTCCGTAATGGATCCGAAAATAGTGTGAAAATTTTCAAAGCAATGGTGGAAAAGGTCTGTCATGATCATCATGCCGGCGATATCCTGAGCGATAACAAACATTACCTGAAAATTGCCTGCGCGGATGGATTTTTGCATATTGTTGATTTACAGCTGTCCGGCAAAAAGCGGATGGGTATAGCTGAATTCCTTCGTGGGTTTCCGAACGTTGACAGTTACAATGCACAATAATTGTTTCATTGCCTTCTCACCTTTCTTCTTAATGAAATTTGTTGTCCGGGCTGAGGTTCTTCGCCCCTTGTCATCCTGTTCTTGCGATAAAGTGCATTCAGCCGGACGCCATACCATTGAGCTACCGACCAAAGTGACTCCCCGCTTTTTAGCTCATGGAAATCGTTTCCCCGCGGAGCACTTCCCCTTTTATGCTGAAGGTATACGATAGAACCTGGCTCAGGACGGTCTCCCGGGGCTACATCATTGTATTTAAAGATTTCCCACTCTTTAAGTGAAAATTCGGCAGCAATCTGTTCGTAAGTATCCCCTTCTTTAGCAAAGAAGGCTTTTGCTCCATTTCTTTTTGCCACCTTTCGATTATCAGATGAGCGAAATCCCCTGTTACCAGCAAGTAATTTAATCCCTCTGCCAATGCTTTCAGGTCCGGTATACGTCAAAGTACTATTGTAATATTCATCCAGCTTGTAAAGCTGAAATTCCTCGATAATCTTTAATAATCTTTCCGGATATTGCGGGTCAGTCGCATATCCAGCTTTTTTTAATCCATAAGCCCATTTTCTGTAATCCTTAATATCATAGTCAAACAAAAACTGATAACGCAAACCCCCGGTTAGAAACTTTGAATGATCCCTGTAGGATTCAATCACACTTGAATATTTTCTGAAGCATTCGTTACGCGCATCATCATCCTGTCTGACAGAGGGCCCTGTCCAGTCATTTCTGCATTTTATACCAAAATGATTATTTGCGGTAAGCGCCAGCGTTGAATTTCCATCACCCGATTCAAGACATGCCTGGGCCATTGTAATACTTGCAGGGATATGAAATTCCCTCATCTCCTGAATCGCCAGCTGGGCAAACACTTCTATATATTCCTGACGGGTATTCTTTTGCGGGGGTTCTCCGGATGCAAAAAGTAACTCAGAACAGACGATTATGCTTGTTAAAAAAAATAATTTCCAATTAAAAGAGACCATAAAAAGTTAATCAGATAAATAAATCAATTGTGCTTCAAAATTAAAAAAATCGGGTTGATTGTCATTAATAAAATGGTAAATGAGACAAACCGGAATTTTTATTCAGGCAAAAACTGTCAGTTTGCGGAAGATACAACGGAACATTCAGAATTACAACTTATTAAGGAAGCGAATTCTCATAAAAGATTATGTATCTTTGAAGATTGTTAAATAGCACATCATGGAAGAGATCACCATCCAAATTAAATATACACAATACGAATCGGTTGCCAGTTTAGCTGAACAGGATAAGGAACTGGTATTAAAAGCAAGGGAAGCTGCTAAGGGTGGTTATGCTCCATACTCCAGATTTCGGGTGGGTGCAGCTGTACTACTCGAAAATGGTGTAATTATCACCGGCAACAATCAGGAGAATGCTGCATATCCATCCGGTATTTGCGCCGAAAGAACAGCCTTGTTCTATGCTGCTGCACAATATCCAGGGGTTCCGATCATTGCGATTGGTATTAGTACACTTAATCATGCACCATCAGGTATTGCAAAACCTTGCGGCGCCTGCCGGCAGGTAATGGCTGAATATGAAGATCTTGCCAATATGCCACTCCATATCATCCTGGATAGTTCGGATAAAATACTGGTAATGGATGGAATAGATAATTTACTCCCACTCAGGTTCAAGAAAGAGGATCTGAAATTGTAACTGCGTTTTCAATTATTTAATCCGAATCTCAGTCTGAGCCTGAATCCATCGTCTCTGATCGGTAAACCCGGCAATTTCAAGGGTAAAAGATGATTTTATCGCTCCGGTCTTAAATGAGACAATGGCCTCGCCGTTTCCATCAGTAAGAAGACCGGGTATCCATTGCAGAGTAGTTTTCAGATCGTACTTTTTCTCTCCAATCGCTTCAGGAGTAAAGGATTTTAATGCACCGTCCTTCACGACAGTGTCTGTTGTTTCTTCGGTTTTTGCGGACGAACCGCCATGTTTCGATTTAATCTCAATAATACCCACCGAATTTAATCCGGTATACATTACAATTTCTGATGGATCTACCAAAATGCGAATATCTTCAATATCATTTGGATTGATTGACGTCAACGCTGAGGCATCAGTTCCCAGCTTTTGCCCGTCGAGAACAATCAACGCTCCGTCCTGTGCCATAAAGGAGTTCACACCTCTAAAGACTATTTTATTGTTCATTAATTCAAAAGGCCTTATACTTTTCACAATATCCAGCAGATTCGTCGATCCATTAATGTATCTTTTCCAGTATGGTTCCGTAACTTTTTTCTCCTCATTCCTGATTTTAACAAAAGATCTGGCTTTAAAATAGTCGGGGTTCTCCGTGAAATATCCTTTCTGATATAGTTGATCGAGTATTTGCCAGTTATTTATCTTGATATTATTCAAGCTGTTAATAAGCTCATCTTTGAAACTTTTATTGAGTATGACACGAAAATTTCCCTTTCCTGTTCCATTGGTAGCCGAAGCTGATAGATTTTTTTTATCCACTGATACAGGAACATTAATCACAAATTCACCATGTTGATTGGTGCTACCATTAAACTGCTGAAGTGATGTGGAGGTTAGGCTAACCAAACTATTGGGAACCGGCAAGTTTTTTTCATCAACAACTGTTCCAGAAATTCTGATCGAATTATTTCTGGCTTTTGTTCCTTTTGCGGGATCCATAGCTAACACCTGGTTCCAGTCAAATCCTTTCAAACTATTGACAGCCAAAAAATAATCCAATGTTGTTCTGTTAAGCTTTTCGAGTGGCTCACCCGTGGGAAAAGGTTTATCCAGACCGTAGTTAAGAACCCCAACCATGGTAGACGATTCCAGTAATGTCGTCTTGTCGGCAAGACATACTGCCAGTTCAGCTCTGACAGGTTTCCCTTCAGCATCAGTAATTTTAATCCTTATCTCTCCGCTGTCCTCAACTTTATAACTGCTTTTATCTGGAGTAAAAGTGATACTCAAGGGTTGACTCTTACCAGTATAAATCAAACGTTGTCCCACAAGTTCACCCTTTTGACTGAAAACAGCCAGTGCGGCTATTGCGGAATGGAAATTATCGAGCGGAATATTGATGACCCCCGATTGTTCCAGATCAAAATCACTGGCCCAAATCATCTCGCCGTTGCATACTGCAACAATTTTAAACTTTGCCGCCTCTGATTTTGGTGATCTGCCAAGCAACAGTGAAAGATTGTTCTTTTCCTGTGTCCTGGGAGTTATGCTCATGCTGCCAGGAGAAGCGGCTGGCAGTGAAGTCTCCTGATTCCTGCCAATATCACTTACAATCCTAATCCTCATTCTTGGAATTTTGCCATCGGAATTTAGCAAATTAAAAGCCCCCAATCCCGGCTGTATGGTCTCTGTGGATACCAATATATTGTCTTTTTCATCAATAATATCAGCTTTAATACTGACAGGATTTCCAAGCTGGTCTTTGGCCTCATAGACTACTGATTGAGGGATTCCGGGAATCAGCTTACCTCCATCCGGAAAAAATGTGATATTAATCTTTTCTGATAAAAGTGGAACCTTACTTACCAAATTTATACGGTCCTTTCCTGATGGAATGGTCAATGAGGCCAACAGCGGATTTCCATTTTGAGCTGGAGGGGTAAAAAAAACCACCTCTCCGGTTCCATTAGCACCCGTCTTTCCTTTTCCTGATAGGATTTCACGATCATCACTAAAGATTTGATATTCAAACTTTTTACTTGCAACCGGTTTCCCGCTAATATTGATTAAACGAATCGTAGCCGTCTCCTTGCAGTCGGGGGCATATGCCGGTTTTGAATAATCAAGATGCGGAATCATATCAAAATTCTCGGGTTTTGCGATGATAATCTCTTTTTTAAAAATTGTTTCAATTCCACTGTTTTCCATTTCCGGGGTATAGGCAACCAGGTAGTAAATATCGCTTGGCAGATCTGCCGGAATTGTGAAATTAAAATCGGCTATTCCATTCCTTATCAAGATTTTTCCTTCCAATACGCTTACCCCTTTATTGTCTATTAACTGAGCAGACAATTCAATACTATTTAAAGCAAAGTAATGAGTAATTGCATCGGTGACATAACCTTTCATCCAGATTGTTTCACCCTGACGATACAACGTTTTATCCGTCTGCACAACAACTACCTGATCTGTCTTCTGAGTACGGTACAAAAGCAATTGTGTCTTCAGCCGGGAAATTACATCATCCTCCTGACCCATTACAAAAGCTGTTGATAAACTCAATAACCCAATAATAAACAGAAACTTGTAAACATTTTTCATTTTTCATTTATTTTTATATCCCGAAGCGCTTTACTCAAATCGTCATCAGGTTTGATTACATTATAATTTCCCCAAAATTCAGGGTCGTAGGGACCACTAATATCGGCAAAAATATCATCCGCACGGAAAAGACCATCGGGTCCGAACTTTGTATGCGAAGGAAACGGATATTGTTGTGTCACTAAAATATCGGAGACACTCCGGTATTCGGTTTTTAAATTTTCTTTTTTATGCTTTATTTTAAAGATCACATCAGTGCGGGCTGAGTAGAACTGCCATCTGCCACCAACCATCCTGTAATTCACAGAATATTCAGCGCCTTCAGGTCTGGTAATATAACCATACGGTTCCTTTTTGATAAAGGTTTCCCCATTCATCTTAAGACTCTTTTTATCCAGGCCAAATTCGGCGCTAACAAGGGCGAAACTTTCTGAATCAATTAAAATTCGGCCATAGTAACATGGAAAGTCAACATCATCTTTTCTGGCGAATTTGATCACCCAGGTAACCCGACCATTATACATTTCAGGTTGTTCAAACTTGTAATGGTAAAGATTCTCAAATCTGGGATCCAGAAACGATTCGAGATTCCGCACGATATCGAGGGTAGTGATGTACCACGGACCACCCTGGATTTTCAGACTGACATCATTAAATATTTTATTGAAATTGCTCTTCCTCCCTTTTAAAAATCTCATCCGGTCGGGGCTGCCGGAATTATAAGGGTTTTTCAACATCTCCATGATCGCTTCCCATACACCGATGTATTCACCGTCCCGTTTAATTGTTTCCCGATAAAATGTGATCATCAGTTGAGTTGAGGGCTCATAATTTCTTGAGATACTTTTCCTGAAATTGTTCAGTATTTCAGATACATTGACTGGTTTCACCTCAATTTCACGCAAACGAATCGTTATTGATTCAAGTTTGATCTTCGCATTGCCTCTCAGCTCATTTTGTGACAATTCCAGTGGTTTAAAGCCAAGACATCGGATTGATACTCGTTTATTGGCCAGCCTGGCAGGAATAATAAAGTCATACCTGCCATCAATATTGGTCATTGTTCCGATACTTTCACCTTCAATTCCCAGTGAGGCATACGAAACAGGCGTTTCCTCCCGCCCTTCAACAATAATCCCAGTCAGCTTTATTGGAGCAGCCTCTTTTCTGGTTATGATTATCTGATTTTCGAGACTTTCAACTTTATATTCTTCCCTGGAAAGAATTTTTGGGAGAAATTCGCCCAAAGTTACATTACTTACATTCACTGAGCTTATCCCTTTGGGCAGGATATCAGGGTTATAGGAGAAGAACAGATCGTTTTCGTTTACTACCTTTTCAAGGATCTGTTCAATTGTAGCAGAATCGATCTGACAACTTATCTTCCGTTCAAGCAACGACCTGTGCTCCTGAGCTGGCATTTTAAACCATAGCAAAAGCAAAAACAGAAGCATAAAGCAAGACTTTATCAGCTGCATGGATTTATATTTAGTTCACCCGACTACGAAATTAGTAATTTTGTGCAAGAATACCGGCTAATATACCTTTCGGGCAAATATTATTTTGTCACCATCCCTGGTCACACTCAGCTTATGGGTGCGTGCAATCACTTCAATGATATAGTCCAGATTAAGATCAGCAAAATTGGCTGTGTAAGGAATTTTGCCAATTTCAGGATTTTTAATGATGAACTTCACATGATAGGTATTTTCGAGTATTGAAAAGGCTTCGGAAAGTGGTGTCCTTTGGAAAATGATCTCTTTGGTAATCCATGAGGAATAATTGGGTGCAAGCCGATTTTCATGACCTAAATTGTCATCAGCTAATCTGAGCCAACCATGCTGACCGGCAGGTAATACTGCAGATTTATGACTGGATTTCCCTTCCCCAATTGGTGTAAGCTTGACCTTTCCGCTTCTGACATTTACCTCCACCAGAGTTGCCATAGGATAGGCCGAGACATTAAATGATGTTCCGAGTACTTCAACAGATGCTTTAGCTGTCTCTACAATAAAAGGGTGGAGAGTATCCCTTGTCACTTCAAAAAAGGCCTCACCCGAAAGTTTTATTTTACGAACATTGGCAGTAAATTTCTCCGGATATTCAATTCGTGTACTAGCGTTCATCTTCACAGTCGAACCATCAGTTAGCGTAATTATAGTAAAATTAAGGGGATGTGCCTCCGTCTGTGTGACCAACATCTTAACTGGTTGAATTATCTTTTTGTCAGAAATCCAAATGACCCTGTAGACAGAAAAGCCTATTCCCATGGCAATCACTATCATGGCAGCAACCTGAAGAACCCTGGAATTTAAAAATCGGATAGCCGGATTAATTTCCGGTTTATGAATTTTCTGTAATAATGTACTCCAGGCTTTATCAGGATCAGCGGCCGAATAGCTGAAGGCCGTTCCAGTCGCCTCCCATGCCGAAGTAAGATCACTCTTGTCTTTTGCATCCATGTCCTGAATATCAGAAATATCAGTCTCGCCGTTCAGGAAGGCAGTCCATTTTTCCTTTTGTTCGGGCCCTGTTGTATTATTGAAATCAATTTTGTTCATATAGCTAAAGACAATCAATTTGTTATTTACCCTTAACAAATCCTATAAAAAAGATGACCAGGTTTTTAAATTCTTTTAGTGCTTCCCTTAATTGCTTAAGGGCTAATGTCATTTGAGTTTCTACCGTTTTTACTGAGAGTTCAAGCCGATCGGCAATTTCGCGGTATTTCAGCCCTTCTTCGCGTGCAAGCCGGAAGATCTCCTGTCTTTTGGGTGGAAGGGCAGCAATTGCAGCTTCAATTTTCTTCATCAATCCAAATTCAAGAAAGAATTCACTATAATCACTCCGGTCAGTTTCATTCATGATCACCATTGCCTGGTATCCACTCCTGATCTTTTCATGCTCAATATGATTGATACATTGATTTTTAACCGATCTAAAGAGATAATTCTGAAGTGAAGTAGAGATAACAATCTCTCTTCTCTTTTGCCAAAGACGAAGAAAAACATCCTGAACAATGCTCTCAGAATCGGGTAAATTACCCAAAAACCGGAAGGCATAAGCAGTCATAGGTCGGTAATACCCGCGAAATATCTTCTCGTAGGCCCCCTTATCGTCCCTTTTAACAGCTTCAAAAATTTTCCAGTCGTCTCCGATTAACATTTGGTTTAATTAAAAATCCATTACAAATAAAGACAATTGAAATACCATATACCCTTAATAAATACCCAAAATTTGTGAAAAAACAGCGTTAATAAGCCGATCTGATGGTGATAATTACTTAAGAGACAAATATACAACTACTTACATTTTTTAACAAAAAAATTTCGGAAAAAAGAAATTTGGATTATCTTTGTGCCGCACTACCAAAAACAGTTCTATCTGCCCGGGTGGCGGAATTGGTAGACGCGCTGGACTCAAAATCCAGTGATAGCAATATCGTGCGGGTTCGATTCCCGCCCCGGGTACAATTACGCCGCCTAACTATATGATAGTTAGGCGGTTTTCTTTTTTAAAAGAGAGAATGAAAGAGAGAATGGCGTTTTTGAGTCCACAAAGTCTGCATAACATCCTCATTTTATTGCTCGCATATTCATCATTTGAATTTCCGTTTCCCTGGCTCCATCACTCTAAGACCTCTGCAGTATTGAAAATCACCTTGAGTCAAGATTGTTTATAGCATGGAATAATTCTCATTTACCCGCCGCCAAATGTTCAGCCTTAATCTCCTCTGCCAAAGATTCAGGTTGTAATACCCTGACTGTATTCCCGTGAGCAAGCAGTTCCATCCTGAAATCAAACTTATTATGAATCAATAATTTAATTCGAAATTCATCGGCATTATCAATAATTTTCTGCTGTGACTGGTGAAGTGGTAACGTTATAATGTATTTCCCCTGGTCCGGGTCAAACGACAGGATTACTTCCATGGGCTTTTCTTCTGTTGCCGCTATAATTCCGAAACAATGTCTGAAGTATTCTTCAATATCAAAATTCTGTGGATACTTGAATTTACTTTTGGTAATCTCCAATGAAGATTTACGATCCAACCCGAAAATCTTAATAATTCCATTTAAAGAATCGTGATCAGGATTTGTTGTAATTAGGTACCCCATAAAATTGAAAAATGAGGTAACAAATCCGGATTCCGGATTATCCACTCTGGATCCAAAGATGGATGGGACATACCAAATTGTTCTTACGGCAGGGGACTATTCCATTGACTTTGATGTGGCTCATACAAACTCTATTGGAAGTAATAATCTTCCATTAGTCATTTCTATTGCTAATATAAGTATAAAATACTTACTATCAATATTGACACTGGAATAAGGTAGATCCAATTTCTTTAGTTTGAGATTAGTGAAAAATGTAACATTTTACACCATTCGGACAATCGTTGTAGACAATTTAAAATTAAATTTTCAAATGGATTGCCCCGGAGATGTATTAGTTATATTAATCAAAAGCCAATCCACTTTGCCTACGGATGTAAAAATGATCAATTGTTCCTTTCCCTTTTCGAGTCACAAGAAACTGCACCAATTCGGCAATTTCTTCAGGCTGTATCAATTGTTCTGAATCAATATCGGGGCGCATCTCCTGCACCATTTCAGTATTCACCCCCCCTGGTGAGATAAGGTGTACTTTGATTCCATCTCCCTGTACTTCTTTTGCCAAAACTTTGGTAAATCCAGTAAGCGCATGCTTAGATGAAGCATAAGCAGCCTGCCCGGCATACCCTTTAAAGCCAACCACAGAACTAATATTGATGATGATCGGATTTTCATTTATTTTTAGAAAGGGTATCGCAGCTTTACTCAAGAAGAACGGCGCACGGGCATTAACCTTAAATATTTTATTCCAGGTTTCAAAATCGGTTTCAGAAATTGGTCCAGAATGTGCCAGACCCGCGTTATTTACCAACAAATCAATTCGACCAAAACGGGTTAACGTCTCATGTACAATTATTTCAGGAGTTTCTTCTTCACTTAAATCAATCGCCAAAGTTAAACATGGCGAACCCATATCTTCAATAGTTTCTTTTATCGCAGCAAGATGCCTTTCACTCCTTCCAATAACAACCATAGCATAATTCAACGAAGCAAGCTTCAAGGCAATGGCCTTCCCTATTCCATTTGAAGCACCTGTAACAATAGCAGTTTTCATTTCACTCATTTAAATCTAAATTTTTTAATTGGCCTCATGGAACTTACAATGTCCCCCGTTGGTTGATATTCATTCCCTTTTGTGATATGCCATCTGGCATATGATTGACGTTTCATCAAAATTCAAAAGTATCAAATTTTTTAAATAGGTTCAGATGATGCCATCTGGTAACATCACCTGTTGACGTGCTAATTGCAATAATATACTGCACATCCTTTCTATCGCTTGGGATGATGAGGTTGTCGTGCCATATCACCGGGGAACTACCGGGACCAACTTCGTGGTTTAATTTCAAATCGCTGCGTTTCCAGAGAATTTCACCTGTTCCTGATGCCATGCATGCTGTTCCGTAGGTCCCAAAATGCACATACAGTTTCCCCTCCGCGATCAACGGTGATGGAGAGGCATAGCTGTTCATGGAGTTTTTGTCATGAAGAGTATCTACATAGAAGACCTCCAAATCCTTCATTAATTTTCCGCTTTTCAGATCAAGACAGAGGGCAGGAAGTGAACGGCCAATGTCGCAGGCAGTCGTCATCCAGATGCGTCTGTCGTCCACGACTGGTGAAGACCAACCCTCACCAGGACCGGTGAACTTCCAGGTCACATGTTCCTCCTCACTCCAGCTCAGTGCCAGGTTTGCAGTAGGCGCATCTCCCTGCCCATCGGGACCACGGAACTGCGGCCAGTTGTCCGTTGAATTACCGGTCGCCCCCGAACCTGAATGCTTTTCTTTTGATTGATTAACCTGCAAAATTGCCGTGAGGAAGAAATATTTTATAATGTTTGGTCCCATTTTCAGAATTGAATTCTAAGATTATCATAAAGATGAATATTTTTAACTATTCAAAAATAAAAAAGTTGAAGATTAGAGATACCTATTCTCAAAATATTTCTTCCTGGATTTCCCTCAATGCACTTTCATAGATATTCTAAAACGTTTGGCAACTTTGCCATTATTTCAAATATCAAAAACAAGTGCAAATATTTTTTTTCAATTCGTGTATTTGGCGCATTTCGCGGTTTGCTTTAGTAGCTATTTCGCTGCGGGCTGGCCATCGTGCCAAAGCCATTCCAATGCCTGAGGCAAGGTTTGTTGTTTAACAGCACGGTCGCCGTGGCCGGCGTTGCGGGCGAAGAGGAATTGATAATGATAATTCTTTGTGGCGAGAACTTTGGCCATATTTTCGTTGGCGAGCACCCAATCGTGCATGCCGTCGCGCATGGTATTCGGGTTCAGTAAATCGCGGTCGCCTACTTCGAGCCAAAGACGGATGGGCTTGGTGGGAGAGCCAGGGATAAGATTTTCGTGATACTCCCACGCACCGTACGGCGTGGCTGGATTCGGCGGCCATTGTTGATTCACAAACGTACCACTATAGCAGAGCACGCGGCGATAAAGATCGGGATGATACCAAGCCATGCTCAATGCACACGCGCCGCCGGAGCTGGTGCCCATTGTGGCGCGGTTATCGGGATTCTTCGTGAGGGTGACGGAACATTTCTTTTCCACGAGCGGCAGCACTTCGGTCTCGACGAATTCAGCGTACCAGCCGGACAGGGTGTCGTATTCCAAACCGCGTTCGCTCCCCTGAGCGTCGCCACCGCCATTTCCGATGGAAATGGCGACCATCGCTGGAATCTTTTTCTGGGTGATTAAATAATCGATTACAGAGAAGAGAATTTTGTCAGGGCCGTCCGCGCCGACGAGGAATGGTATCGGTGTGCCAGGAATACAATCTTTGGGCACATACACCGCCACCTTCCGCAAATAAGGAGCGGGATGACTGGTAGCCACAATAAGTTTGGCAGGATCGGCGGGATCGGGTGTACCAAAGGTACCTGGCTCGCGTACGATGCCGGGATAGATTTTGCTGTCCGCCGAACTCATGGTGAATTCAATAACAGCACCTTGCAAAGCGTTGGTATTTATCTCCGGTGCGAGGAGGTGTGTCGGACCGAGAATGAAATTGCCGTCGGCATCAGCCGGTGGCACTGTACCATCGGGCAACTCCGTACACGCAACAAATCCAGGCGTGTATGGGTCGCGGGTCGGTGGCACAGGGCGTTTCGGTTCGGCAGAATTAGTCTGGGCTTGAAGAATACCCGAAGCAAAAGGCGCAAAAAAAATCAAAGCAATCGCAATAAAAGTTTTCATGTGAATGGTGTATTGGTTTTAATCGTCACTTTGAAATTCTGTCGACAAAACATAAATATCATTTAAGAGCTTTTCTATAGGAACAAAGTTAGCAAAAAGTCAGATTTGTCAATATTCAAGCAGATATTAGATTTTCACAGCGTAGTCGAAGTGAAACCCCCGAAGTGATTAATTAAAAATAATATTAGTTTTTAAACCAGCCTTAGAGTTGTGCAATCATGCTGTTGATCCAAACCAGTTGTTGGGGTAGACCCTTTTGTCTGCACTGGTATACATTTCTTTCATGTCCAAATCGTCCTGCAAGTTCTAATTATCAAAATATTCTGTCATTACACTCCCCTGATGGGGGACTATCCAAAGCGTGTCGGGCATGATTTAGTGCAAGGGAGTGCAAATCTCCTATACGCCGAAGTGACGGGAAGTATTAGCGACGGACAAGGGTGTCCGGGGTGACCCGGAATCTGAAGGAAGTCCTTAGCAAACTCCAGGTACTGACGTACAGAAAGTCGATATAAGGCTGTAAAGGGAGGGTAACCGAGCTTCGGATTGGGAAAGCACTAAAGTCACACGTATCCCGGGCAGTAAATCGGCCAGTACCGGAGGAATGCACGAAGCCTTACCCCGAGAGATCTCACAAACTGACGCTAACCGACGATGGAGAGCGAAGGAGAGCGAGAAGTCAGCAGAGGTCATAGTAGATACAGACACGAGCCAACACAGATAGTTGGAGGACTCACAAAGTATTGAAGGCCTGAATTTATTAGTTTAATGTTCAAACAGGAAAGTACAAACCCGACCCGGTGAAATCAGTTGAAATCCCAAAGCCGGATGGGAAAGGGATACGCCTGTTAGGGATACCCACTGTCAGGGACAGAGTTATCCAGCAAGCCATTTATCAGGTATTGAATCCACTATTTGATGGTGAATTTTCGCAAAGCAGTTATGGTTTTCGAGAAGGACGTAATGCACATCAGGCGTTAAAGAAGTCGGGTGAATATATCAAAGGAGGTAAGGACATCGTTGTCGATATCGACCTTGAGAAATTCTTCGACCGAGTTAATCATGACCGTTTGATGCATAGTCTGTCACAGAAGATAGGGGACAAGATGCTGTTGGGGTTAATCAGAAGGTATTTACAAAGTGGCATCCTCACGGGAGGTTTGCTTAGTCAGCGGACAGAAGGCACGCCACAAGGCAGCCCGCTATCACCACTTTTGTCCAATATAGTCTTAGACGAACTGGACAAGGAACTGGAAAAACGGGGACACCAGTTCTGTCGTTATGCAGATGACTGTAATATCTATGTTCGTACCCGGAAATCGGGAGAAAGAGTCATGGAATCCATTGGTAAGTTTATCGAGGATCGGTTGAAGCTTAAGATCAACCGGCAAAAGAGTAAAGTAGTACCAAGCGGAGAGACAAAGTTTCTCGGTTACCGGATCGTTAAAGACGGGATACTTACAATCTCCCCGGTCAACATCAATCGGCTAAAAGATAAGATTCGTAAGATAACCACACGTAACCGCGGAGTATCTTTAAAACTTATTATATCCGATTTGAACAGTATGTTAAGGGGATGGCTGCAATACTTTCGGTTTTCCAAATGGCTGGGGAGATCTCGTGAATCTTGATGGATGGATCAGACGGCGGCTCCGATGCTATAAGCTAAAGCAGTGTAAGAAGATTTATACCATAAAACTCTTTTTGAGTAGTCATGGTATTAACGAACCACAGGCTTGGAATGTAGCCAAATCGGGTAAAGGCTGGTGGCGCTTATCTAAGACACCAGCTTGCAATAGAGTAATGAATCTTAACTGGTTTAATGACTTGGGATTGTTTTGTTTGGCATTGAATTATGACAGGTTAAACAACTAATAGAAACCGCCGTGATACGCAAGTACGTCCGGTGGTGTGAGAGGACGGCGGTGAAAGCCGCCTCCTACTCGATTACCCCTGGTGAAATTTGCGGAACCGGGGTAAACTACACACGCTTGCTAACAGTCCCGAAAGAGATTGAAGATAAGTAACGTTAATTAATTATTCCCTCATCTGCCCGCTGCCAGATGTTCAGCCCTGATCTCTTCCGCCAACGATTCCGGTTGTAATACCCTGACTGTATTCCCTTGAGCAAGAAGCTCCATCCTGAAATCAAACGTATTATAAATAAACAATTTGATTCTCAATTCCTCGGCATTATCAAGAATAATCTGCTGTGACTGGTGAAGTGGTAATGTTTTAATGTATTTTCCCTGTTCCGGATCAAACGACAGGAATACTTCCACGGGTTTTTCTTCTGTTGGCGATATAATCCCGAAACAATGCCTGAAGTATTCTTCAATATCAAATTTATGGGGATACTTGAACCTGCTCTGGGTAATCTCTAATAAAGATATTCGGTCCAACCCAAATGTTTTAATAATGCCAGTGGAAGAATCCTTATCCAGATTTGTTGATATAAGGTACCAGCGGTTTTTAAATTCCTTTAGCGCCAAAGGACCAACTAGCCGTTGCGATGGCTTATCCTCCCAGAATTTCTGATAGGTAAACCGGACCTGCAAATTATTGGTAATAGCATGGAGCAAACCAAATAAGTTTTCAGTCCCTTGGGGCCTCCGGTTTTCAAACTGAACCGATTTAGAGATATTCTCTCCAATTTTTAAAGCGGTGAAAGTATCGAAAGCCTCTAACCGACGACGGCTCACTTCCGATTGCAACTCCTCATCAATCGCATAAACCCGGCGTTTAAAATCATAGTTGATCTCAATTTCGAAAATCGACCCGATATCCTCCAGATCACGCTTAAACTGCCGCTTCGAAACATTAAAATTCATGCTTTGCCGCTCCGATTGTTGCCGGAGGTAGCTGTCTATCTCCTTAAATGTTGCCGGAGACTTCCGTAACTTATTCGTAATATGTAAGTAACGTAAAAGTGATTCTTTTGTTGACATACTTCTGAAGTTTTATTTAAACAAAGATAGTGAT
>Ga0073936_10003268_pt1 | contig 23369 bp, 25 predicted proteins | sample AliMusrvi5mmetaG_FD_87041 | JGI IMG/M metagenome (GOLD analysis project Ga0073936, IMG submission 87041) | Freshwater lake bacterial and archeal communities from Alinen Mustajarvi, Finland, to study Microbial Dark Matter (Phase II) - Alinen... | ecosystem: Environmental > Aquatic > Freshwater >... | reverse complement strand
GTGAAGGAGACCTATGACTATATACACGATAACCCCGAGATCGAATTTCGCACAATAGATGTGACCAACAATCCCTTAACGATCGCGCAGCAGAAAAATATGGTGGCCATAAATGCAGCGCTTCAGATCGACCTTACCGGCCAGTCAAGCTCTGAGTCGATCGGAAAATATTTTTACAGCGGAATCGGCGGGCACGCCGACTTTATGCGCGGCACGGCGCTGGCGCCCGGCGGCAAGACCGTTCTGGCGCTTCGCTCCACGTCAAATGACGGCCAGAACTCCCGCATTGTGCCGCTGCTTGTCGAAGGTTCGGGAGTGACGCTTACCCGGGGAGATGTTCACTATGTGGTCACCGAATACGGCATTGCGCACCTGTACGGAAAAAACATCCGCCAGCGGGCAATGGATCTGATTGCCATAGCTCACCCAAAGTTTAAGCCGTGGCTTATTGAAGGGGCGAAGCTTGCCGGAATCATCTACAAAGACCAGGCATTCATACCAGGCAAGCGAGGCGAGTATCCCGAGGATCTCGAAACCTACCGGACAACAAAAACCGGATTCAGCCTGTTGCTGCGGCCGGTTAAAATCAGTGATGAGCCCCTTATAAAAGACTTTTTTTATGACCTTTCCGACCAGAGCATGTACCGCAGGTTTATTTCCAGCAGGAAGGACATGCCGCATGAGCGGCTACAGGAGTTCGTTGTTATTGATTATATCGAGGAAATGATTATTCTTGCCGTGACCGGAGAGGGCGAGACCGAAAAGATTCATGGCATTGCCCAGTATGGCATAGACAAAAACTCCCATACCGCCGAGGTGGCTGTCGTGGTGCGGGATGAGTTTCAGGGCAAGGGAATCGGAACCGAGCTCCTTTCCTATGTGACCTATATGGGAAAGCGCCAGGGGCTTCTCGGATTTACCGCGGAGGTGCTTATTGACAACAAGCCCATGATGACACTTTTTGAAAACGGCGGTTTTGATATTGAAAAACGGCGTGAAGAAGGCGTGTACGAGCTCAAGCTGGCTTTCAGGAAAACATGACAGGGGTCACGATTATTTATTGTTACAGTTGAAAAATTTTGAAAACAAATTCGCGGTGGGGAGAAATAGGCTTGGGATCAGCCCTGGAATACGGGGCGTTCGATTGAGCATATCTCCGATACTGTTCATATTTTTTCAGGTAAGCCGGGTAAACAACAAGACTCATCAACACAAAGGAGAGAACAATGAAAACAAGAAACGCACTGTATTCCGTTTCACTGATGGCGGTAGCGGTCACTCTGTTGCTGAACGCCGCGCCGGCAAAAGCGTCCCAGACGGATGACCGCATTGATTCAGCCGCCCTGAAATCATATGTGTTCAAGACCTACCTCAAGGACGATGCCATTACGGTCTCGTCCAAGGATGGCGTTGTTACACTGACGGGGACTGTCAACGAAGAATCCCATAAACTTTTGGCCAAGGAGACGCTGGCAGGTTTGCCCGGCGTCAAAAGCGTTGACGATCGGCTGGTCCTTAAAGGTGAAAGCCCTCCCGTGAACTCGGATGCTTGGATCAATGAGAAAGTGATAGCCGCTCTCCGGGCACATCGCGATGTACGTGGCATCAAAAATGAGGTGAATGTTAAAGACGGAATCGTCACCTTACGCGGCGAAGCCGACAGTCAGGAACAAAAAAACCTGGACACGGAATATGTGAGTGACGTTTTGGGAGTCAAAGAGGTAAAAAATGAGATGACCACGCCGGGAACACCCGAAATAAAAGTTAAGAAAACAACAGGCAAAAAAACAATAGCCAAAAAAATTGACACCATAGAGGAAAAGATTGATGACGCGTCCATCACCGGCCTGGTCAAAATGACGCTGCTGTATCATCGCTCAACCAGCGCCCTCGACACCAGGGTCCAGACCAACAATGGAGCGGTCACATTGAGCGGGATCGCCAAAAACGAGAACGAAAAGGCTCTGGCATCCAAGTACGCTAAAGCCGTTCACGGCGTGAAAAGCGTAAACAACCAGATGACCATCAATTAGTTCAGGGGCTCTGGATTCTTGCGGGCTGGCGCCAGGCGCGCCAGCCCGCAGGGAATTCAAGATACTGTGTGAAGATGCACTCCCTTATTTATTCATAGTTTTTGGCGCACGGCAGCGGGTAACATCACAGCAGGAACAACCACTCTTCAGGAGCGCTTATTATGGAACTAGATATTAATGCAGCGGTCGAATGCGAAGACAGCTGTTGCGGTACGGTAACAAACATTATTATTAATCCGGCGGCACGGACGGTAGCATACCTTGCCATCAGGGAAAACAAGCCGCCGCATACCGAAATTCTGGCGCCCCTGGGAATGATCGGTTACCTGGCCCCCGGGCAAATCCATCTGCAGTGTACGGAAGATGAGCTCAGCCGGTTTCCCCTGTTCATTGAGCAGGATTTTGTAAAGATGGACGCCCCAGATGGGCCGATGACCGGCTACCTGATGCTGCCATACGTGCTTCCTGAAAACCCGAGTATGATTTCCATACTGAACAAACGTATGCCAGAGGGTGAGCTGGCAGTGCGCCGGGGCGCCTTCGTGCAGGCTACGGACGGAGAGGCCGGCAGAGTGGATGAATTTCTTCTCGACGCGGCTAATGGCCAGATAACCCATCTGGTTATGCGGCAGGGACAGGAGATTGGATTGAAAGAGGTCAGTATTCCCCTGGATGCTATTGACCGAATGGATGAAAACAACGTCTATCTCAGCCTTGATACAGCCGGACTGAAGCGCTTGTCGCATATACCAATCTGGCGCATTTTTGTCACGGACTGGCAGGGGGCTCATGAACTTGCAAAAGTCTCCATTGCAGCATCGGTCCATCAAATTGGGAAAATTGCAAAGCTGGTCGAAAAGCTTGCCAGCGGCAACGGACAACAACGCAGTCAGGCGCGACGTAAGCTCGTCGCCATCGGAAGGCAGGCAATTCCGTCTCTGAACTGGCAGCTTAAGCAAAAAAGTCACCAGGTTCGCTGGGAAGCCGCGAAAGCTCTGGCGCAGATTAAAAAACCCGCCTGTGTACCCGGGCTGCTGACAGCAATGGAGGATGAAGGGTTTGACATACGGTGGGTAGCCGCGGAAGGCATGGCAACCCTTGGCATGCCCGCGGTCAGATGCCTGCTGAAGCTTCTTCAGGAAAAACCCGACTCAGCGAGGCTTCGTGAAAGCGCGCACCAGGTTATCCGGTCCCTGGTCAAAGATGCTCCATGGCACGGGATGCAGCCGGTTTTGCTTGAGCTCGAGAAATTCGGCACCACGGCGGCATCACTGCCGCATGCTGCAAAGCTTGCGCTGGAGTCATTGCCCGCATATTCGGATAACGAAACAAGTTTCAACATGTGAGCAGAGATACTCCTGGAATTCTGAGGCAATATCCGTGAACAAATAAACACGTCGTCAGCCGGGCGGCAACAGCGAACCGCAACGAAACTCAAAAAACGAAAGGAGTGCTCCCATGCTACACAAAGTCAAAACACTCAAGGGTTACACCCTGAACAGCCGCAACGGGCAAATAGGAAAGGTTGAAGAATTCTACTTCGATGACCTTCACTGGGCGATACGCTATCTGGTCGCCGCCACGGGAAACTGGCTTACGGAAAGGCTGGTGCTGATATCCCCGTATTCGCTGATCGCCGTGAATGAAGAAGAAAACTACATCGCCATCGATTTGACCAAAAAGCAGATTGAGAAAAGCCCGCCCTTGAACAGCGATAAGCCTGTTTCGCGGCAGTTCGAGGATGCCTACTACGAGTATTATGGTCTGCCGATGTATTGGGTCGGCCCCTACATGTGGGGGGCGTATCCCAACCTTGTGCGTGACAGTACTCTGAGGGAAAAAATCACTAAAACTGAAAAAGCGTGGGACCCCCATTTGCGCAGTACGCACGAGGTGGGCACCTATTTCATTCAGGCCTCGGACGGCGAGATCGGCCACGTCGATGATTTTATCATCGATGAGGAAACCTGGGCGATCCGGTATCTCATCATCGCTACACGGAACTGGTGGCCGGGGAAAAAGGTTCTAATATCTCCGCACTGGATCGAGCGCGTCAGCTGGGACGAGTCGAAAGTCTTCGTCAATCTTACCCGCGATGCCATCAAGCAGTCTCCGGTTTATACGGATGAGTCCCTGCTGACCCGGGATTATGAGATCGTACTTCATCGATATTACGATCGCCCGGGATACTGGGGCGATAAACCGGCTCCTAAGCACAGTGCCACACAATAAAGTGGTCAGTTGTGTGCAGGCTGAAAATCCCCGCTAACTCCCCTTTGCAAAAGGGGAGGACATTTTGCTCCCTCTGTTGCAAAGGGGGATTAAGGGGGATTTTAACCGGCCCCTTATTTCTGTGGGGCTGTACTAAGCACCATTCCCGGTGAGATAAACTCACGAAAGGCAGATAATTTGCCGGTAATTCGCCCATGAAAACAGATGAAACAGAACAATAACAACAGTGCCCCGGTATCAGTCGGGATAGAACCCTGAAGGCAGGTAACCAATGACAACGAGTAAACACAGCCACTACCAAAGCGAAGAGCAGGAGCGCAACAGTGTTCTTCACAGCCATCGCCCTTACTGGACAAGTGCGCATCGTGATTGGCGTTTCTGGTGCGTCATGTTTGTGCTGTTTGCGGCCATAAGTATCTATGTGATGAGCGAAAACCTGTCACTGCGGCCTCGCAGCCTCCCGAGGCAGCCGCTGTCAGGCGCTGTTGAAAAATAGCGGGGGCTGCCTGCGCACCACGGCTCAAATTGTTACAGGGTGATGAATAATCCGGGCTAGAGCATTTAACTTTATTCTGTAGCCGTTTGCACCGGAGAGTTTTTGGTTCATTCGCCCGTGCTATATTCTCACAAGATACGCCAATTGGGGAAATGCGCCAATGGCTCGAACCGCACGGGCTGCTTCACCAAAAACTTCCCGGTGATTATATGGCTACAGCATTTTGTTAAATGCTCTAAAATGCGTCTTGCCATCCCCTGAAGGACAGGTCCTCAATGCAGCATGAAAAAAAAACCAGAACAGCGGCCGTTATAGTGGCCCATCCCGATGATGAAACATTATGGGCCGGCGGCGCCATTCTGGAGCGGCCTTCATGGAACTGGTTCATCATGACGCTCTGCCGGGCAAGCGACACAAACCGGGCGCCTAAATTCTTTCAGGCCCTTAAAGTTCTCGGGGCCGCCGGGGACATGGGCGATCTGGACGACAGCCCGCAGCTGAAGCCTCTGCCTGATCAGGAAGTGCAGACTGCGATACTGCGGCTCCTGCCGCGGAAAAATTTTGACATCATTATTTCCCATGATCCAACGGGTGAATATACGCGGCATATCAGGCATGAGGAGACCGGCAGAGCTGTTATAGCGCTGTGGCATGCCGAAAAAATAGCAGCCTCAGAGCTTTGGACTTTTGCTTATGAAGACAGCACCGGGATACATCTTCCCCGAGCGATAAAAACCGCTTCCCGGTACCGCCTGCTGCCCGAAAAAATATGGCGGAGTAAATACTTAATCCTCACTGAGACCTATGGCTTCGCGGAAAAAAGTTTTGAAGCCCTGACAACTCCGCGGGCCGAAGCATTCCGGACATTTACCAACCCGGGTGATGCCCGGCAGCGGTTTAATACAGGAGGCGACACACTTTGAAAGTGCTCGTCTTATATGACTATCCCCCGTCTCCGGGCGGGCTTGCAACTCAGGGAGATCTGCTGTACCGGGGGCTGCAGGAACTGGGCGTCGATACCCATGCAGTGCACTGCGAATCGGCTCAAGAAAAGGAGTGGTACTACCACTGGTTCAAGCCGGATATCGTTGTCGGTATCGGCTACTGGGGTCATGCTCCCCATCTTATTCTGCATCCGCAGCGCTATGGGGTCCAGCCCGTACCCTGGCTTGTCGCCGATGGCTATATCGCCAATTACCAGGAGGCGCTTAATGCGCTGCCGTTGATACTGGTCACCTCCCGATGGGTGAAGGAGATGTATGTGCGCGACGGGATCAACGCCGATACCATCGAAGTGTTGCCGGTAGGCTGCAATACGGATACTTTCAGGCCTTATGAAAAAAATGATCCCAAGATAACGGCTGTCAGGGAAGCACTCGGCATAGCACCCGATCAGCTCATGATCCTGACGGTGGGCGGTGATGCGGCTTCAAAAGGCGCTCAGGAGGTAATGCAGGCGCTGGCCATTATCAACAGCAAGGCCCCCGCCTGGAAATATGTCTGCAAGGTATGGCCCCAGCCGCGAACACAGCGTCAGAACCTGTCTGATCAGGACATGGCTACCGACCTGGGCATTGAAAAAAATGTTACCTATTCGACAAACACGATTTCACGTAATTTCATGCCCTATCTTATCGGCGCCTGCGATATTTACGCCGCGCCTTCGCGGCTGGAGGGCTTCGGGATGCCGCAGGTTGAGGCCGGCGCCTGCGGCAAACCGGTAATCGGCATCAAGGCAATGGGCATGCTCGACACGCTGGTCCATGGGGAAACGGCATTTCTTGCCAATGTGGCCAAAACAATAGTCGTGAGCGAAGTAACTCTGGGTGACGAATCAGGGTTTGAGAATAAACGCACCGTAGTGTTTGAACCCCCGCGGACAGTGGACTACCGCGCAAGCGTTCATGACATCGCAAACTACTTGATGGACCTCATGACGGACTCGGGGCTGCGTGAAAAAATGGGGAAAGCCGGAAGAGAACGTGTCGTGGAAAATTTTGATTACCGGATAGTAGCCAAGCGCTTTGTGCAGATCATTACTGAAAGGCTGGGTATAACCTAGTATAGCGCCCCGCAAACAAGGGGCCAAAAAAAATTCCCCCTTTAACAAAGGGGGTTAGGGGGATTTGTCAGGCTGCAAAAAATCCCCCTGTATCCCCCTTTTTCAAAGGGGAATTAAACAGACTTATTTTCCATATAAAATTAATATTGCCCCCTTTTTGCGGGGCGTTGTACTTTGAGAGCCGCACCATGAATGCTGACGACATAGAAAAAATTGCAAAGGCGAAGCAGGCTGCCGTTGAAGTACTACAGCATAATGCTCATGGCCCCTTTCAGGGCCTGCCCCGCACCGCCGGCTGGGGGTATCCCGAGCCCTACACCCGAGACCTCATGCTGTCTCTTCCGGGTGTTGCGGTGTGCGGAAATTCTGAGCTCCTTGCCGGCATGGGCCAGGTGCTGAAAACGCTGGCGGCGCATCAAACAGAGCATGGCCATATCACGTCGCTGGTCCACGACAGCATTGACCGGGGCGCTAGCGATACGACGCCGCTGTTCCTGCTCGGCCTGGGCATTTACCGGAAAGCCTCGGGCAAAAAAAACTTTCTTCAGGCAGCCGCGCGCAAAGCCCTGGCGTGGATGGACTATCAGAGCCCTTCGGACCGGCGCCTGGTTGCCCAGCAACCCACAAGCGACTGGCGCGATGAGCAGTGGGTAACCGGGTATGGCCTCTATGTGAACACGCTTGTCTACAGCTATCTGCGCCTCTTTGGCCAGCATGATAAAGCAGCCATCCTGCGCAGGGAAATGAGCCGTTTTACCATTACCGGCGGCGTGCAGCATCGCCATATTCATGAAGGCCTGGTCGTTCCGCATACGCCCTACTATGCCCTCTGGTCCTATAAAATATACAGCAGCGAACGATTCGACCTGCTGGGCAACAGTCTTGCTATTCTTTCGGGCATTGCGCCGCCCTCACGGGCCCGCGAAATGATAGCCTGGATTGAGGTAGAATGCGACGCCATGATAAAGAGTGGCGCTTGTGCGCTGCCCCTGCCGCCAAATTTTTTCCCTTTTATCAAACCGGAAGACCCTGACTGGCGGCCGCGATATGAAACGTTCAATAAGCCGGGGGATTACCATAATGGCGGCATATGGCCATTCATATGCGGCTTCTACGTTGCAGCCCTGGTTGCCGCGAAAAAGTTCCGGCTTGCCGAAGAAAAGCTGCTGGCCTTGACGGAGATCGTGCGGCTAGCAGCGGACGAAAGCCTTGCTTTTGGCTTTAATGAATGGCTGAAAGCCCAGAACGGCAAACCCATGGGCCAGGACTGGCAGAGCTGGTCCGCGGCGCTGTATCTTTATGCGGCACACTGCGTGGAAGAACAAAGAACGCCTTTTTTTGATGACATACGACGGGATACCGATTGAATTTCTGCCGCGGAAAAAGGCGGGAAGCGCTCGGATAAAACAAAACATGCACGAGAGTACAAATGAAAGCAAGAAAAGGAATTTATTTTATGGCTCTGATGGCTTCAGCGGTCATTTTTATGGTGATCAGCCTGCCGGCGGCCGCATCCGAGACTGATGACCGTATTGAAGCGTCAATCGGAACATCGTATGTGTTCAGGACGTACCTCAAGGACGATGCAATTACGATCACGTCCAGGGATGGCGATGTCACGTTAACGGGAACTGTCAACCTGGACTACCATAAAGAATTGGCCAGGAAGACCGTAGAAAGCCTTCCCGGCGTCAAAAGCGTTGACAATCGGCTGGAGATGAAAAGCAAAAACCCGCCCGAAAACTCGGATGCGTGGGTCAGCGCGCAAGTGACAACCGCGCTCTTGTTCCACAGGAACGCAAGCGGCAGTAAAACCGAGGTGTATGTGCAGGAAGGGATCGTTACCTTGCGCGGTGAAGCCACCAGCCGGGCGCAAAAGGACCTGGCGACTGAATATGTCAAAGGCATTACCGGAGTCAAAAAAGTAAAAAATGAGATGACCGTTACAAAGCCCCCCGGGAAGCCGGAGGCAAAAACTATGGGGGAAAAAATTGATGATGCATCAATCACCGCCCTGGTCAAAATGACGCTGCTGTACCATCGCTCGACCAGCGCCCTCAAGACCATGGTCGAAACAAATGATGGTGCGGTAACGTTGAGCGGCAAGGCTAAAAATGCTTCAGAAAAGGAGCTGGCCGCTAAATTCGTAAAAGACGTTCACGGCGTGAAAAGCGTAAAGAACCGGATGACCATCGAGTAATCACAACAGACTCCGGGGTACTGCAGGTTGGAGGCACTCATGCCCGCAGCGCATCTGAGGTTAAACTGAAACAAGTCATGCGTTATTTTCAGGCCGGGCCGGCTTATCGGCGGCAAAGGGTCGGGCCTGATACTTGTGCAGCCGCCTGCAACAGCAGGAGTGCTGTAAAGCGGGATAAATCCCGTGCGGCGGGACTTAGTCCCGTCCCGCAGGAAAGATTCGCTGGTTTACTGCGCCTTCATGGTCGCTGGAACACGCTAACCAGCTGATATAACGATGATATAACATTTAAAACCATAATGGCCCGCTTCTTGTAAGGTAATTATAGAAATTGGGGTGATGTATGAAATGCATCTTCTACGAAAAAAAAAGCGGCGTCATTGCGGGGCAGATCATCGGATTGCTGCACGCATCAGCGGGGGGGAATAACACCGAGCTGTATCACAGCCTGAAAGCTCTGTCAGAAAGGCTCACCCGGCCCGTCGATGGGTTGGCGGTCATGGTTCTTATAGCCGGCGACAGGAAAGATCTATTAAATATCCATGCTGTTCGGAAACTGTTCGGCCTTATCAGAATCATCATCATACTTCCTGACAGTGAAGACGAAAGTGTAAAGATAGGCTATAAACTGCAGCCCCGTTTTTTAACCTATGTCAATGGTGATGTAGGCGAGGTGCATGCGGTTTTGAGAAAATTGCTGGAACTTTCGGAATCCAGCGAAAGGATAGCACGGGAGTAATACTGCGCAGTTTTTCATTCCTGTAAAGAGTACTTCAATTTAAAAAAAGCATTGGAGAGATTTACGATGGATAAGAAAAAACATGATGTTGTTGTTCTTGAAAAATGCCCGACGGGTATCAAGGGTTTCGATGAAATCACGAATGGAGGGCTTCCGAAAGGCAGGCCAACCCTGATCTGCGGCAGTGCTGGTTCCGGCAAAACACTGTTCGCCATGGAGTTTCTCGTGCGGGGCGCCCTGGATTACGGAGAGCCCGGGGTCTTTATGACCTTCGAGGAAACGCCGGAGGATCTCGCGAAGAACTTCATCTCTCTTGGCTTTGATCTCCATAGCATGGAATCGCGGGGTCTCATCGCCACGGACCACGTTTGCATCGATAGATGCGAGGTTCAGGAGACGGGCGAATACGACCTGGAAGGATTGTTCATCCGCCTTGGGTATGCTATTGATTCCATCGGCGCAAAAAGGGTTGTCTTGGATACAATAGAATCGCTTTTCTCCGGGCTTTCTAATATTGCTATCCTTCGGGCGGAGCTTCGCCGTCTTTTTAACTGGTTGAAAGAACGCGGTGTGACGGCCATCATTACGGGGGAACGCGGCGAAAAGCTCCTGACACGTTACGGACTCGAAGAATACGTGGCCGATTGCGTGATCCTGCTGGACTTTCGCATCCAGGAGCAACTTTCCACCCGCCGTCTGCGTATTGTCAAGTACCGCGGCTCATCTCATGGTTCCGACGAGTATCCTTTCCTGATAGACGAGAGCGGTCTCTCTATCCTGCCGATAACGTCCCTGGGGCTCGATTACGCGGTTTCCAGGGAGCGCATCGCCACGGGCGTCTCCAAGTTGGATGCAATGCTTGAGGGGAAGGGATTCTACCGGGGCAGCACCATCCTCGTCTCCGGCACAGCGGGCACGGGCAAAACAAGTTTGGCGTGTACCTTTGCCGTCGCCGCCTGCCAGCGAGGCGAGCGCTGCCTGTATTTTGCCTTCGAGGAATCGCCCAGCCAGATCATACGGAACATGAACTCCATTGGCCTGGATCTCACGAAGTGGGTGAAAAAGGGGCTCCTCAAGTTTCATTCAGCCCGGCCTTCGCTGTACGGCCTGGAGATGCATCTTCTCACTTTCCACAAGATGGTCAATGAATTCAATCCCCAGGTTTTCATTGTGGACCCGATCAGCAACCTGAGCGCCGCGGGAATAGCAACAGAGGTCAAATCCATATTGACGCGTCTTGTCGATTATTTGAAGACGAAAAATATCTCAACTTTCCTTACGGACCTCACCCATTTTATAGGCAGTCTGGAACACACCAGCGAAGAGATATCATCTCTCATCGATACGTGGCTGCTGCTGCGGGATATCGAACTCAACGGGGAACGTAACCGGGGACTCTACATTTTGAAGTCCCGCGGCATGGCCCACTCCAATCAGATTCAAGAGTTCCTGCTCACGAACCAGGGCATTGACCTGATCGACATCTACACCGGTTCGGGCGAGGTATTAACCGGCAGCGCCCGGGCAACCCAGGAAGCCGGGGAAAAGGCCACTGAACTGGTACGCTGGCGTGAGGTGGATCGCAGGCTCCGCGATCAGGAGCGCAAGAAGAATGCTATGGAAACAAAGATCACAGCGATGCGTGCCGAGTTCGAGGTGGAAACGCAAGAGGTGCATTTGATGGCGGAAGAAGAGCAAAAAAGACAAGCTGTCCAGGCAGAAGACCGTTTAGATATGGCGAAGCTGCGCAGGGGGAAACCTTCAGTGCCGCAGGCGAAGCGCTCGAAAAAAAGCGGGAAAGGAAAGTAAGATGAAAGCTCCCGCACCCAAAAAGGCTAACAAAGCAAAGACCAATCAAACAGAAGGCATCTGGAATCTGAAGTTATATGTGGCCGGTCAGACCAAGAAATCAATTACGGTTTTTGCAAATTTAAAGAAGATCTGCGATGAGCACCTTGCGGGGAAATACAGCATTGAAGTGATAGACCTTTTAAAACATCCCCAGCTTGCCAAAGGGGACCAGATTATTGCCCTGCCGACACTGGTAAGGAAGCTTCCCGAGCCGATTAAAACGATTATCGGAGATCTGGCTGACACAGAGCGCGTGCTGGTGGGACTCGACATACGTTCCGTCTCCTAAGGAACTTGATTGAGCACGACGTTTCCTCACCTGTCATTGCGAGAGAAACGAAGCAATCTCGTCCTTGCACAGGCAGAGATCGCCACGTCAGTCGCTCCGCGCCTTCCTCCTAAGGAACTTGATTGGGAACAGGGCTCGAAAGCCTGTCATTGCGAACGAAGTGAAGCAATCACTGCGTTTGTGCGTGTTTGAATAACCGAGATCGCCACGGCCTTCGGCCTCGCGATGACAGACAATAGCGTTATTAAGTCTTGAAGTTTCTTTCATGTATAACCCCGGAGCGCAGCGGCGGGGTCAGGTGCTCGTGATGATAAAATTAATTTGGGAGCAGCGGGTGTGACGGGCAAAAAAGTAAAAACGAGCACTGAGGAATTTTCACAAGCAGTAGCCGGGCAAGCCGGCAAAAAGTACGTTCTCCGGCTATATGTTACCGGGATGACCCCAAAGTCAACCAAGGCAATCGCCAATGTCCAGAACCTCTGTGAAAAATACCTGGAAGGCTTCTACGAACTCAAGATAATAGACATCTACCAGCAGCCCCAGATGGCCAGGGACGAGCAGATTATTGCCACCCCAACGCTCATCAAGCAACTCCCCCTGCCGATCCGGAGGCTCATCGGCGACATGTCGGACACGGAAAGGTTTCTTACCGGCATCGATCTAAAACCAAGAATTAATTAGCACGGATTATGGATTAATGAACAAACCGCATAAAACACGTAAGCAACCTTTGGATGAATTGCAGGACGTCACATCGCGGATGATGGCAGCCGAGGAATCTCTGCGCGCTATACTAACCGGCGAGGTGGATAGTCTGGTTGTCAAAACCGCACAAGGTGATCGGGTTTTCACACTGTCGGGCGCCGATCTTCCTTACAGGATAATGGTCGAAACCATGAACGAAGGTGCCGTCACCATGGCCGCAGACGGCACGATCCTTTTCTGCAACCAGCGTTTTGCGGATATCGTCAAAGGGTCCATGGAAACAGTACTGGGATCTTCAATCCACCAATACATTTCATCAGCGGACTTCCCGGTATTTGAGGCATTGCTTGAGCGGGGTTTAAAGGAAAACGGCAAAATGGAGCTGGCCCTGCATACCGGAGGGGGGGGCTGCGTACCGGTCCTTCTTTCCATAAGCTGCCTTCAGCACACGGATATATCCGGTGCGGCATGCATGGTGGTAACCGACCTGACGGACCAAAAGCTCAATGAAAATATTCTGGCGGAGGATAAACTGACAACGCAAATCCTCAATCAGGCCGCGGAAATATTTGTTCTCTGCGACCACCATGGCCGCATCCTCCGTGTAAGCCAAACAGTCAACAGGCTCTTCGGCAGAAGCCCCATTTTTCAGTCATTTGACGAAGCATTTCACCTCATTGATCCCGACGGGAATCCTTTTTCGCTTCTCTCTGCGATGAAAGGCATGGTCCTCCACGCTCTTGAGGTAACTTTCAATCAAAGGAATAATGGTAACGGGCCTTTATCCTTCCTGTTAAGCGCAAACCCGGTAAGCAGTTCTAAAGGCGTCATCGGCATTGTTGTCGTACTGGTGGACATCACGGAGCGAAAGAAGGTTGAGCAGACGCTGCAAAACGCCCATGACGAACTCGAACGGCGCGTTGAGGAGCGCACCGTTGAACTGAGGACGGTTCTTTGCGAAGTTAACCTCCTAAAAGAAAAAATCGAGGCCGAAAATATTTACTTGCGTCAAGAGCACAAAATGAAACATCGATTCGAGCATATTATCGGGCAAAGTGATGGCCTCAAGTATGTTCTCTATAGGGCTGAACAGGTTGCAGGCGCGAACACAACGGTCCTTATCCTTGGCGAAACCGGCACCGGCAAGGAGCTGATCGCCGCCGCCATCCATAACATGAGCCCCCGCAAGGAACTGACTCTGTTCACGGTCAACTGCGCCGCTCTGCCGGGCAATTTAATTGAGAGCGAACTGTTCGGCAGGGAGAAGGGCGCCTTTACCGGCGCCGATAGCCGGCGTATAGGCAGGTTCGAGATCGCCCATGGTTCCACCCTGTGCCTGGACGAGATCGGAGAGCTGCCGCTGGAGCTGCAGGGCAAGCTGCTTCGCGTGATTCAGCATAATGAGTTTGAGCGCCTGGGCTCGTCCCAGACCGTCAAAGTGGATGTGCGGATCGTGGCAACGACCAATCGTAACCTTGAGGAAGAGGTCCGCAATGGCCGGTTTCGGCAGGACCTTTTCTACCGCCTCAACGTCTTCCCAATCACTGTTCCGCCGCTCAGGCAGCGCAAGGATGACATCCCGCTGATGGTCCAGGCATTCATTGAACGCTACTCACGGAAACTGGGCAAACAGATCACGACTATCCAGAAGGATACGATGCAGACGCTGCAGGAGTATCCGTGGCCCGGCAATGTCCGTGAGTTGGAAAGCATCATTGAACGGGCCGTGATCCTGTGCCATGGGCCGGTCCTGCATCTGACGGATAAGCTGGAGATTTCACCCCACGCGCTTTCCTTGACCGTGAAAACCCTGGAAGAGACAGAGCGAAATCAGATTCTTAAAATCCTTTCTGAAGCCCGGTGGCGCATCGAAGGAAAAAACTCTGCCGCTGCGATTCTGGGGCTCCACCCAAGCACCTTGAGGGCCAGGATGCATAAGCTCGGAATAGTCCGGCCGGAGACACAAGAACCAGGTTAGTAGTCTCTGCCATGTAAAACTCCATTAGACACCCTCCCCTTTCTCCCCTCCCATCAAGGGAGGGGAGAATAAATAGAGCCTCCCTCTCCCCTTGTGGGAGAGGGTCGGGGTGAGGGGTGTCCAAAATGAATTTTCATGATCCACTAGTGGGACTTCACTTAACTGCTAATTTTAAATTTGACTATCCACTAGACAACCCCACCCCCACCAAAACAGCCATCAATATATTGAGGTCCCACCAAATATTGAGGGCTGCCGGATCGTTTTTTACTTCTCAAGTATTCTCCGCATCAATACAACCCACTGTTATTACTCGATAATAAAAAAACCCAGCTTTAATTCGCTTGTTGGCTGCCTTCTTGCAATTACCATCATCATGATCATGGTCACCATACGAATGAAGGTCCTAACGGATAAACGCAGGGAGTTGTCGCAGACTATCGCGTCACTGATAGGTTCCATACGAACGGAGACTGGCTGCAGGCGGTGCGATTTTTTGCAAAGCATGGAAAATGAAAATGAACTCAGCCTTCTAGCGGAATGGGATACCCGGAAGAACTTTATGCGCTACCTGCATTCGAAAAATTTCAGTGTACTCCGGGGAGCGAAGAGCCTTCTCCAGGAGCCCTACGAAATGATGTACCACACTGTTATCAAGCCGGTGGAAATGGAGGGTGTCAGTAAAGGATAGAATGGTCGCGCTGCGCAAATGCATGGATGAGTTGATAATGACCGGATAATTGCCTCGTGGCCTGGAAAAGGAATTTTGATTACATAAAACTTATTTCTAAACATCATCTCCAGTTTTTATACGGCTGAAGTTTTTCATGGGAGGTTATCATGTGCAGGGAAAGAAAACTTTATACAGCGTCCACGGATCCCTACTGCAGATTTATAAAGCAGTACTTTAATGAAAATAACGTTGACTACAAAGAGGTGGATATTTGCAGGGATGAAGAAGAATTTTATGAACTGCTGAATTTTTATGGAACAGGGCCTTTGCCTGTTCTTGTGGAGGACGGAATGATTATTTCGGTAGATCACCTGATGCGAAATATCAGCGCAACGTTCTCCGGGCGAGCGGAAAACATTAGATAATTATCAAATAAAACCAAAGGAGAAAAAATGCAGATAGCTACTTGTAACAATCTGAAGCACAGACAACTTCACAGGCACTCATCGTATATCGCAACAACCTTATATGATGTTATTGAGGCGGTTTCAGCGCAGGTGGCTGCTGATGAGCAGAATTTGCTAGCTCCGGCAGTGATGAAGTTATTGCGGGACTGCGGGGCAGGCAACTTATTCAAAAGCTCCATCCCAATATATAAAAAGCCCTATGGCGTCAGTAACAACACCGCTTTTGCGGGGTAAGTACGGAGGGAAATGTATATGGCCAGTTTAAAGATTATCGGCATTTTAGCACTGCCTGCGCTTGTCGCCATTATCATCTATCAGAATACGGCTGTCATGCAGCTTTCTTTGTTATTCTGGTCTGTTTCCATGTCGGCATCACTCATGGTTCCTGCTGTTTTTTTTACAGGTTTTGTAACGGGATTATCCCTTTTGCTTCTGAGCTCTCGAAAAAAGGCTCAAAAAGTAAAGGCGGAAAATAAATAATAAAGCGGTTTAATGAAATTAATTTTACGAAAGGAGAAATCATGGCGGCAGCACTGGCACTCATTGTTTCAATAATCTCGCTTATCATCGCATTGCTTGCATACGCAAAGAGAGGAGGATCGATTGAAGACATGAAGCGAAAGGTTGAGGATTTGGGCGTGACTATGGAAACGCTCAGAAACAAAACAGCGGATATTCTGGAAAATCTTGAAAAAAAGATTCGAGGCGAGGAGAAAAAGCCCGAATGCCCCCCGGATACTACGGGACCGGCACAGCAGGATCCCCAGGGGCAAACGCCACTACAAGTAAATTAAGAATTCAAATTTTTAACATTAAAAATTTTAGCCAAAGGGAGATTCAGTATGAAACAAAAAGCTATATGCATTTTAATTATCGCCGCTTTCGCTTTTACCGGTTGCTCTACCATGAGCAGAAGAGCCAAGTGTGCGTGCGTGGGTGCGGCAGCGGGAGCGGCTGTGGGCACAACTGCTGGGCTGATAGTCGGCCATAACTGGCATAACGGCGCCAGTCCTAGCCAAAGGACCCCCGGCGGTATTATCGGCGGCGTAGCCGGCGCTTTGATCGGCGGTGTGACGGGCTATCTGGTATGCAAGGATGAGCCGAAGCCTCAGCCCGCGCCCCAGCCGGTAAAGGTGGAAGAGCCCAAGTGCGACAAGCTCGTTCTGAATTCCGTGCAGTTTGATTTCGACAAATCCGTCATTAAGCCTGAATTCTATCCGGTGATGGACGAGGTTGCCGGCGAACTGCAGAAATGCTCCAAAAAGAATGTCGTCATTCAAGGCAACACGTGCAGCATGGGTTCCGACAGCTACAACATGAAGCTTTCCGAGCGGCGCGCGCTTGCCGCCAAAAAGTACCTTGTGGATAAAGGCCTGGGACCTGACCGTTTCACGGTTAAAGCTCTGGGCAAAACAAATCCCATTGCTGATAACAAGACCCAAAAGGGCCGTGAGATGAACCGGAGAGTTGAGTTCATTATAAACAATTAATCGCACACGGAAAAATCATGGTTTCCATGGTCACAGGAAATGAAAAAACAACAACATAAAGGAGAGAGAACAATGAAAGCAAAAAAAACAATGTATTCCATGGCACTGATGACGGCAGCGTTCGCACTGCTGGTGTTCACCCTGCCTGCACGCGCGTCAGAAACCGATGACCGTATCGAATCATCGGCCAGGCAGTCCTATGTGTTCAAGACCTTCCTCAAGGACGATGCCATTACGATTACCTCCAAGGACGGCGCCGTCACCCTGACCGGGACGGTAAACGATGAGATAAATAAATCCCTGGCCAGGGAGACCGTAACGGGACTGCCCGGCGTCAAAAGCGTTGATAATCGGCTGGAACTGAAAAACACAAGCCCAACCGAGAACTCTGATGCATGGGTTAGCGCGAAAGTGACAACAACACTCTTGTTCCATCGGAACGTGAGCGGCACGAGCACTGCGGTTGACGTCAAGCAGGGCATTGTAACCCTGCGCGGGGACGCCACCAGTCAAGCGCAAAAGGACCTGGCGACTGAATACGTCAAAGACGTTGTCGGCGTCAAGGATGTAAAGAATGAAATGACCCTGCCAAAGGCATCCGGAAAGCCGGCCGGAAAAACGATAAGCCAAAAGATTAATGCCGTTGGCGACAAAATTGAAGACGTGGGTGAAAAGATCGACGATGCGTCCATCACCGCCCTGGTCAAGATGACGCTGCTGTATCATCGCTCGACCAGCGCACTCAACACAACGGTCGTGACCAATGATGGAACGGTTACCTTGAGCGGAAAGGCAAAAAACGCTTCAGAGAAGGATCTGGCCGTCAAAATCGTTAAAGATGTTCGCGGCGTGAAAAGCGTAAAGAACCAGATGACCATAGAGTAGTCCGAAGAAACTGCCGGCTGCGCCAGGCGCGTAAACCGGCAGAGAATCCGGGAGTTACATGAAAGGAGAAATATATGCTGTATACAATTGCCGTCGTAATGATCGTTTTGTGGCTGCTGGGGATGGTGAGCAGTTACACGATGGGAGGGTTTGTTCATATCTTGCTGGTGGTTGCCCTTATCATGGTGCTGGTCAACATCCTGCAGGGCCGCCGGGTGGTGTAGGCAGCACGTGGCCGGAATAAAAGAAATTGGAGGTTTGAGATGAATGTCAAAACCATAGTTGCAGCCATATTAATCGCCGTGGGCGTCGTAGCGTTCGCGTACCAGGGCATCACGTACACAACCCGGGAGAAGCTCGTCGATCTCGGTCCTGTCCATGTGACGACTGAGGAAACGAAAACGCTTCCACTGCCGCCGATCCTCGGAGCTCTTGCGCTAGTAGGCGGTGTCGTGTTGCTGATCGTGCCGGCTAGAAAAGATTGAGCAGAGGTACAATGTTTCAACCACGAATTTACGCGGTTACTAAAAAACAAAAAGGACATGAGATACTTCACTGAATACAATGAAAACACAAGAAAGGGAAATATCAATGAAAAAATTAATGGGCATAGCAGTCCTGGTTACTGGTTTATTTTTGACCTCCTTTACAGCAGCACATGCCGTAGAGGCTTTAACTCTAAATGGAAATAACTATCAAATAAAGGGGTTTTGCAAAAATGATGCCGGCGACTATTGCAGCAAGGGAGATATTAAAAATGATGAGTTTAAATTTGCTGATCAAAAATTCATCGTTGACAGCTTTAACAATGGTGTCCTGGGTGTGGGAGGAAGTGGTAATTTCAGTGATAGCGGAATGTCTTTTACTGCAAACTATTCAGTTATCACGGAAAACTCGCTGGACAAATATACCTTTGCCATCAAGGGCTATAATCTTATGAATATCATAATTTTTGGTCGGATGGATATTGCCTATTATCAGCTCAGCATACTTGGTTATCCTGATACTCCACAGGATGAGACAAATTCGTTCTTTATCGGCGGCAAAAAATAGCAACAACCTAGTGGCTATCCAGTAACACGATTTCAATTGTGAACTGCACTCAGTTGCAGAAAGGAGTAAGCACATGCAACCCAAAACCGCACACAGACCTTTGTTTTCTTATGTCCCTTTTTTACTGGGGGGCCTTGTCATGCTGCTGACGGTTGGCTGCGCATCAAGCGGCAACCTTTCAACCGCAACAATAAGAATATCCGAGAGTAAGAAGGCCATCAGCGTCGCCAGGGAAAGTAATGCAAGCACGCCCAAGCCCGTGGATTTGACGAATGCCGAGGAAAAACTGGCGCAGGCTAATCTGGCGTTTAATGAGTCTGAGTACCTGCAGGCAACCCGCCTGGCAGAGAAGGCAACGGTCGACGCGGACTGCGCCCGCATCGAGGGCAAAGCTGAAAAAGCAAAAAAAGATGCTGAGCAGATGCGTCAAAACAACCGGGCCATGCGCCTGGATCCCGAGCGCAGCTACAGATAACAGCCTTTTAAGGAGAAGCGAAAAATGACTAATAAAATGAGCAGTGTGATTAAAATCGGAATCGGGTTGTTCATCCCGTTCCTTCTGCCTTTTGCGGGGTGCGGCCCCTCCCAGCAGGAAATGATGGCGCGGGACCATGTGGCCAATGCCCGGGCAGCCTATGAGCGTGCAAGATCGAATCCCAGTGTGGAAATAAATGCTCAAATTCCCCTGGCGGCTGCAGGCAGAGCTGTCACGGCTGCTTCGCAGGCCACGGAGTTTGATGAAATGGATCACCTGGCCTACCTGGCGGAAAGAAAAACCCGCATAGCTGTCGCCACCGCCGAGGAGCAGGTGGCGGAGAATGACAAAAAGGCTCTCGGCAGGGAGGCCGAGCTGTTGCTGGCTCAAGGGCGCGTGCGTGAACAGGCAGCGAGAATTGAAGCCATGGCGTCAAACGAGGATGCCCGGGAGTGCAACGCCGCGGCCCGGGAGTCAAATGCCGAGGCCCGTGCCCAAGCACAGAAGGCTCATATAGCGAAAATGGCGGCCAAAGAGTCGCATGCCGAAGCCAGAGAGTCACAGGCGGAAGCCTGGTCCCAAACTCAGAAGGCTGAAAAGGCCACGGCCAGGGTGGATAAACTGCAGCTGGAGATTGCCGCCATGAAGGGCAGAATGACTGAGCGGGGCATCCTTTTGACGATAGGCGATGTGCTGTTTGCAACCGGCACAGCCACCCTGACTCCCCAGGCTGATACCGAAATCAGTAGATTAACGGTTTTCATGAAGAATTACCCGTCCCGTAATGCCCTCATCGAGGGCTTTACCGACAGTACGGGGGCGGAGGGAGCAAACCTCGACCTTTCCCTGCAACGGGCCGATGCCGTCGGCAATAAGCTGGTTGCTCAGGGAATCAGCAGGAGCCGTATCACTACCCGGGGGTTGGGAGAAAAATCTCCGGTGGCCGGCAATGATAACGCGGCGGGGCGAGAGCAGAACAGGCGGGTTGAAGTTATTATCCTGAACGAGGCAGGAAACACACTGACCCAGATCAGGCAGTAAAGGGCTGAAGACGCCTCTGACTGCAAACCCTGCGGCATTGCTGCGCAGGATGTGTTTTTTGAAAAGAGATTTTTCCATGAAGGTGCTTTTTTGCAGGTTGGGTTAATACGTTGCGGCCAGGATACTCAACAGATGCCGTGGGTCTTAATCCGACTTGCCAAAAGCGCTACTCGCAGAGATGCGCACAAGACAAGAGCTGACATAGAAGGCTGGAAGAGTTCGACCATTTTTGGCAGCAGGTAAAAAAAGCGCCGGAGTTGCCTTCTTCAGGAAAACCATCATCTCTGGCGATGGTTTTCCTGAAGAACACTAAAGACAGTGGTTACCAGCAACGCTAGCTGTATGTATTTCAACTTCTTATAAGGGAGCTGTATGAAAACACGCGGAACATTATTGATAAGAAAGAGAGTGTGGGAAATGAAAAAATACAAGAACTGTTCGATGTTGTGTATTGCAGCACTATGCATCCTTTTTGCCGGGGGATGCAAAACCGGAGCAGGCCCGTATCCGGTGGCACTTGGCCAGGCATCCCATTTTGCGGTACTGGCGGGCTCCGCGATCACCAATGTTCCTGCCTCTGATATTACGGGCGATATTGGGATAAGCCCTGCAGCAGGATCCTTTATAACCGGATTTTCACAAACAGATGCAACGGGATACGCCACATCGCCTCAGATAACAGGGAAAATATACGCGGCTGACATGGCTGCGCCTACTCCTTTCAGGTTAACGGTGGCCAAAGGCGACTTGACCATAGCTTATAATGATGCCGCTGGAAGAACCCCCGTACCCACCGGCGCTTATCTGAATCCCGGCGCCGGAAATCTCGCGGGGCTCAATCTCGTTCCCGGCCTGTATAAATTCACGGACGAGGCTATTGCAACGACTGACTTCACACTTACGGGCGGGCCAAACGATGTCTGGATATTCCAGGTAGCGAGCGCTCTCAAGATAAGCAACGGCGTGCAGGTGACCCTGGCCAACGGCGCGAGGGCAAAAAACATTTTCTGGCAGGTTGGAACACAGGCCACTCTCGGTACGACTGTTATTTTCCAGGGGACCATACTGGCGGATGCATCAATCACCATGGATACTGGCGCGGCGCTGAACGGCAGGGCTTTGGCATTTACCGGAACCGTTGCTTTGGACCAAAACATCATTACTATTCCCGCACCCTAAGGTACGGACAATTAATAGAAATAAACTATTTTACCATGAAGGGAGTCAGTATGAAAAAATATACACAACAATTTCTTACCAGAAAATCGAGGTGCGATGTGCAAAAGTACAAAAATTATTCGATATTATTTATTGCAGCATTTGTTGTAGTTTTTTCGGCCGGATGCGGAAAGTTCAGGGACAAAACCCCGCCCACGGTTTCTGTCGTTGACCCCGCGAATTTCGCCACGGATGTGCCGATCAACAGGCAAATTACCGTAACCTTCAGCGAGGCGATGTGCCCGCTTACCATCACTGGGGCGACTTTTACCATAGATCAGGAGACTACACCGGTCACCGGTACGGTAACCTATACCGGCACCACGGCGATCTTCACGCCGGCGAGCGATCTTGAAGCCAACACCTTGTATACCGCTACGATTACCACCGCGGCCAGGGATCTTGCGGGCAATGTGCTGGAAAGCGCCTACATCTGGACTTTTACCACGGGTGCGATTCCGGACACCATCCCGCCGACGGTTTCTTTTGTAGACCCGGAAAATCTTGCCCCGGCTGTGCCCATCAACAAGAAAATCGCTGCAACCTTCAGCGAAACGATTGACCCCTTAACGATCACCAACATGACCTTTACTCTGAAAGACGGAATAACGCCTGTTGTAGGCACTGTGACCTATGCTGGCCTGGTTGCGACCTTTACACCAATAAGCAATCTCGCAGTCAACACCTTGTATACGGCCACGATTACCAGCGGGGCCAAAGACCTTGCGGGCAATGCGCTGGCAAGCGACTATGTCTGGAGTTTTACCACGGGTTCGATTACAGACACCACTCCACCCACGGTTTCTACCGTAAACCCCGTGAATCTTGCCAAGGATGTGCCCATCAACAAGAAAATCGCCGCAACCTTCAGCGAAACGATGGACCCCTTAACGATCACCAACATGACCTTTACTCTGAAAGACGGAATAACGCCTGTTGCAGGCACTGTGACCTATGCCGGTCTGGTTGCGACCTTTACACCAATAAGCAATCTCGCAGTCAACACCCTGTATACGGCCACGATTACCAGCGGGGCCAAAGACCTGGCGGGTAATCCGCTGGCCGGCAGCAAAGTTTGGACCTTTACCACAGTTACAGCGGTTCCGCTAGGTCCATTGCCCGTAAACCTTGGGACGGCCGAAAATTTTGTGATTTTGACAAAAACAGGAATCACAACTACCGGCACTACCAATATTACCGGAGATATCGGAGTTAGTCCAATTGACCGTACTGGCATGACTGGATTTGGGGAAACAATGGATTCCTCGAATGTATTTTCAACATCGTCTCTCGTGACCGGAAAGTTATATGCAGCAGACTATGCGGTCCCAACTCCAGCGAACATGACCACTGCTGTCAGCGACATGGAAACTGCGTATACCGATGCCGCCGGACGAACGATACCCGATCATACGGAACTGGGCGCCGGAAATATCAGCGGAAAGACCCTTTCTCCTGGTCTTTACAAGTGGGGTACCGGGG
>Ga0073936_10003267_pt1 | contig 23375 bp, 23 predicted proteins | sample AliMusrvi5mmetaG_FD_87041 | JGI IMG/M metagenome (GOLD analysis project Ga0073936, IMG submission 87041) | Freshwater lake bacterial and archeal communities from Alinen Mustajarvi, Finland, to study Microbial Dark Matter (Phase II) - Alinen... | ecosystem: Environmental > Aquatic > Freshwater >... | reverse complement strand
GGCACTCTGCGCCTAGAAAGTGGGTTGAATCGGCTGTTTTGCCGCTCACAGGCGTGCTTTGTGGGTTGAGTGGCAGGCCGTTTTCCGGCTTATTCCGGGTTGTTCTGCCTTGTTCTGCTCATCATTTCGCCCACCCGGTGCCATAGCTTCGGCAAGCTCATCGCCTTCAGACGATGGGCGTACCAGGAAAGTTTGGAACTGCCATTCATGGCGGGAGACAACCGGGAGATCGCACGCGGCAGCTCCTAGCTATCGCCCGCGCTCCCGTCTGTCAATCCCCTGGGCGACCTTCCCTGCCACGAACGGCCAGCCCCATCACTCGACCACCTGCCCAGGTTCACAGTCATCATCAAGCCATTCGTCATCGTGCTCGTTGATCGCCAGACCCGCTTCTTCGAGGAGACTCGCGAATTCCTCGCCGAAGCTGACGTGCACGTGATGTTGCTCCTGCGTCCGAATGCATTCGATCAGCCGCTCCTTGTCATGCAAGGCATGGGTGAAGGCTCCGCAGCCATCCTGCCAGTGCGAGAATGAAGGAAACGCCTGCTGCCCTTTGATCCAAGAGGCCGATGCGGTCTTGATCTCATGGATGAGGTCCGACAACGCCACCTCCGGATGCAGGCTGATGAGAATATGAACATGGTCTTCGACGCCACCGATGCGGTAAAGATGGCATTGGCGCTTCTGGACCACGCCCCAGATGAAACGGTAGAGGTCATCACGGCGAGGCTTGCCGAGAACTCGTTCACGGTTCTTGGTGGAAAAGACCACGTGGTAGATAATCTGCGCGTAGATGGACATCGGGCGCGGGCAGCCGAGGAGACTCCTGCGCTCTTACAGAGCGCGAGCCGGGGGTGCAACGAGTTCCCAGGGAATCGGTCGCTCAAGCTCCCTCATCCCTGGGCTGGATTCCGGAGGGCGTTTCAGGCCATGAGGAAGCCAGGAGATGGGATTGCAGGGGGCGATGCCTACAACTTGCCTCTCAGCCCTTTGGTTTCAGGTCGTTTACAGGGCACTCGATTTGTAACCAGATTCGAGTGGCTGGACGATGTGCCACGGGGGTGCAATCCCTGGTACGGGGCTGAAAGTCCAAAGGAATCCAGCCCAGGGATGAGGGAGCTTTGGCGACCGATTCCCTGGGTGCCGCAGGACGGATTCCGCGCTCTGAAGGAGCGCAGGAGGCTTGCGAATACGCGAGCTTCTCAATCCCACACGTACCGCTCATCAAACTCGATGTCGTATTTGCGCAACATCACCCGCAACTCGTCCTGGAAGGAGAGTTTCTGATGATGTTCATGCTGGTTCCGAATGTATTGCCTCACGTCATCGAGGCCCGACTGGCTCACTGAGAAGGCACCGTAACCGTTCTGCCAATGAAAACCCCTCAACTCGGGGCCCTGGCCCTGCAACCAAACACCGGATCCTCTTTTCAACTCCCCGATCACTTCGCTCAAGGACTTCGTTCGTGACAGCACGAAAAGCACGTGCGCGTGATCCGGCTCGGTGTTGATCTCCACGGAAGTGCACCCCAGTTCGCGAAGAATGCCGCCCATGTAATGGTGCAGTGCGGATGCCAGATCACCGGGCAGGACACGTTCCCGATTCTTCGTGGAGAAGACGCCGTGGATATAAATTTTAGCGAGGGATTGGGCCATGACTCTTGCGCTCTTTCAGAGCGCCGGTTGGGGGTGCAAGGTTCCCAGGGAATCGGTCGCCAAAGCTCCCTCATCCCTGGGCTGGATTCCGTATGGCGTTTCAGGCCATGGTTCAAGCGGCACCGGAAAGCGATGCCATTCCCACGTTTACGAATCCGCGAAAGCCTGGTCCACCATCTCGCACAGGATGTGCCCCACGATCATGTGGCACTCCTGGGCGTGGGCGGTGACTGGCGAGGGGGCCCTGAAGGCGATGTCGGCGATGTCGGCCGCGCGGCCGCCGGATTCAGCGGTAAAAGACACGGTGAGGCAGCCTTTGGCTTTCGCCGCCTCAAGACCCGCAAGGACATTGGGGCTGTTGCCAGAGGTGGTGATGCCGATGGCGATGTCGCCCGCATAGGCAAGCCCTTCAATCTGGCGCGCAAAGATGGTCTCGAATCCAAAGTCGTTGCCGCAGGCGGTGAGCATGGAGGTGTCCGTGGTCAGGGCCAGCGCCGGCAGGGAGCGGCGGTTGAGCCGGTAGCGGATGACAAATTCCGCCGCGAGATGCTGGGCGTCCGCCGCGCTGCCACCGTTGCCGAAGAACAGCACTTTGCGGCCGGCGCGAAGACAGTCGATGACCGCGACAGACAGCTTTTCCAATAACGGCATGTGCTCAGGCAGGCGCTCGACGGCGGCATGGTGGGCGGCGAGCTGCTGGGTAAAGATGTCGGAGAATGCGGACATGGGATGGTTCAGAAGGCGTTGAGCAGCTCATCTGGCGTGAGCGTCGCGGTGCCAAGCTTGCCGACGACGATGCCGCTGGCGTGGTTGGCCACTTCTGCGGCGTCATGCAAGCTCAGGCCGGAGGCGAGGGCCAGGGTGAGCAAGGCGATGGCGGTGTCGCCCGCGCCGGATACATCGTACACCTCGCGGGCGCGGGTGGGAATGTGGTGCGGCGTCGCAGGTTCGCCGGCATTGAAGATCACCATGCCCTGCTCGCCAAGGGTGATGAGGATGTGCGGCACCTGCCACTTGTCTAACAGACGCCTGCCGACTTCAAGAAGCTGCGGATCCTTGGTGGGATCACCCGGTGTGTGGCGGTCGTCAATGCCCGCAGCGGCAAAGGCCTCCAGCCGGTTGGGCTTGACCAGGGAGACCCCCTTCCAGTCGAGCGGATTGCGCGGCGAGGGGTCCACGGTCAGCAGCTTGTCAAACTCTCTGGCGAGGCGCACCAGCAGTGCGACGAGCGGCTGGGTGACGAAGCCCTTGCCGTAGTCCTCGATGATGATGGCATCGAGACCGGCAATTTTCGCGCGCACACGTTGCTCGACTTCGACAAGTTCAGCGTCGCTGAGCTGCTGGAGCACCTCGCGGTCCACCCGCACAATCTGCTGCTGGCGGGCGGAGATGCGGGTTTTGCAGATGGTCGGCAGCGTTTCATCGACGAGCAGCGTGTCCGTGCTCACGCCTTCTTCATTGAGCAGGGTGCAAAGCTTCTTCGCTTCGGCATCCCGGCCCACCCGGCCCATGATGAAGCCATGCGTGGTGAAGGGCGACAGGTTGCGCGCCACATTGGCCGCGCCACCCGGAAACAGGGTCTCGCGCACCACTTCGACCACCGGCACGGGAGCTTCCGGCGAGATGCGCCGCACATTGCCCCAGACAAAGTGATCCAGCATCACGTCGCCCACCACGAGGATGCGGGCGCTGGCAAACGATTGAAGGGTGGCGACGGTCATTCGAGACTGGAGTTTGTCGTTCCGGCTAAGCCCCCCGGCGCTTGCGCACCGCCTGCGCCAACTGCTCAAGCACGGTCTCCGTGGTTTCCCAGTTGATGCAGGCATCGGTGATGCTCTGGCCATATTTTAGCGGCACATCCGGCTTGGTGTCCTGGCGGCCTTCGACGAGATGACTTTCGATCATGACACCGGTGATCGCCTTGCTGCCTCCTGCAATCTGTTCGGCAATGCTGGCGGCGACGCCGGGCTGTTTGCGGTAGTCCTTGAGGCTGTTGCCATGGCTGCAATCGACCATGACGTAGGGCGGAAGTCCCTTGGCGTTGAGCTGGGCGACGACATTCGCCACCGCTTCCGCATCGTAGTTGGGCGAATGCTTGCCTCCGCGCAGAATGACGTGGCAGGTGTCGTTGCCGCGAGTGGTGACAATGGCCACCACGCCTTCCTTGGTGACGCTGAGGAAGTGATGCTGCCCGCGTGCGGCCTCAATGGCATCCAGAGCGACCTGCACACCGCCATCGGTGCCATTCTTGAAGCCTACGGGCATGGACAAGCCCGAGGCGAGCTGGCGATGCACCTGGCTCTCCGTGGTGCGGGCGCCAATGGCTCCCCATACGACCGCATCGGCGATGTACTGGGGCGTGATGACATCGAGGAATTCGGTGCCTGTGGGCAGGCCAAGATTGAGAATGTCGAGCAGCAGACGTCGGGCCTGCTTGAGACCGGTGTTGATGTCGAAGCTCTCGTCAAGGTGGGGATCATTGACAAAACCCTTCCAGCCCACCGTGGTGCGCGGCTTCTCAAAATACACACGCATCACCAGATCAAGATCGGCGGCATGCCGTTCGCGGGCCTTGACCAGGAGTTTCGCGTACTCCAAGGCCGACTCCCGTTCGTGAATGGAGCAGGGGCCGACAACGACAAGCAATCGGTCGTCCTTGCCCTGCATGATGTTCTCAGAATCCTTGCGGGCGCGTTCCACGAAGGCTGCGGTGGTCTCCGCCACCGGCCATTCTTGCATGAGCGCAGTGGGTGAAATGATCGAACGAATGCGCTCGATGCGGAGGTCGTCTGTGGGATGGGCGTGGCTCACGGTAGTGTTGGAAAAGTGGGGCGGGTAATGTGGCGAGGCCTAGGACATGCGCAAGGCTCGAGCCTGCTCTATTCACCGTCCCTTGTGGGATCCCGGCAAGCTGCCGCGCCTAGGTCACTGGAGGTGCCCGGATCTTCGCTGATCAAGAGAAGACCCGGAAAGGGCAGGGGAACGCTCTCCAGACGATGCCAACGGCTGCCAATGAAGATGAGGCGGGTTCAAAAGGGTGCGCACATGGAGTTTAGAGAAATTACGGCCATTTTGCATTCCACAACGAGCGAGGAAAGCTGAAACCATCAACACGGTCCAAATAATCACTCGGAAGAATCCTGCCCGGGCCTTCGCTAAGCCCACCAATCCGGCATTTGTGGCCATTGACAGCAGGCGACGTGCAGGGCAGGGTTTGTCGTCACTGACAAGACTGGACAGTGAATTCCGAGGCACCATGGCCACCCAACGCCATTCCAACGATGACGAGATCCCACCGGTACCGGCGGGAGGAATGCTCGCCCAGAGCATCGTGGAGCTCCTTTCCACCACAGCCTCGGGACTGGTCTTTTGGTCTCGGCAGCCTTTTGAGATGGCTGTGGAACTGCAGCTCCGTGTTCGCGCCACTGCCCTGCCAGCCACCGCCAAGGGAAGCTCGGAACAACTGCGCGAAGGCTGGATGCTGAAACGGGGATTCGTGGTGCAGTGCCAGCCAGCCCGTCGTGCGGATGGCACGGTCGGTTTTCAGGTGTCGCTGCTGTTCATTCCATTCATCGCGTCCTTTGAAAAGGAACCCAAGCGGCCACGGCGGCCCTTGCCTCCAGACAAGGGCGTCTTTCCTCGGGGCCGCAACCGGTCGTTCGGCTTGAATTAAGCGGGTGCCCTGGGATTCCCTGAGGGCTACCGGATGGGTGAGAAGTCCGTCGCCTTCATGTACACGGATTTCACGCCGGCGGGCTTCACGGTGAGAGGACCGTCTTTTTCACTCTCGGCCTTGACCTTCACCCAATCGGGATCGGCACGGAGGTCATCAAAGGATTTGATGCCTGCTTCCTTGCTGGCGTGGCCGATGACGTAGATGAGTTTCGTCCCCGCGCCCTTTTGACCGGCGATGGGGGTCCAATAGCCGACATTGAGCATGCCATGCTTGGCAAACAGGGCCAGCTCATGATCGCGGAAGCGACTGTTCATCGTCGGCAGCTTGCCCTCATTGCAGGTGTAGGTGCGCAGCTCAAACACCTGATCCCCGGTACCTGCGCTTTTGGCGACAGGAGGCGAATAATCGGTGGCAGACATGTAGGTGGACTCCGGCGGCTTGGCGAGGATCTTGCCATTGGCTTCGCTGGCTTTCGCCACGGCCTGCCACTCAGGGTCCTTGCTGAAGGCAGCCCAGGATGCTTTCGCAGCCACAGCGCTCTTGTGGGCGATGATGTAGATCAGGGTGTTCTCCGCACCGTTTTCCTTGTCCATAGGCACCCAATAGCCGATGTTTTCCATGCCGTGCTTTTCGAAGATCTTGCAGGTGTGGTCACGGAAGCGGGTGAGCAAATCGGGCAGCTTGCCTTCGTTCGTCGTATAGATGCGCAGTTCGAAAACGCGGGTGTCGGCGGCGGCCTGAGCGTTCCAGGATGCAAAGAAAACCAGCGCCGCTGCGCAGGCAATGACCGTGGTTTGAAGACGATGGGCAATCCAGTTCATGAGAAATAAAGTGTGCGGGTTGAGTGGCCGAATGTCGAGCGTTGATGTATTGCAAGTCAAGAAGCTTGCCGCGGCAGGATGCCATGGCTTGAGTGCTGCCTATGAACGAGATTAACATCCGCCCTTTTCAGCCAGTTGACCTTATTCGGCTCCGCGAGATCACGCTGGCCTCCTTCGGCGGTGTCGCGCTGGACCAGTTGCTGGAACAAAAGCTGGGGGCCTGGGATGAGCTCGGCTGGAAGGCGCGCAAAGCCGGCCAGATTGATGACGACTGCGCCGCCAATCCTGGGGGCGTCTTTGTCGCCGAACGGGCGGGGCAGATTCTGGGCTACATCACCACCCGGGCGGACCGGCCCAACAGCCGTGGGCGCATTCCCAACATGGCGGTGACAGAGGAAGCCCGCGGCCTGGGTTTGGGACGCCGGCTTGTCCTCCATGCGCTGGACTATTTCCGCCTCCAGGGCCTTAAAATCGCGCAAATCGAAACGATGGCCTCGAACGAGGTGGGGCAGCATCTCTACCCCTCATGCGGCTTCGAGGAAGTGGCTCGGCAGGTGCACTATGCGATGAGGCTTTGAAGCCGCTTTCCGCTACTGCGTCGGCTGCATCGTGAAGACGGCCTGCGTCATCTGATTGGCCTCGGCCACGGTCATGCGCTTGAGTTCGTGACCGGCCCCCCAGGAGTCAGTGAAAAGGACCTCGCCGATCTTGGTATTGAACCCAATGATCAGGCGCATGTGACCGCCGCCTGACTGGCGGTCCTGGATCACCACGGGACGGAGGCCGCCAGGTCCACTTCCTCGGGCCGACATTGCCAGCGGCGAGGACGGCAGCTCAACGGCCCAGAGCAAGGGAATGCCAGCGTTGACGTTGTCCTGGATCAACTTCACCAGATCGCCCTTCCAGGCGCGCTCGATCTCGGCACCGCGCATGCCTTCCAGTCCATAGCTGCGTGGCAGCTTCACCACTTTGACCCGCATGTTGTAGCGCTGGTCGATCTTGCGCAAAGCCGCGTACATGTCGCTGGGCCGGGTCCCCTTTTCGGCGTCGTTCTTCACCACCTGGGCGATTTCGTCCTGATCACACTTCACGCCCATGTAGTTGAAAATACGGGCGCAGGAAGCGGAAACGCAGTAGCCCTTTTGACCCTGGTCAATCATCGGCACGCCAGTGAGATAGATGTCTCCTGAGGCAAGGTCACGCTTGATGTTGCTGGACAGGCTGGACCGGCTCTTGGTAGTCGCGTTATCGCCGATGCCGGCAAGATTCAGCAGTTCCGCCCGGCCGCTGGCCGGCATGAGTTTCACGCGCAGGAACTCCACCTTCCCCTTGGGCGCGTCCTCATTGAATTCCATGAGGGCCAGCGTGTGGGGAGTGGTCCACAAATAGCCTTGCTCTTTGAGAAGGTTGCGACCGGCGGGGACGGTGCGTGTGGGCTGGACCTTCAACAGGGCTCCCAAAGCACGGCCGGTGGCCTTGAAAACCGCATCGAACTGCTCTGCCGTCACGGCCCCGCTGTTGCCGCGGGTGAGCAAAGTCAGGATGAGCTTGGCGGCCTTGCCGTGGCGGAATTCGATGCTGGCCTCTTCCGCATTCACCGCATCGTCAAACAGGAGCAAGTCGGTGCTGGTGTTGCTGAACACATGGCGCGTGAGCAGCACGCCGTCTTTGGCCGAGGTGGTCCATTTGTAGAAAGGGGTCTCTTTGAAGCTCAGACCAGGCATTCTAACCGTTTCCTCAAACGCCTCGGGCGTGAGACTCCACAACCCGGGAACCGCCATCATCTGATCCAGACGCACGAAGAACTCAGGCTGGCTCTGCCGGGATATACCACCCACCTTCGGCTGTGCCGACAGCAGTGTTTGCGGCGGAGCAATGGACAACGCAAAGCTGCTCGCGTCCGCCGTCATCAGGGCCACACCCTTCTCACTGCTCCAAAGTTCGGCGTTTGCATGCTGTTGCGATTTCCAGCCGATTTGGGGCTTCGCTGCCGGGATGGCGCTGCACCCCAGCCTGGCGCTCAAGCCGGACCGCAGCTTGGCAAGGGTGTCTTGATCCACATGCTCGGAAGCCAGGTCGATCATCGTGGGTTTGCCCTCGGTAAAGGTCACGTCCGCATGGCTCAGAGGCACGGCCCCGTCCAAAATCGACAAGTCCACGCTCACATTGGAGTAGGGCTGCGTAGAAAAGGCTGCCCGCGCGTGGCCGCCCTGCCAGCGTATAAAAGGATTTTCGCGAAACCCGGCACTGGTGAACTCCTTCTCGATGCCTTCAGGTGTCAGTGCAAAGGCATGGCCCGCCTCCAGGAGAGGGGTCAAATCCAGCTTCAAATGGTTCTCCGTCTCCTGGCCGGAACAGACAGCAGACTGCAGAGCCACCACCACCCAAAGCCCATGTGCGAGACTGGTAAAACGCATGCCCCACTTTATAGCGAAATCATGGTCGCAGGGCAAGCCTGCTGGGCAGGGGTTTGACTGGCACCCTCTTGCGCTCCCTGGGGTTCCTGGCCGCTGAAGGCCTTGGAAAGCGCCAGATGCCCGTTGCGGACATCGTACATCAGTCGGGAAAGTCATTGCGGCAGGTGACCAGAACTGATTGCCTGTAAGTCACCACAAAGGGCACCGAGTATGCAGCGATTCGATTTTTCCGTTAGCCAGCACCATGGAGCATTATCTCTACTCGCCGTCTTCTGGCTCATCGCCAGCTTCGCTTGGAAATTCTACCGGCATCGCAAACGGGGAGTCGTGTTCCCGACTCTCGACTCCACCCGGATTCGATTTACCGAGGGCATGGCTTCAGGCAATTCAGACAGGAGCATCTTCACCCGCCTCGGCGGTGCGAGGCGCTGCCTGCGAGTCACCGTAACCGACCACGAGGTTTGGATTCGCCCGTTCTTCCCGTTCAACCTCATCTCGGAATCCGACCTTGAGCACCGCATCGCCCGCGACTCGATTTCGTCAGCCCGGCTTGCCTAGTCCACGTTTGGTCATCTCGTGTTACTCGACTTCCGGCTGGCCGATGGCAAGTCGCGTCAGGTGTCACTCGTTCTACAAAAACCGAACGCGTTTCTGAGCCCCCTCAAAGGCCCACCACCATTGCCCTGAACTCCAACGAAGTACCACGTATTTGCAGCACGGGAACCACTCTGCGGTCAGGTGACCGATGTTGGGGAAGTGTTTGGTTCCGACGCGGTGCGTTTTTCACATTTCAAAAATTCTGTCGTGGGCTACAATGGGCCCATGCAAACAAAACCCGATGTGGACGTGGGGCCGTTGATGAGAACGGCTGCGGAACAAGAGCGTGCGCGTAAAAAGCGTGCCGCTGTCACGAAGCCCAAGCTCGGCTGGCGATCCGTTGTGGGGCTTCTTGGCGACTCTCCGTTTGAGCGGGAAGCATGGGCCGTGGGAGAAGCATGGCGAAAGGGCCAGAAGGAACCCTGACGTTCGAATGCTGGTTCTAGACACCAATCACCTTCGAGAGCTGGCAATGGGCAGTCCCATGGGTCTGCGGCTCGAACAACGCCTTGCCGCCTCGGATGATCAGGCCGTCACGACCATTGCCAGCGCAGAGGAGGTCTTGCGAGGCCGCCTTGCGAAACTCTCAGCAGCCAAGGATGTAGCTGATCAAGTGCTTGCATCGGAACGCTTGGGGGCCTCGATTCAGTTCCTTGCCGGCTTCGCGCTTCTGCCATGGGACCTGGAGGCAACGGAACGATTCCGCCTGCTCCGACAAGCGGGCGTGCGCATCGGCACACTGGATCTAAAAATCGCCTGCATCGTGCTCGAACATGATTCCACTCTCCTGACTCGTAACACAGCTGACTTTGCCAAGATCCCGGGACTGCGATTCGAAAACTGGCTAGACTAAACTCATGCCGGGAAAATGAATGCCCGAATGACAATAAGTTTTCACTTCCTACCGGAGGGAGGCAAGCCCCGCGCCCCCGCCTCCCGGCGTCTCCATGCGCAGACGATCTCCAGGCCCGACGCCGATGCTGGCGCTTGAAGGCAGCACTTGTTCCCCTCCATCCGCTCGGATGAGGGTCTGCCTGCCCGGCTGGCCCGCTTCACCACCGTCAATTCCAAAGGGCCCGCTCTGCCGATGCTGGGTCAGCAGCGACACAGTGAGCGGCTCGAGGAATTCGAACTCGCGCACGACGCCATCACCGCCACGCCACTGCCCGTGACCCCCTGAGCCCTGGCGAATGGCAAACCGTTGCAGTCGCACGGGATAGCGCTGCTCAAGGATTTCGGGATCGGTGATCGCGGTATTGGTCATGTGCGTGTGCAAAGCGCTCGCACCGTCGTACCCGTCGCCCGCTCCGGCACCGCCGGCGATGGTTTCATAGTAGCCGAAGCGCTCGTTGCCAAACAAGAGGTTGTTCATCGTGCCCTGGCTGCAGGCTTGCAGATGGAAGGCTGCGATTAACGTGTCCACCAGGCGCTGGCTCACTTCCACATTGCCGCCCACGACGGCCGGATCACGCGCCGCATCGCCGCTGAAGACCGGGTTCAAGAGTGTGCCCTCGGGCAGAATCAGCTCGACCGGTTCCATCAGCCCTTCGTTCAAAGGCAGATCCTCCTGCAGCATCAGCCGCAACACGTAGAGGACCGCGCTGCTGACGATGGCCCGTGTGGCATTCAGGTTGCCTGGATGGGTGGCCGAGGTCCCGGTGAAATCCAGGCACAAGCGGCCCCCCTCGTTCTTGACCGCCACTCGAATCACCGAGCCGTCATCCAGCCGCTCCTCGGCCTGCGCGTCGGGGACCAGTGCCAGGCGCTGGCGCATGACCTGGCCGGAGTGCGCCAGGATGTGCTGCATGGCTTCGCGCAGGACCGTGGGTGAGGCAAAGGTGCCCAGGCGTTCCACACCAAGCCGGTTCGCGGCCAGTTGCGCATGCAGATCGGCAAGGTTGTCGGCCACGTTGCGGGTGGGATAGAGGACGCTCGTCAACATCGCCGACACTTCCTCAAACAAGGGGACGCCGCGCCGGACCATAAGCCGCGGGGCGATGACCACACCTTCCTCGATCAGATGATGCGCGTGGGCTGGCATGGATCCGGGTGTCATCCCGCCTATCTCGGCGTGATGAGCCCGGTTGGCGACGTAGCCGACGAGCGCGCCGACGTCATCAAAGACCGGGGTGATCAGCGTGACATCGGGCAAATGCGAACCACCAAAAGCCGGATGATTGGTAATACAGGTGTCGCCGGGCTGAAGGGCAGGGAGGCTCTTGACAACTTCACGCACGCAAACACCAAGCGCTCCCAGGTGCACCGGGATATGCGGGGCGCTGGCAATGAGCTGACCCCGCGCATCAAGCAAGGCACAGGAAAAATCTAGGCGCTCGCGGATGTTCGTTGAAATGGAGGTGCGCCTGAGCAAGGCGCCCATGTCATCCACGAGGCTGTGAAAGCGGTGACGCAACAGCTCGGGGGAAGCGGCGGAGGGAAGGGGCTCGGTGCCGGCGGACTCGCGATTGAGCAGGTAGCCAAAGTCGGTCACCTCCTGGCAGCTCCAGCCGGGCTCCACCACGAGGGTGCTGTAGGCGTCTTGAATCAGGGCCGGCCCGTGCAGGCGTGTTTCCGGCAGCTTGAGAGGGTGAACAGACTGCTCTGCCTGTCCGGCCCGCACCGCCACGCGCAGGCTCACCAGTTCCACCACGCGGTCCGCTGGCGGTGCATAGCCAAACAGGCGCGCGTAAGCTTCATCATACGCCTTCTGCAAAGCGGCGGGATCGCGCACCTCGATTTGAATCGGGGTGTCCTGCCCGCGCAGTCGCAGCTCGGCCATCACATGGGGCACTGCGCTGCTGTCCGCCTGAATCGCAGCACGCGCTTCGTCGGCAAGTTCCGTGATCCATTGGTGCACCATTGGTTGGGCGTCATCCAGGCCGAGGAGCACTTGTTTTTCCGCAAACGCCTCCGGCACGGCCTCGTGCAGCCCAACAGCGCTCAAGATGCCTGCGTGGCGCGGCACGATAATGGCGTTGATTCCCAGCTTGGAGGCGACGGCGCAGGCGTGCTGCGGCCCCGCGCCACCAAAGGCCAGAAGCGCGTAGTCCTGGGGGGCATAGCCTTCTGCCACGCTGATCTTGCGAATCGCATCCGCCATGTGTTCCACAGCGAGGGCGAGCAGCGCCTGAAGCAGTTCTTCGGATGAGACAGGGGCCGTCGTTTCGCGGACCACGATTTCGAGCAGTTCGCCAAGCCTAGTTTCAGCAGCGGCGCGGTTCAGAGGAATGGGCGCGCGTTGCGGATCGAAGCGGCCCAGGAGCAGGTTGACATCGGTAATGGTGAGCGGTCCGCCCCGGCCATAGCAGGCTGGGCCGGGACTGGAGCCTGCACTGTGCGGTCCCACTGCCAAACCTGAAGCGGTCCAGGCACAGATTGATCCGCCGCCAGCTGCGACGGTTTCCACCGCCACACAGGGGGCAAGCAAGTTCATGCCTGCGACGCTCTGGGTAAAACGATAGCCGGGCCGTCCTTCCAGACGTGCCACGTCCGTGCTGGTGCCGCCCATGTCGAAGGTGATGATTTTTTTGAAACCGGCCTGTCTGGCGACATTCGCCGCTCCGATGGCCCCGCCAGCAGGACCGCTGAGCAGCATGTGCATGGGCTTGATGGTGGCGGCGCTCTCCAGACCACCCGCACTCGTCATCACCTGCAAGGAAACTTCGCCCAACGGATCTGCCACTCCCTTCAGGAAATTTTGCACTGGGCCCGTGAGATAGGCATTGGCCACCGCAGACTGGGCCCGGGGAAGGATCTTCGCAAACGGGGCCAGGCCACTGGACAGCGACACATGCTGGAAACCCGCTTCCCTGAGCAACTCCCCGACACGCTGCTCATGGATCGGATTGATGAAGCTATGAAGCAACGCCACGGCCGCATGCTGAATGCCTGCGCAGACATAGTCCCTGGCCACAGCACGCACTGCTTCCTCGTCCAAGGAGCACAGCACCCGCCCCTGCGCATCGAGGCGTTCCAATACTTCCTCCGTCACCTCATGAAACTGTGGCCTGGGCTCATGCTTCAGGGCGAATAAATCGCTCCGGCGCTGATCACCGATCGCCAGCAAATCGCCAAACCCTTGGGTGATGAACAGGGCCACCCTTGAACCTTTGCGCTCCAGCAGGGCATTGGTCGCACGGGTTGTCGCCACACGCACCTGAATGGGCGGAAAAGCGTGGCCGAGCGCCGTGCCGGTCAGCAATCGCACCCCCAGCACCGGGGCCTCCTCGCCAGTCTTCAATTCGACCAAATCACCGGGCTGCCACTCCTCTGGCACGGACCCCCGCAAGGTGAACACACCAGTCTGAACATCCCAATCCACCACAAGACGGCTGCTGCAGTCACCCGTCACCCCCGCCATTTCAAAACCGATGAAAAAGCCGCTCTCCGTATCCCAATGGTCAGCGAGACGCACCTGACGCTCGCTGAGGCGCTCGACCACCCTGCTGCGAAGGCAACCCGCCGACAAGACTTTGCAGCGCTTCTGCACCCCTTCAGGCGTCAACGCGAAGCAATCAGTGAAGGTTCCACCAGTATCCGCCGAGTAGTGCCACATCCTCTTTTGCTATTCCTCATCCAGCCAGAAGCTCAAGGAAGTCTTTTCTAGTGGCTAGAATCGCGCAAACCTCTGCACCGGGTGGCGGAATTGTTGCAGTTCTTCACACCTCTGTTTCTGAGAGTTGATTTGTCCAACATCACTTCTTTATCAGTAATCAGTGTGAGTATGCGAACAACCCTGTTCCACGGCGATGTCAGGGGGGTTCCACGGGCAAAAGCGATCTGGACAAGGACGGGCACAACTTCAGTGAAATCACCAGCGGCCTGAACAAGTGCCAGGTTGTTGCGTTTGCGGACACTTGTTGAGGGTCGATTACGAGACCGGTGGGGATAACTTTGCTTTGCTGACCAAGTCGTTGAGGAGCGGGTTGCCGATGGCAGCCCGGGCGGCTTCGATTTCGGCTTCTTTCTTGCTGCGGCCAGAGCCTGTGCCAAGAGGCTGGCCACGCCATGACACGACTGCGTCATAAACTTTCTCATGGTCGGGACCTGTGACTCCCACGATTTGGTAGACAGGCAGGAGGTTGGTGACGTCCTGGGTCAGCTCTTGCAGCACGCCCTTGGGATTGGTGTGCTCCTCCTGGCTGCTTGCTTCGTCGGACAGCATCCCGTCCATCAGCCGCATGACGATGCTGGTAGCGGCACTGAGGCCGCCATCGATGAAAGCAGCTCCGAGGAGGGCTTCAAAGACGTCAGCAAGAGTAGAGTCACGGTCCCGGCCACCATTGGACTCTTCACCGCGGCCCATCTCGATGTAGCAGCCCAGTTGGAGAGATCGTGCGAGTTTGGACAGGGCTTTGGTGGAAACCAGACTGGCCCGGGTTTTGGTCAATCCTCCTTCATCGGTGTCCGGCATGCGCTGGAACAATGCATCTGACAAGACAAGCTGGAGTACGGCGTCACCGAGAAATTCCAGCCGTTGATTGTCTTTGGTCGGACGCTGCTGCTCATAGGCCAGACTGGCGTGAGTGAGAGCCTCAGTGAGCAGAGCGGGCTGTCGGAAGGTGTAGCCGAGAATGCTTTCCAGTGATTCCATGCGGTGGGGATGCCCTGACTTTAGCGCTGCTGCCGTGACTGGCAATGAACAGGATAAGAAAGGGTGGGGTGATCGACGGGACTCGAACCCGCAACAACCAGAATCACAATCTGGGGCTCTACCATTGAACTACGACCACCATCTTTTGGGGAAAGGCGGACCAGATACTAGCAGTGAAGAATGGAGGTGCCAGCGAAAAGTTTTGCAGCAGAAAAGGACCGTAGTCGAGGTTGGGAGCATTGGAGCGCATGTGTGCAATGAGTGGCAATGTTTGGAAAAATAAAATATGCAAACCGGATGGCTGTTACGCGTGCATAGAGTATTGAGAAATAGGCTAGAGTGTGAGTGGAGGAGGGGATGTGCTCAACACACAGCCGAATGATTGCGAATGGAGGTTTGATGGCTGGACCTCGGTGCTGTTCCTGCAACCCACCGGAATTCGCTTCCGTCATTGGCTGGTCGTTGATCCTGCGGGCTCTGCAATGACGGTGGGCCGGGGAGACGGGCCTTTCAGTCACCGCGCTTGCAACCATGAATACCTCTCAGCACATACGTCTGGTTTGCACTGCGCGCGGACAAGTGGGCATGAGTCCCACGGGCAGGCATCGCAGACAGCCCGGCTTCGCTCCTGTCATCGCGTCAATGCCGCAATGAGCTGCGCACTGGCGACGGCTTTGGAACAAGTCGCTCTCTGCGAATGCGCCGTGCTGCGGATTATTCAAGCGGGCTATCAGATGACCCGGCGGATGCCACGAGGGGAGGGGCACCGCGCTTCAGCATGACGGCCAGCAGTGAAATGTCCGCAGGCGTGATGCCTTGGAGTCGGGAGGCTTGGCCAAGGGTGGCCGGGCGCAACTGCTGGAGCTTGAACTGGGCTTCTCTTTTCAGTCCATGGATGCTTGTGTAGTCCAGCCAGGCAGGAAGGGATTTGTCGTCCATCTTGGCTGTTTTCTCCACCGTGAGTTCCTGCCGCGTGATGTAGCCCTCGTATTTGAGATCATTTTCGACCAGCCTCCAGATCTCGGCGCTGAACTTTGCGCGCACTTTCTCCGGCAGGCGGGAATGATCATTTTCCGGTCGGCGGATCCATTTCTCGAGTCGGATGCCATCCTGATTGGTGGTGTTCGCCAAGGTTTTGGCCTCCTGCACCAGTGCGGCTTTTTGGGCGGTGTGCCCGGCGCGGAAGGCATCCACAATGCCACATTCGCGGGCGCGAGGTGTGAGGCGCAGGTCGCAATTGTCCTGGCGCAGAAGCAGGCGGTACTCGGCGCGCGAGGTGAACATGCGGTAGGGTTCGGTCGTGCCCTTGGACACAAGATCATCGATCATGACGCCGATGTAGGCCTCGCTGCGTGACAGGGTGAAGGCGGGCTTTTGCTGAACTTTCAGCGCAGCATTGATTCCCGCCATCAGGCCCTGGGCGGCAGCTTCCTCGTAACCCGAGGTGCCATTGATCTGGCCGGCGAAGTAAAGACCAGCGACACGTTTGGTTTCCAAGGTGGTCTGAAGCTGGGTGGGGGGACAATAGTCGTATTCCACGGCATACCCTGGACGAATAATCTCCGCCTTTTCGAGCCCCTCGATCGATCGAATGAAGTCGATTTGTACTTCGAATGGGAGAGAGGTGGACACTCCATTGACGTAGAATTCGCGGGTATGCCTGCCCTCCGGCTCCAAGAAGATCTGGTGACGATCCTTGTCGGCGAAGCGCACCACCTTGTCCTCAATGCTGGGGCAATAGCGTGGTCCGACCCCTTCGATTCGACCACAGTACATCGGGGATTTGTCCAAATTGGCCCGGATGATGTCGTGGGTCTTGGTGTTGGTGTAGGTGATCCAGCAGGGGATTTGTTCCACGTGGAACATTTCCGGCTTCCAGTGGTTCAATGTAAAGAGGGGTTGTCCGCCCTCTTGTGAGTTGGAACCAAGCCCTGTTGGAAGCGCATCCTCATCAATCGTACCTGACAGGTAGCTGAAGCAGGGTGGGGGATTATTGCCGTGCTGAGGCTCCAGGTGGGTGAGATCGATGGACCGGCCATTGATACGACAAGGGGTGCCGGTCTTGAAGCGTTTCACCTCGAATCCCAGCGCAAGCAGGCTGTCGCTCAGGGTCGAAATAGAGTCGCCCATGCGGCCGCCCGACTGATTTTGAAGACCCACATGGAGCAGGCCGCGCATGAACGTCCCAGAGCAAATGACGACGCTTTTAGCGCGATAGATCACTCCGAGACTGGTGCGCACCCCAACCACCCGGTCGCCTTCCACAAGAATCTCAGCTGCATTGCCCTGGTGGAGCTCCAGGTTTGGCTGGTTTTCAATCAGCCACTTCATGCGAAATTGGTAGGCCTTCTTGTCTGCCTGTGCTCGTGGAGCCTGAACACTGGGCCCTTTACCGGCATTGAGCATGCGGAACTGGATTCCTGTCGCGTCCGTGTTAAGCGCCATGATGCCGCCCAAGGCGTCGATCTCCCGCACCATGTGACCTTTGGCCAGGCCGCCGATGGCAGGGTTGCAGGACATCTGGGAAATACTGTCCAAGTTCTGAGTCAGGATGGCTGTCTGACAGCCGAGCCTGGAAGCTGCCATCGCAGCCTCGACCCCGGCATGGCCGGCACCGCAGACGAGAACATCGAATTCCTTGGGAAAGGTGAAGAGAGACATTGGGGGTGCAATGTAGCAGGGGATCGCGGTCTTGCCAGTGCTGGCGAAATGTTCCACGTGGAACAAAAGGTGGGCTGCGGGTACGCCCCAAGGGCGGTTATTCCACGAGCTTCGGACGGGATTGCGGCCGGTTGTTCTCTAAACAACGGTCCCTGGTATAGCGCCTCGACAAGAAATTTGGGGCAAAGGAGATTTACTGAGCCTCCTTTTCGGGCCATTTTTGTCTCCAATTCCTGTCTGAATCCCCCTCCATTCTCACCCCGCAAACAGTGTGGAAAAGCCAGTTGCAGGTACCCTTGCAACCACTTGCCACAGCGCGTCTGGCACGCTACACTCCGCGCCCCCCACCGCTTTTTCTTATGCCTGACGCCACCATCCCTCACGCCGAAGCGCCTATCAACAAGGCGATGTCCAAGGAAGACAAGATTCATTTGTACCGTGAGATGGTGCGCATCCGCCAGTTCGAGCAGATCTCCCTCCAGATGTACCATGGTGGCAAGATTGGCGGTTTCCTGCATCTGTACCTGGGCCAGGAGGCAGTTGCCGTCGGAACGATTTCCCTATTGGGCAAAAATGATCATGTGATCACCGCCTACCGCAACCACGGCCACGCGCTGGCTGTTGGCATGGGCATGAACGAGTGCATGGCCGAACTCTATGGCAAGGCCACCGGCTGTTCCAAAGGCAAGGGCGGCTCGATGCATTTCTTCGCTCCTGACAAGAATTACTGGGGCGGTCATGGCATTGTCGCCGGCCAGACTCCCCTGGGCGTCGGCCTCGCTTACGGCTTGAAATACCGGGGGTTGAAGGGCGCAGCTCTCTGCTATCTCGGTGACGGTGCCGTGAATCAAGGTTCCTTCCATGAATCCCTCAATCTTGCGGGGCTCTGGGATCTGCCGGTGATCTATGTGATCGAAAACAACGGCTACTCCATGGGCACAAGCCAGAAGCGCTCTTCCGCCTATCCTGGCTGCCTGGCCGAGCGGGCCGAAGGCTACGGTATCGACTGGGAGCTCTTTGATGGCACGAACATTTACGAGGTGCGCGCCCGCACCCAGGTGGCCATCGAGCGCGCCCACAACGAGTCGCGCCCGAGCATTATCGAGATCGCCACCTACCGTTATGAAGGCCACTCCGTGGCAGACGCGAACAAGGCCGTCTACCGCACCAAGGAGGAGATCGAGCGCCATCAAAGGGAGCATGATCCCGTCAGCGTGTGGAAGGCGACGCTGATCGCGGAAGGAGTCTTTACCGCGGCCGAGGCCAAGGCCATTGACAAGGCAGCTCAAAAGGAAGCCGAAGCCTCGGCGGAATTTGCGGACAGCAGCCCCTATCCCGAGCCAGAATCCATCTTCGAAGACGTGTACTGGGAGGTGGACAACAAGACCACCGCAGGCAGCACCGGGAGGCATTTCTTCAACGACTGAAGCTTGGCTGGTGCGGCCCTGGTCCTGGCCCTGGGCTCCGCTCAGGCCGAGTTGTGATGGGTCCGCGTTTGTTTGGGGGGCTGCCCCCGCAGCAGTACGGGGTTGCTGGTTTCGCTACGGTATCGGCGGGCCTATTGGCTGGCTGGCTCGAGCGCAGGGGCAGACCTCGTTTCTGGCCAAACTCTTGCTTCAAAGTGTCTCGGCGTTGCTACATCCGTGCTGCCGTCGGCAAGCCTTCACGGCCCAAAGCGGTGACGAGTCATCGCAATCCAAAGAGCCTTCGGCTCCTGGTCCAAATGCTACTATTTTCGGTTCAACAACCGCGGGTACGGGTCAGTCTGCGTCTCATCTATGTGGCCGGATGCTGACTGAGATTGTTCGTCCCAATTTAGCCTGAGACGAGGCGCAGCTCCGCCCGACAATCTTGCCTCAACTCCCTTTCTTCACGTTCTTGCCGTTGTCTTGATTCAGGGGTTTCCTGCTCACTTTCGGCGGCGGCACTGTGGGATTGGTGTCCTGATACTTGATTTGGAGCTCCTTCATCTGGCTCATCAACGATTCGCGAATGGTCGCATAGTCGCTGTCGCTGTAGAGGCTCTTCAGCTCGGCGGGGTCCTTGTTCAGATCGAAGAGCTCCCACTCATCGGTCAGGTAGTAATGGATGAGCTTGTAGCCCGTGTCCGAGCGCACCCCATAGTGCGGTGCAACGTGGTGCGGCTGGGGGTACTCATAATAGTGGTAGTAATGGGCGGTGCGCCAGTCGGATACAGATTCTCCTTTAAGTAAAGGTATCATACTGCGCCCCTGCATGTCTTTGGGAGATGCGACTCCCGCGGCATCAAGGAAGGTCTCGGCAAAGTCGAGCGTGCTGACCAGCTGCTTGTTTTCCGTGCCCGCCTTCACCACGCCCGGCCAGCGCACGATCAGCGGGGTGTGCAGGCTCTCCTCATACATCCAGCGCTTGTCGAACCAGCCGTGTTCGCCCAGGTAGAAGCCCTGGTCGGCGGAATAGACCACGATGGTGTTCTTTGCCAGGCCGCTCGCTTCCAGGTAGGCCAACACGCGGCCCACATTGCGATCCACCCCGGCCACGCAGCTCAGGTAGTCCTTCATGTAGCGCTGATACTTCCAGCGCACGAGCTCCTTGCCCTGCAGATTGGCCTTGCGGAAGGCCTCATTAATTGGGTTGTAGTGGGCATCCCAGGTGGCGCGTTGGGCGTCGGTCATGCGGTTGTACCAGCCTTTGCGGCCGCCGAATTTGGGTTGCTCCCCATCGCCTTGCATCCACGGCATCTTCAGGTCGGAATTGATCGTCATGTCCTTGTCGATGCTCATCTGCTGTTCGCGTGCCGGCGAGGCGCGGCCGTTGTAGTCATCGAACAGCGTGGGCGGCTCAGGGATGGTCTCGTTGTCGTACAGGCCCAGCTCCTGCGGGCCGGGGTTCCACTCGCGGTGCGGCGCCTTGTGCCAGTAGCAGAGCATGAAGGGCTTGGCCTGGTCCCGGCCCTCCTTCAACCATTTCAGCGCCTCGTCCGTGATCACATCGGTCGCGTAGCCTTCGATGTGTTCCTTGCCCTGCGGCGTGAGGAAGTCCGGATTGTAGTACGAGCCCTGACCGGGAAGCACCTTCCAATGATCGAAGCCCGTGGGGTCACTCTCCAGATGCCATTTGCCAATGACACAGGTCTGGTAGCCCGCCTTTTGCAGCAGCTTCGGATAGGTCTGCTGGGTGTTGTCAAAGAAGCTGCTGTTGTCCGGGAAGCCATTCAAATGGTTGTACTTGCCGGTGAGCACCGTGGCGCGGCTGGGGCCGCAAATCGAGTTGGTCACCAGGCAGTGACGGAACAGCATGCCTTCCTTGGCCAGCCGGTCCAGGTTAGGTGTCTTCGCTGCCTGGGAGCCATAGGCACCGATGGCGTTGCAGGCGTGGTCATCGCTGAAGATGAACAGGATGTTAGGCCGGTTCGCCGCCGAAGCAGCCTGGACCAGGGCAAGGAGAACCAGCAAGGCGAGACGTTTCATGGGGAAGTGTGAACGGGAAGGGCGGGGGATTCTTGCGTGAGGAGTGGAGGCAGGCTGGACAGGGTTAGGCAGCGGGATCGGATTGCGGAAATGGCTCCACTTGGAGAACTTCGATTCGATTGCATCTGAGGGCGGCAGAGATTCCGAAAGACGGGTCGAATTCCACCCGAAGAAACGGTGACAAACCTCCTTCTCGCTCCTCGCTCGTGATACCAAGACCAAAGATCACGTTCTGTTGGTTGAAGCCACTCATGTCCAGTTCGTCCACGTCATGAAAGCGCAGCGTCGCAAGCGTGTGGTAGCGCAGAATACAGTATCCCCGAGCGTCAAGATCTGGGGTGGTCTGCCACAAATGAATTTTGACAGTGAGCACTGGCAATATTCGGCGTCCAGAGCCCGGCTCATACCCGCCGCGCCAAAGATTGAACTCGACAACCTCGGCATCGTGGAAGCCAGGCCAACACCCGAAGATACTGGTTAGCTTTTCACTGCTTTCAATAAGCTTTGCGGGGTCGGTCATTTGCGCATGGAGTCGATGATGGACGGGAGGCTGCCGCAAATCGTCGCTGACAGAAAGAGTAGTAGAAACCAGCCAATGGTGGCAATGGCCCGCCAGCCACGGGTCTGGAACAAATAGATGGGAACGATGAAGGGCCATGCGAAGAAGACGAAGGCGTCGAAATCGTAGGGCAAGCTGCGCCGGCGCTGGCGGGCGTCGGCAAGGACCCACAGCGCCAGGCTGGATGCAAAGAACCATTGGGCAATGTTCGCCATGATAGCCGGGCGTCCGGATGGAGAACCGAGATCTTCGTACCTTGCGGCAATCGCGAGGCAATAGAACATCGCTGCAGGCATGGACAGAAACCAGCGAGCCAAGGGTAACCTCGTGGAGATGCTCATTGCGGGACAAAATCCAGAAGTCCGGGAAGCGCTCCCTTCGTCGAGAGGCATGTGGTACGCCGTATCCGCCTACAGCTCCTTGAGCATCAAGTTCCGATACCTTACCTCGGTGTTGGCGCCGCCGTGGATCTGGATGCCGATCTTGCCGGTTTGCGGGATTGCGGGGTCGGCTTCGGTGTAATCCACGGTCTGCACGCCGTTGACCCAGAGCTGGATGCGCGGACCTTCGCAGAGGATGCGATAGTGGTTCCAGTCGTTGCGCTTGAGCACGGGCTCAATCTTGGTCATGTCGGGCTCCACCAGCATCTTCTTGCGGCGGCTCTCGTCATAGAGCGCACCCCAGTACTTGGGATCGCCGATGTCGGCCTGGAAGCCGATCATTTCGTAGCCGTTGGGGTGGCGTTCGCTGCGGAACTGCACTCCGCCGTTGATGAAGCCGGAGCCGGGGACGCCGGTGAGTTTGAAGTCGAGGGTGAGCTCGAAGTTGCCATAGTTGGCTTTGGTGCTGAGGAACTCATTGCGCGGCTGCTTTTGCGAGAGCTTGCCGCCGACGAATTCGCCGTTCTCGATGCGCCAAGTGGTGGTGGTGTCGCCCTCCCAGCCGGCGAAGGTCTTGCCGTCGGATAGCGGCTTGGGTTCGCCGGCGATGGCAGTGACAGCGAGCAGCAGAAGGGAGAGCAGGAGTGGTTTCATGAAGAGCAGCGGGGGGGAGATCAGAGCATGCGGATGATCAGCGGGAAACGGTACAGTTTGCCATCTGCCGCACTCACCAGACCGACGATGGTAAGGACAATCCAGGCGACGCCAATCACGGGCAGCAGCAGCAAGCCAATCAAGACCAGGAGGGAAAGGCATCCCGCGACGGCATAGATGAAGTAGCTGATTTGAAAGTTCAACAATTCACGCCCTTGCGCATCAAGATAGGGACTCTGGTCCTTCTTCATGATCCAGACGATGAGCGGCCCCAGGATGGGCAGGCCAATGAGGCCAAACACATGCATGACAATCGCCAGCGTCTTCTCATCTTGCGAAGCGGCCGTGGGCGCAGCCAGGGCGGGGGCGGAGGGAACTGGCGGCTGAGATGTGGGCGGCTCGTTCATAACGTCAGGGAGAGGTCGGGAGGTTCACTTGATCAATCGCAACGACACGGGGAAACGGTAGAACTTGCCTTCGATCGCATTGTAGGCGGAAATGCCGGTCAGCACCAGCCAGGCAACGTGAACCAACCACATGACGGGCAGGAAAACATAGCCGATGTAAAGCCACGCTGTGAGCAGGAACAAAGCTTGCAGAGCGAAGACACAGATGGCTGCGGTGATGTTGAAGTTGACCACCTCCTTGCCCGTCTGGTCCAAGTAGGGGCTCTGGTCTTTCTTGACGAGCCATAAAATCGTGGGTGCGACCACTGCGACCAGAGGCAATCCCATCGATCTTGTGACGCTCAGCAGACCGATCAAAGGCAGCAGATACATGACAATACCCATGGTTTTGTCGTCCGGATTTGCTGGACTCGGATCGCCAGCGGAAGCCTCCGCATGCGACCCAATGCTGTCGGCAGGCTGCCCGGACGGAGACTCAGGAGCGGGGGTTGCGGGGACCGCTTCCG
>Ga0073936_10003266_pt1 | contig 23379 bp, 22 predicted proteins | sample AliMusrvi5mmetaG_FD_87041 | JGI IMG/M metagenome (GOLD analysis project Ga0073936, IMG submission 87041) | Freshwater lake bacterial and archeal communities from Alinen Mustajarvi, Finland, to study Microbial Dark Matter (Phase II) - Alinen... | ecosystem: Environmental > Aquatic > Freshwater >... | reverse complement strand
GCGTTCTAGCGGCTACGGCGGATCCGGCCGAATATGCGCGGCGCTTCGAAACATTTGTCGACCGCCACTGCAATTACCAGCGTGCGGAATTGCTTGCGGAAGCACGCCAGGTCGCGACTCCTTCTCAACGGAAGGAGCTTGCGGAACGGTAATGCCGCGAGAATCATGCGGTCAGCAGTCTGCCCTTGTCAGGTACAGCTGGTGCTGGCATAACCATCGGGTTTGCCGAGAGTTATCGGCTTTGATCTTCAGATAAGCCTCTTCGCGGCGGCGCGTTCGCCATGTTCGAAGGCGTCTACGAATGGCTCAAGCTCTTCTTCACTCATGCCAATACTTTGTCCAGTCTTGCGCCAACCGTTCACGGCATGCATAACGTCGCTCAAGATCTCCTTGGCCCGCTTAGCCGTGATGCGGAAATTAGCAATCACGGACATGAGGGCATCGATAGTCATGTCAGGGCCGGCATCCTCGGATAGCGATCTGGTCGAACAACACCTCGCTCACATGATGCTGGTGCAGCCCTGCGACTGCATATGATCGAAGGGGCGACAGGTTGCGTTGGGTAACTTTTCGCCCTCGCAGACAAACAGATGAACACCGCGATCAGCGCTATGCATGAAGATCCGGCGCATGGCAGGACAATTCAGAAACTGGCGGAGCGTGCCGGCATGTCGCGATCGAGCTTTGCTGTGAAGTTCAAACAGACGGTTGGGGAGTCACCGATTGAATACCTGACGCGCTGGCGCATGATGCTGGCTGGGGACAGGCTGAAGAATACCGGCGATCCCGTATCCGTTATCGCGCTGGCGCTCGGCTACGAATCCGAGAGCGCTTTCAGCCATGCCTTCAAACGGGTCATGAGCTGTTCGCCACGGCAATATAGCCGTGGCAAGAATCCGGACTCCTCTTCATCTGCCGAAGGGGTATCCCCTCCATAGTTGAAAGTCAACGGGACATCCCCCGGCATTTTGCCGCACGACATCGAACAACTAAAGCAGGGTCCTCTTCCTGCTGACGTTCCGGCATTGTGACTCCCTTTGTTTCGCTATTATCTATCGCGCAATAATGAGGCGAATCCCGCTGGGAGTCACGGGCAACGCGGTGAGGCGCTCATAACCGCTTGGCGGGAACCGAACGCTTCCCGCTCCGTCTGCCGCCAGGAACTCGGGCTCCCTATGTTGAATTTCGTCCGGCGCAATGAAAATAGCCTGACCGCTTCCATGAATTGCGGCTCACGCGCTGCGAAAGTGTGACCCGAGCCTACATCATGATTACGAATGCTCTACTTCAAAACTGGGTATCAGGTTCCACGAACCGAATTTCAACGCCATACCTCTTGAGTATCTTATGGATTCGGATCACAAGACTGGTGTCCCGCGCGATCCTGTCGATTGATGTGCAGAGCAGAACTTCGAACGGCTTCGGTTTGATAGTGGCGCTGCGCATCAGGTCTTTAAGAGCTGACTTTACGGTGAGGCCGGAATGTCCAGAATCGGCGAAGATACAATCTCTCCTAACAGTCCACCCTCTCCCTCTGGCGAAGCGCTTGCACGTGGCAACCTGATGAGTGATAGAGTTGTTTTCACTGGGTACTTTCACGGTCGCAGTGCGGGCATAGATCGCACAACGTAGCGGCTGACTGCAGGGTTTATCTGCGGGCTTCTTCTTCATGGGGCTCCTTCATGAATTGTTCCGAGCAAGTGTGGCGGACTCTCTCAGACCACGAATGCAGAGCAGAACTCTAGCCTCGCTCTATGCAAGAACCGCACCTGCTGCATTCCTCATCAATTGAGGCGACTGGCATCTGAAGAGGGAATTCCGGGTGCGTTCAAACGCAGTTCGCCATCGCAGGAATTTCTCCTTTGCTCGAACCGAACGATCAATGTCAAAGTTCGAATGCGCGGAAAGTAGTTGCGATATGGCTTCTGCCTGACACTCAAGTTCCGAGAGTGCCGATCGACATTGCCAGCAAATCATTAAATGGGCGCGAATTTCACGCATCTGCCCATGGGACAACTCGCCGTCCAGGTAAGCAAGGAGTATTTCATCTTTAGGATGCTCGCGTAGCCGGTTGATTCGCATTTCTATTTTCCCTTTCGACTTTCGTCTTTTCCAACATTGCTACCTGAAGCTTTCGTAAGGCACGCGCCAAGAGCGCGTTGACAGAGTTCATGCTTATGCCCAGTTGACCGGCGATCTCCCGGTATTTCAGCGCGTCAAGTCGGAGGAGCAGAACTTCTGAGTTCGCTCATCTAAATTGGCCCACTTCGCTCATCTAAGTTGGCCCACCTGTACAAGCCCGGATGTAAGGATTCGGGGATGGACAGGAGGCACAAGGTGGAACTTTTCGAAGTGATCCGGCGGGGGTATGCAGCCGGAGAGACGATCCAGGGATTATCCAGGAAGCATGGCGTGCACCGGCGGATGGTGCGGCAGGCGATCGGCAACGCGATCCCTCCCGAGCGAAAAGCGGTTGTAAAGGAAGCTCCTCGCCTCGGTCCGGTCAAGGAACTGATTGACGATATGCTGGCCGTGGACGTTCAAGCGCCGCGCAAGCAGCGTCACACCGCTCATCGGATCTGGATGCGGCTATGCCGCGAGCACCCGGATCGTCCCGTCGGGGAAGCTACGGTGCGGCGTTATGTGCGGCAGCGGAAGCGAGAACTGGGACTCAGCGGTCGGGAAGTGTTCGTGCCGCAGAGCTATAAGTTGGGCCAGGAAGCTCAGGTAGATTGGTTTGAGGGCACGGCCATACTGGGCGGCGAAGTGCGCAAGCTGCAGTTCTTCGCCATGCGCAGCATGGGCAGTGGCGACGCCTTCCATCGAGCCTATCCTCACGCTACGCAGCAAGCACTGTTAGAAGCCCACGAGCATGCGTTCAACTACTTCGGGGGTGTTTTCAAGACCCTGCGATACGACAACATGACTTCGGTGGTAAGGAAGATTCTGCGCGGATACCAGCGTGTGGAGACGGAACGGATCATAGCGTTCCGGTCGCATTGGGGCTATCAGAGCGAGTACTGCAACCCGGCCAGCGGCAACGAAAAAGGCGGCGTGGAAGGCGAGTTGGGCTGGTTCCGGCGCAACTGGCTTGTGCCCGTGCCGGAGGCCACTGCGTTAGACACGTTCAACGAACATATTCTGGATGCGTGTCTGGAGAGCCGAAGCCGCACCATCATTGGCCGAGGCATGACGGTGGGTCAGGCCAGTGAACTGGAACGCGAGCATTTGTCGCCGCTGGCCGAAGAAGGTTTTCCGATTCATGAGTCGCTGTATCCGCTGCTTGTGGACGGCAAGGGCCGCGTGAAGGTGAAGACCAACTGGTACTCGACTCCGCTTTGGCCAGGGCTTCGGACATCAGCTGTGGTTGGTCCGTTAACAGTAGAGATCATGCATGACAACAAGGTGACTGCACGGCACCCACGATGCTATGGGCGCGGCCACGAGATCCTTGATCTCGAACACTACCTGGATGTGCTGGAACGGAAGCCGGGGGCCATGAAGGGCTCGACGCCACTGGAACAGTGGCGCCGAGCTGGCCGCTGGCCCGCTTGTCTGGACGCCATCTGGCAACAGCTTGAGCAGCGTCATGGCAAGGCCAGGGGCACCCGCGAGATGATTGCTCTGGTTCGTGCCGGCTCCACCGATGGATGGGACAAGCTCATCGTCGCCGTCGAAGAGGCTTTGCGCCTGGGGATCAGCGATTCAGCCGCGGTGATTCATCTGCTGCGTACGCCCGATCCGGAGCAACGACGCCAGCATGCAGTGGCTTTGGCCGAAGAACTGCTCCAGTTCGAACGCCCCATGCCAGTGATGGATAACTACGACCTGTTGCTCGCCAACACTACGGGGGCCATCCATTGAAAAGCCAGACACATGCCTTGGAATACGCTAGTGTGCTTCAGTACTGCAAAGCGGTCCGCCTGCCTACTGTCGCCGCGAACTTCGTGCCGCTTGCCGAACAGGCCGTGAAGGAAGATCACAGCCACATCCGATATCTCGAAGCGCTGTTGGCCATCGAGTCTGAAGAACGCGACCGGCATGCAATCGATAACCGCATTCGCGATGCGCAACTGCCGCGCTTGAAGACACTCGAAGAGTTCGACTTCGCGCAGGCGCAGCAGATTTCAGCGCCCCGCATCCGCGAGTTGGCCGAAGGCGGCTATATCGATCGAAAGGAACCTGTCGTGCTCATCGGTGAGAGCGGCACCGGAAAAACTCACCTCGCCACCGGACTGTGCCTGGCCGCCTGCCGGCAGAAGCGGCGCGTGCGCTTCACCACGGCAGCCGCGCTGGTCAACGAACTGGTCGAAGCCAAGCAGAACAACCAGGTTCGCAAGCTGATGATGCGATGGCAGAAGTACGAACTGATTGTTCTCGATGAGGTAGGATACGTGCCCCTGGCCGACATCGGCGCGGAGTTTCTCTTTCAGGTGATCTCGGACAGAGCCGAGCGGGCGGCGATCATAGTCACCACGAATTTGCCGTTCTCCGAATGGACAACCGTGTTTCCGAATCCACGGCTCTGCAAGGCGCTGCTGGACCGGATCACCGATCGAGCCCACATCATCGACACCGGAACAGACTCATTTCGTTTCCGGAGAACGCTGGAAAGGAGCAAAAAACGCTGAGTGAAAAATCGCGCGCGCAAAAAACAAGGCCGTGGAAATGACGGTCTGTGGAAAGCATGGGAAAACGATAAAACTGTTTTCCCACCCTTCCCACAGCCCTTGGAAATCGCTGCGGCGATTCCCACATTGCCACCGCCTCGACTGCTACGGGCATAAATAGCTCGCAAACCCGAAAAACCAAAACCAGAGAAATGATGCACAATATCACTACCCAGGTGGGCCAAATCAGATGATCAAAGTGGGCCACGCCGGAATAGCGAACTCAACTTCTTCTTCACGAGGAGAAAGCACCGAGAGCAGATCGCGGATATCCCCAAGCTTCAATGTTTCTGTCACGACTTCTCCCGGTATATCCGTTTCATCGAGTTGCTCTTGGAGATTTCGGTCCTTTATCTGCTTGTACATATTCCGACGCAATACGCAAATGGTCCATGCCTTCGGGTGTTGAATTTCCTTGCCGGCTCGCAAAGCTTGATAAAGCTGCATAAGAGCATCCTGGGCGAGGTCCTCAGCGAGTTCATAGTTGGCCGTCGTCCTGAGTCCATAGCGGACCAGGAGCATATACCAGCGGTCAAAGAGCGCTGTCACTAAATCGGCTGCATCAGATTCGTTCACGGCCCTCGTCAGGCGACAAGAAATCGCTGTCAAGGAGTGCCTGAATTTGCCTTTTTTAGCGACAACAAGTGAAAAATTATTGTTCGTTCAGACCCGGCTAGGCATTGAAGAGGGAAATCGCCGAGGAGTCCTCATCCTCGCAGTTCGTAACAACTCCGCGTTGATGACGTTCTGGTGCAAAACTAGCCGCTGCCGCCTTATCGATGGCCGCTTTCAGAGACTGCGACCCGTCTCCCATTGTCCGGCAATAGTTTCTGAAGGGCCTGAAGAATATCCGCGTGATTCCGGGCCATATAACGCTCGATCTTGGGATTCGTCAGCAATCGATCAAGATAACCGCAAGCCACGGTCAAAGTGAGGACATCTGTTCCGTATGACTCTTCTACTGATTTCAGATCTCTGAGAAGAAACTCGTTTTGCTCTTCCAGCATTGACCGGGCGGCTATCGATGTCGCCTGTAACTTTTTGTCAACAGCGGCTTGCTCCTCTAGCATTTCCGGTTTGGTGACGGCCAGAAGCGCCTTTGCAAAGGGAACGGTAAATGTTCCACCAGCCACCATGTGCTCGGCGGCCTCGATCTGGCGAATGGGCTTCATTCTGCGCAAGATCCAGAAAACCTTGGGGCTGAGCTGCTTGTCCACCAATATTTGAACCGCTTCGGAACAGATCCCGTTTAACAAGTCGCGCTTTGCACGAATGGAGTCCAGGCTGACATCCAATGCAGCCGCGATGCGTTCTTCTGTGAGGCCGTTTTTAAGTGCCTCCAATAACATGAAATGCTGCGCAACGGCGGGTATATGGTTAACGTGGCGGTTGTACGTATAGGCTTCGTCGTCGGTGGCGAGCAGGCATTTGACCTCCTTCACCCCGATCGACTTCAGTATTTCGAGACGCACATGGCCATCGAGGAGAAGATAATCACCCGGACCTCTCGGATAGACCACCAGAGGTTCAATCACGCCAACGTGTTTCAATGAAGCAGTGAGTTGTTTATAAAACTCTCCGCTTCGATGACTTTGCGTGACCTCCTTCTGCGGCACGATAATATCGAGTGGCAGCAATACGACTTGCTTTTCAAAAGCCGCTTTCACAGAATCGTGTGACATCGCGTTTTCCCCTACTCGAGTCGAGCCTTAAGCTGCTTGGGCATGTCGTTGATACCTTCCGCCCGCAGTAGAGTGATGAAGTTTTCGTCGTCCAGAAGTTGCCGCATGACAGATGTGAGCAAAAGAAGGCGCTCTTTTGTCGACTCTGCCTTCGCGATCAGAGCCTTTTGCTCGCGAACCCTCTGTTTGTACACCTCGACCAGCATGTTGCCTGTGACTTTGCGCCGGACATCTTCTGCCTTGCCCGCCTTCTGCCTCTTCTCGATTCGCTTGGCGATTAGGCGCCGTGCAGCGGCCAATTTTGTTCCTCTCAATTGCCCCGATTCGTATGCCTCTGAAAGAGCCTGGGATATCTCCGCATCCTTTCCGGTCGCTATTTGTGCGGCGACGCTGATTGGCAATCTTCCCGCCTCTACGGCTTCGATGAGCGCAGCTTCCTTGTGTTCAACCAGGTGCACAATGCCAGCAATGTACATACGTTCCATGCCGAGCTTTCTGGCAATATCCGCGACGTTATTGTTGCGCTCCCGAAGGCTTCGGACTTCGCGAATGATATCCCTATTGGAAGGCGGCCGCCTTGCGATGTTCTCAACCAGGCTCATGAGGAACTGATCTTCGCGCGTTGCCTCGGTAATGATCGCTGGTATTGCCGCTTCGCCAAGAGCAACGAAGGCCTCGATCCTTCCTTGACCGCAGACAAGATCGAATTGCTTGCCCTCTGCATCTGGTTCCTTGCGTCGCACCACCGTGATGGGCTTCTTAAGCCCGACCTCTCGGATATTGGCGACCATCATTTGCCACCTTCCACGGCTTCGTGGCCTGGGATTGGCAATATGAATTTGGGCGATTGGAATGTGCTCGATATGTTGTTCCTTCATGCCGCCCCCTCTATGCGCACGCGCTCTGCCATTTCCAAAAAGAAGTTGAGATTGGTGAAACGATAGACGTCCAGGGCCACGCCATTGTCAGGCCGCAAGCTCAACCGCTCCGTCAGGACATCAAGACGGGGCAGCAGATAGTAATCGAGGATCTCTTCATTGCCCGGCTGAAGACGAGCTGCGATGATAATGTCCGGTTGCAAACCCTCATCGAATCGAAGCTGCCAGCGGCAATTACCTGCACGAGTCTGGCGGCATCTTGCAAGGATCAGGGACGCTGTGTATTCGGAATTTATCGTCAACAAATCTGTCTGCTGGTTGACGCTGACCGTCGCTCCCAAGGCGAGCAGTCGATCCAGCATCGAAGCAATAATGTCTGCGTGTCTCCGTCGCAGCAAGCGGTTGATTGCGATGTAGGCATAGTCTCTGTCTGGTGTCCATCCAATGAGCGAATAGGCGCGTGTAAGACTGCCAAAGCGCGAAGAGTAGCAAGAACTCGAAGGCATATCCTCGGTTTCGTCGATGAGGATTCCCGAGAGCTGTCCCCGAGCCCGCAGCAATTCCCGAAGCTTTTCAAGAAGATCCTGATCCGAGAGATGGATATGGCGTGATTCGATGATCGACCTCGCCTTTTCAAAGACGCTCGCCGAGATGATGGGTTCGAATGCGCCGTCACGCCAGATCCACATTTGCGTTGGGTTGTTAACGCGTCGGTGTTTGAGTTTGAAGGATCGGCGGTTGTAGATGTTTGCACCAATGTATTTAGGGTTGGTCAGTACCTGATGAACTGTCGCGCGTGTCCATGGACGCCCATCCTCTCCCAAAACTCCGCGACCGTTCAATTCGGCCGTGATCTCGCGTTCAATTTTCCTTTGAGCGACAAACAGTTCGTAAATCTGACGAACTGTCTCAACCTCCAATTCCGGGCCGGGAACCAGGATGACGCGATCTGTCTGCAGGCTCTTTCGCTCTCCTCGACCCAACAGCCCCTTGGGATTCCTGTCCCGGTCAATCAACTGTCGCCGCAGACCATATCCGGGAGGACCACCTTGACGGAATCCCAGTTCGATCAGACGACATTGCCCGGAAAAGACCTTGACTGACAGCTCCCGGCTGTATTCGGCCGCCATCGAACGCTTCAACGTTTTGAGAACGGAAGATGACATGCTCCCGTCGTTCTCGAACTGCTCAGCGCAATAGTGGACGCGAATGCCGGCTCTCTTGAGCACATATTCGTAATAGGCGCTTTCATCTACATCCTGGAAGCGCCCCCACCGGCTGACGTCGTACACAAGCAGTGCGGAAAAGTCTGTCCGCTTGTTTTCCACGTCCGACATGAGCTTATTCAGCCCTTCGCGTCCTGCGATATTTAGACCACTTCGCCCATGATCCGAGTACTCACGAATAATTTCCATTTGGTGGGAGGCGGCGTATTGGCGGACCACCTCCAGTTGGTTCTCAGGGGAGTACTGCTGATGCTCGGTGGACATACGCACGTAGTGCGCAGCTCGCTGGGAGACAGGCGTGTTCGAGACGGAAGTGGACTGCTTCTCCATTTATTCGCCACCGGCTCTTGCGAAATCGAAAATCCACCATAATGTGTGGCATCTGATCGGCATCAATTGATTCCATAGAACTAGTGGCAAAACAGAAGCGGTTTTCGCGACAACCGCGAAAATATTTTTTTAAGATTTGGTGCCACCGGAATCCTCGGTGGTCTTCCCGGGGTACGGGTCTCCCGATCTCAACCCGGGTGCGTTTTCGAGGATCTATCGACTCCTGAGGCCGAAAGGCTTGCAGGATGAGTAACTTAAGTAATTGAACTGTTAGGGATAGTCGAAATCGACGCTGGGCGAAGGCCGATTATCGCGGCCAAAGACATGCGAATAGGTCCACCTGCGGCTTCCTAAATGGCAAATCGAATATCGTTATATTTTCCTCGATACTGCGTTTAGCTTCCTGAATCACGCCCCTGACCAGACCCTGCTCGGCAGCCACGGGCGAACTTTCTGAGCCAAATCCGCTGACAGAGGAAAGCTGGTTGAGAATCTGGAGCAGTTCCCAGTCTCTAACCACCTCCGGCGCCTCGTCGCCGGCGGGAGCCAGAACGCCCGCAATGACGGAAGATATGTTTCGGTCCTCACCGGTAGCCAGTGATCAAGGGCGAAGAGATATACGTGCGCGTGCGGAGCGAGCAGTTGAGGCCGCCACGATTTGATCTGCGCCAACGGGCGCCGCCTAGAGCGGGATGCGTTCGTCGGTGAAGGGATCGGGAATGGTCTTGAGGTAGGCGGCGGTCGCGGGTGAGAGCGCCTTGCGGGTGATCATGAAATCGTAGGAGCGCCCGCTGGTACCGGCGTCGGTGGCCACGCCGAAGGCCTGCTTGACTTGGTACTTGAAGTGAGCGTAGGTGACAAGGAACCGCAGATGCTTGAGTCGCTCGGCGCGCGGTTCCGCGGAGGCGAGAAAGACGGCTACCGTTCCCCGTGACTCCTGGTAGTGGGTGAAGTAGGCGGGTTCGCCGGTTGCCTCGCTCCGTAGGCAGGAGTTGAGCATGCGCTTGCCGAGCTTCATGCGGCGATCGCGCGTCAGCCAGCCGAGAAATCGCGCTGCGTCCGCGGCGTTTGAGAAGGGGCCCCGATTCGAGTGACGGTTCCAGGGAAGCTCCGGATCAATGTCGTGGGCGTGCGCGATCATGTCATCGATGACCAGGCCGAAGCGCCACTCGGCCGACTGCACCAGTTCGCCCGTTGCCTTCTGACGAAAGGACTCGACGGTGCGCGCGAACACGTCCGCGGTGATGGGGCGCATGCGAAAGCGATAGATCTCGGGGGCATAATCGACCATGCGCGCGAGATTGCGCGTCTCGTCGTTGACGAGAAACTTACCGTGCGCACCGACATCGGTGCGCACCTCGAGGAAGTGAATGAAATCGCCGGCGGTATCGAAACGATGTGTGATTAGCTCGACGTCTTTAAGAGAGAAAACGTACACCGGGAAGCCCGCCTCTTTGAGTTCCGGAACCAGCGCGTAGGGGTCGAAGGGGGCGGCATCCTGAGCGAGCACGATGATCCCGTAGAGGTGGGGATACTGCTTGGGATCGAAGCGGAGTTTGCCGTAGAACTCGTTTGCCAGCGTCTCAATCGCGCCCGATGTGAGATGGCGGTGCGTGGCCCGCACCCGTTTCAGTGCCTTGAGGATCGCTTCCGTGGCCCACGCGGTCGGTTCGTGGTTGCCGCACTGTGCCTTCACCTGAACAAGAAGGGCCACGTCCTCAAAGAGAACTACGGCGTCGGCGAGTTCCTCACCCTTTCGCTTGCGCGGATTCCGGTACGTGAAGTCGCGAAAGAAGGAGCGCTCGAGAACCCATTGACTGAGGCGCTCCTCGTAATCGCCGGGCGGGCCGCCGGGCTGGGGAACTTCCGTCATGGCGAAGCGCATCTGGGCCAGCTTGTCGGGCGAGAACATGATATTCATCTTACTTTTCTGGGTATGGCCCGAGAAGCAAGTAGAAGAGCGAAAGGTCATCGCGCGCGTTCCCACAGTTTCTTCACGTGCATTTTGGACGAATCTGCGCGGGCGTCAACCGCTGTGCGCATCTCAACAAGAAGCGTAGTCGAGAAGGCAGAGGCTATTCTCTCGACTCCGTATACCCTGATCGATCGTAAGCTAGGGGCCGTGACTATTGCCTGGCGCTTGAACGGACGCGACAGCCATGGTAACGATGGCTGAGATCCTGGACAGAATCCGGTCGTATTCCTCGACAAATTGCTCCAGCTCTTGCCGTTGGTCTGGTGCGGTGTGGTTATACAAGTACAGCTTGATGTTTTCAATTCGCTCCTCGGGGGAGGGATGAGAACCGGAGCTTCCGCCAAGTTTCTTGTCTTTCATCAACTCCGGAATGGACGCAAAGAGGAATTGGCGCACTGACTCGCACAACTGAATCGCACGGAAAGATACCAAGGCTCCGATACCTGCGAACTTGAGATAGTTGTCGGTTGCATTTCCGCACTCGCGGCCAATCGCAATCCCCAACTGATCGCAGAACAACTCCAACGCCTGATTTCTCGCCGGTTCAAGCGCGCCAGAGAATTCGACCAGGTTCTCCTCTGCAACGAAGTGCGCATATTCATGAGCAATTGCGAAGGTCTCCATCGCATCCACCAATTGGATTCGATACGCTGTATAGATTGCAGGCTGTTGCACCTCTCCAAATCCGATCAGTGTTCCAAATGCGGCGTAGTGCAAGGCCAGTCGGGCCGCCAGAATCAGGCCTCTCGGGTCCATTCGAAAGGCAGCGTCGAGATCGTCTTGGGTTTCAATGCGCTTGAACCCGATCGAAGGAGCCAGCGCCATCGTCACGGCGGTGAGAGATTTTCCCCAATAGTTGCAGAAGGCGTATGTACCTGGACCAGCAAACAAAAGATGCTCTGTCGAGGTGGGGCGGGCAGCCGGTGTCGCGCTGATGTCTGTCGATGAGAAAAGGACGACGGGGCGAGTCAGTTTGATCCCGATTTCACTAGCCGCTTTCTGGACTTCTTCAAGGATCGGCTCAAAAATCGGCTTGGTTGCCGGCACCTCATACTTCGTTCGAGGTTCAAAGGAACTATAAAACTCGAGATACTCGGTAAGCGATTCGGGGTTAGACCCCAGTGTATGTTCTGCGAGGATTCGGATCCGGTCGACATTGTCCGCTGTCCACGACTTCCATTTCTGGGCGTCGAATATGGGTTCCCAATCGTCCTGGAGCAGCTGCCCTTGCAGGTATTCGATATAACGGATATCGTCGTCGGTCAGTTTCATAACGGCCCACCGTGCTTGAAAGAGTCGGACCAGGAAAGCGAACCTCTAAAAATGGCTATTCATGTTGCAAATAAAACGTCTCGACCATATCCATGATCAGGTCCGAAGGATCCGCGCCACGTTCGTGCATATGCAGCATCTCGATCAGATGCTCGTCGGTCAGAAACAAAATGACTTTTCCTTCGGCACTATAAATCGTATTGCGCTTGATATGCGCACCGTTATCTGGGATTCTTCGCGAACAAACCATAGCAAGGTTGCCCATCGGTTCGGTCATGTAGTTCCGGGTCTGATTGGTTTCGTTCTTTCCAACCTCCTCCGTATCGTAGTTCTTGAATTCGACCAACACCATCCTGGCATTTAGCTCTTCCAGAAGATGTCCCCAATTGTTGCGAGCATTGATATTGCGGTTTGGAAAAACAGCGTCCCTTCGGTCGGTCCCTGAGTAGGTGCGCGCCTGTATGCGGGGCGCGACCAGTGGGGGGACGAAGAGGAGTGTCAGAATCTCTATGCAGATCTGCTCGTAATCTCTCCATGCTGTCACGCCGGACGGACAGTTGCGTAGCCTGTCGATGAGCACTTGTATTTCGTTCATGGCCGAGCGCCCATGGGAAAATATCTTCCGGCCAGGTCAGGGCGTCTCAAGAGGAGACCGGTAAGCTCGTTGCCATCAATGACGCGGAGCCTCCGCCCGGTGGCTTCTGAACTTCCGGTCAGATACTCGCGCGCAACGGAAGTGAGCAGGCCATTGGTGACCACCAAAGCCTGGTACCCGGGGTAGGAGGTCGAAAGGGCGCGAAATAGCTTTTGCAACGCTGCAACGCTCAGGCGTTCCTGCCGATACTGCTTGCATTGAATCATCCACAAGCTGGTTTCTTCCGCTCCGAATGGGTCCTCCGACTGATACGCGGCCGCAAAATCGAAGCCGAGATCCTTGGCGCCCTGGGAGGATCTCTTCACCTCGAATCCCACTTCCGTCAGCAGGTCGGCAACGAGTGATTCGAAAGATTCGTGTGACATCCGAGAGAAATCGATATCCGGAGCTACCGAGAGCTGTCGATTGAGGGTCGCGAGGCCTGCCTCTTCATTTTCCGTGAGGTCGAGGTAGATCTTGTCCCGTAATCCCGGAGGAACTTCAACGCGGTCGAGCAGGATTGGTATAACCGTAACCGCTCTGCTGCTAAGCTCGCCGAGAAAGCCGGCGCTCAGCTCTGTCTGAACCCATTCCGAGCGAACGGAATTCTTCGAAAGGAGTACGACGAGGAAATCGCTGGCGGAGACAGATTTGAAGATCCGGGAGTGGATCGAGTCTCCAGCTGAAAGCTCCCAGACATCAGAGAACACTTCAATTCCAGTGTCCTTCAAGGCGGTCGAGATCCTCTGAGCGATGCTCTGATCCTCGTGGGCGTAGCTCAAAAACACCTTCGGGTGACGCTGCTTCTCTTCAGACATAAAGGTCTACGCTTGATTTCTCTCTCAGGGTCGCAATTCTGAAGTGACCCAGAAAGCGGATTGAATTGAGTTGGAATCCTGACGCTGCACGCTTGGAAACGTGCGCGGAGAAGATAATAAACGATTGATCTCTTGTCGGGCATAGTGATGCGGCGGCGGTCAACCCCGCGCGACGAGTTTCGCCGGCGGTCGAAGGGATGACTTTCGCCGTGATTTCAAGGGTGAGGCGAACATTTTTAGCAGGATGAGAGCACTTGTTTAAGGAGCAGGATTAGCTAGTTGCATTGGGTGGGACGAGAGTGGAGAGAGCGCAGGCATGGGGCGTGTGGATGGGCATGGCTGCGGCCAGCGTGCGCGCTTCCATTGACACGTGCTCCCCTGGATTTGAGCGTGGGTCGATCTGGCTAGCCGTAGGGCACGCGATAGCTCGATGTCATTCCGTCGGCGGAGGTGATGGTCGAGCAGCGGACGCTGTGCTTAGGGAAGGAGAGCTGGGGATCTTTGTCGATCTCACGGATCTTCAAGTTCCCGGTATCGGTGAGCGTGAAGCGGACGAAGGGCAGTTTGAGTTCCTGGGGAAAGATGCCTGCATCGAACCGAGTCACTGCTTTGCACATTTCCGTCCAGGCGCCGCCGGCTGCGGTCTCTGCGCCTTCCGGTACAGCGAGCGGAGATCGGCCGAGCCGCTGGAGGATGGCGGCAATGGCTGTGCGCAGGCCTTCGGCGGCGCGGAAGACCGCGCCGAGATTTCTGCGAATATCTCTGGCGTAGGAGACAGCCGAGTTGCCCTTGTGGAGTTTCACTGACGGCTGGGCGATTCCCTTCGTGTCCACCTCCTCCAGGTAAAAGCCGAGGCGAATATCGGAGGCGGAGCCATCGATGCGCACGGTGCGAAACCGCCCTTGGCTGTGTTTGAGCCCGTTGACCAGAGGCATCAGGTAGGTGTCAGCGTAGACATGCACGGAATCCCAGAACAGTTTGCGTTCCTGAAGGCCTGCAACCTTCAAGAATTCGTCGGGTGCGCGGCCTTTGGCCGTGACCGTCGCCGGGTCAATGAAGCACATGAGGATCATCTGGCAATCGTCCAGGTGCTCGCGCAGCGAGTAGATTAGAATGCGCTGGCTTTGGGCCAGCTGCTCGGAAAGATTCGCCGCGCCGCGCCCGGCGCGCAGGGCGGCGCAGTCCCGGAGCACGCGGGTGATGTCCATGGCGATCTGGCGCAGGGAAAGCTGATAGATGGCGGCAGGATGCCGGAAGGGATAGTCGCGGTGATGAAGGGTGTCGAGCGGAATCCGCCTCAGCAGTTCCGCGACCTCGGGATAGAGCGCAGAGTGGGCGATGTCGAGATGCAGATGCCGTTTCATCTTAAAGATCGAAGGCTCGGTCGCCGCAGCGGTTGCCGTAGTTCATTCTCTTGAAGCCGCGCATTTCGAGTAGCTTGTTGGTGGTCACGAACTTCAGTGCGATTTCTTCGCGGGTGCCGAAAAGCTCTTCGCCGAGCGAGTTTTCAAACATGTAGAGGTCCTGATGCGAGGGCGAGCGGCGCACGTACATTTGCACTCGTTCGGCGCCGGGCCCGGTGGTCTCATAGAAAGCATCGGCTATGGAACTCGATTTCTTCACCTCGGCGATGATCGCCGCCGACTGGCAGGGGACGGCAGGCGTCGGCATGGGAGCGCGCGACCTGCCCAGCATGCTCAGCAACCGATCGACGATGTCGGCGTGGCTATCGCGCGAAGAGAGCATGGCCAGGCGCAGGGCAAGCGAAGGGCTGTACTTCAGCAGGTCGGCTTTCTCGATCTCATGCCAGATGGGCAGAATCACTTTCTTGCCGGGCTCCTCAAGGGCGAAAAGCCCGCTCAATTCATGGTCGGTCCACTGCTTCTTGGCGAGAAAGGCCTTCGACAGCACGACGATGCCGAACCTGCAGGTCGCCAGTCCGTCGTCGATCTTGGTGCGAATGTCGTCTCCCCATTCCAGGGACATCTCGTCATACCAGACGGAGATGCCGGCATCGCGAAGGGCCTGGGCAAGGGGCCGAATATAAGCCTTGTCTTCGCTGGCATGCGAGATGAAAACATCGCATTTCTCTTTCACTCCAGACCTCGCGGTGCTTGGCATTCCGGACCTCGCAGTGCTTGGTGACTTTGGCTCCCGAGAAACCGCCACCGCCGGCGGCGCAGCTGCAGGGGACGGAGTTCGGCGTGGGATATTGAGTTGGACGGCGGACATACCTTCCCGTGCCTCGATGGACTTTTTGCGTGCAGCCATCGAGACGTGCAGCTGATGCTCGAGCTGGGTATTCATGTGGGCCAGGGAACCGCGTAGATTCTCGAGCCGCCAGTTGATCTGCGCGAGCTCGCGGTTCACCTGGGCCTGGACGTCGAAGTTCGCCTGAGCGTTCACTACTCTCACAAGAAGCTCTTGACCGACAATCTCGCCCATGGCAATCGTTCCGTTGAAGGCCGAGGGCGCGATGTCGAATACTCCGGGATTGCCCTCGAAAGGAATATGGACGATGTATTCTTTTGCGTTCACCCAGGCTGCTTGGTTTCCAGCGACTAAGCGGCCAGGCAAGTTCCTCGCGTCGACCTTGGTGTCGTTGTCCTCATACTCCATCGCCTCGGTCTTCAAGGTGGGAATGTGGAGGCTGTGTTTTTCCTTGAGCCTTTGCCCGGCGGCTTCGTCGAGAGCGACGTCATCTGGGAGGGTCTGGTATTCGTCCTTCAGGCTCTTCTTGAGCCCCTCGATCACGTTGTAGATATCGTATTTCGCAAAGAGCTGGCGCGGAGCCATGACCGTCTCTCCATCCTCGTGTCGGGATGGGAGAATTATAGGCTCGGCGCGAGTTGTCGGCTCTGATCCTTGTCTGTAGTGGTTGAAGGGTGATGGCTTCGTACGCGATGATGATGAGGATGACAAAGAAGGTTTCGAGTGCCGGCAAGGCCGCACTGGTCCGTCAGATCGAGAAGCATCTTGGGGATGCCAACCGTCTCTCGAGCGGCTGGGATTCGAGTGACGGGAAGATCGATCCGGAAGAGAAGGAGCGCGCCGAGTCTTTGATCGAGTCGGCCTTTGAAGGGGCGCTGGTGCTTGCGGAGATGCTCGAACTTCCCGACATGCGGGAGCGGGTGAGAGAAACCTATGAGCGGGCCAAGCGCAACTTGATCGAGACCAAGTACTCGGAAGCGATGGGCGAACTCTACCTGGTCTGGTCCTACAAGCTGGACCTGATCGTTTCTTCGGCAGCGGTCGCCTGCTCCCCCGCTGGCGCCGCTGCCGCTTTCGACAGGGAAGCCGTCGGCATGCCCCAAGTCGAGCAACTCCTTGATCGCTTCCACGGCGTCGCCTTGGAGTTGAGGACACGGCGCGTCCACCGCGCACCCCTCCGGATGCGAGATGAGTACGATGTTCAGTACCTGCTGCGCGCGCTGCTTCATACTCGCTTCGTCGATGTCCGGCCGGAGGAGTGGACGCCTAGCTACGCCGGGCGCTCCAGCCGGATGGATTTTTTGCTCAAAGACGAGAAGATTGTGATCGAAGCCAAGAGGACCCGGGCTGGCTTAGGCGACGGCGATGTCGGAGATCAGTTGATCCTGGACATTGCGCGTTACAAAAAACACCGCAATTGCAGGACGCTGGTCTGCTTTGTTTACGATCCCGACCATCGGCTGAAGAGACCAGCCCAGCTTGAGCGCGACCTTTCAGGAGAGAGGGACGGGCTTCAGGTGCGGGTGAGGGTGAGGCCGAGTCGATAGGTTGTCGGGCATTGGTGAAGACGATGAAGATGGCGGTTCAGTCCGGGACACCCGGGTACCCGGACGCGCATTTGAAGTATCAGGATCGGCAGAAGAAACTCGACCGGTTCTAGATAGGGCCATTAATGCGCTTCTCCCAGCTCGCGGCTTCCGAAGCACGTTTCGCGAATGTACCGGGCGCTTCGCATCGCCGGAGCAGTGTGCCGCTGGGAAACTCACCCAAGTTTTTACCCAGTCTGGGGATGTCATACACGGAAATACAGGTGCTTAGGCGGTATTCCGTGTGCGGTTAAGTGATTGAAAGTAAAGGTTAGATGTCGATTGACACGGTACCATCGTTGCGTGCTCGCGAGGGGTCGGAATTTTGGGGTAATACGCTCTGTAGGTAGAGTCGACTTAGTCGATAAGGGCCCGTAGCTCAGTTGGTTAGAGCGCCTGCTTGACACGCAGGAGGTCTGCAGTTCGAGTCTGCACGGGCCCACCAACGTATCTAACCACCGATAGGATCGGCGGAAGAGGTCTCAGGCAGGAATAGCACGGTAGAAATCCGAGGGTACCTGGGCGCTCTGTGAACCGCACCTTGGCTGATTGCGTGATGGTGCAAGACTTGACGAATGAGAGAGCGGGAATCGGCCAGAGCAACCGAGACATCCCTATCCCAACTGGCAGAACAGCATGGCCACCGACTGGCCCCAGCAGGTGAATCCCTTGGCGTTGCACTCAGCTTGGTGCTTGCGCACCGCCGCATCGAACCAGCGCGCGGAATCAAATTCAGGACTTGGGAAAAAATGCTGCACTGTGGACCAGGGCTGCGCCCTCCTCTGAGGTCAAGCTCTCGCAAACCCAACCAATCAGAGCGATGCAGCCTATCCATCCCTTCAGTCAAACCGATAAATCTCCGTCTTTGACAGGAGTGATATCCTGTTTCTAAATACCTCGTTTCATCTTCTTGTTTTCCCCGCGAGTATGTTCGATGCGTGGGAGGCATCGGCCAATGAAAACCGCACGATTCTCTGACGCTATATTGGATGTTGTCGACTTTTCGAAACACCAGGCCCCACAAACTGAAGAAGGCGACACTCCGCGGAGCCCGGGGTGTTTTTTATTGCTTGCGATCATAGCAGCGGTGCTTTCGACGGCCGGATTGAACAGTCACGCAGTCGCTCAATCGACTATGACGCGCCACGTGGTCAACGCGGCGCTCAATAGTAAAGCGCAGCCGCTGGGGAGGCTTCCCTCGAACGAGACCATGAGGTTGGATATAGTCGTGCCGCTTCGAGATCCGGCCGGTCTAGACGATTTCTTGAAGCAAGTCTACGACCCGGGAAGTCCCGTGTTTCGGCAATTCCTCACCCCCCAGGAATTTACAGAGAGGTTTGGCCCAACCCAGGAGAACTACAACGCCGTCGTCGAATATTTGAAAGCTAATGGCTTCACGATTGTCGGCGGCACGCGGGATGGTATGGACGTGGAGGTCAAAGGCCCTGTTTCAGTGGTCGAGACAGCATTTCACGTTAATATGCTCACGTATAGGCACCCGACAGAGTCCCGCGACTTTCATGGCCCCGATCGCGAGCCGACGGTCGACCTGCCGTTTAAACTCTGGCATGTTTTTGGCATGGACAATTTTTCCATCCCGCATGCGATGCATTCCCTCGGGAGCACTGGAATGTCCTCTGAGGATATGGCGACCCATCCTCAATCTGGCTCCGGTTCTTCGGGGTCGTTTCTGGGTAGTGATATGCGCGCTGCGTACTACGGCAGCACGGCCCTCACTGGTGCCGGTCAAACTCTGGGATTGTTCGCTTTTGACCATACCGGGAATCCTGCCTATCAGGTTGGCTTTAATTTGCAAGACGTGAAATCTTACTATCTTAATGTTGGTCAGAATTACAACGTGCCGATCGAAATATTGGCCTTAGATGGAGCCTCGATGTGACCCAGGCCCTTGGCATGGCCCCGGGACTCGCTAAACTTACGTTGTATATTGGTTCCTATCCATCGACAATCCTGAGTGAAATGACTACCAGAAACCCACTGCCTACCACTATAGGTTGTTCCTGGCAATGGACGCCGGCTGATCCCAGCGAAGCAGATCCGTATTTTCAAAAGATGGCCGTGCAGGGTCAGACCTTCCTCGTCGCGAGTGGTGACAACGCTACTTGGCAAAGTCAAGGTTTTAGCTATCCAGCAGACAATCCATATATTGTCTCTGTGGGTGGAACGAATCTTTTAACTACCGGCAAAGGTGGGCCCTGGGGGTCGGAAACTGCATGGAACATTAGCGGCGGCGGCATCTCGCCGAACGGCTTCGCGATTCCTGAGTGGCAACAGTTATCTGGGGTTGTCACCTCCAGGAACCAAGGATCAACAATTTATCGCAATGGCCCAGATGTAGCGGCCGCTTCTGCCGGCTTTTATTATTGTGCAAATCAGACTAGCTGCGGAACCACCGGCGGGGGCACTAGTTATGCTGCTCCCATGTGGGCCGGCTATCTCGCCCTTGTCAACCAGCAGCGGGCTGCGAACGGGAAAACTTCTATCGGCTTTCTTAACCCGATTATCTACTCCCAAAATGTTACTCCAGCTTTCACTTCGAACTTCCACGACATCACCAGCGGAACCTCTGGCAGCTATTCTGCAACTCAGGGATATGATCTGGTGACCGGATGGGGCAGCCCAAACTCCGGACTGATCGACGCTTTGGTGAATTATGATGCTGCCGCGACGACGAAGCCGACCGTGTTGACGGGTTCGGCCAGCGCACAGGCTGATTCGGCAGTCCTTTACGGAAACATAGATCCGAAAGGATCATATACACCGTACTGGTTCTTGTATGGAACCGATAGCGGGCTGAACACGCCCAGCTACTCGCTCACCCAGTATCTCAACGCGAGTGATCCTGCCTCCGACGTTAACGCAAATATCACGCAGCTTGCCGCCGGGACAACATACTATTACCAACTGGTTGCGACGAACGACTCTGGGAAAACGTTTGGCGCTGTCAAAAGCTTCAAGACGACCGACCAGGGGAGGACGCCAACGTTATTGGTAACGCCGTCCGCGGCGAGTATTTCCACATCTCAACCTCTGACGGTTTCTGTCTTGGTTTCCGGGAATAGCGGGACACCGACTGGGTCTGTGAATCTGTACTGGGAAAACTTTTCAGTCTCCTCGCCTCTCAATGGCAGCGGCAGCGCGGTTCTTGTCATTCCCGCGGGGGTGCTGCGGGCCGGCACCGACCAGTTTATGGTGGCCTACTCCGGAGACGGCAACTACGATGCAAAAACGGTTGGAACGTTCATCACTGTTACAGCGGCTTCGCAAGGACCTACAGCGCGTTTCACGATGTCCTCTCAGGGACAAACCGCAAATGAAAACGGCACATTAACTGCGACGGCCGATTCAAGCGGTTCTGCGAAGGTGTCATTTGCTAGCAATAGTACGCCAGGCTCGTCCGCGATTACGGGATATGTCTGGAACTCTAACGGCCTGCAATTTTGCAACTCATCAGTTTGCGGTTTCCCGTCTTTTCCGCCAGGTACCTATGCAATCTCGCTGATCGTAACCGATGCCAACGGACTCACCTCTACCGCCAACGCAACGTTATTGGTGAACGCAACCCAAGGACCTACAGCGCATTTCACGATGTCCTCTCAGGGGAAAACCGCGAATGAAAACGGCACCTTAACTGCGACAGCCGATTCAAGCGGTTCTGCAAAAGTGTCATTTGCGAGCAATAGTACGCCAGGCTCGTCCGCGATTACGGGGTATGTTTGGAACACTAACGGCCTGCAATTCTGCAACGCATCAGTTTGCGGGTTCCCGACTTTTCCGCCAGGTACCTACGCAATCTCGCTGATCGTAACCGATGCCAACGGACTCACCTCTACCGCCAACGCAACGTTATTGGTGAACGCAACCCAAGGACCTGCGGCGCATTTCCAGATGTCGGCTCAAGGAAAGACCGGAGATGAAAACACACCTCTCACGGTGACAGCCAATGCGAACGGCTATGTACAGGTTCTGTTGACCAGCACCAGCACACCAGGTTCGTCTGCGATTTCGAGCTACGTTTGGAAGGGTAATGGTCTCCAAATTTGCGATACGCCGACCTGCAATGCTCCGTCGTTTAACCCGGCGACCTACACAATCTCGCTGAAGGTAACGGACATGAATGGCCTCGCCGCAACGGCAAACGGGACACTGGTGGTTACCGCGATTGACCAGCCCCCCTCAGTGACGACAGATTCTGCCAGTGAGATCACGTCCAATTCTGTGATACTTCACGGATCCTTCAACCCAAACGGCAAGGTTAGCACTGTATGGTTCCGCTACGGGACTGATAATTCACTTGTAAACGCCGTTGATACGGATGTGTTTACCTCTGGCACCGAGAGCGCAACTGAGCCATTTAATGCCCGTTTAATAAATCTGAGTGGCGGTACGACTTACTTTTATCGGTTGCAGGCTAAAAACAGCGCCGGGCCCGCGAACGGAGCCATCTTGAGTTTTGTTACGGCCGGAGTGCCAGCTTTTACCGTGAGCGGCACTGCTACTACGATCGCAACAGGACAGGTCGCGGGGAACTCGGTTGTCACGGTGACACCCTCCCAGGGGTTTACAGGGCAAGTGGCACTCACCGCGGTTTTAGCTTCATGGCCTTCTGGTGCGCAACACCTACCGACATTGAGTTTTGGATCAACTACTCCGGTCAATATAACCAGTTCCAGCCCCGTTGTGGCTACGCTAACCATTTCGACCACAGCCTCCACCAGTAGCAATCTGCGATTGCCTCATCCCAACGGATTTGGGTTCGAGAAAAGTGCGGTAGTGCTTGCATGTCTCTTTCTCTTTGGCATTCCCGCACTCCGTCGCAAATGGCGTTCGATGTTCGTGATGATGGCCTTGTTCGCCGCATTAGTATGCGGTGTTGTGGGATGCGGTGGGGGAGGGACGGGAGGAATTAACACTGGCGGTACCCCGGGCACAACTGGAACCACGGCCGGCACATATTCCGTGACGGTAACAGCGACGTCCGGCGCCATCATCGCGCAGAACGTAATCAGTCTCACTGTGCGGTAGGGTAAGCGTCTGAAGTTAACCGCACACAGGAGGTCCTGAATGCCTTCACCCACATGAATGGGGCAAAGGCCGTGGCGGAGACGATCGCCAAGCGGCGTATCTTTCTCGGCACATTGCCGGGTATGGCCGAGGCGGATAAACGGGACCAGGACATGCTTACGTCGAATGTTGCCGATCTCGTGCCGGTGGAAATGCCGTGGACCGGCACGCGCAGGAGCCCGCTCATTCTGTTCGAGACGCCCTTCCGCCAGTTGATCCCGTTCTCCATGTTTGACCCTGAACTTTCCGACGCGAATGGCCTCTTGATGGCCAAGAGCGGCGGCGGCAAAACGCTCGCCGCACAGCAGATGCTGTTGATGGCGGCCCGCGCAAATCCTCTTATCTCAATCCTCGAACGGGGCGACTCTTATCAGCCGCTGGTCGAGTTGATGGGCGGAGAGATGATCGAGATGTCGCTTGACTCGGAGCAAACGATCAACCCCTGGGACCTGCCCAGCGGGGAGACCAAGCCTTCGAACGATCAGATTTCTTCCTCCAGCCAAACTTCGCCAGTTGATGGCGCAATATCTGAAACCGGAGCAGTTCGTCTCCGATGTTGCAGTGAAGCGTGACCTCCTTGCCGAGGTTCAGGCATTTCAGAAGGCCTGCCTGGCAGGTGAATACTACGAAGCATTTGACGTCAACTCGAAGAATTGCACGCAGAGTTCCCTAGGAACGCTGGCCTGGATTGCCGATTTTCGGCGGCTGCTTTTCCGCTGTGTGGAGCAAGCGAAGAAGCGGAATGTGGCCGGCGTGCGCTGCGCGTTTGATATTCTGTTCGAACTTCTGGACCGCTTCGACGATGCGGACGACATGATGGTCTTCTTTGCCGACGAGGGAGGGTCGTGGATGGTTGGCATCGACTGGAAGCAAGTGCTGCCTGCATGGTTTAGCGTTCTAGCGGCTACGGCGGATCCGGCCGAATATGCGCGGCGCTTCGAAACATTTGTCGACCGCCACTGCAATTACCAGCGTGCGGAATTGCTTGCGGAAGCACGCCAGGTTGCGACTC
>Ga0073936_10003263_pt1 | contig 23408 bp, 14 predicted proteins | sample AliMusrvi5mmetaG_FD_87041 | JGI IMG/M metagenome (GOLD analysis project Ga0073936, IMG submission 87041) | Freshwater lake bacterial and archeal communities from Alinen Mustajarvi, Finland, to study Microbial Dark Matter (Phase II) - Alinen... | ecosystem: Environmental > Aquatic > Freshwater >... | reverse complement strand
GAATTGGCCGACCGGTTGATGATGCTGGCGGAAACGGGGGTGGGGGGGCGGCAATACGCCGAAGCGCTGGAGGCCTATCAGCGCATCGCGAAGGAGTGTCCCGCCACGCCGCAAGCGCCGTATGCGGTGATGGGCGTCGCCTGGGTCGCCGAAGCGCGCAAGGATCAACCGGCGGCGATAGCCGCCTATCGCGCGATGCTGGCCGGCTATCCCGCGCACAAGCTGGCGGCGGATGCCACCTTCCGGCTGGGTATGGCGCTGGTAGATCGCAAGGAACTCGAACAGGCCATCGCGGTGCTGAAGACGGTGCCGGCGAACTATCCGCAAGCCGATGAAGCGCTCTACGCTGTCGCCTGGGCCGACCGCGACCTGGGCAGAATCGACGACGCTAACGCGCAGTTCACCCGCCTGGCCGAACAATTTCCGAAAAGTCCGTTGGCGGGCGACAGCCTCTTCCGGCTCGGGGAATATCACAGCGAGCAGAAAGCCTATGCGGAAGCGGCGCGCGACTATGCCCGCGCGGCGGACGCTTTGAGTGCCGAAAGCAAACTCGCTCCGCTGGCGCTCTTTAAACTCGGTGTCAGCGCCTTCGAGGCCAAAGATTTCCCATCGGCGGCGGAGGCGTTCGGCAAGCTGCTCGCGCGCTATCCCGCCGGCGAATTTGCCGCCGAAAGCCTCTTCTGGCGCGCGCAAGCGCTGGAAGGGCAGGGGACAGCGCAAGCGGCGGCGGCGCGCGACGCCTATCTGCAATATCAGGCGAAATATCCCGCAGGTCCCTTTGTCGCCGATGCCGCCTGCGGCGCGGGCCGTACCGGCGTGGCCGGCAAGCTATACCCCGCCGCGCGGAGCGATCTCCAAAAAGCGCTCACGCTCTGCACGCAATTGACCGCCGGCAAAAACGCGGCGCTGGCCGAACGCGCGAAAAACGTGCAGCCGGAAGCGCAATACTGGCTGGCGCAGTGCGATCTGGAGGAGAAGAAATACTCCGACGCCATCGCTGCCTTCGCCGGCGTCTCCGCCTTCCCGCTTGAACCCTGGTACTCGCGCTCCATCTTGCAAATGGCCCGCTGCAGCGCCCTCGCCAACGACAAACCCGCCGCCGAACGCACCCTGCGCCTGCTGCAGGAGAAATTCCCCACCAGCGACGCCGCCCACCAGGCATCCCAACTGGCGCAGGAGTATCAGTTGGATATCAAGTGAAGCGGGACCTATTATCAGGAAAGAGTATCCGTTCATCCCCCTGGCGCGCGAGCGTCCTCGCGAGCATGGCGGTGGTTGAGTAGGCCACGGAAGGCCATATCGAAACCACCGTTATGCTCGCGAGGACGCTCGCGCGCCAGGGGGATGAACGGATACAGGAAAGATCGAAAGGAAACAGGCATGTCGAAGAAAGCATTGCGGAATTATTTCGTACTGATTGCCGTGCTCGCGGTCGCTTTATGCGGTATACCAGGAACAGTCCTTGCTGCTCCGGCGGTAAAACCAGCCGTGTTGTTCGTGGGCGGCGTTCATGCGCAATATGTCGCGCAACCGCTGCACGCGCAGGGGATCGAGGTCGATGTCTGTACGGTTGCCGAGATGCCGGCACGCCTCGCCGGCGGGCAATACAATGTGGTGGTGCCGTCGGATATTTATGAGCATACCCAGGAAACCCTCGTCGCCCTGGACCAGTTTCTGGCCCGTGGAGGCGGGGTGTTCCTCACCTACTGGGGGCCACCTCGCCAGGGAGAAGACGCCTGGCGCCAGGTGAATGTTTGGCTGGAAAGCAAAGGAATCCACCGCCGTTGGGAAGTGCTGACCGAAACAAATCCAGCGAACCGCTACACCGATGTCATGGGGTGGCCACACTCGTGGAGTGACCAGGTATTTTCCCCGGTGAACGCGGGCGTAGCCGGGGTGATGACCCTCTGCAATGGGAAAAGACCGGCCGGCTTCAATCCGGCGATGACCAGCGATTTCTCCGCCGATTGGACGATTTGCGTAAAAACCGCGCCGACGGTGCAATCCTCGCCGGCTGATATGGTCCATGACGCGCTTGCCTTACCCTACACCACGAAAATCACTGAGACAAAGGCGCTGCCGCTGATGGCGGTGCGCGAGGTCGGTAAAGGCCGCCTGTCGATGGTCGGTATCAGTACCGAATGGCTGTTCCACGGTCCGGAGTTCTGCCCAACGACCGCGGTAATGCTGTATGAAGGCGTCGGGGGTAAACCCAGCAATTGGCTGCGTGTCTTCGCGAATGCGTTCCAGTGGCTCGCGGAACCCTCACTGCGTGCGAAGATGGGCGGCACAGTAACGCCGGAGAGCGTGCTGCATCCTCCGGTGAAGCAGTATGCGCCGCAACCGCCGCTCGATTGGGCCACGATGCCCAAATTGGGTGATCAACCCCAAATCAATGGGTTAGTTGGCGCACGGACAGCGCTCTCTTCCGGCACGGGCAGCGTGGCTGACTACGCGAAGGCGGCTAAGGCCGCGGGACTCGACTATATCGTGTTCCTCGAAGATAGTCTGAAAATGGATGAAGAGAAATGGAAGACGCTGGTCACGCAGTGCGCCGCGGTGTCCGACGACCATTTCGGCGCCATCCCTGGATTGACCATCGAGGACGCACAAGGAGATCACCTATACATAATTGGTGACAACGCCAAGCTGCCCCTCCCCCCCATGGTATTTCCTGATGGGCGTTTGAAGACGGTCAATGTATCGCGCTTGGATGTCATGTTCAAATATATCACCCAGTATTTGCGATATCGCGCCATCGTGGGATATTGGCGGCATAAGGAGAACTTCCTCCCGGTCGCCGACTATAAACTCTATAATTCGTTCCCCGTCTACAGTTTCGAAGATGGCAAACCGATCGACAGCGCTTTTGACGACTACTTGTACCTGATGGGCCTGGACGGCTGCCATGCCCTCTTTGCGTTTGAGATTATGAACAGTCCCGCGCAAGTCGCGCTACGGGCGAAAGCGGGTTGGCGCCTAGTCGCGACCACCGGTGGAGATTTCGGCGATGGCACCTATGTGAAGACCCTGCCGATGGGAGTCACCGGCTTGCGGAAACGCTGGTGTGACTCTCCGGCCTGGTATCCGCCCTATCAATATATTACCAATGGCCCCAAAATATTAGCCTGGAGCAGTCAAAATATCTGTTCCATCCCCAATGGGGAATGGTGGCGGCCGGATTACTGGGAATACCGGGCGCATCTGCATGTCACGACGGATGCCCCGCTCCGTTCGGTGACGATTTTTGAAGGTGACCGCGGTGTCTTCCGCCGCTGGCAGCCCACCGGCACGGATTTTGCGGCGGATTTGGTGTTAACCCAGTCGCAACAACGGGATCTGGTGCTGGTGGTCGAGGACGCCAATGGACGCAAAGCGATCGGCATGGCCGTGTGGAATCGCAATCTCGTCATGAGTCAGTTTATCTGTGGCGATCGCTGCAATTTCCTGGGTAGTGCGCGTTTACGTGCGCCGGACGGCAGCGAACGCTGGATTCCCGTTGGCTTCCGCGCGAATATGGGCGTCACGCCGAGTAAAGGCGCGATGCGAACGGAATTGTCGCTGAATCCGGCGATCAGTCTGACGCCGAGTGCTCCCTCGCTTCCCATTGACGGACAACCGATCGGATTCCCCAGTCCCGGTGTCGAGATCAATCCGCAGCTACCGGGAGAATACAACGAGATTTTCACCTATCCATCGAACTACCTGCTGTCCCCGGAGATCTCGATTGGGCAGAGTAACTACCGGCTGGCGTACGATCCGGCGGAAAAGGGGATTGTAAAAACCCCGCTCGGGCATGAGTATGAAAATCCGGAGAAACAATTTTTAATCGGCAAAAATGCCTGGACCAGTTGGTACCACCTGCTCCCCACCAAAATGGTGACGGGATGGAACCGGATATATGCGTGCAACACGCTGGACGACATGCGCGTGGGATGGTATGAGTGCCATCTAGAGATGAAGCACTCCGTCGTATTCGAGCCCAATAAAGGCGTAAACTTTGTCACCGCGGCGGGCGCATGGGCAATCTATACGAACGGGAAACGGGTGAATGAAGCACCGCAAGACACCAGCGGGGCCTTCGGACGCGGGACAGTTGCGATGTTGATGAACGCCGGGGGATCGGTGGTGCTGGTCGGAACCAGTGACCGGGTGCAATACACGTGTAATAACCGACAATTGACCTTGTCTTATCTACCGGCGGAAGGACAGCTACCGGAAGGGAAGACGGCGGACTTCTCGGTGGCCTGGATCGGGGCTTCCGGCACAATTCCCAAAGCAGAACTCCTGGAGACGGTCAGCAAACTCGGTATCACGAATCCCGGCACCGCGGGCTATGTGCCGAAGATGCGCCTGGGCAATACGAAAGATACGTATCTCATCTGGCATGTCGATGGTAACGGACAGGGGATGGCCGCGAAACTTCCCCGGACGGATCTCGGGGTGTTCCTGACGCTCGAAGTCAGCGGTTTAAACGATAATTGGGACGTCTATCTCCTCGATCACGCGCGGAAAGCGCCGAATTACCGTGCCTTGCCCCACCGAGACGGCAAGGCCTACGCTGAACTTGATTTGACGGCAACGGACGCGGATGTATTCGTCGGGCACCCGCTAACCTGCGACCAGCCGTCGGTAAAGCTCATGGTCTCGTGGCAGGAAACCGGGATGTGGTTTATCGAGGCCCATAATGCCGTTGACAAACCGCTCAAAACGACCATCAAAGCGAATAAGGAGTGGACCCTGTTCCCGTTCGAGGCCACCATAGAACTGGCGCCGGGTAGCAGTCAAGTATGGCACGTCGCCGCCTCGCCGGAGCGGAAGCAGTAGGCCAAAAATTTTTAGGACGAAGACAGGGACGGGATATGAATTTCCAAGCTTATCTGCCTGGAAATACATAACCCGTCCCTGTATTTGGCGCTGCATGTGGCACAAGTCGGTTATGTGCCGATCCACCCCGGTCAAAATGCCCGGTATGCGCGACAAGTATACGACCGCCTTATTGGTCTACCAAGCAAGCTGCTTTTATGCTATCGCAGGTAGTAATCGCCATACGGCCCGTTGACATGACGTTCAGCCGGAGCAAAACCGCATTCACGTAACGCGGAAATGCGTTCCGCGGCAGCCAGGATGGCCTTTATCGCAATCTGCTGCACGCCAAAGGCCTTATAGAAATTCTCGATTGCCAGTTGGAGAAGTTCACGGATATACTCCTGCCTTTCATAGGTCGAGCACAAGTCGAGGCGAAGAATACCGAGTTTCCTGGTCTTATCGTACATCTCAATCGTCCCAATGGCTTGTTCGTGCTGGCTGTCGATGATGGCAAATCTGACAAACGCACTCGCTTGGTATGCGTTAAGCCACCCCTTGAGGTAATCGTTCATCGCGTCGAGTGTCTCAAAATGGAAATCGGTATCGCAGTTGTCAGCGTTCATCAGCCGAACCGCTGAAGGATCGGAATAGCAGCGCAGTAAATCCTCTCCGTCCTCCTTTTCAACTAAACGCACGAGGAAATGCGCAGTGGTATAAACCGGACACTCGGCATAGGGATGCTTGCCTTTCATGCTCATCGCTCCTGTGATATGTCGGTTTGACCCGTGACATAGAGTATAGCAGAGGATTGTTGCCAGCATACTGGCATAGATATAAAATAACGCAAAACTTCTTGAATACAGAGACGGGTTATGTATTTGCTGTATTTGATGCACAGTACGGCTATTTCGACCAGACGCTACACGTTCAGACGTAGAAAGGCTTGACCGCCCGCCTTACGGGGCAGGAGTCTGCGTGTCACTTCTCAGTGTCTGTTGGAGCAATTTCGAGAAGTGTTGCGACGTTCTCACCTCGATCAGCGTCATTCCCAATCCGGATTCCTTTTTCGCGAGATAGCCAAAAGTCAGCATATCGTTTTGCAACCAATGCGCTTCTTGGTAGAGTAACCAGGGTTGCGCGATCAGTGAAAGCAGAATGATGGAAAAGGCATAGACCGGAGATAACGAACGCGCCAGTGTGCCATAATACATCCCAAAGCGTTGTCGTCTCCCGCTGGCATAACGCATGCCCACCTGGGAGATGCCCGCAGCCAGCAATATACCGGCCAGGCGGAGCAACGGTGAAACATTACCTGGAATGAAGATGGCGACTGCGGCAACGATGCAAGCCACGATGATTCCGATGAACACGATCCGGGTAGTCGAGCTTTCATCTTTCTTTTCCGGCAGCGCGATGCCCAATTCAGCACAGCGTTTGCGGATGCCGTGCCGAATCATGCGGTGCGGGAGCCAGAGCAGCAGTACCGCGACGCCCAGCAACTCGGCGGCAAACCGCGGCCACATGCCGCTTAACCACCCATATTCTCTTCCGCCGATCAGCGGCAAGCGGGAATAACACCAGTAGACGAGCATGGGCAGCACTATGCCGAGTACCAGCGAGCGCAAGATGGTCTTCGCCGGCGGCAGCAGCAAGAGCGGAATCGAGTCAGCACGCCGCAATCGATGCAGCCAGATGACACCCTGTATCAGTGTGCCCACTAAGGCCAGCGTCAGTATGATCAGCACCAATTCGACGGTGAATTCTTCGAATAAGACATGATCGTGCATCCGTCCAGGCGTCAATTCTTCCGGACGCAGATCGTCAGGTTGAATGCCGCTGAAGACTGGATATAACAGAGACGAAAGCAAAGATCCATGTTGCCGCATCAGGCGCTCCCGCGCGAATTTTGCTCCTGGGTTTCCCTGCTGCCAGCCATCTTTACATTGTTTCAGCCGCGCGAACAGGGTCTGCGCTTCCCCTGCCGCCGTCTGAGCACCGAGTGCGGCATAGACATCGTGCCCATCCTTGGCCAGTTGCGTGGCGTAGGCATAAGCCGCTAATCCCTTGATAAGAACGGTATCGCCATCGCGTGCGAATAGCAGGGAAAGGGGTTTCCAGGTATCCATGACGGCTATCGCATCGGCGGTTCGTCCTTCCTTCGCCAGCAGGCGGGCACACGCGGGAATCGAACGGGTCAGCGTGCGTTGGCGCGTCAATTGGGAGAATTGTATGCTGGCTGCGACGGAGTTTTGCTCAAGGTAGTCTTCCGTCAAGAGCGGTCGTGGTAAAGAATCGAGCTGGGTACGCACGATTTCCATCTCATATTCATGAAGATACGGTTTCCGCGCCGCGATGCGGAGTTCCGCCATGCCCAGGTTGAACGCGCGACGATCGAGCACCAAATCGCGGTGCTCCGCCTTCATCCGCTCGAACGTCTCCTGGTCCATGATCAATTCCGGCGGTTTCCGTTTCCGGTTCATACGGTACGCATACACCCAAATCCCGCGTTCCAGATAATATTCCGCGAGCAACAGGTGATAGAGGGCATTATTTGGCTCAAGCTGCTCACCGAGCCGCATGGTCGCGACATAGGTGTTTTCCGCTTTGGGTGCCAGCGTTAACGCGTAAAAGGCATAGTAGATATAGTGATTCGGTTGCCGGCGATGTGCTTCCCAATAGCGACGAATATTCTCCGCATTACCCGGTGCGCCGTTCAGTTGCTGCACCACTGATGCACCATTCGTGGTTGGTGCTACCGCCATGCCTAACAAGGGCAGCGTCGGCAGTCGATATGTCCCTTCGTTGATCCATGCGATCATCGCCTGCTCCCGGGCAAAGCGGCCATATCCAACATACAGCGCGAGTGCGACGGCCAGCGGAACAATCAGCATCCCGAACGCGAGTCGCAACAGGCCGCGCAGCTTCATCTTCCGACGGTTCGCCTCCAGCAGTTCTGCGGCGACGTCGAGCGGGGAGCCGAAGGCCTGGCGCGCGAGTTCCGTGCTTTCTTCCTCGCTGAGCCCTTGCTCGTGCAAGGCGTCGGCTTTGTCTTCCAGATGCGCGCACAGTTCCTGTTTCACGTCGAGAAACAGTTCAGGGTCGCCTTTCAGCCCGGCGGCGGCGTCTGCGGCCAGTTGATCAAATATCGGGTCCGGCATCATGCGCCTCCTATCTTAATTCGCAACCAGCGCCGGGGCGGCCAGCACGGCATGCACCGACTGCGCGAAGGTGTGCCATTCGTCCACCTTTTCTCGCGCGTAGCTGTCGCCTTGCGGGGTGAGCCGGTAATATTTCCGCGATTTTCCGCTGGTGCCCACCTGCCACTCCGTCAGCAGATAGCCTTTGCCCTCCAGCCGGTGTAACACCGGATACAGCGTGCCTTCTTTCCAGTTGAACGCGCCGTCGGTACGCTCGTTGACGATCTGAATGATCTCATAGCCATACATCGCGCGCTCGGTCAACAGCTTCAGCACCAGCAATTCCACGGTGCTGCCCACCAGTTCCGTATTGAACGGCATGACGATCCCCTTCCGATACTTCGAACATCTAGGTATTGTTATATCCGGAAGGTCTAGGGATGTCAAGGGGCTGTTGGCTGTGGCCAAGTTTGCATTACCGGATACAAATACAGGGACGGGTTATGTATTTAAAAATTCATCAACGTAGAAATACATAACCCGTCCCTGTATTTCTATGCGCAGACAGTTTTTGCTATACTGGATCGGGGCAAACGCTTCCATGCTTGCGGGAGGGTGGTATGACGGCTGATATGCCTGTCGATGAGGCGCAGGTAGATTGGGAGAACGTCCGTATTGCCTGGTATCGGACGCCGATCGATCCAGAGACCCTGAAGCGATTAACCGCGCGCAGCGATCTGGCCGGCTTCGCGCAGATGCTCACGCAACTGCTCATCACCGCCGGCACCGGCACGTTGGCGTATTTCGCCTGGCATCACTGGCCCTGGTATGTCACGGTGGCGGCCTGTTACCTGCACGTGACCGTCTATGCCTTCCTGGGACTCTCCGGCGCCGGGCATGAGCTCTGTCACAATACCCCGTTTAAAACGCGGGCCCTCAATGACTTCTTCCTGCACCTGGTGGGTTTCCTGAGCTACACCAATTTCGTGCATTTTCGCGCCAGCCACGAAAAGCACCACGCCTGGACAGTGCACCGCGGCATCGATCTGGAGGTGCAGTTGCCGTTGCGCTACACGCCGCGCGACGTGCTGCTCATGTTCACCGTCAACCCGCTGTCGTTCTGGTCCGTCATCACCACGACGCTGCGCCATGCCCGCGGCATCCTGGAAGGCGAGTGGGAGCACCGCATCTTCCCGGAACGCAAGGTCAAACAGAAGATGGCCATGTTCCGCTGGGCGCGCATCCTGCTGCTCGGGCACCTGCTGCTCGCCGGGGTGTTTGTGTCTTTTCAGCAATGGCCGCTGCTGGTGCTGGTCACCTTCGCCCCCTTCTGCGGCGGATGGCTCAACTTCCTGTGCGGTTTCACGCAGCATGCCGGTTTGCAGCCCAGCGTGCCGGACTTCCGCCTGTGCTGCCGCACGGTGATCCTCAATCCGCTCACCCGCTTCCTCTACTGGCACATGAACTACCATGTAGAACACCACATGTATGCGGCGGTGCCGTTCTATAAGCTCGGTGCGTTGCGCAACGCCATCGAAGCTGATCTACCGCCGGCCTACTCCGGCCTGTGGGACGCCTGGCAGGACATCCGCACCTTCATGCGCAGGCAAAAGACCGATCCGGCCTATTTCTACACTCCGCCACTGCCGGACCGCAGTGTGAATCCAGGGACGGGAATACAGTGACGGGGTATGTTTTCTCTGGAGCATAAAGCCACTTCCCCGTTGGTAGTGAGCCACGCAGCCGCGGCGGAGTGGCGTCCGGTTGCCTTTCACCTCTCTGATAAAAGCGGAGTGGCAACTAAACGCCACTCCGCTGCGGCTGCGTGGCTCACTACCAACGGGGAGTGGCTTATTACTCCTCCGGTTTTATTCCTTCACGTCCACCGACGTGCCGGCTTTGACCGTGATTTGCTTTGTCAGCGGTTTGTAGACGGTGATAGCGGGGGCGGTGGCGAAGGTGGTGGTGATGTCGCGGGTGGTGGGGTTGTTGACGCGGAACCACGCTTCCCTGGCGTTCCAGACGACGACGGACACGAAGAGCGCCGGGTCGCAGGTTGCCACGTTGCCGGCGTAGAAGGCGACCGTTTTATCCGCGTTGAGGGTGACCAGGCCTGCTCCCTGGTACGCGGCGAAATATTCCAGCCGCGAGGCATCGGCGCGCCAGAGCGCGGAGGCGCACCGGGGATTCAGTCCTTTGATGACGAGGGGGATGGTGTCGAGCAACGGCACATTGTTGGCGTTGACGCACTCGCCGGCGATGCCGCCGTCGCGCGCGGTGCAGGATGCCGTGTAGGCCAGGGCGTCCAGTGTGCCCTCGCGCAGGTTGAGGGCATACGGCGGCGTGCCGCGGAAGCCCATCATGGCCAGCGCTGGTTCCGCGACCGCGTCCATGCCCTCAAATCCCTGGTTCATCGATTTCCAGTGATACGGGCTACCTTTGAGCAGCAGGTAGCTGGCGGCATAAGTGGTGCCCTCGTAGAGGGTGAGCGTATCGGCGGGTGGGGAGGGGAAGCCGATTTGCCGGCCCTCCACGCGCAGGCCGGGCGTGAGGGTGACGATGCCGCCGACGTAGCTGCCGACCGGCAAGTCGACCGGCCCTTTGAGGGTGGAGAGCTTCACCGGGTCTTTGCCGGGCAGGATCAGCAGATCGTTCTTGCCGGTGGCGCCGGTGATGACCGGGTAGAGGGCGCCGCGCAGTTCCGGTTCGATATCCCGCTTCAAGCGCACGCTCATGTCGATGCGCAGCACGTCGAAGGCGTCGGTTTTGCGGCTGAAGACGGTCAGGCGGCCGTGGCCGTCGGTGAAGTCGGAGGGACGGACGGCGTAGGTCGGCTTGGCGTCGCCGCCGATCAGTTCCCAATCGGTATCCACGTATTGCGTCGTGAGGTCGATGTCATTCATCTGCACGTGGTTGGAGAAGAGCGGGAAGTCGAGGATGGGGCTGGGATTGCCGCCGCCGTCGCCCAGCCAGTTGCTGCCGCCTTCACGCGTATTGCGGATGGGCAGGCTGTAGGTGAGCGGACCGGAGTGCCAGCCGGTGTAGATCATCAGCGAACCGAGCCAGTTTTGCCGGTCGCCGCAGCGCAGGCGCCAGTTGCGGCTGACCGTGCGGATGCCCGGAGAGAGGACGCGCCGGCCCTTGCTGTCCTTCGCCAGCAGCAGATATTCATGCTGGCTCTCATGGAAGCCGTCCACCTGCGTCGAGAAGGCGGTATTCTTCGGGAACCAGCGTCCGGCGACGTCCGGCCCGTCATAGAGGGTTGCTTCCGCGATGGGATCGGCGCCGGTGACGCTGATGCCCAGCCGGTAGTGGTCGCGTCCTTCCGTCGGATCGCCGATGTCCTTGTTCCAGATGCTCCAGCCGTCGAGGAGAGGACCTTCGGAGATGAAGTAGCGCAGCGGGCACTCGAAGTAGTGCGGGAAGCCGAAGCGGAAATAGTCGATGGCCTGCGGCAGCGCGGGCGCGGGCAATATCTGCTGAAAGCCCGCGGTCGCGGCGATGGCGACGTCGTCCGGCGAGGTTACTTCATGCGCGGCGATGGGGATGGGGTTGGAGTCGCTGCCCACCTGCCACTGGTAGGTGAAGAGCGCATCGTCAACCAGCTTCCCCTTCGTATTATAGGTGTAGACGCTGACGCCCTGGAAATGCTTATACATCTTCGGGCTCAACAGCGAGCGTCCGGCCCGGTGAATGGTGGCAATGTGCCCGAACCAGCCGAGCGACAGCATGCGCACGGCCTTCAGCTTCTTGCCGTCCGCGGTGAGCCAGGCGGGGTCGGGGAAACGTCGCGCGCCGATCACCAGGTAGTGCCCGCCTTGAAAGTCTTCCAGGTCCAATCCGGGCAGGCAGGCGAAGGCGTCGTCGGTATTGGCATCGCAATCCTTCACGAACTGGCTCCATTTCGCCGGGGTCATGTCGGCCAGCGTTTCGGTGAAGGCGATCGCCGAATAGCCGGCCTTGATCGCCGCCGTGCGATACTGGGCGATGGTGCCGGTGCCGCTGCTGTAGGCGGTGCGGGCGCCGACGAGCGCTTTGAAATATTTCATCTCGCCGACCACGCCGGCGTCGGGCAGCTCATCGTAGTAGGCGGTGCCGTTGTGCCAGATTTGCGTCACGACGTGGCGCCAGGTGGGCGGAAGCACGGCGGTATGCCAATCGATGACGCGCGGCGGTTCGGCCAGCGGTGGTTGCGCCGGTAAATCAACTATGCCGCTGCCCAGGCCGTTTTTGACGCTGTTGGCCGCCAGCAATCGGTAGGCGCGGTCGAGCAGTTTGCCGGTGTCGCTGGGCCGCCCCCCCGCTTCGCCATGGAGAGGGATGCCGTCGATGACGCCGGTGCTATTTTCCCCGAGATTCGGCAGCTTCGAATAGGCATGGGTGAGTGTATAGTAGGAATGAATGGCGCTAACCAGCAGATAACCCTTGCCGGCGTGCCGCAGGGCGAAGAGGTTCCGATTGGTAGTGAGCCGTTCGCCGACCCGGCTGTTATCCAGCGCCTGGTAGGTGCCCGAAGTCGGTTTGCCCATCGCCAGCACCGTCCACTCTTTCCCGGTGACGGTGAACGGCGTGGTGGAATAGGCGTTGTCCCAGCGCATCACATTGATCGGATAGAGGATATGCTGCAGCCCTTTCGTCAGCGATAAGTTACTGCTGATGATGCCGGCTGCATAGGCGTCTTTAGTCTCGGCGTCATCGCGGAGCTGCTGAGTGAGGTATTGCGCGCCGTAGCGCTGCAGGAACTTGTTATAGGTATCCGCGTAGGCTTCGCCGAATTCGCTCATCGCCGGTTCGAGCACCACCCCGCCGCCGGCGGCGAGGTATTCATGAATCAGTTGTAGGTTCGGCGCCAGGTAGGCAAACCGCTGCCCGACCCCGAATTGCTGGCCGGCATACGGCAGGCGCGAGAGTATGACGGCGCCGAACTGCCGCAGATAGTCGGGACTCAGCGGGTGCGTGAAGCTCGCGGAAGACACCCGGTAACCTGAGGCGGTCAGCTCTTGCAGGTATTGCGCATCCAACTCGCCGGTCTCAGTGAGCACCAGCAGCGCGATCGCGTTGCCGCCGGCTGCCGGAGCAGGCACATTTGCGGCCCGCGCGAACCCGCCGGCCAGACAGAGCAAAAACACCACGAACGGGGTGTAGCGCATGGGAACCTCCTACTTGGGAAATGCAGAATGCATGATGCACAATGCAGAATGGAGAATCAGCGGGAATTTGTGCTTTCAATCGTTCAATTTCTGCTTTCTCATCACCTTCATCGTGCAGGGAATCGTTTACTTACTTCTTTTGATGCTATTCGGCCGATTTTGTTCCCACGGGTTCAACGGTCATGGTCCCGGCGGAAGTGCTTTACGAAGGCGTCGCTGTGGCGCAGGTGGTGGTGAAACCCTCCGCGTCACGACGTGGGAGGACAACCGCACGGGCGTATTGAACTTATTCCCACATAGGTGGGGGTAAGCAATCATGTCTTCGTCAACGATTTGGTTCTATTTTGCGTTACTGTCGGCCATCTTTGCGGCATTCACTGCCATCTTTGCCAAGATCGGTATTAAAGGCGTCGATTCAGATCTGGCCACGCTCATTCGCACCGCAATTATTATCGTCGTGCTGTCCGCCTTCGTCTGGTATACCGGAAAGTGGAGCAATCCCTTTGCGCTCCCAGCGAAGACCTGGTTGTTTCTCGGGTTGTCCGGCCGGGCTACCGGTGCTTCGTGGGTCTGCTATTTCCGTGCGCTCCAGGTCGGTGATGCGTCAAAAGTCGCCCCCGTCGACAAACTGAGCCTGGTCCTCGTGGCCGTGTTCGCCTGCGCGTTTCTGGGTGAACGCCCGATGATGCGTGAATGGATTGGGATCGCGATGGTCGCGGGTGGCGTGCTGGTACTCGCGCTCCAACGGTGAGTCGATCGACAATTGTTTGCAGATAATGGCTCGTTCTCGCTAATGCCATATTTCGATCTATTGCGGGGGGAGATGCCGGTTTTACGCTCGAAATCCGCCACGCAACCGTTATTCGACTCTTCAGAAGTGCACATTAGCGCCTCAGGAATACTTTGAATGGGCAAAAGATGTAGGTCGAGGAGAAAAAACAGGTCAGGCGGACTTGACACCCTTACTGGAGCAAACTGGCAACGGCTGCAAGGAATACATCGCGTTCAAATGGCTTGTTGATGCATCCGTTTACCAGCTCCCAATTGCCTTGATCCTGCCGTGCGTTCTGTGCCGTAAAGACCAATATGGGGAGTTGGGTGAAGCGCGGGTCAGCGCGAAGCTGGCGGCACACTTCCCAGCCTTTGATCCCCGGCAGGTTGATATCCAGCAGCACCAGGTCAACCGGGTGCTGCTCCAGCAGGCGTATTCCGTCTTCTCCGCTGCGCGCTGGAATTGTGGCATAGCCGGACCCCGCCAACAACAATTCGGCCAGCGAACGAATATCATCATCGTCTTCAACAACAAGAATCGTGTGCCCCATCGTGAATTCTCCTCCACATCTGCTAAGATGGTCCCCCTACGCAGAACTATAGTTTGCTATTGGCAGGATAATCGAGAATGATGATCCCCGGTCTTTCCCCGGACTGTCCGCGGTGAGGCTGCCGCCGTGGAGCTTGATGATGCCGTGCGTGACGGCCAGTCCCAACCCCAAACCGCCATGTCGCTCATCCCGGTCCACCTGGCGGAAAACCTGAAAGAGCGTCGGCAACGCCGCCGGGTCGATGCCGCATCCGGTGTCGGTGATCGCGAGTACCGCCTGCTCACCATCACGGTGGCAACTGAGGGTGATCTTCCCGCCTTGCGGTGTGAATTTCAAGCTGTTGTTAAGCAAGTTGCCGATGCATTGCTGCAGACGAGCAGGATCGGCGTAGATCGGCAGCGGATCGGCTTGCGGGGTGATCAGCAGGTGTAGTTGCCGTCCCACCGCAGCATGCTGCACATTTTCCACCGCCTGGCTGGCCTGCACCCACAGATCGGTTGGCTCGGGAACGAGTTCGATCTTGCGGTGGATCAACCGCGACATATCGAGAATGTCCAGAACCAGGCGCTTCTGCCGGACGGCATTGCGATGTACGACCTCCATGGCCTTGGCCATGAGTTCCGGTGTACCGACCCGCAAGGCTTCCGTAGACCACCCCAGCATATTCGTGAGCGGTGTCTGCAACTCATGCGAGATAACCGCCAGGAATTCGTCTTTCGCGCGGTCCGCCGCCAACAACGCCGCTTCTATCTGCTTGCGTTCGGTAACGTCACGAATGTTGCCGTCTCGGTACAGCGGTTGACCGGTGCTGTCCCTGGTCAAGGACATGTGATTGGAAATCCAACGGTAGTCGCCGCTTTTGGCGCGTTGACGGTATTCTACCTCCGCTTTACCGGTTTCTTCCAAGCGCACTTGCGCGGCCCGCATGGCGGGCAAGTCGTCGGGGTGAATCATCGCCAGCGCCGTCTCGGTATCCGCCGCGCGTAACTCATCGGGTGAATAACCGACCACCGTCGCGGCTGACGGGCTGATATACTCAAAATGGCCGGTTTGCGTATTCATGCGATAGATTACATCCTGGGAATTGTCCAGTACCGACCTGAAGCGTGCCTCACTTTCCCGCAGCGCCTCTTCCGCCTGCTTGCGTGCGGTAATGTCTGTGAAAGCTGCGACGAACTGATTATCCTGTAATGGGCTGGCATATACATCGAACCACCGCGCTAACGCCGCGTTGTACTCCTCAAAGTGCATGGGGTGACGCGTGCGAAGCATCTCAGCGTATCGATCCAACCATACTTGCTCGACAACCGAGAGAATCTCCTTGATACGACGGCCAACCACCTGGTGACGAGAAAGACCTGATTGCTCCTCGTATGCGGGGGAAACATCTAGTATGATATTATCAATAGGTCGCCCTTCCTCGTCCCAAACGAGTTCGCAGAGCTGTATTGCGACATTTATCCCATTGAAGAGCCCACGGAACTTTGCCTCACTTACGCGCAGCGTCTCCTCGGCCCGTTTGCGCTCGGTAATTATCTGTGTGGCAACGGCGATGCCACCCGGTACGGGGGTTACTGCGGCACGGAACCAGTCGTCCACACCATCGGAGTCATATCGCTCCTCGAATTCCAGCGCCTGTCCGGTTTCCACCACCTGCTTGTATATCGCGAAGAAGCGTGTCCGCGGAAAGGTCGCAAAGTTCTCCGTCATGCGGCGACCGACCTGTTCCTCCGGACTGCGCCTTGCGGTGCTGGCCGCGCGGGCATTCTGATAGACATAAGTGAAGTCAACCATTTCACCGATGTCATTGTAGAAGGGCTTGAGAATCGTAATGCGGTCAAGGGAGTTCTCCTGAACAGCGCGGAAACGTATTTCACTTTCGCGCAGTTTGTGCTCGATCTGGTGTTTGTATAGCGCCATTTCGATATGCGATTCCAGCTCACGCTCCTCGAACGGCTTGAGGATATAACCGAATGATTCGGTGTGTTTGGCGCGGTCCAGGGTGGCGCGGTCGGTGTGGGCGGTCAGGTAAATCACCGGCACGTCGCACTCCCGGCGAAGCTGGTCTACCGCGGTGACACCGTCCATCGCACCGGCGAGGTGAATATCCATCAGCACCAGATCCGGGCAGTGCTCCCGCGTGAGGGCGAGGGCGTCTTCGCCGCAGTCGGTGCTGCCGCAGACGGTATAGCCCAGGCGGGCCAACTTACGGGCCAGGTCCGTAGCGACGATCACTTCGTCTTCAACAATGAGAATGGTAGCTTCAGGCATGTCAGCCTTCCCGGTGTGGCGGTGGGGTGGACGGCGTAAATGTCAACGCAAATGCCGTGCCGCTCTCCGTGCGCACGTCGAGGGTGCCGCGTACCTGCCGGGTCAGCATCTGTACCAGTTGCAGGCCAAGCGACGGCGAGTGCTGCCAGTCGGCGGGCAGGCCGACGCCGTTGTCGCGGACACTGAGGCACACCGTCTCGTCCGGGGCGGCGTGCAGCGCCACGGTGAGTTCCCCGTCAGCGCGGTCACGGAAGGCATGTTTGAGGGCATTGGTCACCAACTCGTTCAGCAGCAAGCCGCACGGCACCGCCTGCTCAATCGAAATCGTCACCGGCTGCACGTCCAGCGTGAGCCGGACCGCCATCGCCGCGTCGCCATACGCGCGCCAGAGGTAGGAGAGCAGGCTCTGCGTGTATTCGGCAAAGTCGATGTTCGCCAGGCTCTCGGATTGGTAGAGCTTCTCATGCACCAGCGCCATGGTGCGCACCTGATCACGCAGGTCATTGAACAACGCACGCAGCACCGGATCGTCAATCGTGTCGGCCTGCAGGCTGACCAGGCTGGAAATCACCTGCATGTTGTTTTTCACCCGGTGATGAATTTCCTTGAGCAATACCTCTTTTTCGTGCAGAGAGGCCAGTTGCGCCTCTTCCATCTGCTTGCGCGCGCTGATGTCGGCGAACACGGCGGCGAACTGCCCGGCACGCGGTGAATACGCCTTCAGCGACACCCACTGCCCGCCGACGGGTGCGTAGCGCTCCAGCGTGACGGGTTCTCCGGTGAGCGCAACCGTCGTGAGCGTGGCGATCCACTCGACATCCACCTGCTCACCACCGAGTGTTCGATACGTCGAGCCCACGATCTCCGCATGCGGACACCCGAAATAGCGTTCGGCAGCGGGATTGAGATCAAGGAAGCGGTAATCAATCGGCTTGCCGTCTTCGTCCGTGACGACTTCCGCCAGAATGAAGCCTTCATGCATCGAGGTAAACAGGCTGTGATACCGCGCTTCGCTTTCCCGCAGCGCCTCCTCTGCCTGCTTGCGCGCGGTGATATCCAGTACGTGCGTGACGAAATACAACAGGCGACCGCCAGCGTCGTGGACCGTGGTAGTGCACATATCGCCCCACACCACGTGGCCGTCTTTATGGAGATACCGCTTCTCCATGCGGAAGGTGGTCTGTTCGCCGCTGATCAGCGGAGCAATCCCGGCCTGATTGGCGGCGATATCGTCGGGGTGGGTCAGCGCGAAGAAGTTGCTCGCGAGGAGCTCGGTCTCGGTATAGCCGAGGAACGCGCAAAAAGCGTCGTTCACTTTCTGGAGGGTGCCGTATTGGGTACCGATCGACATGGCGACGGACCCCTGCGCGAAAGCGCTCCTCGCTCTCCCGCAGGGCGTCTTCCAACGGCAACAGCCAGGCGCCGCCGCTTTCCCGCAGGGCCGTGATGGCCGCGATGAGCATGTAGATGCTGCCGAGATACTGGGAGATACGGTTCATCCAATTTTGCAGGCTGTCGCGCGAGACCTGGATAAGCATGCCGAAGACCGACAGCGCGATGAGCCAGAGGGCGAGGGTATACCAGAAGGCGAAGCGGGATGACGTCGTCTGCTGCTTCGCCGATAGTAACAGCGCCGACAGGACGAACATGACCATGGCCGCGCTGAGCACAAAGAAGCGAATGGGCATGCCACCCTGGCCCTCGACAAAGAAGCGCGGCAGCCAGCCTTGCCACGTGGCCCAACAGAGCAGCCCGACGGCCACGAGTACCAGCCCGTAGCCGGTGACCAGTCCAAGGCCGCGCGCGGCGACCTTGCGCGCTCCACTCGGCAATACCCCCGCCAGGTGACACAGGGCGGCCAAACCGAGGCCGACATTGGTGACGGTGATGCCGAAGTTGGGACCCAGCGCGAGTGTGAAGGTATTCACATAACCGGTCGCCGCCCACATTGCCACCCCGCATCCCAGCAGCAGCACTCCCGGCGTGCCGCGACGCACGAAGGTTAGGGTCGTCATCACGATAACGACCAGCGCCGGCAGCATCCGGGTGAGCACATCGATGGAGAAGAGCACCTGCGATGGTGTGGGGGCTACGCGCACGTCCGTGACGCGCGTTACGATGATCGCGAGGAGAAGCACCGGCACAGGGAGCCACGCCCATGCACCAAGGCGCGCAGCCGATGAGTGTGGACGATCGCTGGGATGCTCCGTCGCATGCGGTTGTTGTGTATCGGTCGGCATTGACTCCTCAAAGCGAGCAAAGACAAGGATGAATACGTATACCGACACATTATACCGGAATGCGGCAGAGACGGTAAGCGCCGGTTTCGCGCTCGATATCCGCCACGTAACCGTTTTTTAACTTTTTAAAAGTGCACATTAATGTGCCGGACAAAATATTGGCATACAATTCCATCGCCCACAGTGGGACCCGTTTGATTCGAGAGTGGGAGCAAAGGGAGGGAATACCGGGACAAGTTATGCATTTCCGAGCTGATCAACCCGGAAATACCTAACCCGTCCCGGTATTAAGCCTTGATTCATCAGCCTGACTTTACCAGTCATCAGTGCGGAAACAGGACGCCGGAAGACCTTCCTTGTTGAAAAGGGTGCCGGAGGGAAAGTCGGCGTAGGCATAGCGGACAGCCACCGGCTTCGACACCTCTTTCGCGCGGAGCACCACGGTGCCGTCCTTGATCTCGGCAGCGGCCCAGTAAAACTGTTTGTCGGCTCCGGCGATGGCAAAGCCGGTCAGTTTTTCTCCCTTCGTCATGAGGCCGCTTCCCACATGCGTAAAGGAGATGATCGCCTTGCCGTCCCCAAACTCCGCCTTCTCGAAGATCGGGCCGGAATATTCATGGGTTTCGCCATAGGCCAGCGCACGCGCGGCCAGCGCCAGCCGTTTGCCGACCTCGACTTTCTTTTTCGGATGCAGGTCGGATTCACAGATGTCGGCGGTCACCACCATGGCCGTATTCTTCACCTTCAGCGTCTTTTGCTGGGCGTCACGGACTTCCGCCCATCCGCTTTCCATGACCGGATTTTTCGACGGGGTGTTTGCCGGGGCAAGCTGGACATACAAAAAGGGGAAATCAGTGCCCCAGAGCGAACGCCATTCCGCAATCATGATGGGGAATGCATCTTTATACCTCCGGGCATGGTTGGCATATCCGTGCTCGGTATCGATGAAGAACTGCATCGCGTCGTTCTCTCCCTGATACCAGATGACTCCGCGCATGGCAAACGGCGCCAGCGGATAGACGCGTCCGTAAAAATACGGTCCGGGATAAGCATCACCCTCCATAAAGCCCGGCCATGCTGGTGGTGGGGTGCCCTCCGCCTTGGATTTCGCCAGCGCTTCATCGTAGGCCGCGCGTTTGGCATCGAAGAGTTTTTTACGCTCCGGCAGGGTCCGATAATCTTCCAGCGTCTGCGTAAATAGCGGATTGGCGTGCATGGCTTCGGCGCTGATCCAGGAGCGGATCGGGGACGAACCTTGCGCGGTGACAATCAGGCCGATGGGTACATTGAGCTTCTTCTGCAGTGCGTTGCCGAAGAAGTAGGCCACCGCGGACAAATCGCCCGCCGTCTCCGGCGTGCACGCGCGCCAGGCCAGCGTACCGCAGGGGATGACATGCTGGCGAGTAGTCGCCGTCCCGGTGACGGTGATAAAGCGGATGGTCGGGTATTTCGCCGCGGTGATTTCATCAGCGGCGTCGGGAGGGCTATATTTTTTCAGGGTGTTCAGGTCCCATTGCATGTTCGACTGCCCGGAGCAGATCCAGACTTCGCCGATCAGGATATTGGTGATCGTGAGGGAGGCGGTATTTTGGGAGATGCGCATCTCGTAGGGACCACCGGCGGGATACGGACCGATTTTCACCATCCAGTTGCCGGCCAGGTCGACTTCGGTGGTTTTGGCCGCGCCCTGGAACTCGACCGTGACCTTCTCGCCGGCTTTCCCGCACCCCCAGACCGGTAATTCCCGATCGCGCTGGAGCACCATATTGTCACGGAACAGGCCGACGACGTTCACGGCGGCATGCGTGCAGTTCCCCAGCACTACCAGCACCAACACAACGATCAGGTGTTGACTTCTCATGTGATTACCTCCGATTCGCAGTCAGCCGACGCATGCTGATATAGTAACCCGTTGCCTCTTGGCCGTAAATTCGCATAGGGTCGATAGCTTTTGAAACTAGTTAGCCACCAAGGGTGGCTACGATAAACTGATCGCCTAATTAGATCGATGATAAGGTTCTCCTAAGTCTGTCCTTCGGCTGTGGTTTTGTGCTGCCGTAAGGCGGAGCCGCTGGAAATCGAGCGAGAACGGGCAAAGTCCAACTCGGAAGGGGTGGCGTGCATGTATCAGTTCCCTGTGGCGAAAGAATACCATCAATATATGACTATAGGAACTTGGCCACTACTTTACGCAACTGATCGACGTTACCGTATTGATTACCGAAATGCACGATCATACTCAATAGTTCTTTCAGATAGAAGAGTTCTAATCGTTCCCACCAGCCATCTGGCAACGGGTTAACCTCCTGATAGGCGGCGAAGAATGTCTCGGGGATCACGCCATATTGCCGGGACATCGACAAATCCGCCTCAGCCCATCCGTAATGCGTGGCGGGGTCGATATAGGCTGGCTCTCCGTCCAATCCCACCAGCAGATTTGCGTGCCAGAGGTCACCATGGATCAAAGATGCCGGTTGCTTGGGCATCAATTGCGGTAGTCGATCACATAAGCGTTCAAGGTTCCGGCGGTCATCCGCTGTCAGATGCAGTTCACTATCCGGCTGTTCCAGGTAAAAAAGGACACGCGTCTGCGCATAGAAGGCATAACCATCCTCGGTCCACCTGTTACTCATACGCTTCTTTCCCAGATAGTTATCCTGGGAAAAACCGAAGTGCGTGTGGGTATGTCGATGCAATGTCGCTACCTGGCGACCGAATGTTTCCCAGTATGCGGGCGTCTGTTCCTTTTTGCTCCCAAGATCTTGCAATAGGAAGAACTGCGGCCCGGCAAGATAAACCTCCGGCACCGTAGGACAGCCGGGTAAGCGTAACGCGCGCAACCCCGCCGCCTCGCAGGCATACATGTCTTCCGGCGCCTCCAGGTGCTGTTTCACGATCATCGTACGCCCGCAGTCACCAATCAGTCGCGTCACGGTGCTGATCGCCCCGCCGTGCAACTGCTCACGAGCCACGATCCTGCCGAATCCATCCTGCTGCAGATAAGTCTCAACCGCTTCGGGTAATGCAATCCCAACAGTGTTCATGAAGACTTCCTTCAATGCGAGAAGCAAAAAGATGCTGTCTTATGGTAGTGTTTTGTGGGAATGATTGTCGAAAGCGTCTTTTACCTTCGCGCAAACCAGCCCCGAAAATACATATCATGCCCGTACGGGCTCGACCTCACCAACAAGTGGGCAGTAACGGGGTTTTTCCTCGCGGACGTTCACGAAACCCTCATCACCTGAGATCAAACCACAGCCGCTAATTGTGGTAGGGTTCTCCTTCTCCTATATTGATTCGTCCACTCTGTCCAATCCTAAACTCACACCTCCGACACCAACACCGCCGCCGTCAGCGCCGGAATGGTCAGCGTGATCTCCGTCTCGCCCGCGATCTTCAACGTTTCCGTGTCCCCTTGCCGCAGGAAGTACCATTGTTCGATATTCCATTCCGCCGGCGGCACGAAGGTGATGGTGCTGTCTTCGCGTGCTTCGTTGAGGAAGACGAGGAGGCGCGCTCCAGCGGGTGCGAGCCAGGCGGTGTGGCGGACGGCGGGACGTTGTAACTGGACCGGGCGGGGTTTGGAGCAGAGCGCCGTGGGAATTTCCATGGCGATATTGACCGTCTGGCGCATTTCCAGCGGTGCTTCCATGGTGCCGTAGTGCAGGATCGGTCGCACGCGGCTGCGCAATTCGGCTAACGATTTCAGCCACGCGGCGGCTTCCGGATGATCGAGGATGGCTTCGTTCATCCACCCAAGTTGCCCACCGAAGAGGAATTGCTCGCCCTGGCTGATGACGAACAACTGCTGGTCCTGCATGATGCTGTCCGGGGTCGAGCGGCCCATCACCACGCTGTAGCCGCTGTAGATCGCCGGGAAGAGCGGCACGTAGTCTTCCAGCGGGGGGACGAACGACAGGAACAGGTCCAGCCGATCGATATAACAATCGGCGAACAACTCACTGGCCAGGAAACGCCGCGGATTCTCATCGATCATCGGCGCCATCGTTTCCAGCGCGGTATCGTAGCCTTCCCAGTAGTGCGTCCCGCCACCCAACTGGTGGCCGTGTCCTTCGTGATAGCACAGCGACGGCGGCATGGCGGCGATTTGGTCGAAGTAGACGCCGTCTACGCCGTATTGCCGCCAGAGCATTTCGGCGGCCTTCCGCCATTGCTCCGCGCTCCACGGATCGTTCGCACACAGTGCCAACGGCCAATCATCCTGCGGGGTGTATTTTTCCAGATACGGCTGTCCGTTCGCTTCGATGCTGGCATGCGTGCGCTCCGTTTGCCAATCCGCGCGGTCGCGATAGAGCAGACGCCCCTGACAATACGGCATGAGCACGATGCCGCGCGCCTGCAAGTCGGCCACCACTTCGGGAAAACCTTCGACCACCGGCGCGTGCGTGGGAAATTGGCGGTGCCAGGAGAAGTTGTGCCAGTGGTACCAATGGACGCCGAACGGGCGCTGAAAATAGT
>Ga0073936_10003254_pt1 | contig 23479 bp, 21 predicted proteins | sample AliMusrvi5mmetaG_FD_87041 | JGI IMG/M metagenome (GOLD analysis project Ga0073936, IMG submission 87041) | Freshwater lake bacterial and archeal communities from Alinen Mustajarvi, Finland, to study Microbial Dark Matter (Phase II) - Alinen... | ecosystem: Environmental > Aquatic > Freshwater >... | reverse complement strand
AGTTAATACAGGAATTTCAATAATACCGACGGAAAAAATTATTCAGGAATTTAAATGAATTTCAATTTATTTTTTTGATCAATTGTAGTGAAACAGATATTATTTTGTGCATATATTTAAATTTGAGTACCTTTGCAGTCAAAATTAAAACAACAAATTATGAAATCAGTAAAATTCTCTGAAAAGGAAATTGAATTCCTTATTAATCAGTACCAGGCTGAGGTTGAAGATGCAGAAAATTACATTCTGCAGGTAAGGGAGATCCTGGGAAAATTAAAGAAGCAGGTTAAAGCTGAAAAGCAGGAAATTGTTAAGGTTCCTAAAAAAAGAGGCAGGAAGCCGGGTCCTAAAAAAGAAAAATCGGCTGAGCCCAAGAAAAGAGGAAGAAAGCCAAAAGCAAAAGTACAGGAAACAGCTGATCCGGCACTGAAGAAAGAAGTTAAAGCAAAGGGAAGGCCCGCAAAAAAAGCGGATAAGAAAGCTGAAAAAAAGGTTGCTAAAAAGGTTGTAAAGAAAGCTCCTAAAAAGGCCGCAACTATTACTGCTCCTGTTGCAAAGCCGGTTGTAAAGGCTGCAATTAAAAAGGCCCCAAAGAAAGCCGTAAAGAAAGAAGTTGTAAAAAAAGCAACTCCGGAAATTAAAAAAGCAGCGGTTAAATTACCTGTTGTGAAAAAACCCGAGGTTAAAAAGCCGGTTGTAAAGAAAGCTGTAGTTAAGCCAGCAGTGAAAAAAGCTCCGGTTGTAAAACCTACACCAAAACCAGTAATTCCGCCAGCGCCCGTGGTTCAGCCACCGGTTGAAAACAAAGAATAATTTTTAAAAGGCCGCCTGAGAAGACGGCCTTTTTTTGTAGAATTCAACGGTCCGTGCCAGGGCTTCCTCTTTAGAATATTTCGGGATGAAATTAAAATCGCTTTTTGCTTTTGCTGAAGAAAAGGTAAAATCACTGCAGGTATAGATCACTGCAAATCGTGAGAATTTCGGGGTGTATTTTTTTACAGGACGCAGCAGAAATGCAAATCCTTCCGATAATGCCCCCATCAAAAAAGCGAGCCGTCTGGGGATCCAGATATTGGACGGCCATATCCTGTAACCGGATTCCATGACAATACGGTCAAAGAATTTGAAAAAGTTTGCCGGTGGACCATCCGTAATGAAATAGGCATTTCCCTTTATCCGCTGATTGCCGGTGAGCAGCGCATGAGCCGCGAGTACATGAGCCCAGGCCATATTTCCGGAATATACATGCTGTGAAAGTGAAGATCCATCGCCAAGCCGGACATAAAATCCGCCTTTTGCCATATTGATCAGTGAACTGATATGGAAAGGATCACCTTCTCCATAGATGTCGGCAGGCCGAAGGATACATGCGGAAAGCTGACGGCTGTTCGCTTCAAGCACCAGCTGCTCCGAAAGATATTTGCTCCGGCAGTACATGTTCGGGTGTTTTTCCGGATAGGGTATTGTTTCGTCGATATTCACAAGGGACGTTCCTCCAAAAATTGCATCCAACGAACTGGTATAGACGAAGAAGCGAACGCCGTTTTCTTTACAGGCCGTAAGGAGATTCGCTGTTCCCTGCACATTGGTTGCCAGCACCTCCTGTTCGGGCTTTGTTCCCCAGTCAACGATTGCTGCTGAGTGAATAATCAGGTCGATATCCCTGCAGGCCTTTGATACCGCCTGCATATCACAGATATCGCCCTTCATGAATTCAATGCGGTTTTGATCAGTTTCAGGGTAGGGGATACGGTCAAAGATCCGGATCAATGCGGGCTTCAGAGGTGAGTTTTCAGACAGCAGTTCCCTTGCAATGGCCTTCCCAAGGAAACCGGACCCGCCGGTCAGGAGGATTCGTGGATTAAGCGAAATGGTATCCGGTGAAGGGGATTGTGGTTGTGTCATCGTCTGTAATTCAAAAAAAGCAGTGCAAGATAGCAGAAATCCTTTTCCTATTGCTTAACTTTGGCTCATAACCCGGTTTTCCCATGAAGCATTCAACGATCAAAATCCAGGAGATACTGAAATTCCTCGCTCTGGTTTTTATTGTTTATTCAGTGATCATCCTTGTTTTTGCATGGCTCTATTACCGTACGGAAAGCATTGGGTTTTTTCACCGTCCGACCGGTGTCATGGAAAAGATATCCTTTGAAAAGGCAATTTACTTCAGTGTCGTTTCCTTTCACACCATCGGGTACGGAGATATTTATCCTGTTTCAGCGGCGGGCCGGATCATCCTGATGTGCCAGTCGTTTCTTTCCATGTTTTTTACCGCAGTCTTTTCGGGCTTTCTTGTTTATCTTGCCATCCGCAGACCGAACGATATCATTGCCACAAAACAAGCCTATATCCGGCACCGGAGCGGCAACTATTTTCTTTCCCTTCGCCTGGGGAATAAGGGCCGGGCAATTATCGACCTTAAAAGCAAATTCGAAGCCTGGACGATCGTCAACAATTCACGGATAAGGGCTTTCCGGCATGAGCAGGAACTTCCCGATCTTGAACGGATTCTTTACTATGACATCAATCTCGATTATCCTGAAAATGAAAAACTGAAACATGCCTTGCAGGATGCATTGCATAATAAGAGCAGGCTTCATATGAAGTTCTCTTTCATCGGGAATGATATCAAGAGCGGAGAGCAGGTCGCTTATGCCCGCTATTACGATTCAACCGAACTTGCGTTCGGACAGACTTTCATGAATGTCTATTCGTGGGATGAGAACGGACACAGGAAAGATTTCAGGTGGAAGAACTTTGAACGGATCGAGGCGTTGGAAGAGGGGAGACGGACGGAGTTTTTACAACAACAGTAAGCGGAATATAATTTCCAATTGATCTAATTGACCTATTTAAACTAAAAAAAGACCGTATTAGAAATTAGATCAATTAGAAATTCTCAAAACCGTTTCGTATATCCATGACAATAAGGCGTTGTTCCCTTATGCTCGTAATAATCCTGATGATAGCCTTCTGCTTTCCAGAAGGTACCTGCCTTTTTAACCTCCGTGACAATCTTAAAGCCTTTTTCTTTTAATAAAGCGATCAGTTTTTCGGTGATCTGTTTTTGTTCCTCATTCCGATAGAAGACCGCTGAGCGGTACTGTTCACCGAAATCGGGTCCCTGGTGGTTCCATTGCGTTGGGTCGTGGATCTCGAAAAAGAGGCGGGCCAGTTCCTCGAAGTTTGTTTTCTGCGGATCAAAAACCACTTCCACAGCTTCATAATGACCTGTTGTCCCTGAACAGACCTCCTGGTAGGTGGGGTTGTCCTTGTGTCCGCCGATATAGCCGGACTCTACCGAAATAACGCCTTTGTTTTTCTGCATGTAATATTCAACACCCCAGAAACAGCCACCGGCAAAGATTGCAGTATCGGTCCTGGTTTGTGTTTCCGGTACAAATTCCAGTGAAATGGAGTTTACACAATGGCGGGTATCTTTAGATGTGAAGCCTTCACCGGTAAATACATGACCGAGATGGGCCCCGCAGCGGGCACAGGTGATCTCCGTCCGCATGCCATCAGGATCGGTGTGCCGCTTTACGGCTCCTTTGATCTCATCGTCAAAGCTGGGCCAGCCACAATGTGCATCGAATTTATCCGATGACCGGTACAGGGGTTCTCCACATTGTTTGCAAACGTAGGTGCCTTTTTCATTGAATTTCTCATACTTTCCGGTAAAGGGCCGCTCGGTTCCCTTGTGAATGATCACGGCTTCTTCTTCAGGTGTCAGTTTCTTTAAGTTCATGGCTTTCTTATTATGATCCTGGCTGCAGCCGGAAAGCGCAGCAAGGATTAACAACGGGATAAAAATAAGTGTTTTTATTTTCATGATATTTAGAACAAATCTTAATAAAGACGTAAAAAAGGATAAAATATTACACGGCAGTAAAAATTTAGTTTATTTCAGTCCATCTGCATTTCGCTATTTCGCTATTTCACCATTTCGCCATATCGCTATTTTGCTATCTTTGCCGCAACAAATCCTGAAAAAATGAAAAAGATCCTGGGAATGGGCAATGCCCTTGTTGACATCATGATCCCGCTGGAAAGCGATTCCATTCTTGAAATGCTGTACCTTCCGAAAGGCAGCATGCAACTGGTTGATCATGTACGCAGCAAAGCCATTCTTGGCGCGCTTGAAAGCTATCAGCGGAGCCAGTCTTCCGGGGGGTCTGCCGCCAACACCATTCACGGTCTCGCGAAGCTTGGTATAAAATCCGGGTACATCGGGGTGATCGGTGAAGATGAACTGGGCGGGTTTTTTGTCCAGGATATGATCAATGCCGGGGTGGAGCCTCACCTGATCCATAGCGGACAGGAGACGGGACGTGCCATTGCCCTGGTTACGCCAGACTCTGAAAGGACCTTTGCAACCTTCCTTGGCGCCGCCATCGAACTCTCTGCAACGCATCTGAAGGATACCGATAAATACCCGGCTGCCGGCATTTTCAAGAACTACTCCTTTTTCCACATCGAGGGTTACCTGGTTCAGAACCATGACCTGATCGAACATGCTGTAAAACTGGCTAAGCAGAATAACATGATGGTCAGCCTTGACCTGGCGAGTTACAATGTTGTGGAAGCCAACCTTGATTTTCTCCACAGTATCATCGACAAATACGTGGACATCGTTTTCGCCAACGAGGAAGAGGCAAAAGCGTACACCGGTCTGGAGCCCGAAGATGCCGTAAAGGCGATCGGCAGACAATGTGAGATCGCCGTTGTGAAAACCGGCAGCAAAGGTTCGCTTGTGAAGCAGGGAGAAGAGATCACTTCGATCGGTAGCATAATGGCCAGTCCTGTTGATACGACCGGTGCCGGTGACCTTTACGCCGCAGGCTTCCTCTATGGGCTTGCCACCGGAAAATCCATTGCCGAGTGCGGAAATACAGGTTCATTACTGGCCGGGAATGTGATCGAGATCATGGGTTCGAAAATGTCGAAAGCCCAGTGGGAGAAACTTCATAAACTCCTTGAAATCAAATAAAATTCTGCAAATCATTTTAATATTTAAGGGCTTTTTATAACTTTGCAGCCCTTTTCCGGAAGTATATAAATTTTCAATCAACTAAGACAACAATCACATGAAGGTATTTCAGACGAATGAGATCAGGAACGTTGCGCTGATAGGAGGTGCAAAATCAGGGAAAACCACTCTTGGCGAAGCCATGACTTTCGAGGGGGGCGTCATCAGCCGCAGGGGATCAGTGGAAGATAAAAACACGATTTCCGACTACCGCCCGATCGAATTGGAGCGCCAGAACTCAGTTGTTTCTTCTGTTCTTTACTCCCTTTACGATAACAAGAAGATCAACATCATTGACAATCCCGGCTTTGATGATTTCATCGGAGAGGTCATTTCTTCGCTCAAGGTTGCTGACACTGCCCTTATGGTGATCAACTCCGTGAACGGCGTTGAAGTAGGAACTGAGATCACATGGAGATATACCAACAGGTGGCAGACCCCGGTGGTTTTTGTTGTCAACCACCTCGACCAGGAACATGCAAACTTCGATGAAACATTCCGCCAGCTCAAAGCACAGTTCGGAAATTATGTCACCCTCATGCAGTACCCGGTGAATGCCGGCAGCGGGTTCAATACGGTCATCGACCTGCTGAAGATGAAACAGTATAAATTTCCCCAGGGCGGAGGAAAAGCTGAAATCTCTGAGATCCCTGAAGGTGAAAAAGCAAAAGCAGAGGAGATGCATGCTGCCCTCATCGAGGAACTTGCTTCCAAAGATGAATCCCTGATGGAAGAATTTTTCGAAAAAGGATCACTTACCGAAGAACAGGTTGCCAAAGCCCTCAAGACCGGGCTTATCAACAGGGCCATTTTCCCGGTTCTCTGCGTAAGCGCAAAACAGGATATGGGCGTATCGCGTCTTCTTGAATTCATCACCTCCAGCCTTCCGGCACCGAATGACATGCCGGGTGTTAAAACCAAGGAAGGGAAAGTTCTGAACTGCAATCCTGCTGATCCCACATCAGCATACGTTTTCAAGACTACCATCGAACAGCACCTCGGCGAAGTTTCCTATTTCAAGATCTTCGCAGGTGAGATCACCGAAGCCATGGATATGGTCAACCCAAACCGCAATGGTTCAAAAGAAAGACTGTCGCAGCTTTTCGTCATGAACGGAAAGAACCGCGAAAAGGTTGAGAAAATGGTTGCCGGCGATATCGGCGCTACCATCAAGCTTAAAAACACACACACCAACAATACCCTTAACAGTCAGAAAAATGCAGACGATATTATCGAGTCTGTTGTTTATCCCGACCCGAAATTCAGGGTGGCTGTTAAAGCAAAGAACCAGGGTGATGATGAAAAACTCGGCGGCATCCTGCACGAAATGGGCAAGATGGACCCGACACTGGTACTCCTGTACTCAAAAGAGCTGAAGCAGGTGATCCTGATGGGACAGGGTGAACTTCACCTGAATATTGCCAAGTGGCATATCGAAAACCTTGAGAAGATCAACATAGAATTTGTTGCCCCGAAGATCCCGTACCGTGAAACCATCACGAAGCCTGCAAAATCAATGTACCGCCACAAGAAACAATCAGGTGGTGCCGGCCAGTTCGGTGAGGTTCACATGATGATCGAGCCATTCCGCGAAGGCATGAAAGACCAGCAGGAATTCCCTGTGCGTGGCCGCGATGTCATTGAACTGGAATGGGGCGGAAAACTGCTGATGCACAACTGTATTGTCGGTGGTGCAATCGATACCCGCTTTATGCCGGCCATCATGAAGGGCCTCATGGAAAAAATGGAAGAAGGTCCGCTTACAGGTTCCTATGCACGTGATATCGTCGTCAGTATATACGATGGCAAGATGCACCCGGTTGACTCCAATGAAATTTCCTTTAAACTCGCCGGAAGACAGGCATTCAAGGAAGCATTCAAGAACGCCGGTCCGAAGATTCTTGAGCCGATCTATGATGTGGAAGTCATTGTTCCTGAAGACAAGATGGGTGATGTTATGACCGACCTCCAGGGCCGCCGTGCCGTCATCATGGGGATGGACAGCGAGGGGAACTACCAGAAGATCCTGGCAAAGGTTCCGCTGGCTGAACTGAACCGTTACTCTACGGCCTTAAGCTCACTTACCAGCGGCCGCGCCACCTATAACATGAAATTTGCCGAGTATGCACAGGTTCCGGGAGATATCCAGGACAAATTACTGAAAGCATACGAAGAGCAGGAAAAAGAAGAAGAATAGTATTGTTGACATCATCAGAAAGACCTGGCCTCATCGGCCGGGTCTTTTTATATCCGGAAAATAAACATGGATTCGCAGGAGAAACATGATGCGTATGCCGTTCTGAAGATAAAGGATTTCCGTCTTTTCATCATTTTCCGTTTCTTTACCACCGTTGCATTCCAGATGCAGGGTCTCGTGGTGGGATGGCAGGTTTACAATCTGACAAAAGATCCGCTCGCACTGGGGCTGGTTGGGTTGGCGGAAGCCATTCCCTTCATCATTGTTGCACTGTATGCCGGCCATGTTGCCGACCGGTTTAACCGGAAACGTATCATCCTTGTGTTTACCGGCGTATTTATCACCAGCACTTTGCTGCTTTTGGCGTTCAGTTGCCGCCCTGAAACCTTATTTGCATCTTTCGGGGTGCTCCCGATCTATTTCATCGTTGCGGTTTCCGGTATCGCAAGGGCTTTCCTATACCCGGCCTTCATTGCCCTGATGTCACAGCTTGTTCCAAGGCATCTTTATACGAATTCTTCCACATGGAACAGTACTGTATGGCATATCGGCGCCATTACCGGCCCGGCGATCGGCGGACTGATGTACGGCTTTTTTGGCGTGAAGGTAGCCTATCTCACCGTGATGGGTTTTATTGTGTTCTCCACAATCCTTTTCGGGAATGTCAAGAGTCACCCCATACCACCCGCAGAAGAGAATGAAACATTAAAGCAACGGCTTTCTTCAGGATTGCGGTTTGTATTCAGCAACCAGCTGCTGCTGGCCTCCATGACCCTGGATATGTTTGCTGTATTATTTGGCGGGGCTGTAGCCATGCTTCCCATCTTTGCGGCAGAGGTGCTGATGGTCGGTCCTATCGGCCTTGGATTCCTGCGTTCGGCCCCCATGGCCGGGGCGGTGATCATGTCATTGTTCCTGGCATACAGGCCACCCATGGCAAATGCCGGCAGAAATCTGCTGATCGGGGTAACAGGCTTCGGTCTCAGCATCATCTGCTTTGCTTTATCAACGAACTTTTACCTTTCCCTGTTCATCCTCATGATGAGCGGGATGTTCGACAACATCTCTGTTGTAATCCGAGCCACCACCATGCAGTTGGTCACCCCTAATGAAATGCGCGGGCGCGTTGCTTCCGTTAACAGCATCTTTATCGGCTCCTCCAATGAAATAGGATCATTTGAATCGGGACTGGCAGCAAAACTTATGGGACTGATCCCTTCTGTCATTTTCGGCGGTGGAATGACATTGCTGGTCGTTACCGTTACAGCCAAGGTAGCACCTATGCTACGGAAGCTGGATCTGAGGAATCTGACGGGGGAAAAGAGGTGATTAGGAGACAAAGTGACAAATTTCTTATTCAAACAACACCCGAACCCCTTATAATCCTCCAGGTCAGATTTAATGGTTTGTTAATGGAAATGAAGGTTTCACAAGCTTTTGTTAATAATTTTTACTATATTTTTGTAAAAAGCATTTTCAAAAAGAACATTATGAAACCCTCTCTTTCCTTAATGATTGCAGCAATTCTTTTGGCGTTTACCTCCCTGATGTCATCATTCGAAAATGATAGCACCTCCTATCCGGGCGGAGCACCTCCCGGTTATACCAATTCTCCCGGGGACAAACAGAATTGCGGTCATTGTATGGGCGCCGATGTGACAAATGTAAGCGGATGGATATCTTCCAACATCCCGCCGACAGGGTATGTTCCGGGCAGCACTTATACCATTGAACTAAATGTCACTGGTTCCGGAAATAAGGGATTTGAAATTTCCCCACAGGATACCAGCGGAAATCTCATTGGCATACTAACAGCAGGAGCAGCTAATCATTTGGTTGGTTCGGGCAAATATGTGACGCACGACAACTCTGATATCGGTATTCTGAACTGGTCGTTTTCCTGGACTGCTCCCAATCCCGGTGTCGGCGATGTTAACTTTTACGCTGCATTCTGGGTTGAACATACGCAATTATCAACCTACACAGTTTCAGAGAACACAAACGGAGTATCACAAAAGAGCCAGCTCGAAGTAGCGCTTTTTCCTGACCCGGCGAAAGATCATGTAACATTATGTTTCAACCATGCAACTTCCGGAAATGTGGTAGTCGAAATGCTGAAACAAGATGGGAGAAAAATCGGTGACATTATGTATGAGTTTGTGCAAGCAGGACCTTTCTTCCAAAGCTTTCCAATCTCCCTGTCAAAAGGAATTTATCTGGTCAGGATCATTTCAGGGAAGCAGGAAGCTATCCGGAAATTGATTGTTGAATGAACTCCAGTGATAAGAAAAAAAATCATGGATTGCCATGTTTGAAGAGGAATCGGAATTAAGATTTTTATGATTTTTTAACAGATGATCAGGGCAACCATTTTACGTGGAAGGGTTAAAATATATAATTTTGCAAATTCGATCAATAACTTAAAAAACAATCTAAAATGAAAAAACTTTTACTCCTTGTGCTTCCCTCTGTTTTGCTTGTTGCGGCTACCATTTTTTCCGCCTTCGGACCTCATGATGCCATGAACCCGAACGGATCTCCTGCAGGCTATACCAACTCTCCCGGCGACGGAATGAACTGCAGCCATTGCATGCCAGGTTCAGTGGCAACCGTTTCTGGCTGGATCACCTCCAATGTTCCGGCATCAGGTTATGTTCCGGGTACATCCTACACAATCACTGCTACAGCAACAGGGTCGGGGAACAAAGGTTACCAGATCTCTCCACAGACAACAGCCGGAGGTCTTATTGGTACTTTGACTGCCGGTTCCGGTTCGAAACTTGTCGGTTCGGGAAAATATGTAACACATACCACGGCCGTTGCCGGGGCAACAGCCACATGGACCTTTACATGGAAAGCTCCCGCCGCAGGGGCCGGTGATGTAACCTTTTATGGTTCGTTCATCGTAAGCTCTGCCTTTACAAAAGTATGCACCATGACGGTCTCTCAGAGCACTGTGGGAATTTCCGAGAAGGATCTTTCCGGGATCTCGGTATTCCCGAATCCGGCAAAAGATCATTTCTCAGTATCTTTCAGCCACGCTGCTGCCGGAACCGTGAACATGGAACTATTGACCATGAGCGGTGTTAAGGTGAGCGACCTCCTGAATGAAACGATCGCATCCGGAAATTTCACACGTTCCTTCAGCATCAGCCAGCCGGCCGGTATTTACTTGGTAAAGATCACTTCCGGTGATCAGAAAGAGATCCGTAAAGTGATCGTTCAGTAAAGACTACTTTAAAACATATTTTAACCGCAGGGAGGCAAAGAAGTTTGCTTTTTCTGCGGTTATTTTTTTCAACAAAAGCCGGTTGTTCCATGTTAATTTTTACATTTGTTTTTGAATTAACAATCACTTTTTCCACTCTTTATGTACGGCAAATTCAAGGAACACCTGCAGAAGCAGCTCGATACCATTATCTCGGAAGGACTTTATAAAACGGAACGGATACTGACCACCCCCCAGGGTGTGGAGATCAAAACAGACAAAGGGCAGCGTGTGCTGAATTTCTGTGCAAACAATTACCTTGGATTATCCAATGACCCCCGTACGATGGCCGGGGCCAACATGACCTTTTTTCGCTACGGTTACGGGATGTCGTCCGTGAGGTTTATTTGCGGAACCCAGAAAGTTCACAAAGACCTCGAAGCCAAGCTCAGCGAATTTCTCGGGATGGAAGACACCATCCTCTATTCCTCTGCTTTTGACGCTAATGGGGGTGTTTTTGAACCACTCCTGAGCGAACAGGATGCGATCATCTCCGACGAACTGAACCATGCCTCCATCATCGACGGGGTGAGGCTATGCAAAGCCCAGCGGTTCAGGTATAAGAACAATGACATGGATGACCTCGAGGAGGTTCTCCAGGATGCCGGCGAAGCCCGGTTCAAACTGATCGTGACCGACGGTGTTTTTTCAATGGACGGGATCATTGCCCAGGTTGACAAGATCTGTGACCTGGCAGAAAAGTACAATGCACTCGTGATGGTGGATGATTCGCATGCTACCGGATTTGTCGGGAAGACAGGAAGGGGCACTGTTGAATACTGCAATGCCCAGGGCCGTGTGGATATCATTTCCACCACATTCGGTAAAGCACTGGGCGGAGCATCCGGGGGATGCATCTCTGCAAAAAAGGAGATCGTTGAGTTGTTGCGTCAGCGTTCACGGCCCTACCTCTTTTCCAATACCCTGGCGCCGGCTATCACAGGCGCCACGCTTGAAGTGCTTAAACTCCTGTCGGAAACAACCGCTCTCCGTGATAAACTGTTTGAAAATACGGAATTGTTCCGCAAGGGTATGGAGGCTGCAGGCTTCCGCATCGTTCCCGGCATTCACCCGATTGTTCCGGTTTTATTCGGTCACCTGCCCAATGATGCCAAACTCTCCCAGGATTTTGCAAATGCATTGCTTGAAGAGGGGATCTATGTGATCGGATTCTATTACCCGGTTGTGCCTAAGGGGAAATCGAGAATCAGGGTTCAGGTCAGTGCAGCACATTCAACCGAACAGATCGAATTTGCCGTGGAGAAGTTTAAGAAAGTCGGTAAAATGCTGGGAGCCATATAGAAATTTACGATTGGACGATTTCAGATTTAGAGATTGATTTCCTTTTATTGAGTCCAGAGAAAATTCAAAGGTTATAAACCAAATTATTAAATCCCTCAATCTAAAATCGTCCAATCTAAAATACCAGTTATGATTTACGGAATAGGGACAGACATTATCGAAGTAAGCCGCATCAAGGCTGTCATGGAAAAAGACATCGGCTTCCGGGAAAAGATCTTTACCGAAGGGGAAATCGCCTATTGCGAAACCAAAAAGCATAAATTCGAGAATTACGCTGCCCGTTTTTCAGCCAAGGAAGCCTTCCTGAAAGCCATCGGAACCGGCTGGCGATTCGGGATAAGGTTTGCCGATATCGACGTTTATCATGATGAATATGGAAAGCCGCTGATCCGGGTTTACGGTAAAGCTGAAGAACTTGTTAAGAATGAAGGTATTTCGAAAATTCATGTATCTTTATCACATTTGAAAGAGATGGCTACGGCCGTTGTAATTGTGGAAATGGAGGATGGAGAATAGAGAGTGGAGATGGCAGAAGGCAGATGACGGAAGGCAGAAATTCCAGTATCCAGCATCCAGTATCCAGCATCAAGTAAAAAGTGACCATTCAGTACAAACCAATAAACTTCGCTTATGTCAAACATCGGATCGTTTGAAGAAAGAATAAAAAACTTCGACTGGAAGATCTCAGAAGAAGAATTGGGTTATAAACCCGGGGATGTTATCAATATCGGATGGTACTGTTCCGACCGGATCTGCCAGATGGGAAAGGCTGAAAAGCTGGGTCTGATCTGGGAAGGTCAGGGCGGTATTGAGAAAAAATACACCTACAACGACATCCGCCTGGCATCGAATACTATCGGCCAGTTTTTAAGAGACCTTGGTATCAGGGCGGAAGACCGTGTCTGCCTCTTTATGGATAAGATCCCTGAACTTTATCTTGGATTTCTCGGCATTCTGAAGACAGGTGCTATCGCACAACCACTGTTTTCCGCATTTGGTGATGAATCCTTGTTCATCCGGCTTGAGAACGCACAGACCCGTGCCATCATCACCCAGAAAAAGCATGCGCCGAAAGTCAGGAAGATCATGGAGAAAATGCCCTGGCTGGAGTTCATGATCATTGTTGATCAGGACCCTGCAAAACCATTGCTGCAGAGGGAAGTGGCGCTGAATCTGGAAGATATGCCGAAGGTGGAGGTGTTTGAAATCCATCCGACCAATGCCGAATCGCCCTCTGTCCTGCACTATACTTCCGGAACCACCGGTCAGCCAAAGGGAGTTAAACATGTGCATTATTCACTGATCTCACAATATCTTACCTCCAAGTGGGTGCTCGACCTGAGAGATGATGACATATACTGGTGTACGGCCGACCCCGGATGGGTAACCGGTACTTCCTATGGTATCATCGGCGCATTCAGCAATGGCGTTACCCAGTGTGTACTTGATTCAGGTTTTTCAGCTGAGAACTGGTACCGTTTCATTGAGAAACACCGCATTTCAATGTGGTATTCTGCTCCTACAGCCATCCGTTCGCTCATGAAAGCCGGTGATGAAGTGATCAAAAAATTTGACCTCTCCTGCCTGCGGCACCTTGCAAGCGTGGGCGAACCGCTAAATTCAGAAGCCGTCATCTGGTCGGAGAAAGTATTCGGGAAACCCTTCCTGGATACCTACTGGCAAACGGAAACGGGCTCTATCATGATCACCAATTTCCCGGGGATGAAAATCAAGCCGGGTTCCATGGGAAAACCCTTCCCGGGAATCACCGCCACTGTTGTGGACCCCGAGACGTATGAACCTTTCGGAGAAAGCGGCAAGATCGGACTGATCGCCGTAAAACCCGGCTGGCCTGCCATGATGCGGACTTACTGGAACAATGAGGAGACCTATCAGAAAAAATTCCAGAATGGCTGGTATCTTCCGGGCGACCGTTCCAGTATTGACAACGAAGGCTACTTCTGGTTTGTCGGTCGTGATGACGATGTCATCAATACAGGCGGCCACCTTGTAAGCCCCTTTGAGGTTGAATCAGCCTTGCTTGAACATCCCGCCGTGGCGGAATCCGCAGTCGTTTCGAAACCGGATTTTGTAAACATGGAGGTTGTTAAGGCATTCGTAACACTGAAGCCCGGCTTCGTGGGCAGTAAGGACCTTGATCTTGAGATCATGAACTTCGTAAGAAAAAAACTATCCCCTCTTGCTATGCCGCAGGAGATCGAGTTCATCGACAATCTTCCCAAAACCCGAAGCGGCAAGATCATGCGGCGTATCCTCCATGCAAAGGAGTGGGGGGAAGAGATAGGAGATACGAGTACACTTGAGAATGATTGACGAATATGCGAATGACGAATATGCGAATTAAAATGTTTTATATAAACCATTAATTTAAAAGGAGATTGTATTATGGAAGACATGAAAGAAATTATCAGGACCTATGTCATAAACGAGTATGTGGAAGATGATTCCGAAGTAACATTTGATACACCCCTGATCTCAGGAGGTATCGTTGATTCATTTTCAATGGTGTCATTGAAAAGGTTTCTTGAAAACAAATACAAAATTTCCATTCCGGATGATAAAGCAACACCGGAAGCATTCGATTCCGTAAATAAGATCTGTACACTTGTTAATGAATTCGTAAAAGAATAAGGAGGTCTGACATGGCTTATACTGAAAAAACCAGAGGAATGTACCAGGAGATCCTCGGCGGGCTGAAAGATGCCGGCCTGTTCAAACAGGAACGTTATATCCATTCAGCCCAGGCTGCGGATATTGAAGTGGAATTTCCTGTTGGCGCTTCACTGAAAAAGGTGATCAACATCTGTGCTAACAATTACCTGGGAATGTCAAGTCACCCGGAAGTGGTCAAAGCTGCCCATGCAGGCCTTGATTCTCATGGTTATGGAATGTCATCCGTACGCTTTATATGCGGAACACAGGATATCCATAAAAAGCTGGAAGCCATGGTAACAGAGTTTCTCGGCACGGAAGACACCATTCTCTTTCCTTCCTGCATGGATGCAAATGCAGGTGTTTTCGAGGCCATTCTGACCAAGGACGATGTTATGATCTCCGACCGGCTGGTACATGCTTCCATCATCGACGGAATCCGCCTTTGCAGTGCCATGCACGACACCTACAAGCATTCCGACATGGCGCACCTGGAAGAAAAGCTCCAGCTGCACAATGACAAACGGCTGAAAGTTGTGATCACCGATGGTGTGTTTTCCATGGATGGCGACACCGCCAAGCTGGACCAGATGGCTGACCTCTGCGAGAAATATGATGCATTGCTTTTCTGCGATGAATCACATGCAAGCGGATTTATCGGCAAGACGGGTCGCGGAACGCATGAAAAGTGCGGCGTGATGGGGCGGATGGACATCATTACAACCACTTTTGGCAAGGGACTTGGCGGAGCATCCGGCGGATGCGTTTCCGGGCGCAAGGAAATTGTTGAAATGTGCCGTCAGAAAGCTCGTCCCTACCTCTTTTCAAATACCATTGCACCTCCTGTTGTTGCGGGTGTTATTAAGGTCCTCGAAATTTTATCTGCCTCAACCGACCGTCGTGACAAACTGGAAAAGAACACCGAGTTCTGGCGCAAGGGCCTCATTGATGCCGGGCTGATCATCAAGGAGGGTGATACACCTATCGTTCCCGTGATGCTCTTCAATGCAAAGCTGGCACAGGATGTATCCCGCGACCTCTATGACGAAGGCATTTATGCAATCGGCTTCTTCTTCCCTGTTGTTCCCCAAAGCCAGGCACGGATCCGCACCCAGATCTCTGCCGGCCATGAGATCCACCACCTTGAAAAGGCGCTGGAGGCATTTAAAAAAGTAGGAAAGAAATATGATATCCTCGGCAAGAGCAAGCAGGAGATCATTGATATGTACGGAATGTAGCCCCACCCCCTTCCCCTCCCCAATTGGGGAGGGGCAAGGGGAGGGGTACAAAAAATGTTATTATGGATACAAAACTTGCAAACCCTGGTCCTCTTGGCCTCATGGGTTTTGGAATGACTACTGTACTGTTAAACATTCACAATGCCGGATTTTTCCCCATCAGTGCTGTGATACTGGCGATGGGAGTCTTTTACGGCGGGATATCACAGATAATTGCCGGGATACTTGAATTCAAAAAGGGGAATACCTTTGGAATGACAGCTTTTATTTCATACGGCTTTTTCTGGATTTCCCTTGTGGCTATCTGGCTACTCCCTGACATGGGATATACCAAAGGAGGGAAAACAGAAGAAACCTTTATGGGGTTCTATCTTTTTCTGTGGGGTCTCTTTTCTTTTTTTATGTGGCTTGGCACTTTCGGGAAAAACAAAATGCTGCAGTTTATCTTTCTCTCACTCTGGATTCTTTTTACGCTGCTTGTTTTGCGTGACTGGACCGGTTTTCCCGTCTTCGGCATTATCGCCGGCTGGGAAGGAATTGTTTGCGGCGGCAGTGCTATTTACCTCGCCATGGCGGAGGTATTGGAAGAGGCCAGGGGAAAGAAGATACTACCCTATTAAGTGAAAAGTGAATAATGAAAAGTGAAAAATGATTTCTTTTAATTCAGCAATTACACTTTTCATTATTCATTATTCATTATTCATTATTCATTTAAGAACGATCTTCCCCGCCATCACCCTGATGTCATTGCTGATTCTCAGCAAATAAATTCCTCTTGCGTTTCCCGATAAATCGATTGTATGTGTTTTGTTGCGGACAAGGTCAATCTCCTGACGATAAACGATCCTTCCGGAAATGTCCGATACTTCCAGCAAATTGAATTTTCCCGAACAATTCAAAGAAACCTTTCCATGGGTTGGATTAGGGAATAATTCAAGGTTAGAAACCAACTCTTTTTCATTGATCCCCTCCGGGAAGGTATAACCGTTGGCATCTGTTTTCAGGACGAAGATCCTGCCCGAAGAATTATTTTCAATACACTTTGCGCCGCAGGCAATAAATCCGTGATCACTGGCTGTATGTATGGATAAACCGAATGCATCAAACGGTGCGGAATAATTTCGTGACCAAAGCGTATCACCGTCAGAAGTCATCCTGACAATGTAAAATGAGTAATAACATGAACCATAGGGAACAGGAACCGGGTTATTGGCTCCAACGGCAATATAGCCGCTGTCTTCCGTCTGGCCAAGGGACCTGAACTCCTGGTTGCCCTGCCCGCTGATGACTTTGGTCCACATCAATGCTCCAGACCCTGAGAATTTCATCAATAAGGGATTTTCGTGTGTACGGTCAAGCATGTCAACTGAGTCCATAGTTCCTCCTGCAATGAAAGCATGGTCCCCCGTTTCCAGGATGGCTGAAATGCTCTGGTAGGGAAAGTCGTCAAGGATCATTGACCAGATTGAATCTCCGGTGCTGTTTGACTTACCGATAAAGGCATTCAGGAGGTAGGTGATCGGTCCCCCACCTGTGGTGGATTTTGTCATCCCGCAGAAGATAAATCCCTGGTCACTTGTTTGGCAGACGATAAAGTCATCATAATATGCCGGAAATGTAGCCGGGGAAAAGAGGCTGGACCTCCACTCTTCATTACAGGCGCTGTCTGTTTTTAACAGGCAGATCCTGCCGGCTGAGTCTGCGCCGCAAAGAATGAAGCCTTTATCCTTTGTAGGGCGGAATGCCCCCCGGTAAATACCGGGAATTGACCTGGTCCATACCGAATCTCCATTTTGGCTGGTTTGGGTTAAGGTGGTACCATTGCCAAAGATAGAAGAAAAGACCAGGCCGTTATCTGTTTCAAACAGAAGGTCGTTCGGACTGAGTGCCGGACGATTACCTCCCGGATAAAATTTTGTCCAGACGGAGTCGCCGGTTCCATTGGTTTTAAGAAGAATTGCATTATTACCGGAACCGGAAAGTTTCATGCCTTTCACAACAAAATTGCCGTCCGATGTCTGAATAACCGAATTTCCGCAGTCATTCCCGGAGATTGAATAAACTCCCTGAAAAGTACTCTGCGGCCTGCAGATCCCGGCCAAGAGCAGAAATGAGAGAAGTATATAAATACGTCTCATTTTATGGTGCTTTTTAAGAGGTGTTCAATTTATTGTCTCAAAAAACATAATGAATTAACAAATGTTTAATTGAGAATGACCCTTCCTGCCAACACACTGCCTGAATTCTTCAGTTTTACCAGATAAACCCCTTTCGGTTTTCCGGTCAGATCAAAAATAAGGGTGCTATTAAGATTGGGGTTCAACTCCTTCCTGAGAATGATCCGGCCGTAAAGATCCGATATCTCCGCTTCAGAGAATTTGCCGGGAGGGTTCAGGAAGAACTTTCCGGTTGTTGGATTCGGGAATATCTCCAACAGGGATGATCCGTTTGTTTCACTGATTCCTTCGGGGAAAGTTTCGCCATTGGAGTCTGTTTTCATAAGGAGGACTTTTCCGTCTGTGTCCTGGTTGCCAATACCGCCGCAGATAATAAACCCGTTTTCCCTGGTCTGACGAATGGAATATCCTCCGATATCTGTGCCCGCTTCAGGATAATATTTTGTCCATAAAGTATCGCCGGCTGCATTCATCCTTACAAGGTACAATACATAAAAGAGTTGAGAGGGCTCCTGGCTGGCGCCCACCGCAATGTATCCCCCGTCGGATGTCGGTTCAAATGCTTCAAAATACTGATTGCCTGATCCTCCGTAAACCTTAGTCCAGAGGGTATCCCCTGCAGCATTCAATTTTAATACATACCCGTTGAAATGAGTATTCGTCCCGTTTGAATCAAGGTTCCCTCCAATGATAAATCCGTTATCAGGAGTTTCTTGCACCGCGGTTGATGCCTGCATACTCACATTGCTGTATTTTTTGTACCATAATGAATCGCCAGTGGAACTGACTTTCATCAGGAAAATATATTCCGTCGTCCAGAAAGTCGGGACATTTGAAAATGTCCCGCTTAGAATATATCCCCCGTCTCTCAATTGTTTTACAGAGTGATAATCGAAAAAATATAGTGAATCTCCACCGATCAGGTACCGTTTTTTCCATTCTGGAAGTCCGTTTTGATCCGTTTTAATCAGCGTTATCTTGTTGGCTGTATCATTGCCAAATAAAATGAACCCGCCATCTGGTGTTGGCTGAATAGCAGCATACCTGAATTCAGGATATTTAACCGTCCAGAGTGTATCGCCGTTTTTATCCGTTTTAATAAGATTAAGTTTGTATGAACTGGCGGTTGTAAACAGGTATCCGCTGTCAGATGTTTCCAGCAGTGTCTGAGTGGTATTTACCGAAGCGGCAAAGTCTCCCGGGAATTTTTTAACCCAAAGGGAGTTCCCGTAAAGGTCTGTTTTTAGCAGGAAATAATTGTTTCCGCCCGGATCATCATATGAGGCACCGAACACCAGGTAATTCCCGTCTTTTGTCTCTATGACCGATCCGCCATAGTCTTTGCCGGTAATGTTGAATGTTTTTTTGAACGTCACCTGTGAAATACAGAGCTGGGTAATCAGGATTAATAACAGGAGTGTGGAATAGCGTTTCATATTCTGATTTTTAGTACTTTTAGCCCTACTAAGGTAAGCAAAATCCATTTTCAATACAATAGCTATGAAAAAAATAATAATTCTTTTTTTTGTTTTGGGGTCCTTTCTTTGCGGATTTGCCCAGAAGCCTGCTGATCAGCCCTATAATCCCAATCAGGATATCCGTACCGATGTGAAAAAAGCTGTTGCAAAGGCAAAAGCTGAAAGCAAGCATGTGCTGATCCAGTGGGGTGGCAACTGGTGCCCCTGGTGCATCCGTTTTCACAACCTTGTCGGTACTGAACCCCGCCTGGATTCGATCATGAAAAAGGATTATGTCTACATCCTGGCCAATGTACCGAAGGAAAAGGATAAGAGGGATTTTCAGCTGTATAAGGATTTCGGATACCCGGTTCGTTTCGGATTTCCTGTTTTTGTAGTCCTTGACGGTAACGGGAAACAGCTGCACATCCAGGATTCCGGTCTGCTTGAATATGGTAAAACCCCGGGTTACGACACTGCAAAAGTGGAGAATTTCCTGCGGATGTGGAATGTGAAGGCATTGGACCCTGCAACGTACGAGAAAATGAAATAACGGCTGTTTCTCCCGTTTTTCCTACCTTTGCACCGCCGCAAAACCCTACCCGCCGGCTGCTATGAATGTCCACAATCTCGACTCTGTTTTTAATCCGCAGCGAATCGCCCTGATCGGTGTAACGACCAATCCCAACAGTGTAAGCGGAAAAGTGCTGATCAACCTCGTCAGCGGTGGATATCGCGGTGTGGTTTATCCAGTGAACCCTGACCATGAAGCAGTGATGGGCATCCCTTGTTTTCCTGCCGTAAGTACCTTGCCGAAAGTTCCTGACCTTGCGATCATCTGTTCCCCTTCCGGGCAGGTGCCGGATGTGGTGCATGAATGCGGAGAGCTGGGCATACGCGGGATCATCATTATCTCAGCCGGATTTAAGGAGATTGGTGAAGAGGGGCAGGTTCTGGAAGAAAAAATACGGACCGAAGTCAGGCATTATGATGGTATGCGTGTCCTTGGGCCGAACTGCCTGGGCATTATCGTCCCCGGTCTGAAACTGAATGCCAGTTTTGCAGCGGATACTCCACGGCAGGGAAACATTGCATTCATTTCGCAGAGCGGGGCCCTTTGTACCTCTGTTCTCGACTGGGCCATGGAAGGGAAGATCGGATTTTCCTATTTCGTTTCTATCGGCAACAGCATCGATATTGAGTTCGGCGACCTGATCGATTACTTCGGAGAGGATGAGAACACGAAATGCATCATTCTCTATATTGAGTCGATAAGCAACCCCAGGAAATTCATGACGGCTGCCAGGGCCTTCGCGCGCAAAAAGCCGATCATTGTTTATAAGGCTGGACGTTTTGCGGAATCCGCCCAGGTGGCGGCATCCCATACCGGGGCTATGGCCTCCGAAGATGCTGTTTATGACGCCGCCTTTCAGCGGGCAGGCCTGGCCAGAATTTATGAGATCGGGGATATTTTCAGTGTTGCCGAGCTGATCAGCCGGAATAAATTTCCGAAGGGCCCCAGGCTGGGGATTGTCACCAATGCCGGCGGACCAGGCGTCATGGCCACGGACGCACTGATCGCCGCAAACGGGGTTCTTGCCACCTTGTCGGATGAAACAATGGCAAAGCTGAATGAGAATCTGCCGGCTTTCTGGTCACACGGGAACCCTGTCGATGTGCTGGGAGACGCCCGCGCAAAGCGAATTGCTAAAGCCACGCAAATTGTTCTTGAAGATCCGGGTGTTGATGCTATCCTTGTTATTCTGACACCTCAGGCTATGACCAGCCCGAATGCAACCGCAAAAGAAATAACGGCCCTGGTTTCACAGACCCATAAACCCATTCTTGCAGCCTGGCTGGGCGGGAAAAGCATGCATGAAGCTGATGATATGTTCGTGGAGGCAGGCATTCCTTCCTATAAAACCCCGGAACAGGCCATCCGTGCATTTATGACACTGGTTGCCTATTCACGCAACCTTGAAACACTCTACGAAACCCCGAAAGATATCCCGCTTGAGTTTTCTCCTGACCGTGAAGAACTGAGAAAAACCTTTAACCGGCTGACAAAAAATAATCCGGCTGTTTTACCTGAAGATATTTCCAAGACGATCCTTGACTCCTATGGAATTCCTGTTACAAAACCATGGGCTGCCACCACCGCTGCGCAGGCTGTAAAGTATGCGGCAAAGATCGGCTACCCTGTTGTACTGAAGATCCATTCACCTGATATCACACACAAAACCGATGTAGGCGGGGTCATGCTGAATATCAACAGTGATGCCCAGGTAAGTTCGGCATTCGAAGCGATCTGTAATAACGCAAAAAAGAAGCAGCCCGCCGCCAGGATCGAAGGGGTGACTGTGCAGAAGATGGCCTCTGTAAAGGATGCTGCGGAGATGATCCTTGGTATAAAAAAAGATCCTGTTTTTGGAACTGTGCTGATGGTTGGAATGGGCGGTATTACCGCTGAACTTTTCAGTGATAAAGCAATCGGTTTTCCTCCTTTGAATGAACGGCTGGCCCGTCACATGCTTGAATCGCTCAAGATTTACCCCATACTGAAGGGATACCGGGGTGCTCCGCCTAAAGATATTGACGGACTGATACAGGTAATGATCCGGCTGTCGTACCTGGCAGCTGATTACGCTGAAATTGACGAACTCGACATCAACCCCCTGCTGGTTTCCCCTGATGGGGTGCTGGCACTTGATGCCAGGATCGTAATTAACCCGGACAAGACAACAGGGAAAAAGACTGCCTATTCCCACCTGGCCCTGCATCCTTACCCGGAAAAACTGGTTAAAACCATGAAACTGAAAGATGGCCTTGACCTTGTTCTGAGACCCATAAAACCTGAAGATGAGCCCCTATGGCTGGACATGATCGGCAGTTGTTCAAAGGAATCCTTATATTCGCGGTTCCGTTACTCCTTCCATTGGAATTCGCACGAGGTGGCCACCCGTTATTGTTATATTGATTATGACCGCGAGATCGCCATTGTTGCTGAGATGAATGGCCGGGACGGTAAAAAACTGCTCGGTGTAGGGCGGCTTATCGCTGATCCTGATCATGAAACGGTTGAATATGCGATTCTTGTCGTCGATGCATGGCAGCATAAGGACCTGGGCAATATTCTTACAGACTATTGTCTTGAGATTGCGGAAACCTGGAATCTGAAGCGGTTTGTTGCTCAAACCACCACCGATAATAAACGGATGATTTCTGTTTTCAGGAAACGGGGATTTGAGATCACCTTTAACCCCCAGGATTCAACGGTTGATGTCATGAAAACACTGTAATAAACTGTGAAATAGAACGTTTAATAATAAAGATAAAATGAAGATGAACAAACTGACCCGCATTCTTGGCTTAATTATCCTGACAACAGTTATATTTTCATGTGCAACGGTTACCCCACGTCAGAGAATGATGGTCGGGAGATGGAAGCCGGTAAAAATTGAAAATGCAGACATTCCGGAACACAAAACCGCAAATCTCCAGAAGAGTGTAACTGATACCCTGGCACCCAAGGCAGGTGATTCAACAAAAGCAGCAGGGACCGGTACGGACCCGAAACAGGCTGAAAAACTGAAACGGCTGATACAGACTGAATTCAGAAGTGAACTTCAACTCAACGCAGACAAGACGGCTGTCAAGTATTTTCACGGAAAAATGTTCAATGCAACATGGAAACTAAAGAAAAAGGAGACCCTGCTGGTTGCTAAAAGTGCAGACACCGGCCAGAAAGTTGAATTGGAGATACTCCGTGTGAATGATACAAGTGCAACTGTTATCCAAAGGTCGCCCTATGGCAATCTCCGTATAACGTTCCATAAAGAAAAATAATCCGGATTCAAGCCCTGACCCGGGAAAATGAAAATTTTTTCGTCTTTCTTCAACAGGTTAGAGGTTTCGGATAGTCTCTGAAAATCAGAAGGTTTTTGTTATCAATCCTGACGGAATACTATCCCGGAAGAAGAAATTTTGTTTTTTTCTCTTTTTTATTTGGAATTAGTCTAATCTCTTTTTGGGGTTAGTTCCCCGCCGCTTGCGGCGTAATTAATATCTTTGTGTATGAGCGAAAGCGAATACATTCATAAATCGCATAATGTAAGCGTACTGTTGTACCATTTTGTGT
>Ga0073936_10003252_pt1 | contig 23480 bp, 19 predicted proteins | sample AliMusrvi5mmetaG_FD_87041 | JGI IMG/M metagenome (GOLD analysis project Ga0073936, IMG submission 87041) | Freshwater lake bacterial and archeal communities from Alinen Mustajarvi, Finland, to study Microbial Dark Matter (Phase II) - Alinen... | ecosystem: Environmental > Aquatic > Freshwater >... | reverse complement strand
CGCCGAGGCCGAGCCGAGCGAATCGCCGTTGACGCCGCGGGCCGGGCTGCTTGACAGGCAGAGCAGCGTGGTGGCGCCGTCCATGGCAAGAATATAGGAAGCCGACAGGTGCCACATATCTTCGCAAATCAGCATGCCGAAGCGACCGAATTTGGTGTCGAATGCCCGGAACGAGGTGCCGTGCGCCAGATAACGCTGCTCGTCGAACAGTCCGTAGGTCGGCAGGTACACCTTGCGGTGCAGGTGGCGGATGGCGCCATCTTCAAGGTAGAGGACCGAGTTGAAAAAATGATAATCATCGGTCTCTTCGACAAAGCCGATGGCGATGGCTATGTCACGGGAAAGTTCGATCAGGGCATGGATTTCCGGAGAATCGATGCGCAACGCCACTTCCGGCACCAGGTCTTTCAGAAAATAGCCGGACAGGGCCAGTTCAGGGAAGACGATAAGACCGGCCCCGTGTTCCCGTGCTTTGACGATCTCACCTTTGATGATCGTAAGGTTGTCGGCAACGCAGCCGAGCTTCGGTTTAATTTGCGCCAGAACGGCGGTGAAATCCATGGTAACTCCTAAAATTGTAATACATTACCTGAAACTAATCGCATATTTTTCGTACTTACTATGTGGTTTTGGCGTACTCAATATCGCTAAACTCGACATTGACTTTCATACTTTCAGTCCGAACTTTATGACTGATTTCCATGATCAGTTTTCTGCGACTTTGGGCAACAATCAATGTATTCATCTGTTTCAAGGGATCAAGCTCAACTACATGAGCGGTTTGCTCCTTCATAAAACAACCTCTCGTCAATATGCCACGTCAAAAGCATTTTTGATGTGTTCAATGGCGTGCTCGCCATCAGTATGCAACAGAATGGCAATTACGTCAAACCGTGCGTTGGTGTCATGCAGACGTTTTTTCGAGAGCCAGGTCAGCGCCGCTTTGGAAATCTGGCGCTGCTTGAAGGGAGTTACCGCCAGTTGCGGCAGACCGTAGGAGAGGTCGCGGCGGGCTTTTACCTCGATAAAGACCAGGCTTTTATCCTCCGGATCACGGGCGATAATATCGACTTCACCTCCCTTGCAGCGGAAGTTGCGCTCCAGAATACGGTAACGCTGCGCGATCAGAAAATTTACCGCCACCTCCTCACCCAGTTCGCCGGTTCCTTTGTTGCCGGTGGCCGCGGGGGGAGGGGAGGGGGGCTTGGAGATGAAATTTTTAAAGAGGTTCAATGGGTTGCCTTAATTGAGAAATGGTACGTGAATAGGGTTTCCCGTTCGGTCATACGCGTACCCCTTCCTCATCATTGTCATTGATTGGTTTCCTTTCTTGATAAGTGTTATTAGCATGATTCAGTAAAGTTTAGCCGCAACACCTTCTTAAATGAGTTTCACCGGGCTGTCTTGCCGCATCGCTTGCTAAACGTGTCATCTCAGCCTCCAAGCGCCTTTGCCGTCGCAGCAATCACCCTCCTGAATTCCTCGCTTGTCCCCTCCCACTCAACAAGATCAACCTGAAACGGCAAATCACTGTCTTCAAATGCATCGCGCAGTATTCTCATCGCGGTGACCGGAAGAAGCTCATCGCCCATTATGACAAGATCTATATCCGAATGAGGTTTGGCACTGCCGGTGGCGCGGGAGCCGAATATCCGCACTTCGCGTCCAGGGAGGTGGCGGGCAAGGATGTCGCGGACGATTTTATGGTGCTCGGGTTTGAGAGTCATCAGTTTCTTCCGGAACTTTCTTTCAGACAAGCCAGCAACTTTCCGGCATGTCCGGCAAAAGCGGGCAGTGCTTCGAATACCCTGGCGGCTTTTTCTTCATCGTAGGTGTGAGAGGTAATGTTGCGGCGTTCGCGATAATCAAACCATGCTTCAACATCCTGAACCAGTCCGTGTTCAGCGCCAATCCGGAACAGATGGCGGTAACTGAAACCGTCAACTTCCGACGGATTGGGAAGATCTTGCTCCAACTGCCGTTTAAGCATCTTCCAGCAGAGCTCGAAGGTGTATTCAAACCGCTGTATGCAGGCATCACGGAGTTCTTCGTCTCCCTGCGCATTACGCGCCCTGTCAAGAGCGCGATTGAGGCTGGTAATGGCTTTCTCCAATGGCGAAAAATCAATAGACATTGGTATGCTCCGCTTCTTTCTGTGGATTCAGGTTGATAGGGTTGGTGGGTGCAGGTAATTGCTGCGCAGCTGGCTGAACAGGATATCGGTATCCAAGCAAACTGCTCATGCGGTGCGCCCTGACCGGGTTGATTTTCTCAGGTTTCGAACATGGTAATCAACACCATCTTGCAGTTCAGGATGGTTTTCGTCTTTCCATGCGCCGAAGTTGCTCTTCAGGGCATTTTTCATTTTCTCACATTGCACCGGTTGCTGAGGAACATTAGATTCAAGATTGTGTGAAAGTTGCTCGGGTAAGCTGCCTGACATGACTGAGCGCATGATCGTACTCCTGCAGTGATATTCGCTACATTATCGCATGAACCTTGAAAAAAACCGAATATATTTAGGGTTGCTTCTCCAAAAAATCACCATCATCAAAGCAGCCGTTCTCGTTCAATCCACGAATGCGATAGTACTTATCCAGCTCCTCCTCGAAGCGTACCCGGTCGATGGGGTGAATGTCGATGCCATCGCCGCTGCTCCCCGCTTCGGTGAAAAACCGCTCAGGCAGGATGTCATCTTTACGAGAGAAGCCGGTGGCGCAGTTGTAAAAACGCTCGGTCAGTACGATACGTTTGCCAATCTCTTTGAGCCGCTGCGGCGAATAGGCGACACCGGTAACCGCGGACAGCAGTTCGGCGTATTCTTCCAGACTGGCGCCGAAGAAGGCAAATTTGCAGGCGACCAGACTATCGACGGCGGCGTTGGTATCTTCGGCGATGCTGATTATGCGGGCCTTGCCGGAAAAGGAGAAACGGTCGGTCGGCACCGGTTTGCGCAGGATCTCATGGGAAATCGGATAGGCGCGCAGGTGGCACCCTCCCCGGTTGCTGGTGCAGTACGCCAGCGCCATGCCGTACGCGCCGCGCGGATCGTAGGCGGGGAGTTCCAGCGATTTGACGCTCATTGAGAGTTCCGGATGCCCCAACTGTTCCGCCAGGCGGCGTGAACCAAGCGCAAGCAGTTCGCCATCCCCCTGCCGTTTGGCGATATCGTGCAGCAGTCCCGGTATCTCCGCTGCTGTCGGGAAGGCCCCCTTGATCTCTCCCCATGCAGAGAGGGTCGCCGCAGTTGTGATGGTATCCATCCCCAGATCGTTGCAGAGGTCGTTGGCCTTGATAATGGAGTGTAGTTCGTCAATCTTGTTCAGAGCGCCAAAGTGGGAGACGGTTTCATATTCGGGGAGCGCCCTGCCGGAGCCGGATGATTTTTTACATTGAATCGGACAGCCGTAGCAGCCATCTTTTTTTGCTCCGCAGGCGGCTTTGATGGCCGGACCGGAATAGTTGCCGGAGCGTTCGAAAAAGGTCTTGCGGAAGTTTTCAGTCGGCGCCATGCGGCGCTGCGCCATCAGATCTACCAGCACCGGGGTGCCGAATTCAGCAATACCCAGGGGGCCGAAGATTACCGGCGATGCCTTGAACAGACGCATGATATCCTGGCGGGCGGTATCAAACAGCGCCGGGTCGGCGACGGTGGTTTTCAGGTCGCCGTTTACCGTCACCGCTTTGAGGTTTTTACCCCCCATGACCGCGCCCATGCCGCCGCGACCGACCGAATTTCCTTCTCCCATCATGATATTGGCAAAGAGGACGCCTCTCTCACCGGCCGGGCCGATGGCGGTGACGCTTCCCCGTTCCTTCAGTGCGGCAAAGGTCGTCGGGAGGTCGCACCCCCAGAGAGAAGCAGCCGGAATGATATCTACCTCGTCGCCGGTGATGGTAAGGATAACCGGTTGGGGACTTCTGCCGGTGATGAACACGGCATCTACGCCAGACGCTTTCAGGCGCCAGGCAAAGCGCCCTCCGGCGGAGCAGTCGTAGATAGTGCCGGTGAGTGGTGAACGGGAGACAACGGACAGGCGGGCGGAGGTTGGGGAACTGGTGCCGCATAAGGGGCCGATGGCGAAGATCAGCGGCATGGCCGGATCGAACGGATCCAGCTGATAATAATTGCGCATCAGTCGCACGCCCAGGCCGCGACCGCCAAGATACTCTTCAAGAAGCGTCCGTGGAAGCTCTTCCCGACATGAGGTTCCCGTGGTCAGATCAACCTTGAGTATCGTGCCGTGCCAGCCATTCATAGCCGTGTGTCGTATGACGTAATTATTTCCTGCAGCTCCCGGGGTGTGTGGACAAAGTGGTCCGCTTCGATCAATTCGTCACGGTTTCCGTACCCCCAGGTGCAGGCAATGGAAAGAATATGTGCCCGTTTACCCGCTTCAATATCGTTGATGCTGTCGCCAACCATAACGCACTCGAACGGCGCACACCCCAGTTTTTCCGCTTCATTCAACAGCGGGAGGGGAGATGGCTTACACTCCGGATAGGTGTTGCCGCCGCAGATGTTTTCAAACCGGTTATGAATGCCGAGTTCGCGCAGTATCAGCTTGCTCAGCTCCTCATGTTTGTTTGAAATAACCACCATCTTGATGTCGCGGGCGGCAAGTTCATGAAGCATTTCCATAATGCCGGGATAGAGGCGGCTTTTATCGGCGATGTGCTCTCCGTTAAACGCCAGAAACAGCTTGATAGCGCGGGTAATATCGGCGGGCGTTTGATCGGGCAAAACCTGTTCGATCAGATTGCGCGCCCCCTTGCCGACTTTCAGACGAACGGCGTCACCCGACAGTGGTGGCAGGGAAAAGGCGCTCCTGATGTGGTTGACGGCATCGGTCAGATCTTCGAGCGAATCAACCAGAGTGCCGTCAAGATCGAAGAAAGCGGCCCGAATGGTCATGCAGACGGCGATTTCTTATCAGCTTTAGGAAATACGATCACGGGCGTTTTTGCGGCACGATAGAGGAGAAATGTCTTGCCCAAAATCTGGGCGACATCGGCCTGACACGCTTCGGCCAGGGCCTCGGAAGCTTCGTGCTTATCGAGCATGCAGCTCTCAAGGAGCTTCACCTTGATCAGTTCGTGATGGTCGAGTGAAGCATTGGCTTCGGCAATCAGAGCTCCTTCAATCTCTTTTTTGCCGATCTGGATGAGTGGTTTCAGCTTGTGCCCGAGGGCGCGCAGATGGCGTTTCTGTTTTCCGGTCAGCATAATGGTTGTAAGCTCCTGAGGGGTATGGATATTTGATCAAATCTATAACACATTGAGTGAGCCGCTGGCAATCATCCAGACACGGACAAAAGCCGTCCCAGTTCATCTGCCGAGGAAACAGGAGGGTAACAGGTTCCGGGCACGCAGAGGGAGAGGAGAGGGGGGGCAGAGGTTTTCTCGCTCCGGATGATCAGGTTGGGTATGGCGCTGCTGCGCAGAGTTGTGTTGAGTGCAAAGGCTTCCGGGGAGTCCGTATCCCCGGTGAATGATGCGATGGTCGGTTCCGAATCCAGAAGTTCCAGCACCTGTAACGCACCCAGATGCCCCAGCGGGATGCGTTGCAGGTCAGAGCATGCTTCGTTAAGCGCCGACCGGGCAGCATCACGCAGTTCCGGCCTGTCTGTGATCCATGCCAGACGGTACAGTACGTGGGCGGTCCGGGCGCGGGCAGATGGAGTCACCCCGTCATGATCGGATGAAACGCGGGTCGGCATCTGTTCTGCGTCGTGGCCGGTTTGGTTGAATTCGGCTGAATCAGGATCACGGAAAAGGTGCTGCATGGCATCGGCAAGCGTGCCCGCTTCATTCAGCCAGTTCCGGTCGAGCGTTGCTTCAAACAGATCAAGCAGCCCGCCGACCAGAAACGCATAGTCTTCCAGAAAGGCGGGGATTGCCGATGCTCCGTTCAGGTAACTGCGCACGAGCCTGCCGTCGCTCCGACGGAGATTGGCGAGGATGAATGATGCGGTCCGGACGGCGCCGGCAATGTACTCGGGTTTGCCGAATGTTATGCCGGCGGTGGCGAGTGCGGCAATCATCAGGCCGTTCCAGGAGGTGATGATTTTGTCGTCCCTGAGCGGACGAATGCGCTGTTCGCGCAACTCCAGAAGTTTGACGCGGCATTCTATCAGCGTTTCTGTTGTCTCCGTCACCGGTAATCCCTGCTGTGGGCAAAACTCGTCAACTGGTGTCGAAGCCGTGAGGATAGTGTGATCCTCAAAGTTTCCTTTGTCCGTCACCCCGTAATATTGGCAGAACAGCCTGGCGTCGGAGCCGAGACATATGTCGATGCTGTTCTTGTCCCAGAGATAAAACGTCCCCTCTTCTCCTTCGGAATCGGCGTCCAGCGCCGCGCAAAAGGCGCCTTCGGCCGATTGAAGCTCCCGCTCGACAAAAGTGATGATATCGTCCGTCATGGAGCGATAGAACGGATCTTTGGTGGCCAGCCACGCTTCGGTTGTTACCTTGGCGAGCATGGCCTGATCATAGAGCATCTTTTCGAAATGCGGCGCAAACCACCGCTGATCAACCGAATAGCGGTGCAATCCGCCTCCCAGTTGATCCCAGATACCTCCGGAGCGCATCCGTCGCAGGGTATGGAGTGCCATCTCCAAAGCCGTATGGTTACCCGCCGTTCCCCGGTGAATCAGCCAGCTCAGGTACCCCGGCATCGGAAATTTTGGAGCGGCGCCAAACCCGCCGTAACGCGGGTCATAGATCCGTTTCAGCTGCGTGAGCGCTGTTTCGGCGGCAGCAGACAGATCTGGAGACACGGCGTATTCCGGGTGCGTTCGTGAACTCTCCAGCGCTGCCATAATTCCCTGACAATTTCGTTCGATTACGTCCGGTTGTTGCCGCCAGAGCGTGGCAATGTTGGCCAGCAGTTCCATGAGGCCGCTCATGCCGGATCGCCCCCGTTTGGGGAGATAGGTTATGGCCATGAACGGGTGCTTGTCCGGGGTCATGAAGATATTCAGCGGCCAGCCGCCGCTTCCGGTCAGCGCTTGAGATACGGCCATATAAAAATCGTCGATATCCGGGCGTTCCTCCCGGTCAACCTTGATACAGATAAAGTGGCGGTTCAGCAGGGCGGCAACATCGTTGTCCTCGAATGATTCGTGGGCCATGACGTGGCACCAGTGGCAGGTAGCGTAGCCGATGGAGAGCAGAATCGGCATACTTTCAGTGCGGGCTGCGGTAAAAGCAGCTTCGCCCCATTCATACCAGTTGACCGGGTTTTCTGCATGCTGCAGCAGGTAGGGGCTGCGGGCAAATATCAGGCGGTTGAACCGTTCCCCGCCGTCGGCGGGGAGGGTGGTTTTGTCAATGGCCATCAGAGTGGCGATATGGGAGGTGGCGTCGTGGCGATTCATAGGGCAGTATCTCACTTTCTCTTAGATTCCATAGTACAACGATATGATTGGAAATAGAATGAACCCTACTCCCCCAGCATCCGGGCAAAGAAATCCGCTGCCAGATCCACCGGTTCTGCCGCTTCGCTGTTTGTGCTTCCCATAGCTCCATTCAGCAGATGTTCCGGAATCTCGTCCAGAAAACGGCTCGGTTTTTGCCCCTCGACCGCTCCGTATTTCCGGCGGGTCAGGCAGCGCGAGATGGTCAGATACCTGCGTGCCCGCGTAATGCCAACGTAGCAGAGACGGCGCTCTTCGGCCACGCTCGGGTCTTCTTCGATGGAACGCTTGTGCGGCAGCAGGTTTTCTTCCATCCCGACCAGCCATACGTGGCTGAATTCGAGCCCCTTGCTGGAGTGGAGCGACATCAGCGTGACCGCGTTGGTTCCGTGCTCTTTGCCATCTTCAGCCGGTTTGTCTTCATCCATCAGCGAGATCCGCTCCAGAAATGCCGACAGAGTGGCGCGTGGCGTCTGGGATTCGTATGCGGCAAGCGAGTTGACAACCTGCTCGATGTTTTCGATCCGTTTGCGCGCCTGGGGGGCGTCGTTCAGGGTACGGTACAGCTCATCCTCGATGCGCAGTCGGTTGAACAGTGCGTTCACCTGCGCTCCCATATTGTGCTGGCTGAAACCGGCCATGACCTCTTTCATCATGACGTGAAATCCAGCCACCGTTTTTTTGCATGAGGAGGAGATCTCATCGATTTCATTCACCCGTCCGAGTGATTCGAAGAGCGGCACGTTATGGTTCATCGACCACTGGTTCAGTTTAATCAGGGTCGTATCGCCGATCCCCCGGCGGGGGAAGTTGATGATGCGAAGCAGCGATGCTTCATCCTCCGGGTTGTCGATCACTTTCAAGTAGGCGATGGCGTCCTTGACCTCCTTGCGTTCGTAGAACTGCTGGCCACCGATCACCACATAGGGAATCCTCTCAATGCGCAATTTTTCCTCAAAGGCCCTGCTCTGGGCGTTTGACCGGTACAGAATGGCCAAATCGGACCACCGCAGTTTGTCGCGGTACTGCTCCAGCATCATCTGCTCCACGACTTTGGCCGCCTCGTCCTCTTCGCTGTCGGCCACGATCAGGTCTATCTCGCGTCCTTTGCCGTCGGAGGTCCAGAGTGCCTTGTCGGTGCGGACCTTGTTGTTCTTGATGACGCTGTTGGCCGCCTCCAGAATGGCGCCGGTAGAGCGGTAGTTCTGTTCCAGTTTGATGGTGACGCAGCCGGGATGGTCCTGGGCGAAGTTGAGGATGTTCTGTACCTCGGCGCCGCGCCAGCCGTATATAGACTGGTCGTCGTCGCCGACGACGCAGATATTGCCATGTTTTTTTGACAAAAGCGAAATCATCAGGTACTGGGAGGCGTTGGTATCCTGGTATTCGTCCACCATGATGTAGCGGAAGCGCTCTTGCCAGTGGCTGAGAATGGCCGGACTGTCACGGAGCAAATGCACCGAGAGCATAATGATGTCGTCAAAGTCGATGGCGTTAAACCCCTTCAAGAGTTCCTGGTAACGGGGGTAGACCGCTGCGGTGGCAATTTCTAACGGGTCGTTCCTGTCCGGAGTGAATTCTTTCGGGCCGATCAGGCGGTTTTTCAGGGCGGATATTTTCCAGAGAATTCGGTCCGGGTCGATCTTTTTCGGGTCGATGTCCCTTTCACGCACCGCCTGACGGATAACTCCGGCCTGATCCGAGGTGGAATAGATCGAAAAATTAGGTTTAAAGCCGAGCGAGCGGATATCCCGGCGCAGGATACGGACGCCGAGCGAGTGAAAGGTCGAAATAACGATCCCTTTGGAGAGACTGCCGGCCATGCCGAGCACGCGCTCGTTCATTTCCCTGGCAGCCTTGTTGGTGAAGGTGACTGCCAGGATATTGTCGGCCGGGATGTGCATATTTTTAAGGAGGTGGACGATGCGCGTGGTAATTACCTGGGTTTTTCCGGACCCGGCTCCGGCCAGGAGCAGCAGGGGGCCTTCGGTGGTATTGACGGCCCGTTGTTGTGGTAGATTGAGTTTTTTCATAGGGTAAGGTGTAACACAGATGGTGGACAGGTTGCAAATACGTCCAATTATTATAATTAAGTCAAATGGTTATATCTGGATTAGGGTGAACTGTTGCACCTTGTTTTGATTTATGTTACGAGGATATGTATGGATTTTACACAAGACAAAGGAGCTGTGAAAATGAAAAAACTGTTGTTGCCTGTTGTTGCGTTATGTTGCCTGACTCCGACCTTTGCATTTGCCACCCACCCGCTACTGACGGAGAGTGCCGAGACGGTAGCCCCCAAAGCGGTTGAGGCTGAAACTGCTATTGAATACGGGAAAAAATCCGGAGATAAACAATTCATACTTCAGGAGACGGTTACCGCAGGAGTTATTCCACACGTTGATGTGTTTATTGCACTGCCCTTTATATCCGGGGATGTTGATGGCTCTACCAATTCCGGCCTGAGCGACATCAGTATTGGTGCAAAGTGGAATTTCGGCCACGTGGATGCGTTTGCGCTTGCCGTTAAACCGGCGCTGCTGCTCCCTCTTGGGGATGACAAAAAAAATCTTGGTGAAGGTGGTGTCGGATTTGGCGCTACGCTGATCGCCTCTACGGAGCTGGCCAACAAGATCAGTATTGACGGCAATATCGGCTTGAAGCATCAGGAAACCGGAGACGGTTCGTACAACCGGTTCGATCTGTCCGTTGACGGTAAATTTGATGAGACAGAACACCTGAAGGCGGTGGGTGAATTTGCGCTTTCAAATACGGACGAAAGCGGTTCGACATTTCAAGCGTATCTGGCGGCCGGTGCTATTTATGCGCTCCAGAAAAATCTTGATGTTGACCTGGGACTGCGCCTGGGGCTCACTTCAAAATCGGAAGATTTCAGACTTCTCGCCGGTGCTACGTATAAATTCTGATCAAACCCATATGGATTGATTTTGAAGCCGGGTTCGGAGAATTCTCCTTTCCCGGTTTTTTTATCGCACCATTCAAACACAATCTTCTTATAACCTGTTGCCGACATGGGAGTTATGCGGTACAACCAATCTGCGGTTTTACGATCTCTTTTCGATCCTGGAGGTTTCCCTTAGATGGCAACCACTCAAGACAAAAATAAACAATCTGCCAAAAAGCTGAAACGTTCTGAAGCATCCCCTGTCAAGACCATCCCCGTGAAAAACAAAAAAACAAAAGCAACGGCACCGGTTGCACATATAACGCTCGATGCAACTCCTGCCGTCAGCGCCCCGGTCTTTGATCTGCACGACAGCCAGTGGTATCTGAACCGGGAACTGACCTGGTTGTCGTTCAACCGCCGCGTGCTGCACGAGGCTGAGGATGAGCGCACACCACTTCTGGAGCGACTCAAATTCATCGCCATTGTCAGCGGTAATCTGGACGAGTTCTTTATGAAGCGTATTGGCGGTTTGAAACAGCAGATTGGGGCCGGGATGCGGGAATTGACGCTTGACGGCCGTACCGCGCGGCAGCAGGTGACCGAATGCTATGCCGAAATTCGTGATCTGGAAGCACGTAAGGAACAGCTGTTTCACGAAATATATGCTCAGCTGGAAGAAAAAAACATCCTGATCGAACGCCACGATGAATTGACTCCCAAGGAAAAGAAGCTGCTAAGAGAGTTTTACTATATCAATATATTTCCGCTTTTGACGCCGCAGTCAATAGATCCGGCTCACCCGTTTCCGTTTATCTCCAATCTGTCGCTCAATCTTCTGGTATCTCTGCGCTATCCGAGAGGCAAACATAATTCACTGGTTCGGATCAAGGTGCCGATCGATGCCGGTACCCCCCGCTTTATCAGGGTCGGCAAAGGAGATCATTTCATCAGGCTGGAAGAGGTCATGATGAATAATCTGGATATGCTGTTTCCCGGCATGGAGATAGTGTCGTGTGAGCTGTTTCGGGTAACCAGAAACGCTAATACGGAAAAGAACGAAGATGAGGCCGACGACCTGATGGCGATGATCGAATCGGAACTTAAAGAGCGCAAGTTCGCCCCGATCGTACGGCTGGAGATAGGCAGCGGTATGGACCCGCTCCATCGTGGCCGTCTGGCGGCGGAACTGGAACTGGATGAAGCGACCGATGTCTTTGAAGTTCCCGGACTGCTGGCGATGCGGGATCTTTTTGAGCTGTCGGGGCTCGATTTTCCCCGTCTGCACGATATGCCGCACCACCCGATAGATCATCCGCAGTTGCAATCCCAACAGAATATCTTCCATATCATCCGCGATGCCGGCGCAATACTGCTGCAGCACCCGTATGAATCATTTTCGACATCGGTCGAGCGTTTTCTGCGCGAGGCTGCGACCGATCCCAAGGTGCGCGGGATCAAGATGACGCTGTACCGTACTTCGCGCCAGAGCCGCATTATCGATGCCCTGATTCTGGCTGCGCATAACGGTAAGCAGGTTGCAGTTGTTGTCGAATTGAAAGCCCGCTTCGACGAAGCGACCAATATCAGTCTGGCGGAGCGGATGGAGGAGGCCGGGATACATGTGACGTATGGTGTCATAGGTTTCAAAACCCACTGCAAGGTCATCATGGTTGTCCGCCAGGATTATAACGGGTTACGCCGCTATCTGCATATCGGTACCGGTAATTACCACGCCGATACCGCCCGCTTGTACAGTGATGTCGGTCTGCTGACCTGTGATCCTGTTATTGCCGAAGATGTTACCGAGCTGTTTAATTTTCTTACGACCGGATTCATGCTCAAGCGCAAATATGTTAAGCTTGCTCCTGCCCCACGAATGCTGAAAAAAACGCTTTTGGAAAAAATCGAGCGTGAAATAAACCTGCACAAAACAGCTGGCGGCGGAGCAATTCAGTTCAAGATAAACGCGCTTGAAGATGGCGATGTGGTGCGGGCCCTGTACCGGGCTTCGATGGCGGGTGTCAAAATAGATCTGGTTGTCCGGGATACCTGCCGTCTGCGGCCCGGCATTCCGGGGCTTTCCGATACTATCCGGGTTGTCAGCGTGGTGGGGAGGTTTCTGGAACATGCCCGTATCTATTATTTCCGTAATGGCGGCTCAGAAGAATATTTCATCGCTTCGGCGGATGCGATGAAGCGCAATCTGGAAGCACGGGTCGAGATCCTCTGCCCGGTTGAACCGCCCGAACTGACCAGAGAGCTGCGGGTGATCTTCGAGACACATCTGGCGGATCAGCGTTCTGCCTGGGATATGCAGTCGGATGGCAGTTACCTGCAACGCACGGCTGCCGACAGTGAAGGGGAGGGGAGTCATCAATTACTGATTTCCCGGGCCAAATTACGGGAGAAGGAATCTCTCAAGCAGAAGAAAAATTCGAAGAAGAAAAGCTGAATCCTGAATCCGTGATACCTGTAACGGTAGGGATCCGGCCCTTTCCGGCGTTTCGGTCTTACGGTGTCGCTGATTCAGAGGGTTTCAAGCCGGAGGCCTTTATTCGTGCCTTTATCTCCCGCCCCTTGAGTCCGTATTTCTCCATCAGGCGGTAGAACGTTCTGCGGGGGATGTCCGCACGTTGCGCCGCCTGTGAAATATGTCCGTTTGCCTCGGCAAGGTATTGCTGGATAAGCTCTTTTTCCACTATGCCGACATGCCGTTCGCGGGCTGCCTGAAAGGACGTCTGTATTGCGGACTTGTCCCTGTTTCCTTCCGCCGGATAGAATTCGGAAAACGAGTGCGGCAGATGCTCCAGGCGTATGGTATCGTCAAGAGTAAGTACCGCGGCCCGCTCGATGACATTCTGCATTTCCCTGATATTTCCGGACCACGGATAGTGCGACATGGCCTTGATCGCCCGCATTTCTATGCTGACGATTTTTTTATTCAGCTTGGCGCCGGCTTTCTCCAGAAAATGCTGGGCGAGCAGCGGAATCGATTCGACCCTGCTGCGAAGTGGAGGGGTGGTAATGGTAAAAACATTCAGACGATAATAAAGATCTTCGCGGAACCAACCCTGCTTGATCCCATCTTCCAAGTTTTTATTGGTCGCTGCGATCAGGCGTACATCCACTTTTTTTGCAGTAGTCCCGCCAACCGGCCTTACCTCGCCACTATCAAGCACCCGCAGCAGTTCCGCCTGGAGCTTCGGAGTTATGTCGCCGATTTCGTCCAGGAATATGGTGCCGCCGTCCGCAGCTTCGAACAGACCGATCTTATGGGCGTCCGCGCCGGTAAATGCCCCTTTACGGTGGCCGAACAGTTCGCTTTCAAGCAGTGAATCGGTAATGGTTGTGCAGTTGACCGTTACGAGCGGTTTGTCATTTTTTTTGCTGTAGCGATGGATGGCCCGGGCAATCAACTCCTTACCGGTGCCAGACTCGCCCCGGATCAGTACGGTTGTAGGAGTCGGCCCGACCTGTTTGATCAGGTCAAGCACTTCACGGGTTTTTCGGTCGGTGCCGATGATGAATTCATCACCATACTCCCGGTTCAATTCCCGTTTGGCCAATTCGTATTTCTGGATGAGTCGCCCCCGGTCTTCTTCGAGCTGCTGGAGGTTATACGGCAGGCACATTTCAAGATTGGCAAGCCCCTGATGCACTGCCACGGAGTATTCGCGGCATGTTTTATAGCCGCAGGCGCTGCAATTCAGTTCATCTTTCTGGGTGTATTTGCTGGTAGAGTTAAGTATTTTCGTGATATCGGCCGACTTGGGGGTGTTGAGCTTGACAAACCGGTTGGCAAATGAACGCGCCAGGTGCGGGGTAATCTTCATCTCCAGATAGTGAGAGGCGGTAGCGTACGGAACAGCGCTTCTGAAATGGGAAATGACCAGATTCCTTTTGAAAAAACTGGTAAGTTCCTGGCTCATGCCGGGACCGCCGATACAGCCGTTATAGCAGAATCGAATGTCGGCGATTTGGGGCGTAATGCGTCCTTGAGCCAGGTCGCTGATAATCTCCATGACGTTTACTTCACCCGTAGCGGTAACGATTTTGCCGTCCAGCAGGTCGGTGACGATGGGAAGAACCCGGAACGAACCCTCGGTAATCGGAAAGAGACGCCCCAAATACGGTTCAATGCCGTCGAACGAACTTTCGGCGAGGGTGGCAATATCGATTGAGCGGCTTTTGAACAGGCTGCTCAACTCCCGCCACGTCAACACGATATCGATGGCCCCCCTGACCTCTTCGGATTCTATCTCCAGCTTCGCGCCGTTACATGAACTGATGTATGCCACCTTCACCTCGGCGCCCAGTACCCCTTTCAGAAAGCGTCCCATTGCAACCATCGGCGAGACAACTTCGATAAGATTGTTGATCAGTTTCGGGTAATGCCGCTCAATGAGATCAACAATTGCCGGACAGTGGGATGAAATAAGCGGGATACCGGCAGTTTCTATGGCGCTGGCATACTCGACGGCAACCAGTTCGACGCCATATGCCCCCTCATGAACTTCGGCACAGCCGAGCTCTTTTAGTCCCGCTACCAGTTGCCCGGGAGATGCGTTATGGAAAAACGCCGGGAAATCCCCCCCCAGCACGGCAACGACCAGTTGACCCGATGTGAGCAGCCGTTCCATTGCCGCTATCTTGTCGTTAAATATTTTTGCCTTCTGCGGGCAATTATTCACACACGTGCCGCATCCTATGCAGCGTTCATGGATGATCTCGGTATGGCTTGTTTCTCCCTTGATTGCTTTCACCGGACAGCTGCGGACGCAGGTGTAGCATTTGCGGCATTTATCCTTAAGCGTCAGTATTGATGCCATAACCCCTCACCTGTCGAGATTGTCCCTGTATGATGGATGGAACGGAGACTCTAATTTTGTGTCAGTAGCGGCACAATAAATAATAAATGCGTCAATTGTGGCGCAAACTGCAGCTCAGCAGAACGGATTTGAACGAAAAATCGTAAATAAATCTCATCCGCAAAACTATGTCCCATTATTTTGAATGATTTTTTGATCTGATTCTAGTTGTAGAACACTTTTTCTGCAAGAAATATACGTTGTACCGTTGATATTGTGCCGAATATGGCCCAAATTGTAATGATAGACATAGGGAATATTTTTCAAAAACAGTTTGTAATGTTATAATACATCATTATATTATGCTGTTGCATAGCGTGATCTGTTAAAATATGGAAGTCTCTGTATTGGCATATTTTGTGCTATAAAAAGGCGTTTGGATATTTGTTGCTACCATGTATGTGTGGATAAGTTGCCATAGGCGTCAGACGCAACATTACCCCATAAGAAAGGGAGGTCTTGGATGAGCGAACAAAGAGTGGACACCGAAGTTGATTCGGTCAAGCAACGCGGCGATGTAAACCAGGATTCTGAAAAGCGGGAGTTTTCCGTGGGAGAAATTCTCAGAAAACGCGGGGTGTCCCGGCGTGATTTTCTCAAGTTCTGTTCGGCAATGACGGCAGCCATGTCGCTGCCGGCTACGTTTGCTCCAACGGTTGCCCAGGCGTTGGACGAGGTGAAGCGTCCGACACTGGTCTGGCTGAATTTCCAGGACTGCACCGGTGACAGCGAGGCGCTGCTCCGTGCCGCCAACCCGACCGTTGGCGAAATTATCCTCGATATTCTTTCGGTGGATTACCATGAGACGATCATGGCTGCCGCCGGACATCAGGCCGATGAAGCGCTGGAAAGTACCATTACCAAGTACAAAGGGAAGTACCTCTGTGTCGTCGAGGGTTCAATATCCATGAAGGATGACGGTGTGTACGGCTGCACCAGCGGCAAGACGCATCTGGAAATCGCCCGGCGGGTTTGCGGCAGCGCTTTGGCCACCATCGCCATTGGTACCTGTGCCTCCTACGGCGGCATTGCCGCTGCTACTCCCAATCCGACCGGTGCCGCCGGAGTCAAGGATGCCGTGCCGGGCGCTACCGTCATCAATCTGCCCGGCTGCCCGTGCAACGCAGATAACCTGACCGCGACGGTCGTTCATTACCTGGTGTTCGGCAAGATTCCGGCTATGGACAGCAAGGGACGGCCGCTGTTCGCCTATGGCGAGCGGATTCATGATAACTGCGAGCGCCGCCCGCACTTCGATGCCGGACAGTATGTCGAACATTGGGGCGACGATGCCCATAGAAAGGGCTTCTGTCTTTATAAGATGGGGTGCAAGGGGCCTGCCACGTTCCATAACTGCCCGACCCAACGGTACAACGAAAAGACCAGTTGGCCGGTTGCTGCCGGTCATGGCTGTGCCGGTTGTTCCGAACCGAATTTCTGGGATACCATGTCGCCGATGTACCGTCGTCTGCCGAATGTTCCCGGTTTCGGCATCGAGGCGACTGCCGACAAGATCGGTCTCGGCCTGGTGGCGGGCGCCGGTGCGGCCTTCGCTGTTCATGGCGCACTGAATGCGCTGCGCAAAGACAAAGAACCTGAAGAAAAAAAGGAGGGATGATATATGGCCAGGATTGTTGTAGATCCGATTACCAGAATTGAGGGGCATCTTCGCATTGAAGCCGAGATTGAAGGCGGATACATAAAAGATGCCTGGAGTTCCGCTACCATGTTCCGTGGCATCGAGAAAATTCTCCGCGGCCGTGACCCCCGTGATGCCTGGTTCTGGACGCAGCGTTTCTGCGGCGTCTGTACCACAGTTCATTCAATAGCCTCCATCCGGGCTGTTGAAGACGCACTTAAAATCAAGATTCCACCCAATGCCCAGCTGATTCGTAACATCATCATGGGCATCCAGAATGTGCAGGATCATGTTATCCATTTTTATCATCTGCATGCGCTCGACTGGGTTGATATTACCTCCGGGCTGAAGGCCGACCCGGTTAAAACGGCTGCTTTGGCCGCGTCTCTGTCCGACTGGCCCAATAACTCGGCTACCTATTTCAAAGGGGTACAGGATAAGGTCAAGGCGTTTGTTGCCTCCGGCCGCCTCGGACCGTTTGCCAACGCCTACTGGGGACATCCCGCCTACAAGCTGCCGCCTGAAGCCAACCTGATGGCTACGGCCCATTATCTCGAAGCGCTGGAGTGGCAGAAAGATGTCATCAAGATTCACGCGATCCTCGGGAGTAAGAACCCGCATCCCCAGACGTTCCTGGTCGGGGGCATGTCGATTCCGATCGATCCGGATTCCCAGAACGCCCTCAATGCCGATAAGCTGTTTGAAATAAAGCGGTTACTTAAAAAGGCGCAGGATTTTGTCGAGAAAGTGTACATCCCCGACCTGCTGGCGGTTGCCTCGTTCTACAAGGAGTGGGCCGGTATCGGCGGCGGCGTCGGCAACTATCTGTCATACGGCGAATTCCCCGATGCCAACGGCAACCTCTGGTTCCCTGCCGGAGCGATTCTGAACAAGGATCTCTCCAAGGTAATTCCGGTTGATCAGGGTAAAATTGCCGAGTATGTCGATCATTCCTGGTTTGAAAACACGGCCGGCGCCGGAAAGGGTCTGCATCCGTTTGAAGGTGAGACCGAGGTGCGGTATACCGGACCGAAGCCGCCGTACCAGAATCTTGATACCGATGCGAAGTATTCATTCGTGAAGTCGCCGCGCTATGAAGAGAAATCGATGGAAGTCGGCCCCCTGGCCCGTATTCTGGTGGCCTACGCTTCCGGACATAAAGAGACCAAGGCGGTTGTGGATCTGGTGCTCGGCAAGCTGGGAGTCGGCGCTCCGGCCCTGTTCTCGACGCTGGGACGTACTGCCGCCCGCGGCATCGATTGCCTGCTGGTTGCCCAGCAGACACCGAAGTGGCTGGATGAACTGATCGGCAATATCTCCAAGGGTGACTACCGCATCCACAATAACGAGAGCTGGGACCCTGCCACCTGGCCCTCAGAAGCCAAAGGGTACGGCTTCCATGAGGCTCCCCGCGGCGCACTCGGCCATTGGATCAAGATCAAGGACCAGAAGATTCTCAATTACCAGGCGGTCGTTCCGTCAACCTGGAATGCGTCCCCGCGTGATGCCAAAGGGCAACGCGGGCCGTATGAGGCCGCGCTGGTCGGTACGCCGGTGGCTGATCAGAATAAGCCGCTTGAGATCCTGCGCACCATTCACTCCTTCGACCCCTGTCTTGCCTGCGCCGTCCATGTGATGGACGTTAACGGCAATGAGGTGGTTAAGGTAAAGGTGTCCTAACAAGGAGGGAAGCCATGCCGAATCAAGCAAAATTCAAACGCTATATCTGGGAACTGCCGGTCCGCTGGAACCACTGGACCAATGTTTTGTGCATCGTTGTCCTGTCTGTGACCGGTTTCTTTATCGGAACCCCCGTTTCCTTCCGACAGTCAGCATCCGACTTTACCATGGGGTGGATCCGGTTCTTCCACTTTACCGCCGCCTACCTGTTTGCCGTCAGTGTGATCTGTCGCATAATCTGGTCGTTTATCGGCAACAAATATTCCGGATGGCGGGAATTCTTCCCTTTTGCCACCGCCGAGGGGCGGGAAAAAACCATCAAAATGCTGCGCTATTATATGTTTATCGATAAGGATGTGCCTGAGACGGTCGGACATAATCCGCTGGCGACCTCTGCGTACGTGGTCTTGTTCAGCATCTATTCGCTGATGATCCTTACCGGGTTCTCACTGTATGCCGAGCATGCGCCCGGTTCTCCGATGTTCCGGATACTTGGTTTCATGTACGCGATCTTCAGCAACCAGGGGATACGTCTGGTCCATCATGCCAGTATGTGGCTGATCTTCGGTTTTATTATTAACCACATCTACAGTGCCTGGTTGATGGACATCAAGGAACATGGCAGTGAAATTTCAAGTATGTTCAGCGGGTACAAGTTTACGGTGAAAAAAGAGAAGTAACTGTGTAAAGATGGGAACAGTAAAAAGCGGGGCATGCCATGTGGTATGCCCTTTTGCTTGCGAGGGATGTCCTCTAATGCCCCATACCGTCGCCTTCCGGTGCGTGTGACGGGCGCTTGAGCAGGAGCAGCAGCGGGATGATGACCAGGAAGGCGAGGCCGATGATGAAGAAAATGCGGTTGAAAGCCAGCGACCCGGCTTGACGGCGAACGGCTCCGTACATCATGCCGAGCGCTGTGGTGTCCGCCTGGGAGGCGTTGATCCCTTTGGCAATTAACGCCTGTTTCAGAGCGGCAAAGCGAGTTTGCCACGTTGGGTTGTACGGGTTGATGTGGGCAACGAGGGTGGTCTGGTAAAACTGTTGATACCGTGCCAGAAGGGTCGCGGCGAGAGCGATGCCGACGCTGCCGCCGATGTTGCGCAGCAGGTTGAATATGCCGGTGGCATTACCCATCTCCGTGCGGGAGATCGAGGCGAGCGTAACGGTGGTAAGCGGCACGAAGATCATTGCCAGTCCAAAACCGAGTACGATGCGGGGCCAGGTGTAGTTCCAGAAGGCGCCTTCAAGGTTAAGCCCCTGCATGATGAACATGGATGTTGCGCCGAGCAGCAGACCGCAAAAGACGATCTTGCGGCCGTCCCGTTTGGCCAGGGCTGCGCCGATCAGCGGCATGGTGATGAGTGTTGCCACGCCGCCGGGCGCCATGACCATGCCGGCATCGGTGGCCGAGTATCCCATCAGCGTCTGCAGGAACAGAGGGATCAGCATGATGGAGCTGTAGAGTGCGAAACCGACCACGAACATGATCAGATTGCCGGCGGAAAACGATACGCTCTTGAACAGGCGCAGGTTGACGATGGGGTGTTCGTGGGTCAGTTCAACCCAGATCAGCGCGATCAGGGATGCCACCGTAATAACGGCAAAGGCGATAATGAACGATGAATTGAACCAGTCCTCCTGCTGCCCCTTGTCCAGCATGATTTGCAGTGATCCCATGCCGGCAACCAGCAGAAACAGTCCCCAGTAGTCGATCTTGAACGACTCGGCCTTCTGGCGCAGGTACGCCGGGTCGAAGATGAAAAAGGCGCACATGATCATGGCGACGATGCCGACCGGAAGATTGATGTAAAAGATCCAGCGCCAGTTCATGTTGTCGGTGATCCATCCACCCAGGGCCGGGCCGACAATCGGGCCGAACATGGCGCCGACTCCGAAGATGGCCATGGCCATGCCGCGCTGGCTGGGGGGGAATGTTTCCATCAGAATCGCCTGGCTGATCGGGATTAATGCCCCCCCCGCCGCCCCCTGCAGAACCCGGAAAAATATCAGCATTGCCAGGCTGGGCGAGGCGCCGCACGCCAGTGACGCCATTGTGAACAGCACGATGCAGGTCATGAGAAAACGCTTGCGTCCGAACATGCGCGACAGCCAGCCGGTCATGGGGAGTACCACGGCGTTGGCCACCAGATAGGAGGTCAAAACCCAGGTAACCTCGTCGGTACCGGCGTTGAGGCTCCCCTGCATGTGCGGCAGGGCCACGTTGGCGACCGAGGTGTCGATGATCTCCATAATGGCGGGGAGCATGACGGTAATGGTGATCAGCCATTTATTAATGTCTCTGTCTCTGCCTTCGTTCATTTAAAACGGGTTCATTTCCTTGAACACGTCGCTACTTGACCTTCCGGTAAGCACGACTGGGACAACACTCATGCCGACGCGCAGCAACCGTTCCGGATCGGAATTTTTATTGATGGTTATCTTGACCGGCACCCGTTGTACAACCTTAACGTAGTTTCCGGTGGCATTTTCGGGAGGGAGCAGGGAAAAGGCCGCGCCGGTCCCGGCCATGATGCTGTCCACCGTACCGCTGAACGTTTTTCCCGGATACGCATCGACGGTGAACTCGACTTTTTGTCCCGGTTTCAGCCAGGTGATCTGGCGTTCCTTGTAGTTTGCGGTGATCCAGGCGTCCTGCAACGGCACCAGCGCCATGAGCGGTTGTCCCGGCTGGATATTGACGCCGGTTTCTATCGACTTACGTGTGATGTAGCCGTCCCGGGGGGCATATACTTTGGTGTACGAGAGCTGTAATTTTGCTTCGTCCAGTTGCGCTTTACGCTGCATGATTCTGGCCTTATTGCCTGTCTTGAGTGCCAGGCCGGCTTCCGCCTGAAAGCGCTTGTACGCTTCCTCCGCCTCTTTCAGTTGTGCTTCACAGACCCGTTTGGCGGTTGTTACGCGATCAAGCTGCTCTTTTGGCAGTACGTCGCGGCGGTACAGTTTTTCGGCACGATTCAGGTCTACCACCGCCTGATCGAAGCGGGCCTTGGCCGATTGCAGCGCCGCCCGCGCTCCCTCTGCCTTCATCTGTTCGCCGCCGGATTCGTTTTCAGCCATGCCGACCCCGGCTGCCGCCTGTGCCATGGCGAGTTTATAGTCGCTGGCGTCGATTTCCAGCAGCAGATCGCCCCGTTTGACAAACTGGTTGTCGTTTACCAGTACCCGCGCCACCGTGCCGGAAACCCTGGCCGACACCGGTACCGTACGAGCCTCGATAAAGGCATTGTCGGTCTCGATATGGGTTTTGCTGGTGATAAACATCTTCAGCCCGAACCATCCGCCGACAACGATGACGGTGAGCAGAACAACCAACCCTTTGATCTTTTTATTGCCGCCACTTTTTGGCGATGCGTTCTGGGCTGTGTCGTTTGAGCTTGGTATTGCTTCAATCTGTTCGGTGTTGGTCTCTTCCATATATTGAATCCCCTAATTGTTCTGGCAAGAGCTAAAATGCATTTCGATCGTAGGGGTGAAGCATATTTCATCTGTTTCGCCCCTGCGATAATTCGTTATAATTCGCCCCTGGCGCGTTTTATCCGTGCCATTGCCATCTCGTAGTCAAAAATTGCCTGAAAATATTCAGTTCTGGTCTGGGTCAGAAGGGTCTGTGCGTCAATTACGTCGGTGGCGGTTCCTACCTGTTCCTGGTAGCGATCCTTGTTGATGCGCAGATTTTCTTCTCCCTGCTTGATAGAGGTCTCGGTGACGGCAATCCGCTCCTTCGCGACTTTGGCGTCATTGACCGCGGTGCGGTATTCAAGAGCGAAATCTGATTCCATCTGGCGGAGATGTTCAAGGGAACTGGAACGGTTTTTGACCGCCTGATTGAAACGCGATGTGGTGGCATATCCGTCAAAGAGGTTGATCTTGAGCCCAACGGTGGCAGCCATGATGGTCTGTTCCTTGACCTTGTCGTTCTGAACATAATCGAGACCGGCCTTGGCAAATATTTCGGGATAATAGCCGGTCTTATTTTCTTTGACCGCCAGTTCATCGGCATCGACACGTTTTCGCTGTGCCTTGATCTCGGCCCGTTCGGCAACCGCCTCCCGTGCAGTCTTATCCTGATCCGTAAGGTTGATTTTGGTCTCCTCGACCAGTTCCGTGCGGGATTCCGGTGGTTCTCCAATCTGGTTGTTCAGATCCAGCCAGGCGTTGTCCAGACGGTTAGCCACCTCCAGGCGGCGCTGCTTGCTTCTGGATAACTGCACCTCGGCCTGGAGCACGTTATTACGGGTCACTACCCCTTCCTCGAACAAAACCTGCGCCATCCGAAGGTGGTCGGTCATCTGCGTCACCTCTTCGTCGGCCGCCTTCAGAAGTTTTTGTCCCTGAAGGATCAGGAAGTAGGAGGTTACGGTTTGCAGGAACAGGTTCTGTTCCTGGTATTTGTAGCCGATTCTGGTTGCCTCGCGGTTCGCCTCGGCGCGGGCGGAGCGGGCGCCGGTACGCCCGAAGTCGTACAGGGTCTGGGTTATGCCGAGGCTTAAGAATCCGTAGTCCGCTTCCTGGGTTGCAAGGGTGCCGGAGGGGGTGGAAATGGATTGTGGCGCCTGCTGGGCGGTGAATCCCGCCTGGATATCCACGCGAGGAAGATAGCCGCTCCGGTTGGCCTGTACGTTATCGACGGCGATCTGCTCGTCAATGGTCGCTATTTTTAGTATCCGGCTGCTTGCGCTTCTTTTTGCCAGGGCATCAGCCAGAGTGAGTGTCTCGCCGTGGGCGGATGACACTGAAATTAAGAACAGCAGCACGTAAATAATGGTGGATCTCATATGAAATACCTCAACCGTTTCAATGCCGGATTTTCTCCAACAGCATAATTAGTTTCTGTCCGCGAAGACAACCTGTTGAAATAACAGTATAAATAGGTTAAGATTGTACATATTTTTCCCGCTTTTGAATGGCGAGTTTATCATAAGCGCCTGAAATTGCTTGATATTCAT
>Ga0073936_10003245_pt1 | contig 23498 bp, 20 predicted proteins | sample AliMusrvi5mmetaG_FD_87041 | JGI IMG/M metagenome (GOLD analysis project Ga0073936, IMG submission 87041) | Freshwater lake bacterial and archeal communities from Alinen Mustajarvi, Finland, to study Microbial Dark Matter (Phase II) - Alinen... | ecosystem: Environmental > Aquatic > Freshwater >... | reverse complement strand
GGGTGAGGTAGTGCTTTGTTGAGGACGTGTCGTGCTTGGGGACGCAGCAAGCTACGTCCCCGGTGTGGTTTACGTAGGCGACGCAGCAAGCTACGTCCCCGGTGGGGGTTCGTACGTGACGCAGCAAGCTACGTCCCCGTGGGGTTTACGTACGCGACGGAGCAAGCTACGTCCCCGGTCGCCGAAGGGGCCCCTACTGATCAGCAATGTTGCGGACTCTGAGCTTCCGGATCCAGATCTTCGTCCCGTGATTCTGGATCAAAAGCGGACTTTCGAGCGGCCCGGATTCGGTCTCGTACTCCACCACCTTCTCGCCATTCAACCAGTGCTCGCAATGACGGCCGCGCACTATGATCGAGCTCCGGTTGTACTCTCCCACGGGCTTCACCATCGATTTCGACGGCGCGATCTGGTTATACAGCGCGCCCGACCGTTCCATCGGATGATTGATCGCTCCCGCGTCCCCGGCATCGTCCGCGATCTGGTATTCGTACGCCGCCGCATCGCCCCGCGTCAGGTAGAACATATGGTATTTCAGTCCGGAGTTTCCCTTTGCCGGCGTCTTCCATTCCCACTCAACCTCAAAAGACCGGAAGGTCTGCTTCGTCCGGATCGACCCGCCGCCGCCCGCCAGCGTTAACACGCCGTCCACCACCGACCACGATTTCGGCGGGGCGCCGCCGGGAGTTGACACAAACGCTTCCAGCGAGTCTCCGGCCAGCAACTCCACCCAATCGGTCCCCTGCCGCGGCGCCGGCGTAACCGCGAAAAACGTGCCATCGTTCAAATGCGGCTCACACCGGATTTGAGACACCAGCCACCGTCCATCGCGCCTCACCACCGTCGCTGAAAAATCGCCGGCGAAATCTCCCTTCGGCCACCCGGTTGTGCGGAAAAAACCATCCACCATCGCCACATCGTCGTTAAACAACCGCAGCTCCCGCACCAGCGTTGCCAGTTCGACTTTCGACAGGTCCTCATCGCGCCGTTCCGACCACTTCGAAAGCCCATTGACATCGAACATCCGGCCCGCGCCACGGACGTTGAGCGACGGCAGCGCGACCAATTTGGCGGCCGCCGCATCCCGATGATTGGCGGCAACGGTCAGGCTGCGGATCGCCTGCTGGATGTCTCGCTGTTCGTCATCCGTCATCCTGCGCATGCGCAACTGCGCGGCAAGTGGCGCACACAGCGCCATCGCCAAAATGATTCCTGAAATGAACTTCATAGGGGCTTTTAGGGTCAGTGTATCAGGTTCGCTTACTTCGGCAAGCATTGCCACATCCACGGCACGAACATCCAGCGCAGATCTCATCGCTTCGCCTCCGCGCCTTCGTTGGCCTACACAGGAAGCCGCACCAGCACACCCACATTCGGGAATGGTCCGCTACTCGTGTCCTTTGGGGAAGGTACGGTTACGATCGTGGTGCCGTGGCCGATCCAATTGAGGACTTCACGGAAGAAGCGCGCCGATTCTGTGATCTCGTCGAAAAGGACGATGAATCCAACTCGTGGGTGTTTGCCGAAAAGTGCCTGATTGGCGTCTTGCGCCTGTTCGAGCGGGCGCTGCTCCTTCCCAGCGTACAGCCCGATACGACAGATGCGCGGGATCGGGTGGAAACTGAATCGCAACGAGCTATCCTGAGGGGAATCGTAGGGAAATTGGCTCATGACCATTATTGGGTGGTCTTTGAGCCGCTTGAGCCTGATCAGCCGGAACCTGTAGCCGGGCTGATTTCTGACGATCTCGCGGACATCTGGAGGGACAACAAAGAGGGTCTTCTTGAACTGAATAGCGAGTCTAAGAACGATGCCTTATGGCATTGGCGGATTTCCTTTGAGACCCATTGGGCTCAACACGTGTACGATGACCGGCTTGAAGGGCGAATCACCCCTGACCAATACGACCGCAAAGCCGCCGATTTGAAGAACCAAGCTGCCGGTACAATGCGTCAGATGGATCAGATCCGCAGAACAATTCTGAAGCCGGCAACCTGCCAGCACGGCGAATTGCGCACAGCGTTCGAAAGTCCGTTTGAGAATTTGAGGGTTTCGAACCGGCTAAGTGGAAATGCAGAATGGATTTTGTCGCGGGGAATGGCAAGATTGAGATTTGGCTCCCCATCGTGGACGACCTTCGATCTCAACCAGCATTAAGTGCATGCAGCCTTAGATTGGCTTGTTTAGAACAACCTGACATTGTCCCGAGCGGCCATGATTCCCCTCCCACAGCCGTGAGATCTGACCAACACATCCTGTAAGAGCCGCTTTGCATTTTCAACGTCCGGATAGCCTTTAGTGTTCAGCCCGGTTTAGGGGCTCACCAAAGGCGAGTGTCCGTCCCGAGAAGCAACGCCGGAGCAGGTGGCAAGAAAATCCTGGAACTGGCCCTGAGTGCGAATTGGTGGCGGTACTGATGCAGCGTTCGATCAACGGCGCAGAATGGAACAAATTGGGCACTCGGAGGAAAGTCGCGTTTCGTCGTAGATACCTGGCGATGAGGCCAGTTTTCTCAGATTCTGCCAACCGTCTGCCGGAGTTTCGATCTGCCGGCTGTCCTTTATGCTCTGCAAGGTTTCATAATGTCTTTACCCGGATAAACAATCGGGTAATTCGCCTATTCAACTAATCGCGCCGCCTCCCGATAATAAATCATGTCGCATCCCTTCTACGCGCAGTATGGAACCCCGCTGAATGCCCTGGTGGCAACCGAGAAGATCCTCTATCCCGGTAGAGTCCGAGCGTTCTTCCTCGTGGTCTTATGCACGACCTTCTCGCTTGTCGGTATGGGCGCGGGCGGCGGTGGATGGCTTTTGGGCCTATTGGCCGGCGGCGGCGCGCTCATATTCGCTTCCAACTTTTTGCCAAACGCGGCGTGGCTCAAGCTGGATCCACAAGGGTTCACCTACCGGATCACCTATCGCACGCACCGGCACAACTGGAATGACATAAGCTCGTTCGGGATCCTTACAAGACGCTACCTGGGCTTCATCCCAGTCAGTAGATCGGTCTGCTTCAACTTCACCGCGGATCACAAAAGGAGCAAGGGCCTGGGATTCCGAATGGCGACCGCGATCGCCCGCTTTGACGGTCAACTGCCCGAGAGCTACGGAATGAAAGCCCGCGATCTTGCCTCGCTGCTGGAGAGCTGGCGGCAGCAAGCTGCAAGCAACACCGCCTGCTCTGTCTCCGCAAACTCCCCGACGGCGGGCATGCACGGAGCAAGTCACATAGCGTGAAGGAATGGCCAGTTGGGTCTGGCGTAGCCTTGAGGTTCAACCTTCCAGATAATCTCCTGGATGGGATCCAGCGTTGGCAGAGGCCGTCGCCAGTTGCGTCCGCAAGGTTGAATTGCTACCTTCCCGGTTCATAACGCATAACCACCGCGCCCGAGCTGAACTCCTACTCATCGACCAAACCCAGCTCCACCTGTGCCAGCAGGAGCTTCACGCCTCGCGCTAAGACCCGCCTATCTGAGCCCCACTTGAGCTGCTGAACGGCCTTCTCCAGATCTCCACGCACCAACTCGGCGGTCCAATTGACCCGGTCCAGGGTGCTCGACACTACCTACTTCTCTGCCACGTCGATCGTTCAGGCGAAGGGTCCCATCCATTCAGACCGGCCTCTAATCGCTGCCGGCGGCCGAAACGCTGCCTCCGTCATTTCGTCAGTCACCCTGCCGAAGAGGAGGGCATCGGCCTGTTGGAGGATTTCGATCACGTGACGATGCAACTCTCCGTAGGGTAGAATTACACGATTATCGCAGCACCCATCCAATGGGAAGTTGATGGAAATCCGATGGGGTCGCATCGTGCTCGAAAGTTCGCGCTACGAGTTGTGGAAAGATTGCGAAAGAAGGACTCTAACCTGATTCGAGGGGCCTTAGAGGTAGAAGCCCCTAACACCATCCATGGAATCAATGGTTTATAAAAAATGGCTCCCCGGGGTGGTTTTGAAGTACGGTGTGGGCAAACCGGGTACAGACAGCGACATTCCGGCAAAAGGCGTTGGAAATTGGTGTCTTTTGGGATGGGCCGTTGGCCGGCAAAATGGGATGAAAAACGGCGGGGGATGGCGTCCCCCGCGCAGGATTCCATCCTGCCCCACCTCAGATCGTCAATCTGGCAATGGTGGACGGGGGGCAACCTACTCCATGGATTGTGGGGCCTCGTGTTGGGCAAACCGGGACAGGCAACGAAATTCCGGCAAGTGCGGCCGGAAATTCGTGCCAGTCCCTGGTTTGCGGCGTGTCGTGGTGAGCAAGCCGGTGCAGACAGCCAGTGCGGGGGAATGAATCGCTGGGAGTGATGTTACTTGCGCAGGTGATTGTAGGCTTCGGTGAGCCAGGCTGGTTCATCGGGTTCGCCTTTGCCGGGCATGCCTTTGGTTTTTGACCAGCGATGGATCCACGAGAAGCCGCCCTTGCCCGCATATTCGTTGGGCAGGGAGTAGGCCGGGTCGCGCAATGCGGTTTCGAGTGAGATGAAGCGGTAACCGCGCCGCTTCAGCATGGCCAATAGATCTGGCAGTTTGGCGGCGTTGAGGCGATTCGAGTGGATCAGCAGCACCTGCGGAAAGTCGCGGCCCACCACTTCCACGGAGCGGGTTTCGAAGAAAGCGATCACGGACTCCATGTACGGCACATAGGCATCGCCGACGCGTTTGGCAAGGGCGGCGTCGCCGCGGTCGAGCGCATCGGCGTAGACGTAGCTGAACATCCAGTCGGAGTTATCGAAGGTCACGGGCGATTGCTGATAGCCGTGCTCATTTAGAAACGTTTCGAGGCGGCGTTTGGTCTCGATATCCATGCCGGTCTGGAGCATCGGCGACCGGAAATAGCGCAAAGTGCGGCCTCCGGTTGCAGCCTTGATCACTGGCTCCGCCTTCAGGATGTCGGCCTCGTATTCGGCGATGGGGGCGGTGTTCAGACCGCGGTGCGAGTAGGTGTGGTTTCCCATCTCCGCGGCGGCGGCGAGCCATTGGCCGACCACGGATTTGCGCTGGGCCGCTGTCAACTCCGGGCAGTTGCCACCGATGAAGAAGGCCGTCACGGGCGCCTTTTCTTTGATGAGCGGCGCGAGCAGTACTTCGGTGTGCGCCTTCAGCCGCTCGTATTCACAGGCGGCAGGACCAGAGTGCGCGACAGGCAGATCGTCAATCGTAATGGCAACGCTGCGGGTCTGCGCACAGGCGGGGATGAGGGAAAGCAGGAAGATGAGTTTCACTGGTTATGCTTTGACGACGAAATTGACGCTGCTGTGGACCTTCGCCACGGAATCGCCCTTGGCCTGGGTATCCCTGGCGGTGATGAGGAGTGAATAGTCCCCGGCGGGCATGTCTTCCTTGAAGTTGATTTTGCCACTGATCGTCAGGCGGAGCGCCTTCGACGTGGCCTCTTTGACAGCTGCGCTCGGCTCACTGGCGAAGATGCGGGACCCATTCCGATACAGCTGCGCGCTGGCCTCCAGGCGGACGAACTTGTCCGGGCCGACCGTGGGATTGAACAGCTGGTAGGTGTAGGTCAACTGCTGGCCGGGCACGATCAGGCCCAGCAGCGTATTATCCGCTTTCGCTTCCGGTGTTACATCGACGGCGAAGCCCATCTGGTTGCCGCCAACGGCCAGACCCACGATGCGGAACCGGCCGGAGTTTATCTCGTCGACAGCCAGGAATTGACGGACCGAACCGATCTTGCCGCTGGTAAGATCGCGCACCGCCGCAATCACCTGATAGACCCCCGGGGTCTTGGCTCGCAGCCGCGTCCGAATGGGCAGACCGTAGCGAATTACCTTTTCGTACTCTTGCGGCTTGAGGTTAATCTCAAACCCTTTGGACACACTTACATTTCCAGCGCCATGCTGGTCCACCAACGCCACCACGATTTCCACGGAGCAGTGGCGGATGCCATCCTTCTGCAACTCATAGGAGAGATCGGCCATGCGGATGGGAACGAGGATATCGACAAAAGCCTCGCCTGTTTGCGATCGCCAGCAGTATTGGCTGAGACCCAGGTGAAGGTCGCCGAAGGCGAATGGCGACGCCACCTGATCCATGATTTCGACGAGCGCCTTGCCGGGGTCGAAGCCTTCCTGCTGGTCGTCGGCCTTGAGCGAACCGGTGCGGGTGCGCACATTGAGGCCGTCGCGAAGCACCTTCACATCGGCGCGCAGGAAACGCATGGCTCCGGAGGGATTGCTGACGGTGGAGTTGAAGACGATGCGGTAGTAGCCGCTGAGCTCCTGCTCCACGCGCTCCACCACTCGCGTCGCGTCATTGGTGTTATCGAAGAAGATGCCGCCGGTGTCTTTGGCGAGCCGGCCGAGGCCGCTATAGATTTCGATCTGTTCTTTGGCCGCCTGTAACTTCGGATCCGCACTCAGGGCGCGAGGATCGGAGGAGTAGAAGACCACCTGCGACAGGTTCGCATCGGACGAAAGCGAGGCGATCTCGCCGGCGTCCAGGCGCGTCTTCAGGCCGTGCTCGTCCAGTCCGCCAAACCAGGAGAGCGCCTGCGGATTCTTGTACAGCCACATGTTCTCTGAAAAGAAGAGCACGTTTTTGCGGCCCGGCACGTTGCGCAGACCGCGCAGGATGCCTTGTAGGGAGAGTATCGCCGTGAGGGCGCAGGTTTCGCTTCGCTCCTGGCCTGCTGCCGATTCGTCCACTTCGGGATGGAAGGGAATTGCGCGCACGGCTTCCAGCAATTGCGCTTTGCCGGTAGTGATCTGTTGCTGAAATGCCGGGCCACCGCTGATGGGAACGATGGCTAAGTATTGACCCTGCGTGAGGCGTTCATTGATGAGCCGCCCGAGGACTCCGCGGATGTTCGACATGGCCTGCGCGGAGAGTTGCAGGTCGTCAATGACGAGTACGAGGATGGTCCGCTCATTCGGCGAAAGCGCCATGCCTGCCCAACGGACGGGCCCTCCGCTTGGTGCGCCGGGGGTGGAGCCGGCTTTTGCTTCCACAAGGGTCACGGAGAGGATCTTCTGCTTTTCGCCATCCTGCTGGATTTCGAAGTCAGCGGCGGTGAGGCCTCGTTCCAGATTCCCGCCGGCGCCGGTGACGATGGCATCGATGGTGATTTTCTTGGGCTCGATGTCCGGAGTTTTCGAGGCTCGCTTCTTCGGCGCAATCTGGGCCAGCAGCGGGGCGCTGAACAGGGCTGCGCACAGCGTGCGCCGGTCCACCGCGGAAGTGAGGTGCTTGGGAGGCATGTCCTCTTATTTCTTGCCGGCGATCTGCCACTCCGTGAAAGGCGAGCGGGAGCCGCGGATTTTCACGTTCAACAGATAGGGCTTGTTGCTCTGATACGCGCGGGCTGTCGCCGGGCCGACCTGCTCGACACGATCGATGGTTTCGCCGTCGCCTCCGAAGCCTTTCATAACTGTATCGTAGCGCGTACTGCGCAGTTCGCAGGCAACGGTGGTGTCGCCGCCGATCAAGGCCGATTGCAGTTCGCGTTCGAGGCCCCAGCCGGCGTCGTTACCGACCACGATGATGACCGGCAGGTTGTGGCGCACGGCGGTATCGAGTTCGGCGATGTAGAAGCCGAGCGAGCCGTCGCCCGTGACCATCACGATTTTCTCTTTCGGGTAGGCGAGTTGCATGGCCAGCGAATTGGGAAGCGCCGAGCCGATGGTGCCCATTGGGCCGAGCCGCAGCCAGCCGCCGGGTCGATTGGCGGGGAGCGTTGCACGGCCCCAGTGAACGAAGTCGCCACCGTCCCAGGCATAGAGCTGGTTTTCGGGAACGTGCTTTTTCCATTCGGCGAAGAAGCTGGCAGGGTGCATTGGTTTCGCGCCGCGCTCGGTCTCCGCGAGTTGATCGAGTACGCTGGCGGCTTCCGTGCGCCAGACTCTGTTCTGTTTGAGCCAAGCGGTTTCCTTCCACTTCTCTTTGCCGAGGGCGATGTTCAGGGCGTGCAGGGTTTCTTTCGCGCCGGCGCAGATGCCGAGTTCGAGGTTTCGATTGTGGCCGAGTTCCTGCTGGTGGATATCGACTTGAATGAATTTCGCCGTGGGAGAGAAGAGCCGCGCGCTGCCGAGGGCGAGGCGGTAGTCGATGCGCTTGCCGAGCACCAGCACGACGTCGGCTGCCTGGAAGGCTTTGTGGACGGCTTTGTTCAAGGCTGGATCGGCGTAGCCCATCGAATACGGATGGTCGTCGCGTAGGACGCCGCGGGCCATGGTGATGCTGTAGTAGGGCAGGCGGGTCTTGCGGAGGAAGGCATCGAGCTCAGAGCCTGCGTCGCCCCACCAGACGCCGCTGCCTGCGATCACCACGGGCCGTTCGGCGGTGCGCAGAAGCTTGAGGACCTGGTCCGCGGTTTCGGCGGAGGGCTGTGCGAAGGCGGCGGGCGGCGCGGAGGCCATGGGGAGCGGCTTGTCCGTGGAAGCGGTGAACAGATCCACGGGGATGGTGAGGTGCGTGGCGCCCATGCGGCCTGCGGCGGCCTCAGCGTAGGCGTTGCTCAGATAGAACGGAATCTGCGCGGCGCTGGCAGGCGCGGCTGCCCACTTGGTGATGGGCGCGGCGGTGCCGACCTGGTCCATATCCTGAAAGACGACGCGGTTGCGCGAGGCCGTGGCAGGCGCGCCGCTTACGGTGATCACGGGACTGCAGGCGGCCTGCGCCGTGGCGATGCCGGTGAGCGAGTTGGTGTGGCCGGGTCCGCCGGTCACGAGCGTGAGGGCCGGCTTGCGAGTGATGCGCGCGTAGCCATCGGCGGCGTGGACGACGCCCGATTCGTGGCGCATGTCGATGAGCCGCATGCCTTCGCGCGCCGCAACGGCGAGGACTTCGTTGAGGTGATCTCCGACGAGGGTGAAGATGGTATCGATTCCGAGACGCTTTGCCGCGCCGACAAACAGTTCCGCTCCGGTGGCCATGTTATGTCATGTTACACCGTCTGCCGCCCATGCCTGTAAAATGGCCTCATGCGTTTTTTGATGATTTTGTTTGCCGCGGGCACGCTTTGCGCCCAACCTGTTTATGACCTGTTGTTGAAGGGCGGTCATGTGATCGATCCGAAGAACAAGATCAGCGGACGGCGCGACGTTGCGATCGCGGGCGGCAAGATTGCTGAGGTGGCGGCGAGCATTCCGGCGGCGAAGGCGCGCAAGACGATCGATGTGACCGGGCTGTATGTGACGCCGGGGCTCGTTGATATTCACGTGCACACGTTCGCCACGGGCGGCGGCTCGCAGTACGTCGGGGCGTTGAGCGTGTGGCCTGACGGGCATACTTTTCGAAATGGCGTGACGACGGCGGTGGACGCGGGCACTTCGGGCTGGCGCAATTTTCCACTGCTGCGCGATACGGTGTTTAAGTACTCGTCAACACGCATGCTGGCGATGCTCAACATCGTGGGGCGCGGGATGGGCGGCGACAATGAGCAGGACACGGGCGACATGGACGCCAAAGCGACTGCGGACATGGCGATGCAGAACAAGAACGTCGTTGTTGGCATTAAGACCGCGCACTATGCGGGTCCGGAGTGGATCGCGGTGGAGCGCGCGGTGGAAGCGGCATCGACGGCAGGCTTGCCTGTGATGGTGGATTTCGGGACGTTCAAAGAAGAGCGCCCGTTCTCTGAACTGGTGACGAAGAAGCTGCGGCCGGGCGATATCTACACGCACTTCTATCTGCCGTGGGTTCCCATGCTGGATGCGAATAACAAGGTGCAGCCCTATATGTGGGAGGCGCGCAAGCGCGGTGTGATTTTCGATGTGGGGCACGGTGGCGGGAGCTTTGCGTTCCGTCATGCGGCGAATGCGATCAAGCAAGGACTGCTGCCCGATTCGATCTCCACGGACCTGCACGCGCACAGCATGAACTCAGGGATGAAGGGCATGATGAACGTGATGTCAAAGTTCCTGAATCTGGGGATGACGCTGGACGACATCATTCTGCGGTCGACGGTGAATCCGGCGCATCAGATCAAGCGTGACGATCTTGGGACGTTGTCGGTAGGCGCCGAGGCCGATGTCGCGGTGATCAAACTGGAGCGTGGCAATTTCGGCTTCACGGATTCGCTGGGAGCACGCATGAACGGCACGCAGCGACTGGATTGCGCGTTGACGCTGCGCGCGGGCAAGATGGTGTGGGATTTGAACGGCATCTCGCGCGAGGAGTGGCGCAAGCTGCCCGCGAACTACGAATCGCAGAGCGACCCGAAGTGGGATGCGACGATCTCCCCGAATGTTCCTCGCGTGAAGAAGTAGAAAAGTTTGCGGGCGGCGAATCCTTTTGGCCTCCTGGTGGAAACTGGTAGATGAATGACCGATGCGGAGTTCCGGGACGCGTTTCACAGTCATAAAGACGTTCTTTACCGTTTCGCGTACCGGATGACGGGGTCTGTGCCTGTCTCCGAGGACGTGGTGCAGGACTGCTTTCTTGCGCTGTGGCGGAGGCCGGAGGGTTACGACCGGCGGCGCGGGTCGCTGCGATCGTTCCTGCTGGGCGTGGCGCGGAATCTGATCTTGAAGCGCTGGCGCGATGAACGGCCGCATGAGGAGATCGATAGCGAGGCGCTCGTTACTCTGCCGTTTGAGCTTGCCGATGTCGAACGCAGCGAGGCCGTGGCGCGGGCCGTGCAGCAGTTGCCACCGTTGCAGCGCGAGACGTTGATTCTTGCCGAGTACGAGGAGATGTCGTTACAGGAGATCAGCGTGGCGACGGATGCGGAACTGGCGGCGGTGAAGTCGAGGCTCCACCGCGCGCGCGAAAACCTGCGGCGAATGCTGTCGCCGCTGCTCGAAGCAAAAGGAAGTTTCTATGGAAAACAGGGATGATTCTCAACTCAGCGAACTGCTGCGGGAATGGAAAGTGGAGACGCCAGGAACTTTGGAGGAGCGTGTGCTCGGGGCACGCAAACCGTGGTGGCAGTTTTTGGTTAGCGGGTCGATACGGGTTCCTGTACCTGTCGCGCTGTGCTTGATCGCGTTGATGATGGCAGGGGTGTGGCGGCAATCCCAACTTGCGTACACGGCCGCCGCGTGCGCATCGACGGTTCCGTCAGTGAGGCAGGCACCTTGCCCCGCTGATGCTAAGTGTTAGATCGAAGGAGAACCAATTACAAAATGAACCCAATGATTCGCCGAATCACATTCGGCATGATGGCCGGAGTATGTTCGCTGATGCTGGCGAAGCCTCCGGTGCCGCGGCCCTCGGCTCCCCTCAGCTTTACCGAGGCCTCAGGCAAGAAGTTGGACCTCAGTCCCTATAAAGGAAAGGTGGTGCTGGTGCAGTTCCTGTTCACCACCTGCCAGCACTGCCAGCATGCGGCTGAAGTGTATGCGAAGCTGCAAAAGGAATTGGGGTCGAGTGGATTTCAGGCGGTGGGCGTGGCGTTCAACGACGAAGTGCAAGGCGCCCCTTCGGTTTTGAATGTGTTTGCGGAGCGGCTCAAACTGAACTTCCCGATTGGTAGGGCAACTCGCTCCGCGGTATTGAACTATCTGGGACTCTCGCAGATAGAAATGGTGCGCGTGCCGCAGATTGTGATCATCGACCGCAAGGGCATCATCCGCGTCCAGAGTTCCACGCAAGGTTCCCCGGAATTGCAGGACGAAGCCCGGTTGCGGCCGATACTGACGGGCATACTGCAGGAAGGCAAGTAGCTTTCCGGCTACTTCAAATCAAACTGAATCGAAATGGTGGTCAGCGTCTCGACCGGTTCGCCGTTGAGCAGAGTTGGCTGGTATCTCCACTGCTTCACGGCTTCGATCGCGGCTTGGGCAAGCTCCGGATCGGTGCCGGTGGACGCAACGGGGCTCGCGGTGGATCCATCTTTCAGGATGATTGTGCGCAAGAGTACGACTCCAGTTGCGCCGCGCCCTTTGGCCGAATCGGGATAGACCGGCTTGGCCTGCTTCAACAGTTTCGCCGGCTGCACGTTTCCGCCAACCCGGATGCGTTGTGCAGGTTGACTCGCTGCTGGAATGCCGCGCGCCTCTATGCGCATCGATTCCATGATCGAGCCAACCTGCATGGCGGCGTCGACCCGAGGTTGCTGACCTTCGGTAATTTTTATGTTCCGCTGGTGGAAACTCGCGAAGCCGGGCGCCTGCACTTCGAGCCGGTACACACCGGGATTCAAGCCGGCGAAGTTGTACTGGCCATCGGCCGAGGCAGCCGCGAGCTGGCTCTTGCCGCTTGCATCGTAGGCAAAGACACGGGCACCGGGGATGACGGCTCCTGATGGATCATAGACGCGGCCGCCAAGCGTGGCGCCATTGGCCAGGGCGGTTAAAGCAAGACACACTACGACTGATTGATAAAGCATGGTAGTTCTCCTTGTGAATTAGTTGCCGATTACGTTGATGGTTTCGCGGATTCGCCCGATTTCAAGCGACGCCGTCATGTTCCATTCCGTGCCTGCGGCGACGCGGAACGGGCGGCTTCGCAGAAGGCGAAATCCGCGCTGCTGTACTTCGAGAGAATAGTCGCCTGGCTGCAATGCGCCGAAGCGGAATTCTCCAACTGCGTTGGTTGCGAGCGTACGATTAAGGCCGGATGCGCTTCGCATGATGACTTTGGCATTGGGGACGACGGCTCCGGACGCATCCTTCACGACCCCCGAGATTGCGGCCTGCGATGGCAATGTCACCGGGGTTTTCGAAGCCGCGCCATAGGCTATTAGTGCGGTGACGGCCAACGCCAGGGCAATTGCTCCGCCCTGCGTTGCGCGAACACCACCTCTCATGATGCGCTTCACTCGTTCTTCCAGGATGTTGCCATCCAGAACGCCCAAGCCCGCTTCGGCCGGACGCCGGCCTTGCAGCAGTTCCGCCGCGCCCTCCAATTGACTGGAGTAGCTGCGGTGGTAGGAGGCGGCTTCCGCTGCCATTTCGTCGCAAGCCATCTCGCGAGCGCGCTCCAATTGGCGTTTGGCGAAGAGCACGCCGGGAAGAATCGCCAGCGGAGCGGAGACAATGCGAAGAACAATATTCCAGGCGTAATCATGGCGGGCTATGTGCGCCATTTCGTGGGTCACAGTGCCTTCCACCAGCGCTTCGTCAAAGCCCTCCGGGATAAGAATTAAGGGCTTGCGGAATCCAACGGTGAGCGGGACTGTCGCGAATTCGCTGACTCCCAGTTCAACCTGCCGCACGCCGAAGTATTCCGCGGAACTGTCACATGCGGCTTGCCAGGTGTGCGGTGCTTTTCTATATGGTGATTTCTTGAGGTTGTGCGAGCGCCGCCAGGCCACCGCTACTTTACTGAGTTCGAACAGCACGACCAGCGCGTACGCGCCTGTCAGCCAAGGGACATTCGATGGAGCGGGTGCTGCTGGCTCTGAGCCGGCCGTGATCAGGGAGACCGTGACGACCTGCCGCGATTCCGAGCTACGCAGAGCGAGCGTGGGAACGATCAGGCTTAGGATCAAGGCCGCGGCCCAGATCAGGTAATGGCCTTTAGCGGAAGCACTCTCCAGGATCTTCACGGCGCACCATGCGGCCAGCGCGATGAGGACGCCCAGCCAAAGAGCGTTGGCAAGATACGTGGAAACGGCCAGATCAATTTGTGTCATCGCCAGACTCCAATGTCTTTTTCAGACGATCCAAATCTTCGGCGGTCAGTTTGCGCGACTCCATCAGGTTCATCACGAGCCCGTCGACGGAGCCGGCGAACAGGCGGTCCACCAGATCTCCGATCGCTTTCGACACGGCGCTATGGCGCGTTACTGCCGCCTGATAAATATAGGCCTTCTCTTTCAGCTTACGCTTAACCTTTTTCTTTTTCAGCAGGAGGTTGAGCATGGTCTGGACGGTGGTGTAGGCGAGCGGGCGTTCGGCGGAGAGGTGGGCCTGGACACGCTGGACGTTGCAGGGCCCGAGTTCCCACAGGGCTTTCATGATCTCCATTTCGAGAGGGGTGAGGGTGTCTGTGGTTTTCTTGAAGGCCATGGAGGGTTGGCTCCTAATCTATTAGGAGTGTAGATCCGAAACGGGGCGTTGTCAACTAAATACTTAGGAGGTTGTTCGGAATCCCGCGGCATTTCCGGTTCTGGCCCGCTGGTCCGGGTTGGCCACGCGGTTGAGATCAACCGCAACTTCTATCGGGCACAGGGGGCGAGTTGAGCATTCGTCATTGTTTCTGAGCCTTGTTCCTGGCGAGGAGATCGTCCAGCAGCTCCTGACGATAATGAAAATTCGTCTCTTTGAGACGCTCCAGCGCAGTAGGAAAATCGAGAATCCCCTGTTGTGCGGCTCGTATCAATAAGCCCAACGTTCCGGTGACCTCAAATCCTTTTTGTACGGCGACGGTCACGCCCTTACGGTCATCAATCAGAATGAGATCGGCATGCAATGATAGCCCGAGAGACAGGGCGGCCTTTTCGCCAGGATCAAGAATTTGAAGCTCGGGATCGTGTCTTGCCGCTACTAACAGCACTTCCAGCCAGGAAGGCGGCGTTGCCGCCCAGTGACGCACCAGAGTGGGAGCGGATGGATGCCGCAGTTCGTCATGGACCATCGTTGGGATCGATACTGTTCCAAAGATCTTTGGGAGAATGTCAATGTGGCCGATGGCAAGCAGGTACCGCAACGGGCCAGTATCCGCGACGACGACGCGCATCAAAAACCCAGGCGCTCCAGAGTTGCGACCTGTTGATTAATCTCTTCCAGCGTGAAGTCATCGTAGACATTGTGCGCCTTAAGGAAGCCATCAATCTCGTAGCTGGTTTCAAAGCCAAACAGGCGTCGCAGGTCTGGCTTGTGGATTTTGCCTTGCCGGTATTCCTCGGCAGCTAGAGCTTCCAGCGCATGTCGCGAGAGATCGACCATCGCTCCGTTCGTCATGCGGGTGGCGATGTCGTCGGGGATGTGAAAGCTGACTTCCATAAGCCCACCATACAGCCGTCCGTTTATGGAGTCAAGCTTTCGGCGAATTGAGCCTACCCGAGTTCGCGCTGAAATTTCCGGCCGTCCGGCAGGAGCAAATAGCTGGACTAACGAATTTCATCCCGCAGGCGCAGAGCGCAGGACCGCATCCGCCGGCAATACCCGAGCGCGTCCTGCTCGATGAAGAACTGCCGCAAGAACTTCGGCTCCTTCTGGGCCACCATGAAGCCGTGACAATCGCATACCAGGGGTGGGCTGGGATCTCGCGGTGGTTGTCCTGAGTACAAACAGAAACAGCTTTGTTGTCGACAACGCACCGCGCATTGCGGCAGCGATTGACGTGGCCGTACCCGGAAGTTTTGTGTATGTCGAGTTCGGCCATTAGGGCCCTTTCCTGCTTTTGGCCGAGAGCACTGAATCTGACCAATCTCCGAGTGGCCGACGATTCGCCCGCGCACCCTTAGCGAGCGGGTATGCTGGTTAAGTGGCGGGCCGTCAACCAATCTCCGAAGAGATCCAAACGCGCGTCTTCATTGCGAGCGCCCGCAGGTGCTGCTTGTGTTTCTACTTGTGCGACAGAAGAAAGGTGTGTAAGGGCCAGCTCGCACACATCAACCATCGATCAGAGGATTCCAGATTTGAAAACTTAGTGTTCCTGTGCCTGGAGCATCATGACGAATTCGATTCCCGAACGAGCCAATCGAAGGGCCTATCGGAGGCCGAAGTCCGCACCTATCGCGATCACCTTTATGATTATGTGAAAAACGCGCAGGGAACGGGCAACAGCATTTGCGAGGAGAACCCCGGAGGTGTTGAAGAGGCGCGCCGGTATCTCGTCGCCAAGCACTTGGAAGCGAGCGAGTCCGAAGAGTTAAAAGTGTTAACGCAGCTTGCGCTCCATGGCAGGACCGAAGTTATGGAAGTCCACAAACTGTGCTCAAATACCGTCCCGATCAACAGCTTATTGGTCGCTGGCATTGTGGAAAACATTCCGGCACCTCCCGACTCGCCGTACTCGCAGCAGTTCTACGAGATCAATCAAGAACTGTTGGATGCAGTAAATTTCAACCTGAGCGTGCGCGGACTTCTGAAAAGTCACTAGCGGGCGTTAGCGAATGCAAAGCTGATGGTTCGTCACCACGCCGCTCATGCGGCCCCGAGAGGATGCATCGGCCGCATCACGCGCAACTCGTACATAGCCCTGCATGTCAAACACGACAAGCCTCGGTTCAGCTAGATTGTATAAACTGCCAGTTCTTGTGGCGACAAGGCCGCGGCGGCGACATCGCGCAGATGCCCGTGATGCGTAAACAGCAGAACCTGCGTCTGCGTGGCGAGCGATGCCAGCACTTTCAGTGCAGCGGCGGCGCGGTCGTCATCGAAGTGGATGAGGATGTCGTCCGCGATGAACGGAATCGGAGGATGGTTCTGGAAATAGACTTCCAGGCTGGCGATGCGCAGCGAGAGATAGAGTTGATCGCAGGTTCCACTGCTCATCTGATCGGTCTTGATTCGCTGCTTTCCGCCACTCCGCACACCCACCAGCTCCGGGTTGTTCTTGTCGTCCCAATCTAGATCCAGTTCTTCGAAACCGCCGAGAGTCAGTTGCCGGAAGACCTCGGACGAACGCCGCAGCATTTCTCCGGAGGCTTTCTTGCGATAACTTTCCACTGCTGATTTGAGGACATGGCCGGCCAACTTCAGGCGGACGTAGCGGCTGGTTTCTTCCTGGAGATTGGCACGTACCGCTTCCAGATCGGAGGCGGCGCGGGCCGCGTCATTGCGCCCATCGAGCGATTCAAGCTTGTTCCGTAGCGTGGTTTCCGCGCGCAGAGTCTCGTCGCGCTCGACTCCCAACTGCTCGATGGCTCGCGTGATTGCCGCGCTCTCGGCCGGCAGTTCGTCCAGGGTGTGGCGAAGTGCTTCCTGCTCCAGCGCCTCAATCCCGCCGATGCCGGCTAGTTGGCTCAGCCTGGACTCGATGCGCGCGAGGTCCTCCTCAATATCGCGGCGAATGTTGGACTGGCGAATGTACTCTGGCACCTGCGACGGGTCGATGCAGCCGGTCTCCGCGACAAGGAACTTCAGGCGCAGAGCGATCTCATCCAGGGTGGAGGCGGCGTATTCGCAGTCGAGCTTTAGCTTTGATCGCGACTTCTCTTTTTCGTTGCGCAGATCACGATTGCGGGAGTGTTCCTGGAGCTGCTGATAGAGCCGTGCAGCGGCGTCAAGCGCGGGCAGAGAGGAATACTCCGTGGCTGCTTCGGTGGCTAGCTTTGCGGCATGGGCGGCAAAGTCGCGAGTGTCGTGATCCATCGAAGCGATGCGGCGCTGGCTTTCGCTCCACTCCTTGTAGATCTCCGTCAGTTGCCGGCGCAGATCGATGGTGGCGCGAACCGCAGCGGGCTCGAGCTCCGTGTTCAGGCCCAGCTGCGCCAGCAGGGCCTGCCATTGAGCGGCCCAATCCTTCAACTCGTCAGCCGCTTCGCGGGTGAGGTTCTCTGCATTTTGTAGATGCCTCGCGGCATCCGACGCCGCCGTCTCCAGACGCAGGCGATTCACATGCAGCGACTGCTGGTTTTCGATCCAGTTGGCCGCAACAATGCGCAGGGCGGCGAGCGAAGCCTCTTCGACATCGACGCCGATGGCGCGCAGAGAGTCCTTCAGCGTTGCGGCTGAGGCTTCGGCTTGAGCGGCGTGGCCGGCCAGGCTCTGCCTTTCGGTGGAGTGCCGCGCGGCGTCCTCCAGCAATCTGGCACGCCCCTCCAGCCATTGCGACATCTGCGCTGGAGGGCGCGGCTCCAGTTTCCAGCCTGCCCAGAGTTCCGCCCACTGCGCCTGCAGCGCTACGAATTCGCGGTGTAGATTTTCGAGTGCGGCGGTGGCGGCCTCCTGCTTCTGCGTGGCGGCGGCAAGATCCGACTGGGCCTGCAGCAATCGCAAGGCCTCTTTCGAGTGTTCGCGGAAGTTGTCGGCCGCCTGGTCTGCGGCAGCGACGCTGGCCTGGTATGCGTCGGCAAGGCGCGAGGGCTCGGCCACTTCGTGCAGGAACTCAATGGTGGCGGCGGAATCGACGCGGCCTTCCAACCATGCGCTTCGGACTGCACGCCAACCAAGGTCGCGGTGCGCGCGGGCGGCATCCATATCGGCCTGCGTCGTGATTGCGCCACCAGCCTGTTGTTGTTGCAACGCAGACTGGCACTGGCGCACCTGCTCCATGGCTTCGTCAGCCTTCACGCGGGCGGCTTCGATTTTGGATCCCGACTGCGCGAAGCGATGACGCCACTCTTCGACGAGCGATACCGGCGGCAGATTCGCGGAAGCCAGGGCGTCTGCCGAATCGGGCCAGGGAAGGGCACGCAGATTGTCGGCGAGTTTCTTTTCTTCTGCTTCCAGCCGGACTCGGCGGGCGTGGTGATTGGGGGCGTCGGCGGCAATGCTATCGGTGGACTTCAGCACATGCTGGAGCGACGCAAAGGGGATGGGCTGGGGCAGAGCCTCCAGTTGCCTGCGGCTATCTTCCAGATCACGGCGGCGGGCTTCGATGTCGCGGAGGGTGTTCTTCCGGTTGGCATCGAGGGTACTGAAGCGGCGATCCAACTCCGTCGCTTTTCTCTGGTTCTCAGCGGTGACGTGCAGCGTTGGAATCGTTTCCATATTGGCTGGGATTCCCAATTCGGCGAAGATCGTGGCGGCCTTCGCCTCCGCATCGCGGACCTTCGCATAAACCTTCACGCGATCCGCAGCCGCCTTTCGCTCTGCCCCGATGCGCTCATGGAGTGCGGCTATCGCGGTTGACTGCAACAGCAGGGGTTCGGAATAGGTGAGCAGCGCGATCTCTTGTTCGACGGCTGCTAACTGCTGGACCATTCGCTGGTGCTCGGATTGTTTTTGGCGCAGCGCTTCTTCCGTGCGTGCAAACTCCTCGGCAAAGCCGTGGCGAGGCGCGCGCACTTCGCTCAGCTTCTGTAATCCGGCCAGATTCAACTGCTTTTCGCCAAGAAGCTCCAGGGCTTCGCGCATGCGATTGAGGCGGCTCTTTTCCACGTCTTTTTCGAGAAGCTGGGCGTCCAATTGCTTCAGCTTTGCGGTGGCCTGGGCCAACCCTGCAGTCAGGTCTTCCAGCTCGCCAGTTGTGAGGAGAGCTTTCGAGACCTGGCTCTTCAGGTCTTTGCATTCGTCAATGCGCCTGGTGAGCAGGCCGCTGCGGGAGCGGAAAAGCTCGTCGGCATCGAGAGTGAGTTTGGCGAGGATTCCACGGAAGTCCTCAATGCCCGATGCGGCGGAGAACAGCAGCCGTCCGAAGTCGCCTTTGCCGCTCATCAGTTCCTTGCCGCCTTCTGCCAGGCGTCCGGCATTAATGCCAAACATGACTTCGAAGATCTTCGCGTCATCAATGGGCATGACGGCGCGAAAGTCCGCTTCGGGAACCGGGGTCTTTTCGTCGAGCCCGAGCAGCGTGTTGCCCTTGCCTTTGCGGCGCAGGACCGACAGCGATTTGCCGTCGTGTTCCAGCGTGCCGCCGATCAGCAGGCTGTCTTTGCGATGCACGAAGTCGTCATGCGTTTGGACCGGGATTCCGAATAAAAAGTCAGAGAGCGTGCGGAGCAGGGAACTCTTGCCGGCCTCGTTCGGCCCATAGAGCAGTTCCAGTTTTCCGCGGCCCGCCGTGAGGTCCAGACGCTTGTTGGTGAAGGGCCCGTAGGCGCGAATGTTGAGGGCGTTAATCCGCATGGGTCACCGCCTGTCCGCCGAGCCGTGCGCCGACCAGCGCTTCCACTTCAGCCAGCAGGGCCGCGTATTCCGGCGACGCTGGATCTAGCATGGAACTGAGCTGCGCCTTGGCTTCGTCCGGCAGTTTCTGCCGCAGTGGAGCGAAGAGTTCTGCGATCTCCTCGGCATTCAGACTGCGCATGGATGCCGCGACTTCGGCGAGAGGTCCATCGAGGTTACGGGTCTGCCTTGGAGGCTGGCAGCGGGTTTCGATCTTTTCGAGCCAGATGCGCTCCGAGCCGGTGTTGGTGGCAAGGGCCCGCAGGGAGTCGCGCCAATCCTCGGTGGAGAGGAGGTGAGCGGCCAGCGGCGTTTCGCCTTTGAGAATGATGCGCAGAATGTACCTGCAATCCGGCGCTTGCTCCATTGCGCGAATCGCCTTTTCAACCGACTGCTCCACTTCGCTTATGCTTGCCGCACCGGTCACGTCGATTTCCAGGAGTTGCCAGCGGAAGACATCGAGCGCGTGGAACGTGCAAGAGGAAACGCGATGCGCGTCGTCGACCGTGATAATCCGGCAGCCTTTCGCGCCCGTTTCGCGAATGCTGCGTCCTTGAATATTACCTGGGAAGACAATGTATGGATCGCTGCCGCAGATCTCCTGTGCCGTGTGGACGTGGCCCAAGGCCCAGTATTCGTAGCCCTTGGCGTGCAGGTCATCCACGGTGCAGGGGGCATAGGTCGCATGCTCTTCAAAGCCCGTGAGCGAGGTGTGGAGCATGCCGATGTTGAAGCGGGATGGATCGCGCGGCGGATAGCCGGCGGCGAAATTCTCGTCCACATGGCGATCGGGGAAGCTGCGGCCGTGAATGACCGCGGGCACTCCGGGCACCTCCAGCGAGTGGGCTTTGCGGGAATCGAACAGGTGGGTATTCTCTTCGGGCAGGTGAAGGGATTTTGTGACTACGCTCGAAGCATCGTGGTTGCCCTTGATGAGGTACACGTGGATGCCTTGATCGCGCAGGCGGCTCATGCGCGCGGAGAAGAACAGACCCGTCGAGGCATCTTTCCAGTCGCCATCGTAGAGGTCTCCGGCGATTACGATGAACTGCACGCGCTCCTCGATTGCAAGCCGCACCAGGCGGTCAAACGCGTGGCGCGTGGCCAGGCGGATCTCATCGGCGGGCATGCCTTCGTAGCGGCTCAGGCCCTTCAGCGGACTATCCAGATGAATATCAGCGGCGTGCAGAAATTTGAACATGACTACATCGCGAACTTGTCGCCTTCACTCCCTTTGCCCGAATAGCGCGGATCGCCGCCAGTGGTCTTCAGGATTTCGGCCATGCGGTTTTGCATCGATTGCACCAGTTTCGCGGTGGCCGGATCCTGGATCTGCGTGTTCATGCGGCCGCGCATGCGGATCTTCACATTGCCGAGCAGGTTGTTCATCTGATCCGGGTCTTTTTGAATATCGTAGAGCTCGTTCATGTCCCACACGCCCCAGGCTTGCGAGAGACTGTGCGTCTCCGTGCGCAGGCCGGTTAGCGTTGGGGTGTACGGGTAATCCTGTTCCCATTCGTACTCGTACAGGAAGTCTGTACGCCAGCCTTGCGTGTTGCCTTTCAGTAGTTGGATGAGCGACCGGCCCTGCATCGATTTCGGAGGCGCAACGCCCGCCGCTTCGAGGAACGTCGGCGCGATGTCGAGATTGAGGGCCATCTTTTCTACCGTCGTGCCGGCAGGGAAGAGACTCGGGCAGTGAGCCAGCATGGGAACGCGCAAGGACGGCTCGTGCATGCTGCGTTTGTCGACCAGGCCGTGCTCGCCCCACAGATAGCCGTTGTCGCCCATGTAGACGATGAGGGTGTCATCGAGCAGGTTGTGCTTTCTCAACGCGTCCATCACCTGGCCGACGCTTTCGTCGACGGCCTGGAGGCATCGGGAGTAGCCGCGATAATACTCGTCGACCGTGGCGGTCTGGCCCATCGCGCCATCCACGCCGTGGCGAGTGAAGCGGCGGCGCTTGACCCACTCCGGCAGCTGCTCGTAGTACTCCTCTTTGTACATCATCGATTTCGGCCAAGGAATCTTGTCGTTTTCGTAGAGCTTCTGGTGACGGGGATGAGGCTGGAACGGACTGTGCACTGCCTTGTGCGAGAGGTATAGCATGAACGGCTTATTGGAATTCGATTGAATGAAGGTCTTGGCTTCATCGGTTAGCAGATCCGTAACGTAACCTGTCACCTTGCGCCGCTTGCCGTTGAAGTTCATTTCCGGATTCCAGTATTCGCCTTGTCCGCGGAAGCTGATCCAGTGGTCGAAGCCCGGGCGCGGCTCATCGCTATCGCCGCCCATATGCCACTTGCCGAGGAAGGCGGTGCGGTAACCGCTCTTCTGCATCAGTTCGGGGAAGGTGGCGAGCTTCGCGGGCAGGGGAGTGAAGTTATCCTTTACGCCATGCGCGTGCATGTACTGGCTTGTGAGGATCGACGCGCGACTGGGAGAGCAGAGCGACGTGGTGACGAAGGCGTTTTTGAACAGCGCTCCACCAGCGCGAAGGCGGTCCAGATTCGGCGTCTTGAGCCACGGATGGCCCATGCAGCCCATCATGTCGTAACGGTGGTCATCACAGAGGATGAACACGACGTTGCGGCGTTTGGATTGGGCGGACAGGCCGGCCACCATCGCGGTGGCTGATAAGAAGTCTCTGCGTCTCATGCACCTATAAATTAGCAGATTGTTGCTGGAACGATGGAATACTTCTGAGATGGGCGCACGTGGCTCTGTCCGCAGCTTAACCGTGGCGCCAATCCTCAAGCTTGCTCACCAAAGGCGCTGCACATGATACTCGTCGAATATCGACTCGTTGCTGACGATACACAGATTCTCCGCCTGGGCTTGGGCAATCAGCATGCGGTCGAAGGGATCCTTGTGGGCGCCGGGGAGGAGCCCGGCGCGTTGCCCGTGCTCGACAGTAATGGGCAGTTCGCGGAAACCGAGCTGCCGCAACCGCCAATTTGCCGATTCGAACTTTGGAGGCAATCTCCATGCCGAAGAGGCGCTGACATAAACTTCCGTTGTGAGCGATGCAAGAACAGTCCGTGCTTTACGAGAGAGTTGGGGATCGTCCTGCACCCACCAATAACTCGCGCCGCGGTTACTTGCAGCCTTCCATCTCTTCTGGCGGCAGCGGTTCGAAAAACTCTGGCCCGACGGTGAACTCGCCTTTGAACATTCCCGGGATTCGCTCTTTCGCTGGAGGCGCGACGGGGACAAGCCGGACGACTGGCTTCTTGCCACGGGCGATTACGATTTTCTCGCCGCGTTCCGCTCGCTCAATGAGGCGGGACAAATTAGTCTTTGCCTGGTGAATGGTCTTCACTTCCATAACACCATATTAGTTGAGCTTGAGCGCGCGGCTAGATGGAATCCCAGGGATTTATCACTGCAAGCCCGGCGGCCTGGAAGTCCGTGATGTTCCGTGTCGCGACGGCGGCGCCGATGGAAAGTGCAATTGCGGCGATCATGAGGTCTGATTGCGCGGTGGAAAGCCCGTTGGATTTTCGGCTGTGGAGCAGGCGCGCATAAGCTGCCGCGGCTGGTGAGTCGAAGTTGAGCACGTGGCCCTCGAAGTCTTCGGCGAACATGCCATTCACCGCCTGGACCAGGAACTGTTTGCGTTTACCGTCTGGCAGGCGCTCCAGGCCATAGAGCATCTCTGCCTGGGTGATGGTGGTGGTGAATAAGGTGGCCCGGTCCTGCTTGGCGAACCATTTGAGGACGGCTGGGGAGGGCTGAGGCTTAACGACCTCGGAGAGGACGTTGGTGTCCAATACGATCATTCAAACAGGTCGGGAACTTCGCGCGCCGGTTCACGTTCCGGCAGTTCGAGATCCACTCCACCGAGAGGCTCAAAACGGCGGCGGATCGAGTCGG
>Ga0073936_10003242_pt1 | contig 23505 bp, 23 predicted proteins | sample AliMusrvi5mmetaG_FD_87041 | JGI IMG/M metagenome (GOLD analysis project Ga0073936, IMG submission 87041) | Freshwater lake bacterial and archeal communities from Alinen Mustajarvi, Finland, to study Microbial Dark Matter (Phase II) - Alinen... | ecosystem: Environmental > Aquatic > Freshwater >... | reverse complement strand
TCTTTTCCTCGGCCTTGAGGATGTTGGCGGCACGCTTGTAGCCGGCCAGCAGGTTGGCGCCATCGTCGGACTTGAGGAACGCCTGCAGCGCTTCAACCCGCGCCACCAGCCGCACCAGATCATCCTCATTGCCCAGGCTGAACACAGCATCGATCAGATCGTGGCGAATGCCCTTTTCCTTCAGCGCTACCTTCAGGCGATCGGCAAAGAAGGACAGAAGATCGCTTTCCAGCTTGAGCGGGTAGCGCAGCTTGTTTTCCAGTAGAATGCGGATCACGCCCAGCGCAGCACGGCGCAGCGCGAAAGGATCGCCGGAGCCGGTGGGCTTCTCACCCGCCGCAAAAAAGCCGGTCAGCGCGTCCAGCTTGTCGGCCAGCGCCACGGCGATGGCGACCTTATCGGTCGGCACGGCATCTGAAGGGCCAACCGGCTTGTAATGATCGCGCGCGGCGTCGGCGACGGCGGCGTCTTCCTTGTCATGCAGGGCGTAGTAGCGGCCCATCACACCTTGGAGTTCGGGAAATTCGCCCACCACGCCGGTGGTCAGGTCGGCCTTGGCGAGTTTCGCAGCACGCTGCGCCAGCTTCACATCGGTGCCGATTTTTCCCGCGATCTCACCCGCCAGCTTTTCGATACGGGTGACGCGCTCGAACTGGGTGCCCAGCTTGGCGTGAAAGACGATGCCCTTCAGCTTCTCGACCCGGCTTTCCAGACTGTGCTTGCGGTCCTCGTCCCAGAAGAACTTGGCGTCCGACAGGCGGGCGCGCAGCACGCGCTCGTTGCCGGCGACGATTTCCTTGCCGCCATCCTTGGCCACCATGTTGGCGACCAGGGCGAAGCGGTTGGCCATCTTGCCGGTCTTGGGATCGCGCAGGCTGAAATACTTCTGGTGCGTGCGCATCGAGGTCTGCAGGATTTCCGCCGGCACATCCATGAACTCGTTCTGGATGGTGCCGACATAGACGGTCGGCCATTCCGCCAAGCCGCAGACTTCGGCCAGAAGCCCCTCGTCCGTGATCATTTCCAGGCCATGCACAAAGGCCGCCTGCTTGACGCCTTCAAAGATGATGGCGGCGCGTTCCTCGGCTTCCAGCACCACGTGATTGGCCTTCAGCTTCTGGGCGTAATCGTCAAAGCGCCGCGCCTCGATCTTACCTTCCGACAGGAAGCGGTGGCCGCGCGTGTGCAGCCCGGTCGAGATGCCCGCAAAGCTGAACGGCACCAACTCGCCGTCAAACGTGCAAAGGATGGAATGCAGCGGCCGCACCCAGCGCACCGATGAACCGGGCTTCCAGCGCATCGACTTGGGCCAGGGCAGCTTGGCCATCACGTCCGGGATGATCTCGGCCAGCACATGCGGCGTCTCACGGCCGGCCCGCTCGATCACCGCCATATAGACGTCGCCCTTGGGGGTCTTTTCGACCTTGAGCTGGTCCTTGGTCAGGCCGGTCTTCTTCAGAAAGCCTTCCAGCGCGGCGGGCGGCGCATCGGCCTTGGGGCCTTTCAGCTCTTCACGCACATCGCTTTGCTTGGCGGGCAATCCGGCAATCGCCAGAGTCAAACGGCGCGGGCCGGCAAAAGCCTTGATGCCTTCGAACAGAAAGCCGCGATCGGTCAGCGCGCCGATCATCAACCGTTCGAGGTCGCGCGCCGCACCCGCCTGCATGCGGGCGGGGATTTCTTCACTGAACAGTTCCAACAGCAGATCAGGCATCAGCCGACCTCTTTGTTGGGGTAACGGGGCTTGTATTCGCCCATCGGCGTTTCCAGCCAGGCTTCACAGCAGGCCTGGGCCAGCGCCCGTACCCGGCCGATATAGGCTGCGCGCTCCGTCACCGAAATCACGCCGCGCGCATCCAGCAGGTTGAAGGCATGGCTGGCCTTGATGCACTGGTCATAGGCCGGCAGCGCCAGCTTCTTGCCGGTCAGCAATTCGCGGCACTGTTTTTCCGCATCCTTGAAATGCTGAAACAGGATGTCGGTATCGGCGCGCTCAAAATTGTAAGCCGAGAACTCCTGTTCATTCTGGTGGAAGACTTCGCCGTAGCGAAACTCTTCGTTGAAGGCCAGGTCATAGATGAACTCGACATTCTGCACATACATCGCCAGCCGCTCGAGGCCATAGGTGATCTCGGCGCAGACCTGATCGCATTCGATCCCGCCCACCTGCTGGAAGTAAGTGAACTGGGTGATTTCCATCCCGTCGCACCACACTTCCCAGCCAAGGCCGGCAGCGCCAAGCGTGGGGCTTTCCCAATCGTCCTCGACAAAGCGGATGTCATGCAGGTCGGGATCAAGCCCGATGGCGCGGATGGAACCGAGATACAGCTCCTGCACATTCTCCGGCGCCGGCTTCAGGATCACCTGATACTGGTAATAGTGCTGCAGCCGGTTGGGGTTCTCGCCATAGCGGCCGTCGGAAGGACGGCGGCTGGGCTGCACAAAGGCGGCCTTCCACGGCCGCGGCCCCAGCGCCCGCAAGGTGGTGGCGGGATGAAAGGTGCCGGCGCCCATCTGGTCGTCATAGGGCTGCAGGATCAGGCAGCCCTGAGCCGCCCAATAGCTTTGCAGGGTCAGAATAAGGTCCTGAAAGGTGCGGGCTTTGGCCACCGATTCTCGCCTGTTGGGAGTGGCCGGAACCTATAGGCGGGCCCCAGACAGGGCAAGCGCGCCACCGCGCCGCAACACCGCATCTGCCTCGGGGGTCCAGGAACCGTCCGGCTGATGCAGAACCAGCCCCGGCAACAGGGCAAAAGGCGCTTTGGAACCCTTGCGGGCCTGCACGATCACCCGTTTGGGCGACTCGCCGGCGCGGGAAAAGAGCGGAAAGGCGGCGACGCCCTTTTCCGGCAGCGCCGCCAGCGCCTCATTGAGCCGGTCGGCACGCAGGATGGCGGTGAAATAGCCGCCGGAGACGGTGCGCTGCAGGCCCAGCTTCAGCCAATCCCCCAACCGGCCATCATCCATCAACGCGGCGGCGCGGGCCGTATCGGGCGAGGCCTGGCCTTCGCCATGAAACGGCGGATTGGCGAAGACCTGATCGAAATCGCGCTTCAATTCCGGCGGCAACGCGAAGATGTCGGCGCTGATGAAATGCGCCTGGGCCTTGTTCACCTGCGCATTCTGCTGCGCCAGGGCCGCCAATTCTGCGTCGCGCTCCACGCCGGTGATAACCACGCCCGGAACGCGCGCTTCCAGGCACAGGCCGGCGGCGCCGCTGCCCGCGCCCAGTTCCAGGGCGCTGTCACCGTCCCGCGCCGGGACGGCGGCAGCCAGCATCACGGCATCCAGCCCCGAGCGGAAACCGCTGTCCAGCTGCGTGACCTTCACGCGTCCATCCAGAAAGGTATCCGTCACATCGCCTCTGGCACGGCGGCGCGCAGAAGCGTGTCGGCGCGGGCAAAATCCTCGTCCAGCACCATCAGCCGGCGCGGCAGGAAGCCCATGCTGCCGTCCATGACGCTGGCATGGGTATCGAACACGACAGATTCGATACCCTCCTGCGACAGGAGGTTGGCGGCATAATCCAGGACCACCGGATCGGTGGTTTTCAGCACGGCGCGCATGGCCCGGTTATAGTCAAACCGCGCCTTTCTGTCGCCCGCTGTTACATTTGGGGCGCTTGGCGCGGCTGGTGCGCTCCGGTATTCTGGGGACCTGATGGGTGGGCTAGACCTGAAGACCAAGACTGCCGACTCCGGTATCTCACCGGTGGAGCGGCTGCATGCCCTGGTCGCCACCGACATGGCCGCCACCGACAAGCTTATCCATGCACGCATGACATCCGGCGTGGCGCTGATCCCGGACCTGGCCAGGCACCTGATCGATTCCGGCGGCAAGCGGCTGCGCCCCATGCTGACCCTGGCCGCGGCGCAGGTCGGCGGTTATGCCGGCGACCATCATGTGCGCCTGGCCGCAGCGGTGGAGTTCATCCACACCGCCACCCTGCTGCATGACGATGTGGTGGACGAAAGCGCGCTTCGCCGCGGCAAGGTTTCCGCCAACCTGATGTGGGGCAACAAGCCTTCGGTGCTGGTGGGCGACTTCCTGTTCTCCCGCGCTTTCCAGCTGATGGTGGAGACCGACAATCTGGCGGTGCTTGATATCCTGGCCGGGGCGTCCGCGATCATCGCCGAAGGCGAAGTGATGCAGCTGAAATCCTCCAACAACCTGTCGGTCAGCGAGGAGCATTACTTCAAGGTCGTATCGGCCAAGACCGCCGCTTTGTTTTCGGCCGCCGCCCATTCCGGCGCCCTGCTGTCAGGCCAGGGCGATGATTTCGTCTCCGGCATGCGCGCCTATGGTGAGAATCTCGGCATCGCCTTCCAGCTGGTGGACGATGCGCTGGATTATTCCGGTCGCCAGGCGCTGATGGGCAAGACGGTGGGCGATGATTTCCGCGAAGCCAAGATGACCTTGCCGATCATCCTGGCCCATGCCCGCGCCGCAGCAGCCGACCTGCCCTTCTGGAAACGCGTGATCGAAACCGGCAACCAGACCGAAAGCGATCTGGACCGCGCCATCACCCTGATCGAGCAGACCGGGGCGATGCAAGAGACCATGGCCCGGGCACGCAGCTATGCCGACGCCGCCAAGACGGCGCTGAAGGTCATGCCGGACAGCGACATCAAGCGTGCCCTGGCGGACATTGCGGACTTTTGCGTGGAACGCGCTTATTAGGTGTTCGGCGGCTTCTCGTACTTGAAGCCCTGCTTTTCCAGGAAATCGAACAGGCCGATGGCCAGGCCCTGCGCACCGGCGGCCGGCATGGTCAGTCGCCCCACCACCACGCGCGACATGGGACCGGGCTTTTCGCCATGGTCGGCGCGGATGGACTCCAGGGTGATGGAGATGGTGCCGTTGGAGACAAAGAAGCCCGTGGCGCCCGAGGCGTAGAGCTCCGGCGCATTGGGATTGTCCACGAACTTGATGACAGGAACGGTGGTCTTGGGCGGGGTGGCCATGATCGGGTCCTCTGGGTCTTTCGCCGAGGATTGGCCGACAGGGTTAATCTTGTCTTAAAGCCCATCCGGCGTGGGGCCGATATCCTGGCCCGGGACCTCATGATCGATGCCGGTTTCCGGCACGAAAGTCGGCGCGATCCACCAGCCGGGAGCGGCCTCTGTCAGGATCTGGGCGGCGCGGGCGCAGCAGTCATCGTCGGCGAAAATGCCAAAACAGGTGGCGCCGCTGCCCGACATGCGGGTCAAAAGCGCGCCCGGCAGCGCGGCGATGGCGGTCAGCACCTCCCCGATCACCGGCTGGATCTGCAAGGCCGGGGCTTCCAGATCGTTGCGGGTCGTTTCCAGGAAGCGCAGCAGGTCGGCGGTGTCGCGGAAGCGGCCGCGCGGCAGGGTCATCTCCGCACCGCTCCGGATCTGCAAGGCTGCGAACACGTCCTTGGTCGGCACCGCCACACGCGGATTGACCAGCAGCATGGGCAGGCGCGGCATGGAGTCAGGCGCGCGGAGAATTTCGCCGCGCCCTTCCATGAAAGACGGTGTTGAAAGCACGCAGACCGGAATGTCGGAGCCCAAGGCAGCGGCGATATCGCATAACGCGGTGCCGTCCTTGCCGCTGTTCCACAGCGCGTTCAAGCCGCGTAACGCCGCTGCCGCATCGGCTGAGCCGCCGCCGATGCCGGACGCCACGGGCAGGTTTTTTGTGAGGGTGAGTTTGGCGCCTTCACCGCCGAGCGCACGCGCAGCGCGCAGCACCAGATTGTCACCTTCTCCGTCCAGTCCCTTGGCGAATGGTCCATCGATTTGCAGGGAGAGTTCGGACGCCGGCTCGACAGCCAGCGCATCGCCCAGATCGGTGAATACCGCCAGGCTTTGCAGCGGATGGAAGCCATCCGCCCGCCTGGTACCGACATGCAGGAACAGGTTGATCTTGGCGCTCGCGCGTTCGGAAATCACTTAGGCGGGCTTTTCGCTCAGGCCCGTCTTCAGCTTGCGCTCGATCGCCGCCTTGTCGGTGTCGTCATCGCTGAACGTCAGAGCGTGGTTCCACTGGAAGCGGGCCTCGATGTGTCGCCCGGCGCGCCACAGCGCGTCGCCCAGGTGATCATTGATGGTGGGATCGCCCGGCACCAGCAGCACCGCCGCCTCGAGGGTCTTGGCGGCGTCGTCATAACGGCCAAGCTGGAAATAGGCCCAGCCCACACTGTCCACGATATAGCCGTCATAGGGACGAAGGGCGCGCGCCTTTTCCAGCATGGTCAGGGCGGCGGGGATGTTGCGGCCCCGGTCCACCCAGCTATAGCCCAGATAGTTCAGCAGTTCGGGCTGTTCGGGCGACAGTTTCAATGCCGTCTGGATATCCGCTTCCGATTCATCCAGCCGCTTGAGCTTTTCCTTGGCCATGGCGCGGGCATAGAACATCGGCCAGTCGCGCCGGCTGGGTTTGCCGATGACTTTTTCCGCATGGTCGTAAGCGTCCACGCTTTCGGCAAATTTTTCGGACGCGCGATAGGTGTCGCCCAGCGCGACCCAGCTTTCGCTGTCATTGGGATCGGCCGCCACCAGCTTCTTCAGGCCGGCAATGGCCTCGTCATTGTTGCCCAGCCGCTGCAGATCCAGCGACGCCTGCACCTGGGCCATGCGCCAGTACGGCGAGGACAGCTCGATGTTGCGATAGATGGCGATGGCGCTGTCATATTTGCGCAGGGTCTCGAACCGGTCGGCCAGCAGCACCTGGGCCAGGCCAAGATCCGAGCGCAGATACAGCGCCATGCGCAGATACAGGATCGATACCTCGGCGCTTTGCGCGTCGGTCAGGGAGGCGGCAATGCCGAACAGCGCCTCGGCGGCGCCGTCGGCGGGGATGCGGATCATGCCTTCGGGCTTGGTGCCCGCAGCGATGCGCGCCAGGCCCGGACGGGTGACGCTGGCCAGCCCGCCTTCATTGATGTGGGATTGGTACAGCTTGGCGGCGTCCTCTCCCCTGCCCTGGCGTTCCAGGAAACGGCCATAGGCTTCCAGCACCCGCGGCGTGGGCGCGCTGGAGGCCAACGCCTTTTTGTAGGCGGCATCGGCCGCCGGGGCGTTGTTCAGGTAATCCTGCAGCAGCGCGGTGTGGAAGGCCGCCATGCTTTCGGCGCCCTTCTGCTCCATCAGCGCCTGCAGGTCTTTCTGCATGCCCGCCGTGTCATGCTCGGCGGCGGCAGCCCAGGCATCGAACAGCGCCAATGTCAGCGCCGTGAACGGCCCCTTGGCCGATGCCGACAATTGCTTGCGCACATCGACATAGTCCTTGTGCTTGAAACCAATCACCGCCAGCGCCAGGCGTGCGGCGCGGTCGTCCGGCGTCGCCGCGATCACGGCCTGGGCATATTTTCCCGCCGCATCGAAGTCGCCCGAGGTGGTGGAATAGAAAAAGGACAGCGCCAGCAGCGAGGGATTGCCCTGATCGTTGGACAGCGACTGGCCGTAATAACGGGCGGCCTGCGGCAGGTCATGCTCGCCCGCGGCGAAGCGCGCCGACAGATAAGTCGAGAAGGCCTGCGAATCCCTGTCGGATTCGGTATGGACGGACGCTGCCTGTTGGGCGGCGCAGCCGCTCAGGAGCATGGCGATCCCACTCAAAGCAATCAAAGGCAGGGCGATGCGGCGCATTCTGATCCTACATATTCGCGTAATTGGGTCCGCCGCCGCCTTCGGGGGTGACCCAGGTGATGTTCTGCGAGGGGTCTTTTATATCGCAGGTTTTGCAGTGGACGCAGTTCTGGGCGTTGATCTGGAACCGCGGACCGGAACTTTCTTCTATCACTTCATAAACGCCTGCCGGACAGTAGCGCTGCGCCGGTTCGCCATATTCGGGCAAATTGACCGAAATGGGAATGGCCGGATCCTTCAGCACCAGGTGCACCGGCTGGTCTTCCTCATGGTTGGTGCTGGACAGGAACACGCTGGACAGCCGGTCGAAGGTTAAACGTCCGTCAGGCTTGGGATAGGCGATTTTGGGGCTGTCGGCCGCCTTTTTCAGGCTGGCGAAATCGGGCTTGCCATGCCCCAGCGTTCCGAACAGGGAAATGCCCAAAAGCTGGTTGGTCCACAGGTCCAGGCCGATGAACGGCAGCGCCAGCAAGGTGCCCAGCCGCGACCAGAGCGGCTTGGCATTCCGCACCAGCCTGAGATCGCGCGCCACCCAGCTTTTGGCATAGGCATCATCGTATTCGGAAAGCCGGTCATGCGCCCTGCCCGCCTTGAGCGCCGCGGCGCAGGCTTCGGCGGCCAGCATGCCGGTCTTCATGGCGTTGTGGCTGCCCTTGATGCGCGGCAGGTTGACGAAGCCGGCGCTGCAGCCGATCAGCGCCCCGCCGGGAAAGGACAGTTGCGGCACCGATTGCGCGCCGCCCTCGGTGATGGCGCGCGCGCCATAGCCGATGCGCTTGCCGCCTTCGAGAACCTTCGCGATGGCCGGATGGGTCTTGGCGCGCTGGAATTCGGCGAACGGGTCCAGCCAAGGATTTTGATAATTCAGATGCACCACAAAGCCGATAGAGCAAAGATTGTCGCCCCAGTGGTACATGAACAGGCCGCCGCCGGTCTGATTGTCCAGCGGCCAGCCCATGCCGTGCAGCACAAGGCCCTTTTTGTGCTGGGTGGCGGGAAGCTCCCACAATTCCTTCAGCCCGATGCCGAACTTCTGCGGCTCGCAGGTTTTGTGCAGGTCGAAGGCCGCGCCCAGCTGTTTTGACAGCGAGCCGCGCGCACCTTCCGCGAACAAGGTGTACTTGCCGCGCAGCGCCATGCCCGGCGTATAGCTGTCCTTGTGGTGGCCGTCCTTGGCCACGCCCAGATCGCCGGTGATCACGCCTTTGACCGCGCCGTCTTCGATGATCAGGTCATGCGCCGGAAAGCCGGGATAGATTTCCACGCCAAGCGCTTCGGCCTGCTGGCTCAGCCATTTGCACAGATTGGAAAGGCTGACGATGAAGTTGCCGCGATTGCTCATCAGCGGCGGGAACAGGACATGCGGGATGGTGATCGCACCTGCCTGTGTGAAGAAACAGAAGCGGTCGTCCGCTACCTGCGTATCCAGCGGCGCGCCCTTGTCTTTCCAGTCGGGGATCAACTCGTTCAACGCCCTGGGATCGATCACCGCGCCGGACAGGATATGGGCCCCGATCTCGGAGCCCTTTTCGAGGACACAGACGCTGGTGTCCGGCGAAAGCTGTTTCAGCCGGATGGCCGCCGCCAGCCCGGCCGGACCGCCGCCCACGATGACGACGTCATAGTCCATGCTTTCGCGGGTCTCGGCCATGAATCGCCTTGTTATTGGCTTCTTTTCTAACTGGCCTGACCGTATCCCGAAAGCCTAAGATCAGGGCATGAACGATACGCTTTCAACCCTGAACTGGCTGGTGGAAGCCGGCGCCGACGAAGCGGTGGCCGAGGAGCCGGTGAACCGGCTGACGGCCAAGGCCGCCGTGCAACCGCTGGCGGCTCCATTGCCGCGCGCCGCGCCCGCCCGCGCGCCCATGATCCCGGCAGTCATCGAAGGCGACACGGTCGGCGGCGCCATGGCGGCGGCGGCGGCCGCGACCACGCTTGCGGAACTCCAGGCCGCGCTGGAAGCGTTCGACGGCTGCCCCTTGAAGCGCACCGCCACCAACACCGTGTTCGCCGATGGCGTGGCCAGCGGACGCGTGCTGCTGATCGGCGAAGCGCCGGGGCGCGACGAAGACCGCGTGGGCAAGCCCTTTGTCGGCCGCGCCGGGCAATTGCTGGACAAGATGCTGGCCAGCATCGGGCTGGACCGGGGCACCAACGCTTACATTACCAATGTCATCAACTGGCGGCCGCCGGACAACCGCGATCCCACGCCGGAGGAAGCCGCCGCTTGCCTGCCCTTCCTGCGCCGGCATATCGAGCTGGCCGATCCGCAGGTCATTATCCTGCTCGGCGCGGTGGCGGCGCGCCATGTGGTGGGGATTTCCGACGGCATCATGAAACTGCGCGGCCGCTGGCTGGAATATCGCGTCGGCGACCGCATGGTGCCGCTGATGCCGACCTTGCATCCGGCCTATCTGCTGCGCCAGCCGTCGCACAAGAAACTGGCCTGGCGCGACCTGCAGGCGGTGCGGGACAAAATGCAGACGCTCGGGTTGCCCGTCACGGCGGCGCAGTCTAACTAGAGTCCCCTGCTTCGAAGGCTTTAGACCATTCGCATATCCGCCCTACTGACCTGCCTGCTGCTGGCCGCCGCGCCCGCCTTCATGCCGGCTTGGGCGCAGCCTGCCGTGCCGTTGACCCCGCCAGCGCCCGCACCGGCCTCCCCGCCCGCCGCGCCCATCATCCTCAGCGCCGATGACGTGGCGCTCTATAAAGACATCATGGCGGCGGAACGCGACGGCAAAACCACGCGCGCCAAGAGTCTGATTGCCAAGCTTAGCGACACGTCATTGGTCGGCTATGCGCAGGCGCAGGGTTTCCTCTCCGCTTCGCCGAAGAACGTCACCATCGAGCCCTTGATCGAATGGCTGACCCAGTATCGCGACCTTCCGGTGGCCGACCGCATCTATCGCCTGGCGGTGAGCCATTCGACCAAGAAGGTCCGCAAGCATCGCAAGACCATCATCGTGGCGGTGGTGACCAATATTCCGGCGCCAACCGGCGTGGGCCGCCGCACCGGCGGCTATGAAGACCAGGAACTGCCCGAGCCGGTGCCGGCCGCGGACGCCACCCGCGCGGTGATGCCGGGCATCCTGGCCGCCATCAAGGCGGGCAATCCGGACCAAGCGCTCGCCCTCATGCAAACGGTGCTGCCCGGCGCAACACCATCCGACTCTGCCGTGATGGCGCATCGCATCGCCGCCTCCTATCGCGCCGAAGGCCGCGATGCCGACGCCTACAAGCTGGCGACATCGGTTCCCATCGGCGGCATGCCGCAATTGCAATGGGATGCCGGCTTTGCCGCCTATCGTCTGGGCGACTGGGCCAATGCCGAAGCCTATCTGGAAGAGCTGGCGGAAAATCGCGACGGCCAGCCCAGCCTGCGGGCGCAGGGCGCTTTCTGGGCAGCGCGCGCCTATATGCAATCGGGCGATCCGTTGAAGGTCATCACCTTGCTGAACTTCGCCGCCAGCAAGCAGCCCAGCTTTTATGGTCTGATCGCCGAGCGGATGCTGGGTATCGATACCCAGACCGGCTTTGCCGACGCCATCCTGAATCAGGATGACTTCCGCGACCTGATGGCGGTGCCTGCCGCGCGGCGCGCCGTGGCGCTGTACCAGATCGGCGAGACCGAGTTTGTCGGGCCTGAACTCAACCGCGCTTTTGTGAACAACAATGAACGGCTGGACCCGGGCATGGCGGCGCTGGCGCGGGCCATCGGCGTGCCCAATGTCGAACTGCGCGCCAGCGAGGCCAGCGCTGCGCATGGCATCATGCTGACCGGCCTGTTCCCCGTGCCGCCCTACAAGCCCGATGGCGGCTATCGCATCGACAGTTCATTGGTTCTTGCCTTTGCGCGCATTGAAAGCCGTTTCCAGACCCAGGCCACCTCGCCGGTGGGAGCGCGCGGACTGATGCAGGTGATGCCGGCCACCGCCGCCAAGCTGGGCGTCACCGATCCCGACACGCTGTACGATCCTGGTGTCGCCCTGTCGGTGGGCCAGCGCTACATCGAACAATTGCTGGGCCGCCTGGACGGCAACCTGCTGCAACTGGGCGGCGCCTATAACGCCGGACCGCTGGCAGTGGACCGCTGGCGCACCACCAAGGCCGGCGGCAACGATCCCCTGCTGTTCGTGGAAAGCATTCCGGTGGCCGAGACGCGCTCCTATGTGAAGCGGCTGATGGCCTATCACTGGCTGTATCGCCGCCGCTTCGGCCAGGACGCGATGAGCCTGCAGGAAACCGCCAGCGGCGCGTGGCCGACTTATCGCCCGGCGCAAAGCACGACCGCCGCCACGGCGACCGGCCTTCAGGCCAGTTCCCCGAACTAGAGCAACGACAACAGGCGTGACGGCACGCGCAGCGTGTGCAGCAAGGTCAGCGCGAAGCCGCGCAATGCGCTCTTGGGCGCGCGCGGCACATTCACCGCGCGTGAGCGCAGCACGATCAGCCGGCGGCGCCCGATGCGGCGGGCAATGTCGGCATCTTCCATGTCGGCCAGGGCGCGGTAGCCGCCAATCTTCTGATAGAGCCGCTTGGGGATCAAAAGCCCCTGGTCGCCATACGGCAGCGCCAGCAGCGAGGTGCGCAAATTCGCCTTGGCTTCGGCGCGGCGGGCCTCGCCGCCGAAATCCTCCAGCGCGAAACGGAACACCGCGGCGCGTGGCCGCTCCATGATTTCCTGATTGACGAAAGATTCCGCTTCCACTTCCCAGCCCGGCTCCAGCGCCGTCTCCGGATGCAGGAACAAGATCCAGTCGCTGCGCGCGATGGCGGCGCCTTCCGCCATCTGCGCGCCCCGGCCCTTCCGCGCACGAACGATATGGGCGCCGGCGGCGTCGACGATCTCAAGCGTGGCGTCGCTTGAGCCGCAATCGCTGACGATCACTTCGCGCACCACGCCGCGCACCGCCGCCGTGATCAGGCTGTCGAAACAGCGCGGCAGCAGGCGTTCGGAATTGGACGTGGGGATGACGACTGAAATCATTTCGTCATAATGGCGCAATTGCTGCGCTGCGCAAAAAGAAAATGCGCCGCAGGGTGAAGGCGCGGCCCGCATAGCGGGTGAGCAGGTCCAGTGGACCTGCGAAAGCGCCGAACGCCGCAGCGACGCGCCGCCAAGCGCGTCGCGAGGCCGGGAGAATTACCTGCCGGTAATCTTACCTGCCTATTTCACAGGCACCGCATAGGCCTTGAAGGTGCCCGGATCCTTGTCCTTGAGCGCCGGATCGCGCTGATAGTTCAGCTTGGCTTCCAGCACATAGGCGGTCCCGCCCACCACCGTCACCGCGGTCGGCAGCATATACTTGTCCTTGATCACCGTGATGTTGGCGCTATCCCCCGACACCGTCACTGCATCCAGGCGGCCATTGCCGTCCTTGCCGCGGCCTTCGACCAGCAGGATCTTGCCGGACGAGGACAGGCGCATGCCGTCGGGCTGATAGATGTCCATCGAGGTGGCGAGGTTCACGCCCTTGCCCGCCGAGCCGTCGGCGTTCATGGGAATGCGGATCAGGTGATTGCCGTTATAGGTGTTGGTGTAAAGCGCATCGCCCTGCCACACCAAACCGTCCAGCGAGGAATCCGACTTGTCGTTGGTGTACCAGACGGTCAGCGCATCGCTGCCGGCGGCCAGCTTCAACACACGGCCACCCTTGGTGTCGGTGATGTAGGCGTCGGCGCCCTTCAGCGCGATGTCGTTGCAGAATCCGCCGCCGGGCAGCTCATTGGTCTTCAGCAGTGCGGCGGTCTTGAGCGAGAAGGTCTTCAGGTACGCGTGATCGCCATTGTTGTCGCAGACATAGAGCGTGCCCTTGTCGGCCAGGACGCCCAGCACCCGGCCGAAATTGCCCGCTTCCTTGCTGATCCAGGTCTTGGCGGTGCGCTCGCCCGGCAGGGCGCGATAGACCGCGCCCAGATTCATTGAGCCGATATAGAGCGTGCCGTTGGGCGTGGAGGTCAGGCTTTCGGGAAACGCCATCGGCACGTCCACCGTAATGTCGGCGGCAAAAGCGGGCGCGGTGAGCGCGGCAAGCAACGCGACGCTGGCGAGCAGTTTCATTGGTATCTCCCCGGATTGGCCGTTGTGCGGCGCTGGTTATAAAACAGTTTAGCATGGCACATTTGCAGATGCATTGCGAAAGTCTCTGAAGCACATAGACTGATCCGTGCTTCAGCCTTGGACCGCAAGGGCCAGCGTTGAACAGTTAAGTTTCTCGTTTGAAGAACCAATTAAGCCAATAAATGGCGCCGAAATGAGCAATCCGAGCAGCACACCCAACAGTGGCGAGAGCCCTGCTCCCCCTCCGCGTCTCCGGCCAAACAAAATCAGCAATGCAAGCGATGATGAGTTGCGCGACGCGGTTGAACGGCTCGAGAACCATGCAGTTTGGGGCGGCATCCTAGTAATCGCTGGCGTAGTGGCTGAATTGTTGTTGGCTTGGTGGAACCAGCCAGTCGGCATGTTCGCCAATAGATGGGGTCCCGCGATTGCAGACGGCACCATAGCCCTTGGCGTTGCGATAGAGGTCGTTTGTGGAAAGATGGCATCGAACCGCCAAGGTGAGCTGCTCGCCCGCTCCGAAACGCGGCTTGCAGAAGCAACAACAAAATTATCCCGGCTGACAGAACAAATGGCGCCGCGCTCTATGACGGCGGTGCAGCACCAGTCCCTAGCCGACAACCTCAAGAGCCTCAAAGGACACCGTGTATATATCGCCGTAGCACCCGATCTTCCGGAAAGCCAAATGTTTGCCCGCATGCTTTTTGGGGCCCTAGTGGTGGCAGGTCTGGATGTTGTTTTTCCGGCGCAGGCAACGCGGATGCCGCTGTATCCGGGCGGCCTTGTGGTCGGATTCAACAACAATCCCGGGAGCCAACCAGCTGCATTAGTGATTGCACAGGCACTGAAAGCTGCTGGGATATACGCGGCGGCGTTCCCCGGCGAAGGCGACGACAACCAAACGTGGCCGTCATACGTGCTAATCACTGTCGGTATGAAGCCAGACCAAGACGCGGTTGATCGCCTAATCACCGGGCTCCCGGCACCCACCGTCACAGCATCTGGGCCGAACCACGGATAAAGCGGAGTGGAACGAACACCCCTCCCAACCCGTTGGCTTAAGTCAGGGCGGGTCCACCCGCCTTGGTCATTTTCGAGAGAGCCCGACGCAAGCCCCCCAGCCCCCGCGTCGGGCTTTTTTGCTTCGTACGGTATGGAACCGGAACTCCCGTCCTGAATTTACTGGGTATGGAAAAGCTGGGGCTCTTCAAACTTCGATTGATCGGCGGCACGGGTAGGTCCTTGGACCTGCTCGCTGAAAACGCCCTTATTGCCATCTACAGGGCCGCTACGGTCGCTATCGAGAGCGGCGCGACGGACTTCCAGCTGGTCCGCCGCCGGACGGTCAGGGCCTACCGCTAATCAGGTTTGTACTTGTTTTGTTCTTATTTGGGTTTATAGTCCCAAATATGACAGTCGTCCTCAACACCACCATTCGTCCGGAAGTGCTGCGTGGCCGCGGCGCCGTCTCCAATGCCGTGGGGCGGTTCGAAAAGCAGACCCGCGTGCTGCTGGATGACGGCTGGGACGATGGCTGGCGCGCCGATGACGATGCCCCGCCCCCGATCCGCACCGAGGTCATCCACGACGCCACCCGCAGCATCATCACCAGCAACAAGTCGCCCGACCTGTCTTTCGATCAGTCGATCAATCCCTATCGCGGCTGCGAGCATGGCTGCATCTATTGCTTCGCCCGTCCCAGCCACGCCTATCTGGGCATGTCGCCGGGGGTGGATTTTGAATCCCGCCTGTTCGCCAAGCCCAATGCGGCTTCGCTGCTGGCCAAGGAGCTGAGCGCGCCCGGCTATGTCCCCAAGGTGATCGCCATGGGCACCAACACCGATCCCTATCAGCCCTTGGAAAAGAAGATGCGCATCACGCGCTCCATCCTGGAAGTGCTGCGCGACTTTCGCCATCCCGTCGCCATCGTCACCAAGTCGCCGCTGATCCTGCGCGATCTCGATATCCTGTCCGACATGGCGTCGATGGGCCTGGCCAAGGCGGCGCTGTCCATCACCACCCTCGATCGCCGCCTGGCGCGGGCGATGGAGCCGCGCGCCGGTACGCCGCAACGCCGCTTGCAGGCCATTCAGGGCTTGAGCGATGCGGGCGTGCCCGCAGGCGTGATGTTCGCGCCCGCCATTCCGGCGCTGAACGACCATGAAATGGAAGCGGTGCTGAGCGCCGCGGCCGGTTATGGCGCGCGCAGCGCCGGTTATGTGCTGCTGCGCCTGCCGCTGGAGATCAAGGACCTGTTCCGCGAATGGCTGGACGTGAACGTGCCGGACCGCGCCAAGCATGTCATGACCCTGGTGCGCCAGATGCGCGGCGGCAAGGATTACGACGCCAACTGGAACACCCGCATGACCGGAACCGGGCCTTATGCCCAGGTGATGGCGCGCCGGTTCCACATGGGGGTGAAGCGGCTGGGGCTGAACCTGCCTTCGGCGCCGCTTGCCGTCCACAAGTTCAAGCGCCCGTCCCGGCTTGGCGACCAGCTCGCACTTTTCTGATCAGTGCAGCGCGCCCAGGTGGCGCAGCTTGTCCGGATTGCGCATCACATAGATCGCCGCGATCTTGCCCTCCACCACCTCGAACGCCGTGGTCTGCACGCCGTCCGCTTCCATGGTGACAAAGCCCGGCAGTCCGTTGATCGAGGCATAGCGCACCATGTGCGACGGATAAGTCGCGAAGGCGCGCGCCAGCGCGGTATGCACTTTCATGACGTCGCCGATCCCGCTGAGCGGCCGCAGCGCCGCCGGCCGCTTGCCGCCGCCATCGGAATGCAAGGTGACATCCGCCGCCAGCAGGGACTGCAGCCTGTTCAGGTCGCCGCTGCGCGACGCGGCAAAGAAAGCCCGCGCCAGTTCCTGGCCCTGTTCTTTTGGCACCGCAAAACGCGGGCGCGCGGCCCGCACATGGGTGCGGGCGCGGCTGGAAAGCTGGCGGCAGGCCGCCGGATCGCGCCCGATGGTTTCGGCGATCTCCTCAAAACCGACACCGAACACGTCGTGCAGCAGGAAGGCGGCGCGTTCCAGCGGCGACAGCCGCTCCAGCGCCATCATCAGCGGCAGGGTGACATCGTCGATGTCGTCATCCCCGGTTTCCACCACGGGCTCGGGCAGCCAGGGCCCGACATAGACTTCGCGCTTGCGCTGCGCCGATTTCAGCACGTCCAGGCACAACCGCGTCACCACCCGGCGCAGAAAAGCTTCCGGTTCGCGCACCGCCTCGCGGTCGGTGGCGTGCCAGCGGATAAAAGCTTCCTGAACGACATCCTCTGCGTCCGCGACCGATCCCAGCATCCGGTAGGCGATGCGGACCAGGCGCGGACGCACCGGATCGAAGGCCGCGGCGGCGTCGGCCTTCGGCGCCGTCATGCGGCCTTCCGCGAGAAGACGAAGGGCTGCACGCGAAAGCCGACACCCAGCCGGTTGAAGCTGTTGATGGCGGCAATCATCAAGCTGAGATTGACCTGTTCTTCCGGCGTGAACTGGGCTTCCAGCGCCTTGTAATCGGCATCGGGCGCGCCGGTTTCGGTCAGCCGCGTCAGCGCCTCGGTCCAGCCCAGCGCGGCCTTTTCCCGCGCGGTGAACAGTGGCGATTCCCGCCAGGCATCCAGCATGATGATGCGTTCCTCGGTTTCGCCCTTCTTGCGGGCTTCCTTGGAATGCATGTCCAGGCACACCGCGCAGCCATTGATCTGCGAAGCGCGGATCTTCACCAGTTCCGCCAGCGCGGGTTCCAGCCGGGCCTGCACGATGGTGGAGAACTCGATCAGCGGGGCCACCAGTTCCGGCGCCAAGGCGTAGGGGTTCAGCCTCTGTGTCATGTCACGTTCCTTTTCAGCGGGTTGTTGCCGCAATCAGGACGAGTTGGACCGGCGCTGGTGTGACATCCGGAGCGAAAAGATTGCAGGAGCTGAGCGAAAATCAACAGTTTCAAGGGTTCCCCGGCTAGGCGGCCCATCCGGCCTGCCGTAAAAACGGGCGATGCCCCATTACATCTACGAGTCGCGCCTGCTGAAGACCATCGCCGGTCCGGTATGCGGCGTGGATGAGGCCGGGCGCGGGCCGCTGGCCGGTCCGGTGGTGGCGGCGGCGGTGATCCTGGAACGCGGCCGCATCCCCAAGGGGCTGAACGACTCCAAGCAGCTTTGCGAGGAAGACCGCGAAGACCTGTTCCCGCGCATCATGGAGATGGCGGTGGCGGTCGGCGTCGGCGAAGCCAGCGTGGACGAGATCGACCTGGTCAATATCCGCCAGGCGACGCACCTGGCCATGGCGCGCGCGGTGCGGGCGCTGTCGGTGGCGGCGCAGTTCGCGCTGGTGGACGGCAATGACGCGCCGGCCCTGCCCTGCAAGTGCGACACGCTGATCAAGGGCGACGGGCGCAGCGTCTCCATCGCCGCGGCCTCGATCATCGCCAAGGTCCACCGCGACCGGCTGATGGCGCGGCTGCATGACGAGCATCCCGGCTACAACTGGAAGAGCAACAAGGGCTACGGCACCCCTGATCATTACAACGGGCTGCGCCTGCATGGCGTGACCATCCATCACCGCCGCAGTTTCGGTCCCGTCCGCAACCTGCTGCAGGGCCTCGATCCGGCGGCCCAAGACGCACCGATCCTGCTGGCCGGCGAATAATCCCACTCCATTTAATTCACAGGGCGCCCACAAGATGTGGTGGTGGATGAATCCGGGGACTCAATTCATAACGCTTTGATTCCACAAGACTCTTGACCGCTGACTCCGGCCGAATCAGTGTGACCCCGCTGTTGATAGTTTTTGGGCGGGCACATGGGTTCTTTGAAGCTGGATCAGATCATCGAGGGCGATTGCGTGGAGCGCATGCGCGCCCTGCCCGCCGGCTGCGCCGACCTGGTGTTCGCCGACCCGCCCTACAACATGCAGCTCAAGGGCGAGTTGCACCGTCCCGACCAGTCCAAAGTGGACGCGGTGGACGATCACTGGGACCAGTTCAGCAGCTTCGCGGCCTATGACAAGTTCACCCGCGACTGGCTGGGCGCGGCGCGCCATGTGCTGAGCGACAATGGCGCGATCTGGGTGATCGGCTCCTATCACAACATCTTCCGCGTCGGCGCCATCCTGCAGGATCTGGGCTTCTGGATTTTGAACGACGTGGTGTGGCGCAAGTCCAACCCCATGCCCAACTTCAAGGGCCGCCGCTTCACCAACGCGCACGAGACCCTGATCTGGGCGGGCAAGAGCGCCGAAACCAAATACACCTTCAACTATGAAGCCATGAAGGCGCTGAACGACGAGCTGCAGATGCGTTCGGACTGGACCTTGCCGATCTGCACCGGCCATGAGCGCATCAAGGGCGCCGACGGCCAGAAGGCCCATTCCACCCAGAAGCCGGAATCCCTGCTGCACCGGGTGATCGTGTCCTCCACCAAACCGGGCGATGTGATCCTGGACCCCTTCTTCGGATCTGGCACCACCGGCGCGGTGGCCAAGCGGCTGGGCCGCCGCTTCATCGGCATCGAGCGCGAGAAAATCTATGCCGATGTGGCGCGCGCGCGCATTGCCGAAATCACGCCGGCCGGCAACGATGTCATCGAGGTCACCAAATCCAAGCGCGCCGAACCACGCATTCCCTTTGGCTGGGTGGTGGAGCGCGGCCTATTGCCGGTGGGCACCGTTTTGCAAGGCACCCGCAAGCACCAGACCGCCAAGGTGCGCGCCGACGGCACGCTGGTGACGTCCAATGCTTCGGGCTCCATTCACCAGATGGGCGCGCATGTGCAGGGCCTGGACGCCTGCAACGGCTGGACCTTCTGGCAGTTCCAGTTGCCTGGCGGCGGCCTGGCGCCGATCGACGTGCTGCGCCAGCAACTGCGCTCAGGGCTTTCTTAACTAAATAACGGGCCGCCTTCATCCAATCCGTGTTCAACGATCTTGCGCATCACCGTGGGCAAGGCGACGTCGCGCAACCTTTCAGAGGCAATCCATTCGCCCTTGAACTTGGGCCGTTTGGCGAAGTCCGCGACATAGACTTCGGTTTCCAGTTCGAAATGCGTGAAGCCGTGGCGCACGATGCCGGGGCGTTTTTTCCATGCCGCTTCGAACGGCGCCTGTTTCAGCGCCTTGGCGGTTGACGGAAAGTTTTCGCTCCATTCGCCCAGCGGCGGCTCCAGCATGGAGGCGAGCAATCCCTTGTCCGGCCGTTTGACCAGCAGCACCGCGCCAGTGCGATCGCGCGCCACAAAGGCCGCGCCGCGCTTGAGCGGCCGCACCATCTTGGGCGCCTTGACCGGCAGCTGTTCCTGGATGCCCAGCTTGCGCGCCTTGCAGTCCGCCGACAGCGGGCAATTGGGACAGGCGGGGCGCTTGGGCGTGCAGATGGCGCTGCCCAGGTCCATCAAGGCTTGCGCGAAATCCCCTGCCCGCTCCGGCACCAGCGCCATACCGAAAGCGTGCAATTCGATCTTGGCCTTGGGCATCGGGGTTCGCACGGCGTACAGCCGCGCGATCACCCGCTCGGCATTGGCGTCCATCGCCGCCTGGCGTTCGTCATAGGCGATGGCCGAAATCGCGCCCGCCGTGTAGCCGCCCACCCCGGGCAGGGCGCGCAATGTTTCAGCGGTGGGCGGAAACTTGCCGCCCATCTCACCCGCCACGACTTTGGCAGCGGCATGCAGGTTGCGGGCGCGGGCGTAATAGCCAAGCCCCGCCCAGGCGGCCAAAACCTCATCCTGTTTGGCCGCGGCCAGCGCCTTCACGTCAGGCCAAAGGGTCAGGAACTTGCGGTAATAGGCGCCCACGGCCTGCACCGTGGTCTGCTGCAGCATGATCTCCGACAGCCAGACACGGTAGGGATCGGCACGCTTCCCCTTGGGCGCGCGCCAGGGCAGCACCCGGCGGTGCACATCATACCAGGCGAGCAAACGCCGGCTCAGCTCAGGCTTTTTTGTTTTGGGCGCGGAAGGCATACTCGGACCATGGCCCGAACGCCCGAAGAGACACAACCTCACCGCAACAACTGGACGCGGGTGATCGGCGCCGATGCCGGTTCGGTGGCCGGCGTTGCCTTTGCCCGTGCGGGGTTTGTCGATCCAACCCTGGTGCTGCGCTGGAGCGAAATCGCCGGGCCCGAAGTGGCGCGCCTGGCCCAGCCGATGAAATTCGCTGAAGGCCCGTCCGGCGGCACCCTGACCTTGCGCGCGCTACCCGGCGCGGCGTTGTTCCTGGCGCATGAAAAGCGGGCGCTGTGCGAACGCATCAATGCGTATCTGGGACGTCCCGCCGTGATGCAGATCAAGTTCAGCCAGGGCGCGCTGTCCCCGCGCCCGCCCGCGCAGCCCAGGCAAAAAGCCGCCGGCCCCTTGCCGCCGTCCGATCCCAGCCGCCGCTATGACGGACCAGAAGGCTTGGCCAAGGCGCTGCAGGCGCTGGCGCGGCGGCGCTAACTCTGAAAATATCGGCAAAAAGCTGGAGGACGCGTCATGTCACGCAAGACCTGGATCATTATCGGCGTGATCGTGGCGCTGGCCGCAGCGGGCGGTGCTTATTATTTCTTCAATGACGACGGTATGCAGAGCGCCGGCAATTCCGGCGGTGCGCCGAAGTACGAGGCGCTGCCGACCGACCACACATTTGGCGATCCCAAGGCCAAGGTGGTGGTGATCGAATATGCCTCGCCCACCTGCCCGGTCTGCGCCAACTTCATGATGACCATGTTCCCCACCATCAAGCGGGACTATATCGACAAGGGCAAGATCTTCTGGGTCTACCGCACCTTCCTGCGCGGTCCCGATGACGGCTCGGCGGAAAAACTGGCGCGCTGCCTGCCCAAGGACAAGTACATGTCCTTCACCGACACCCTGTTCCAGAACCAGTCCAAATGGGACTATGAGTTCGGCATCCCCTCGCCCGACGGCGTCCATGCCGCGCTGCTGCAATTGGCCAGCGAGGCAGGCATGAGCAATGCCGATGCCGACAAGTGCCTGGCTTCCACCGCCGACGAGGCCGCCATCAACAAAGTGGGCGAGGACGGGGTGGCCAAATACCAGATCGGCGCCACCCCCACTTTCGTGATCAACGGCACTCCGGTGGTCGGGTTCGAGGACATCTACCCCCGTCTCGACGCCGCCGTTGCCGGGAAATAGCGGTTTATCAACAACTTAGCGCATTGGACCGCCGCCGGATTCTCTGCCAAAAACAGGGGGAAAATCCGGCGGAGATTCCCTGTGTCGCGCAAAACCCTGTTCATCATTCTTGGCGTGGTCGCCCTGATCGCCGTTGCCGGTATCGGCTGGAGCATGGGCTGGTTCGGCGGCGCCAGCAGCGCGGCCAGCGCCAAGGGCTATGAGCTGGTTCCCACCGACCGCACCCTGGGCAATCCCAAGTCCCCGGTGGTGCTGATCGAGTATGCCGCGCCCAGCTGCCCGGTCTGCGCCGCCTTCAGCGTCCAGGCCTTCCCGCAGATCAAGGCCAAGTACATCGACACCGGCAAGATCTTCTATGTCTTCCGCGTCTTCCCGCTGCGTCCGGACGACGGCGAAGCCGAGAAAATCGCCCGCTGCCTGCCTGAGGATAAGTACTTCTCGTTCATTGACCTGTTGTTCAAGAATCAACCCAAATGGGACGTTGAATATGGGGTCCAGGCGCCGGAAGGCGTTCACGAGGGTTTGGTCCTGCTGGGGCGCATCGCGGGGATGAGCCGGGAGCAGGTTGACCAGTGCATGGTGAACAAAGCTGAGGATGACCGGATCAACAAGGTGTCAGCCGACGGTGAAGCCCGCTACAGCATCACCGGCACGCCCACCTTCATTTTGAACGGTGTCAGTGTCGGGTCGGGCAACATCCCGTACGACACGATGTCGAAGCTTCTGGATACCGAGCTCGCCAAGCAGCATTAGGCGGGCCGTTTTGTTAAGGACATAAAGAGTTGAAGTTCACACGTCTCAGGCTTTCCGGTTTCAAGTCCTTCGTCGAACCGACGGAGCTTTTCGTCGAGCCCGGCCTTACCGCCGTGATCGGCCCGAACGGCTGCGGCAAGTCCAACCTGTTCGACGCCATGCGCTGGGTGATGGGCGAGACCCGCCCCTCCTCGGTGCGCGGCAGCGAAATGGACGATGTGATCTTCTCCGGCTCGGCCGGGCGCCCGGCGCGCAACGTGGCGGAAGTCACCCTGTTCATCGACAATTCCGACCGCACCGCGGGCGGCGCCTATAACGACTTCGAAACCATCGAAGTGTCGCGCCGCATCGAACGCGAAGCCGGCAGCGTCTATCGCATCAATGGCCGCGACGTGCGCCAGCGCGACGTGCAGATTTTCTTCGCCGACGCGTCTTCGGGCGCAGGCTCGACCGCCTTTGTGCGCCAGGGCCAGATCGGCCTGCTGATTTCGCAAAAGCCGCTGGCGCGCCGCGCCATCCTGGAAGAAGCCGCCGGTATCGGCGGCCTGCACCAGCGCCGCCATGAAGCCGAACTGCGCCTGCGCGCGGCGGAAACCAACCTGTCGCGCCTGGAAGACGTCATCAAGGAAGTCGAAAGCCAGGTCGCCAGCCTGAAGCGCCAGGCCCGCCAGGCGTCCCGCTACCGCAATCTGTCAGGCCATATCCGCAAGGCCGAAGCGCTGGCCCATTACCTGCGCTGGACCGCCGCCGAGGCGCGCTCGGCCATCGCCGCCGAAGAATTGTCGACTGCCGCCGCCGCTGTCGCCGGCGCCACCGAAGCCGCCGCCAAGGCGTCCACCGTGCAGAGCGATGCCGCCGCCATCCTGCCGCCGCTGCGCCAAACCGAAGCCGAGCGCGGCGCCGCCCATCACCGCCTGATCGCCCAGCGCGAACAGCTG
>Ga0073936_10003241_pt1 | contig 23506 bp, 9 predicted proteins | sample AliMusrvi5mmetaG_FD_87041 | JGI IMG/M metagenome (GOLD analysis project Ga0073936, IMG submission 87041) | Freshwater lake bacterial and archeal communities from Alinen Mustajarvi, Finland, to study Microbial Dark Matter (Phase II) - Alinen... | ecosystem: Environmental > Aquatic > Freshwater >... | reverse complement strand
TATTGCTACTCATGTTGCCCCGTGCGACTTGCATGTCTTAAACACGCCGCCAGCGTTCGTTCTGAGCCAGAATCAAACTCTCCGTAAAAATTGATTTTTATTCCGCATGGGAACCGTTGCCGGTCCCACGCATTGAAAAATCGGGTGGTCAACCTGTTGCCAGGCCAACCGTTCCGCGCACCGTTCAAGTGGTGCGCAGCGCACAATTTAATCTTTTTCTTCCACTCGGTCAGCTTCCGGTCCCGCGCGTTTGAGCGCCGCCTGCCGTCCGAGTCACACTGTCAAAGAGCCCGCTTCGAGGGGACTAAAAAGCCGATCGGGGTTTTTCACCTCGATCGACGTCCTGTCGCTCGACCGCCATGCTTTGTGGCGGCCCGCGAAGCTACTCCGGCAGCCCCCCACAGGTCAACGTTTTTTATGAAGTTTTTTCGGATTTTTTCAAAATTCGCCGCAACCCGTTGAGTTGCAGGGGATTTGCCATCGGCGCAGGGGCCGCAAAAAGGGTGCGGGCGAAGGCGAACTGAAGAAATGCGGGCCGCCGGAGGGCGAAATCGGGGTGGCAGCGATCCGCGGCGGAGAGCCGGGACACCGCGCCGCCATGGGTTGCTACTAGATTGGTAGTACTTAGCCCGCGGCGGCGGTCCGCTTGGCGTGATGTGGGGGCGGGTTTGTGCGAGCGGGACAATTTACCGACGCTTTACACTGTTGCGCGGAAATTGCGATAGAATGAGACCATGTCAACCAACCGAAACACAATGAAAAGACACCTGGAGAATCTATTGTCAGTGGCGATTCTTGGAATCGCCGGGCTGGCGGTGCTGCCGCGCGCGAGTGCCGACGAAGAAAAGGAGAGCCCTTACCGCTGGAAGCCAAAGGTGACCTCGGTGACGGTGTTCAAGAACGGCTTGGGCTTTTTCATGCGACAGGGCAAGGTCGGGTTGCGCGACGGCTGGTGTGTGTCCGAGGCGGTCCCGCCGGCGGCGTTTGGCACGCTGGCGATTTACTCGCACGCCAAGGATGAGACCGTTGACATTGTCGGCACCGGGCCTGGCGAAGTGGTCGCCTTCGATGGGGTGGATGCGGCCCAGGATGGCGCGAGCAAACGCGAGCGGTTAGAGTCGTGCAAGTTTCTCAAACTGCAACTCACCTACCGCGAACTCGGCGTGGAACGCGTTTCAGCGGGGCAACTGGTGTCGGTGGGGCCGGAATACGTGGTGCTGCAAGCCGACACCAACAGTTTTGCGGTCCCCCTGGAGGGCATCCGTAAACTGCAGGTGCTTGAAAAGCCGCTGCGCGTGCATGTGTCCGCGGATGGGGCGAAAGTGCCGGGCGAAACGACCTTGGGCATGGCGTATCTGCGCAAGGGAGTGACATGGATACCGGAATACACGCTGATGCTGCGGGGCGACGACACGGCGGAGTTGACGCTGCGCGGCACCTTGGTGAATGAAGCCGAGGATCTCGTCCATTGTGACGTGAACTTTGTGGTGGGGGTGCCACATTTCCTGCACACAGACTATTTGGCACCGATGGCGGTGGGCCAAGTCATCCGCACGATTGGAGCCGCGGTGGCACCGCGCGAAGTGATGTCGCAGATGATGAACCGCGCCGCGGTCGCCAAGGATGTGCGGGCCGAGCAGTCCGGGGTGGTGGACCAAGCAGTGGCGGCGGGCGGGCGCGATTTGAAAGAGGCGCTGGGCAACCTGCCGCAGTGGGAGAGTGCCGGCACCAGCGATTTCACCGTGTACACGCGCAAGGACCTGACGTTGCGCCTGGGTGAAAAGGCGGTGGTGACCTTGTTCGTCAAGCGCATCAAGTATGGCCATCTCTACCGCTGGTCGCCGCCTAACGACATTGAGCATTTCCTGGTGCTACACAATGACAGCGACACGCCATGGACGACGGGTCCGTGTCTAACCACCAGTGAGGGCAACGCGCTGAGCGAAGACTTGCTGAAGTATGTTCCGAAGGGTGGCAAGGGCGAGATTCCCGTCACCACAGCCATCAACCTCGCCCATGACCAGAACGAGGCGGAAGTTGACCGCAAGCTCAAGGCGCACCAACCGTCGGGTGATTACTTTCTGGATCTGGTCACGCTCGAGGGCGAGTTGATGCTGCGCAATTTTGACAAGAAGCCCTGCGAGGTGATGGTGGAGACACGGTTGCCGGGCAAGCCGCTGAGCGCGTCCGACGAAGGGAAGATCGTGCTGGACACGGCAAACCTAAAACTGACCGAGCGCGTGGCCACCGTGAAGTGGAACGTCACGGTGAAGCCCGGCGAATCCAAAAAGCTGACCTATCGCTATGAACGTTACGTGCCGTCACGTTAAGTGTTAGAAGGAGGCTTAATATGAACCAGCAGACATTCACATTCAATGGCAGACGACGGGTGGCCTTGCTCGCGTGGCTACTAGCAAGCGCCAGCGCCTGCGCGGCGACCTCCACCACGGACAAGCCGAATAACCTCCAGCGCTTCGAGGCCGCCCGCATGCTGGCCAGCGCGGGCCGCAACGAAGCGGCGTTCGGCGAGTACGTAGCCACACCCGGGGGCGAATTCGCCGCCGTGACGCTCGCCCGCAACGGCGGCGAGGCTGCGAAGTACCTAACGCTACTGCAACAGCGGCCGCGGTGCCCAGAGGCACCCCGCGCGTTGTTGGTCGAAGCCGAACTGCTGTTGGCGTGCGGCCGCACGGACGAGGCGAAGGCGCGCTTCCACGAGCTGGCCGGCAGCGCGCCTGACATCAACTGGGGAACCGGGCAGCCCGGCTATTACCCGGTCGAACCGCCGGGCAGCAACGGCGCTTTCGCCGGTTACACCGTTGCGCAGCCCGCGCTGCCGTTCACCTATGGCCCCGGCAGCCACCGCGACAACTGGCTGCTGCGGCGGCTCATCGCGCTCAATCTGACGGATGACGCGGCACATGAGTTGGCGCGGCTGTGGGACATCCACCGGGCGAACGCCCGGCCCTATCAGATCAGCTTGCCGCAAGTTGACAATCCTCATCAAGTCAGCGGCGAGGCCGGGCAGCAGGTCGTCCCGGCGGGCTTCAACAGTTGCGGTCTCGAGTACGCCCTGGACTATGCGTTTTTCCTCAAGCGCACCGGCCGCTTGGACGATGCTCTGGCGCTGCTGCGCGAGCCACTGGAAGTGATGGACATGGATCGCGATCCTGATCTCACATCTATCCAGGGTGCGCGCTCCGGCGCAGCGCCTACCTTCGCGCTGAGCAACGGGCCGCCGACACGGCTGTTTGGCAGCGGGCCGGGCCGGATGCGCGTGGCGCGCCAGGAATTCATCCGGCTGGCGTACGGCGAATTCAAGGACGGCGGGCGGGCGGATGAATTGCTAGATGCGCTGCAAGGACAAATTGCTCGCGGTGTCAACCGGGCCCGCCGGGTGCTGGCACAGGTGAGGTTGCACCACGGCCAGAGCGAGGCTGCGCTGGCGCTTGAACTTGATTACATCCGGCACGGCGCATTCAACGAGCTGAGCGGCGCCTATCGCCGTGGCCAGGTTTTCGACAGCTATGGGAAACCTGCGGAAGCCATCCTCGCGTTTGAACAGGTATTGGCCACACCCCCCGGACCCATGCAATTGCCCGACGCGGAGGAGCCCGTTTGCGAGGGGTTCTATCAGCATGCGCGTGCAGCGAGCCAGGGTGATTACGCACGACCCGGCGCGGTGGGGCTGGTGCGCGGCGAGGTGCTGGAGCGACTGGTGCGGCTCTATGCCGCGGTGGGCCGCACCGACAAGGTGTTGGAGACCCAGTTAGCTCAATTCGACGCCGACGAAGGTCGGTTAGGTAACTTTGCACAAGTTGAACAAATCGCCCTGCGCTGCAAGGCCGCCGGACAGGAGGCGAAATTCGACGCATGGGCTGCACAGCGAATCGCCACCGCCACAGACCCGCGTGGGCGTGCCAACCTGGCCTGGCAACAACACGATTTGGCCGCCGCCATGGCCCATGCCGCCGCCGGCAGCGAGGGCCATGATGACTGGCAGGAATGGAAGGCGCGCTTCGCCAAACTGGGACGGGAGCAGGAGCGCGAGTTCATGCGTGCCGTGGTGCGCGCCATCCCACACGACGGGGTGGCCCGGCTAGAATTGCTGGACCTGGAGGACCGCCTCGAGGGTCCCGACGCCGTTGCGGCGCTCGAAGCCTTGCTTGCCAACGATGTCAGCAACGCCTTTCCTCGCGGCAAGGGGGTTATGAACACCACCCACTTCAAGAGTTATCCGGACCTCGCCTACCGCCTGATGCGGCTGTATGAAAAGAGCAACCAGTTCGACAAGCTGCGCGCCCTCGGCCTGCGTCTGGCCACTGGCGGAAAGCCGTTTGAGCAACCCGATCCGGGCTCGAGTCGCCCATTCGCTGAAAACGGGCCGGAGGAATTTGGCAATGGCTGTCTCGCGCTCGCCATCCAACATGCGGATGACCCTGCCTATCAAGTTGAGCTGGCCGCCGCGCTGGAGCCCTCCCGCTGGGCCGGTGCACGGGCGCAGCTGGCACGCCGGTTAGAAAGCGCGCCCGATCCCGTGTCCGATGCTAGCTCAGCCCCGCCCTGGGCCAACCTGCCGCGCGGGGTGCGCGTCATTGCATCATGTGAGTCGGTCACCTGCAGAGCGCGCGACGAGGCGTTTATTTACGAAGGGCTGCCGTGGGGCGTGGCGGTGTATGACAGGGCAGGCGCACCGGTGACACGTATTGTGTTAGGCAGTGCTGTCACCGCGATGGTCGCCTGCGAGCAACAAGTGTGGGTGGGCACCACGGAGGGACTGTCCCGGTTCGAGGCGGGCGTCTGGCCGGTCACGCATGAAATGCTCGGCCCGGTAACGGCGTTGGCACTGGATGGCGAGAACCTGTGGATCGGGGCAGGCGGCGCGGTCATGCTCCTGAACCGCAACACGCTCGCGTTGCGGCAATTTTCAGCGGAGCAGTTCGGCATGGAGCGGGTTCCCGGGATTAGCCGCTTCGAACCGGACCGCGAGTACGTGTGGGCTGACGGCAACGACGGCCTGCTGCGTTATGAGCGCGCGGCGGACACGTGGAACGCGCTTGAAAATCCAGGCAAGCGCGACCCCGTGCATCTCGTCGACATCATCGACGGGGAGGTGTGGGCGGACGTTTATCTCAATGACGAATTGCGCCACCGTCCGGCGCGGGTGGAGCGCAAGACCCTGCGTGTGACACCCGTTCCGCTGGGTGGCGAGGTAACAGCCAACCAGCGCATGATCAACACCGCCATTTCGTACAGCGGCAAAGACCACGGCCAACTCGTATTCTTGCGATGCTATAAGTTCGATGCGGCAACCGGTGAAATCCGCCGGATGCCCGAGTCCCCTTCAGGAGTGGCCAGGTCCATCAGCGATCCGGCGGCCGACGGGTTGCCGCGATCTAACGAACGGTCCCACCCGCTAGCCGGGAGCGCCTGGCCCGACGGCTTGCGCGCTGGCAGCCGCGCCCCGGCGTGGCCGGAGCGCCGGGGTGGCGACGCGGTGTGGGCGGTGGTGTTTGACGACGCCCGCCAGCAGGAATGGCTCTGCGTCGGTGCAGGCTTGGCCGTGCTGCGACGTGGCGAAACCACCCTGCGGCATTTCGGCAGTGGCGAAGGCGTGTGCTGTGGGCCGGTTCTCGATGGCGTTGAAGCGGACGGAAAACTTTTCTTTGCCTCCGGCTGGGACGACTCGCGCGGCGGCCTAACAGTCTACGAGCCCCGGACCCGTGTATTCACCCCGTTTTTCCGCTCCGACGGATTGGATTCGGACAAAGTGGTCGGGCTGGCAGTGCGCGACGGCCAGTTAGAGGTGAGCTACGGCGTGGAGTATCTCCGCTTCAACAATCGCGACAACCAGCGCTACCGCCAGTGCCGTCCCACACAGCTCGAGCTGGCAACCTGGCGGTTCATCTCCGGCGGCGCACCGGAGTTCCTTGCGCAAGCAGATTCTGTCAGGCAACCTGCCCAAGCCAGCGTTGGCACGTTGCCGGTGCTCGGCGGGCCCGCCTATCATCGCTATCAACACGACGGCAAGACGTGGGTCTGCGGCAGCCGCGGCCTGGTGGTTTTTCCCGGTATCGACACCCCGTCGCTGAGCTTCGCCGCGCTGAAAGCCCAGCGGATCCCCGACCTAACGCAAACCCAGCGCGCGGAGGCCAAGCAGACCCTCATCCCCAATCCGATCGCGGTGGCCCAGTTGAAGGAATTTGCCACTCATGCCAACCGCTTTGTGCGCGCCAACGCGCTGGCAGCGGCGATTAACCCCGTCCTGCAAGGTGGCGGCGAGCCCTACGTATGGGTGCTGGCCGACTGCGTGAGTGATTCCTATCGAAATGTGCGCGCAACCGCGGTGTGGCTGCTGTCGCACTGCAACAGCGCTGGGGCGCTGCCGCCGCTGCGCCTGGCGCTGGAGGACAGCGATCCGGGTATCCGCGCCGTGGCTGCGCTGGCCTTGGCCAAGCACGGGGAGTTGCCGCCGCTTGCCTTCTTCGAGGAGATCATTGAGCGAGACCATGGGTATGGCAATTTCCCGTTTGGCGCGGATTCGAGCATCGGCGTCGAAGTCGATCCGCTGCGGGCCTACGCCGCGCTGGCACCCTATGCCGACCGGCGGATTTTCGAGTTGTTGATAAAACGCGCGCCACCCAATCAGGCTGATATCAAAGAGCTCTATCCGATCCTTGGCGAGGCCTTGCGCAACCATGCCGATGCCGCCGATTTGTTGCTCGCCGTGCGTGACTCCGAGCGCGATGGTCCGTTGCAAGGGTTTGTGCAAGCCATCTTCGAGCATGCCGGCACGGAACTGCTGCCGACGTTACACGCCGCTCTGACGAGCCATGACCGGTGCGTGCGCTCGAACGCAGCCCGCGCCTGCGGTGCCATCGCCGACCCGTCCTCCATCCCGCTGTTGATCCAGGCGCTGGACATGGAAAGCGGCCTTGCCCGCGCGTCGATCGTGTGGGCGTTAGGCGAACTCAAGGCGCATGAGGCCGTACCGAAACTCGTTGCCTTGCACCAGGATGCCAGCAACGCCGAACACAACCGTCGGGCCGCCATGGGCTATCCAGCGCAGCAGGCAATGACAGTCAGGCGCGAGGAATTCCTTGTGTTGCGCAATCTCGACGCCATCGCCGCCGACTGGGACGAATTGACAGTCACCGCGCTACAACCTCCGCACGACCCGCGCCACGATGACGACGTGCTGGTGCCCGAAGCCGTGCTGGAAGCCTTGCACAAGATCGACCCCGCGGTCCCGGGATTCTAATGAAGTCTCAGCCATTCACAGCAACCCGTTTCTCCCCGTGAACGAGGGGGTGTCCCTAGCCGCCACTCCAACCCACCTCGGTCCTGGCCAGGCCAGGAAGGGACCTGCTTGAAGCGCGGCATCGGAGTTCACTTGATAAAATATCCCGACACCTTCCATTTGCCGTCCTTGTCGAGCAACGGGGTGACGGTTTCGACGGCCGATTTCTTGTTGGAAAACGAGGTGTCGAACTGCAAGACCACATACTCGCCGTCGGGCGCGCCCGGAAGGGTCTTGGTGTACTTGGCGGTCTTGAGCTTGCGCGAGGTCAGATCGCCAAGTGGCTTGCGCAGGGCGACCAGCGAGCTTTCCCACTTGTCCTTGGACACTGCCGCCTTGAAGTAGGGAGCGGCGGAGTCCCAACTTTCGCCGAATTTGCCGGCATCCACCAATGCCAGCCATTGTTCCGCAGCCGTTTGGGCCTCAACCTCGGGTTTGGCGGCGCCAAACGCCAAACTTGCGGATACGGCGATGATGGCGCAGAGGGCACAGACTCCAGTATTAAACTTGGCATTCATCTTGGGGGGCTTGGGGGTTAAGGTGCGGCCTCAGTGCCGAACCCTTGGTGGTTTGCAACAAACGGGTGCCGAAGACAAGACAAATGTTGGCGTGTGAAAGGTGCCAGCTCGCCCCGCCGTGAGGAAGATGCCGGAGCTTGCCGCTCCACTGCGATTCTGCATTCTTCAGCCTTTGCACTTGCCCGCGGCGGGCAAGTTCCATTGGATTTGACCCGTCATGAAACTTCCGACCGATCCGCCGCGTCCCGTCGCCATCCTTGCCACCGGTATTTGGCTCACCCTCGGCCTGCTGACGCGGTTGGCGGCTCGCGCCGGCGGGGCTGGTGGCCACAGCAGCAGCAGCCATTCGAGCGGCTCGTCCAGCGGCCACAGCAGCGGGGGCGGTTTTTCGTCGCACAGTTCATCGGGCACGGGCGGCGGCACGGGCGGTTCCCTCGCGAGTTTGCTGTGCTTCCTGGTGTTTTTGGGGATTGTCGGCCTCATCATCTTCCTGACGCTGCGCAACATGAAATCCTGGTCGACCGGCAAGGTCGGCTCGCCACCACCCCTGCCGCTGCCAGATGAAGACCGCGAAGGCCTCGCCGCCTTCTTCGCCGCCAACCCTGACTTCCAACTCGAGGCGTTCCAACACAAAGTCTCCGACGCCTTCCTCAAGATCCAAGCCGCCTGGTCGGCCCAAAGCCTCACCGAAGTCCGCCGCTTCATCTCCGATGGCATCTATCAGCGCTTCGCCACCCAGTTCCACATGATGGGCCTGCTCAAGCAACAAAACCAGTTGAGCAACGTGCGCATTTTGGACATCGACCCCGTCGCCGCCGCCAGGGACGGCGAATACGACGTGCTGCAAGTCCGCATCTCCGCCGCCATGAACGACGCGTTTGTCTGCCAACTCGACCACTCGCTCGACACCGAGGGCGATGAGGCGTTCGTCGAATACTGGTCGTTCATCCGCAAGCGCATCGCCACCAAGCCGGGCGGCGACATCTATCAGAACCAGGGCTGCCCGTCGTGCGGCGCGCCGTTGCCGCCCGATATGGGTGAACTGTGCCGCTGCCCGTACTGCCAGGTGATGGTCAACAGCGGCGAATTCGACTGGGTGCTCGCCGAAATCACCCAGGAAACCGACTACGGCCGCGATAGTAGTTGGGCCGACAGCGTTGCACCGCAACTCCCGCAGGCGCTTGGCGAGTTGAGCGGCGAAGCGCCGGACCTCGCGGTGCAACTTATCGAGGACAAGGCCAGCAATGCGTTCATGCAAATCATGACGGCGCTGGCCACCCGCAACCCGGCGGTGGTGCGCCGCTTCGTGTCCGACGACGCGCTCGCCGCGGTCACCGCGCTCATCCCACCGCAGGAGATCATTTTCAATCGGCTCTATCTGAATGAAGCCGTGCTGATCGATGCCGCGCGCGCCGCCAACCGCCACGTGCTGAGGGTCGGTCTCAGCGCCACGCTGCAGCGGGTGCAGCTGGTGCCCAAGCGCGGCTTCGCGGCGGTGGATCCCGAGGAGGTCCGCGCCGGCTATGTGGTGACGCTCGAGCGCGACGCCGCCGCGGTTCCTAACAAGGGAGCCCTCTATCAACACCAGTGCCCCAACTGTGCCGGCGCCGTCGGCGACACCCTCGATCTCAACTGCCAGTATTGCGGCGTGCCGCTCAACTCGATGAAAAACGAGTGGATTGTCACCCGCTTCGAGGCGCGCGGCGGGCAATAAGAATTTCCCGAGTGCCGGAAAATGGCCGTGGTGGCAGGATGCCGTTGGACAGGCGGTGGGCGGACCGCTCAAGCGGCGGCACAGGTGCATGTCCTAACGAAACGCCTGCAAAGCCGAGGCGTCGCCGACCCAGGCGCCGAAATACGGCCACTCGGCCTGCTCGCGCCACAGGAAGACGAAAAACGGACGGTCATAGCGGAAACGGCGTGGAGTGGTCAGCGGCAGGTCGGCTGCAGCACCCGAAGCCGCGAAACCCTCCTCGACTCTAACACGGGCACCTTTTTCATGCAGGTCAAAGCGGGTGACTTGTTCGGCGCGAGTGATGCGCCACGGGGTGGCGTTCGATGAAACTCCACCTCATGGGCGAGAATGCCGAAGCAGGCGAGGGATTGGGATGACTCCTGCTGCGATTGGAACGGGCCGTGCGGCTCCTTGGTGATCGCGGCGGCTTCCCGGTTCACCTGCTTGAGGAACTCCGCGGTGGCCGGACCGCACCAGGCTTTCCACGATCCCTCCGGCATCACCGTGGCCGCATCCCAGCGGAATGCATCGAGTTTCTCCATCAATCGGTTAGGCGGCTCAACGCGCAGCGACGGGCCGCCCACCTTGGCATTGAATTGGTCCCACGCGGCCTGGAACAATAGCGACCAAACGACGGTTTTGGTGGGATCAAGGGCCTCGCCGGGATGGGTCAGAGTGACGGTTTGATGAGCGCATCGTGGGAAACTTCGATGAACTCCACTTGCACGCGAATCATGTGCGGCGCCAGGACGTCGGGATCGAACGGATCGATGGCCGTCGAATCTGCCGCGGCTGGGGGGGCCGACGGGTCCGCGGCACCGGACGCCTGTTCAAAGGCCGGCGGCACCGCTTCCTTTTGCTGAGCCAGCACGAATACACCACAGCCGACGAGAGTCAAACCCATGACCATCCACCCCTTTTGCATCATCATGCCCGGATGCTGGCCGCAGCCGCGGCAACCGGCAAGCACATTGTTTGGTTTTCCAGCCCATCCTAACCGGCGCGGCAAGCGAAGGGAAACCGCGGCGGAAAGCGGCCGTCCCGGCTGTTAGGGCCAACGGCCGTCCCGCCTGTTGGACATCGGTTCCGGCACGGGCGCAACCCAAGCAGCGATGGAACCACAGGCGGGACTCCTGCCTGCCCTCACAGCCGAGACGGCTGTGCTCCAGGTGCCAGCTCACGGCGGTCCGCCGAAGACTTGATAGAACATCGCTTTGGTGGTTTCGGGGGCGATGTCAATATCGAACAAGCCGGTGGCGGGATCGCTGGTGGCGGTGAACTTAGTTAGAGCCGACCACGATTGCAAGGTGGGGGATTCGCGAATGCCGAGCTGGAGGTGGAAATGGCCGGTGGTGGCATTGCGTGCCAACACCGGGCGCCCCAGCGCCAAGGCGTGCATGTCGCTGGAGCGGAAGAACCCGCTGTCGCGCAAGGCTTGGATGGCCGCCGTGTTATCTACCAACGGATCGAGGCCGAAGGCCGCCAGGGCCAGCTCATCCTTGTTAGACACGCCGTCGCCATCGTCGTCGGCATCGGGCAACAGGGCGTGGGCGCTCAGCGAAATGGCGAAGGAACTCGTGGCCGGATCATTGCTGGCCAGGAGGAGCAGCGCGCTCTTCGCGCCGGCGGCAGTTGGGTTGAACCTTACCGTCAGGGTGCAACTGGCGGAGGGGGCCAGGCTGCCCGCCGGCGGACTGTCCAGACTGAACAGCTGCGCGTCCGGGCCGGCGAACGCAGCCGACAGCGCGGTTAGATCGGCGGTGCCGGTGTTATGCACGGTGAAGGTACGGGTGACGCCAGTGCCACCGGTCAGCGCCGGGCTCAAGACCACGGTGGAAGCGCCACTGACCAGAGCGGCGTTGTTTTGGTCGGACACGGAGATCGCCGGGCTGGCGAATTCGAGGCGTGTCGGTGCGGCGGCCGGGTTCCAAGTTTTGCCGCCATCGGTGCTGAGTTCGAGGAAGACATCGAAGAAACTGTCCACCACACTACCGCCGGCCCCGCCGCCGCCAGTGCCATCACTTGCAGCAGGGTGCAGGGTGTGCTTGCCAAGCGACAGCTTGGTCGGGCTTTCACGCAGCATCATGCTGGAGGGCAGATTGCCGCCCGACAGGTTGAGTTGCAACATCTCGGTGTCGAAGTAACTGGTACCGCCGGAGTCGTTGCCAGCGCAGGTCAGGCGCACCGTGCAGGCGGCGGCGCAGGCCACGTCGACGGGTGGCGAACCGACCGCCGCGTTGAGATGGAAATGGCAGCGACCCGTGCTGGGGATGTCCGCATGGTCTCCCACTGTGGTTGGCAACGGCGGGCGGGTGCTGCCAAGTTCGGTGAAGATGTCGAAGAAGCTCATGACGGACCCGTTGGCAAAGGCGGTGCTGAAATCCAGGTCACCATTGTTAGGCCAGAGTGAGAATTGTCCGGGTGGTGGCCAGGCTGTGTCCGGTGTGCTGGTGGCAGGGGGGTGATCTCCAAATTGATAGTGCCACGGCAGGTCGAACGGTTGCCAGCTCATGCCGCCGTCGAGGCTCAATTCGGTGAACACATCGAAAAAGCAGCTGACCCGCGACGGCTCGGTCGGGCTCTCACGAATTTTCATCAGGCCATGCGACGGCAGGGTCGGGCTTTCGCGAAGTTTCATGCCGCTGGGCAGATTGCCGCCTGACCATTCGAGTTGCAGCATCTCGGTGTCATACGCGCTTTCACCGGTTCTCCCGCCTTTGCCGGGCTTCAGGTCATAGCGGCAGAACACATCGCAGTGCACGGGTGTGAAGGAGACGCCGTCGTCGGTGGAATACCGGAAATCCACGGTGCCGTTATCGAACAGCGTCGTGGTCTGACCCGCCGGAGGCAGGGCCAAAGTGCGCTTCTGCTCGCTATACACCACCTTGATTTCTCCGAAATTGAGATGCGCGCTGGCAGCGCACTGCGGGGGCAGACCACCGGGCTGCACCGTGAAGCTGTCGAGCGACACTTCGGTGGCCGACGCCGACGGGAACTCCTGCGGCGTTTCGCGGCACTCGACGTGCAGCGGGCTGTATGCCGCCTGCCAGGTGCTGCCACTGTCGGTGCTGAGTTCGAGGAAAACATCGAAAAAGCTGCTGACCCGGCACCCCCCGGCGATGGGACGCACGGTGGTTTGTCCGGTGGAGTGGAGGGTCGGGCTTTCCCGCAGCATCACGCCGGTAGGCAGCGAGCCGCCCGCTAGATCACAGGCCAGCATCTCGCAGTCGAGGGCGCGCAGGGCGCCCGCCGCGCCGCCGGACATGTTGGAATATTGGAGCGCTAGGGCCGCATCACAATCCACCCGGGCAAAGCTCGCGCCGCCGTCGGGCGAGTAGTCGAAGGACACCGCCACCGTGGCCGTGCAAGTGGCACTGGCACCGGGACCCGGCGGGGGCACTGCGCCATCCATGGCGAGGTTGGGATAGCGCAGCCTGGCGAACTGAAGTTCTCTAACCAACTTGGCGGTGGCGTTGCCAGACGCATCCGTCGGCGGGAAGCGAACGGCAAAGTCGAGGTCCGGCGCGAGCAGTGTCAGCGGCGCCGGCAGCCAATCGGTGCGGGTGAAGCAGGCGGGCGGCAATGCCTGGAGTTCGAGATGCGCGGCGGCGGAGGCGGGCGACCAGGATTGGCCACCGTCGAGACTCACTTCGGTCCACACGTCGAAGAAGCTGTCGATGCGGCACGCGCTGCCGTCCGACAGGCGTTGCACGGCGCAGCGGCCGAGCGATTGTTTGGTCGGGCTTTCGCGCAGCATCATGCCGCCCGGCGTGCCGCTTGATAGATTGAGGGCGAGCAATGCGGTTTGAAAGAACCGGGTGGCGGACCAATCGTTGGCGCTGCCGACGGCTTGGGCGAGAGGGGTCACCACCATCGGCACGGTGGCCAACGAACTGACCGGGGTCCAGGTGCCGCCGTAGTCGCTGGAAACTTCACAGGACGCGTTGCAAGCGATGGATTGGGTTTGCGGCTGGCCGTCGCTGGGCAGCGGCTGCGAACTGGCGAAGGAATCCAGGCGCAGATTGCGAACCAGCACGCCATTCGGGCAGTCGAGCGGACTTTCGAGGTTGCCCATAGCAAAGCCACCATCGCGCGGCGGCAGGCACGCACTGGCGAAGATGTTTTCCTGCTCGGCGTAGGGCCGCAAGGCCAGGTGCAGCGCGGAGTCGGCGGGCGTCCAATTCAACCCGCCATCGGTGCTGAGTTCGAGGAAAATGTCGAAGAAGCTGCTGATCATGTAGCCGCCGGGCACCGTGCGCACCGCCGTCCTGCCGAGCGAGGCCTTGCTCGGGCTTTCGCGCAGCATCACCGGGTTGGGCCCGCCGGTGGTGAAGCTCAACGCGAGGCATTCCATCGGACTTTCCCCGCTGCTGTTAGAACTCACTCTGAACGAGTCATCGGCATTGCCGGTGTTGGTGAGCGTGTAGGGGAAATAGACGATTTTTCCGTCCTTGGCGAGGGTGCCGGTCACGCTGCCACCCAGCGCCACGGTTTCAGACACTCCCGCGGCAGGCAAGGGCGAGCGACCGGCCGACGGCCGGAAGCACAAATCGCTGACAACCCCACCGCTGGCGCCAAACGACACGCTGGCGTCGCTGTCACAGGCGTAGTCCGCGGGCAAGGGGAAACTGGCGTTGGCGAAGAAGTGCGACGGGCTTTCACGGGCGAAGGCACAGGTGCAGGCCCCGTTGGAGCAGGGGCTCCAACTTTGGCCGCCATCGAGGCTCATTTCGGTGAAAATATCGAAGAAGCTGCTGATCCGGTACTGGTTGTCCGGTGCCAGCCGCAGCGAGGTGCGGCCCAGCGATTGCTTGGTCGGGCTTTCGCGCAACATGACCGCCTGCGGCAACGAGCCACCTGATAGATTGAGCGCCAGCATCTCGGTATCGAAGTAGCGCACGGCACCATCATCGAACAAGTTTGCCACCCGTTCGCTGCAAGTGGCGGCGCACTCGAAGGGTTGGAAGCTGCTGCCGCCGTCCCGCGACAATTCGCCGGTGACGCTGGCGGCCGTGTTGACCACGCGGGCGGCCTCACCTGGCGCGGGTGGAGGCAGCGACGAGGTCGGATTGCGCAGCGCCAAGTTGCGCACGACCGCGCCGTTGGCGAAGGTCATCGCGGAGGCGCAACGATGCACCGACCCGCTTGGCGGCAACGTTGGAGCGGCGCAGGCGATTTCCACCGAGGGCGCGGCAAGGCCGCAATGGGACACCGCAACGGACGGCCGCCAGCTTTGTCCTCCATCCGTGCTCAGTTCGAGGAAGACGTCGAAAAAGCTGTCGATGCGATAGGCATTGCTGCTGTCGACCTTGCGGATCTTGGTGGTGCCGGTGGATTGCAGGGTGGGACTTTCGCGCAACAGCATGCCGGTTGGCAACGAGCCGCCGGAGAGATTGAGTTGCAGCATCTCGGTGTCATAGTGCAAGGTCCCGTCGGAGTCCGTCACGGCGCTCACCTGCACTTGCACCGCCGCGCTCATCGCCACGGGTTGAAAGGTGGATCCGCCGTCCACACTCGCCATCGCCCGCGCGCCGGTGGTGTAGCTCTGCACCACCGTCGTGCCAGCCGCCGGCGGGGCTTGCAACCCTCCTGGCGGCGACAGCCGCAACCCGCTGAGCTGCACCGGCGGCGAACCCGCCGGGCCCGCAAAGCTGATCACTTGCGGGCATTCAAGGGTACCGGTGGGCGGCAGCAAAAGCGGCGACGCAAAATCCGCCACCGGCAGCACTGGAACATGGGGCGTCCCGGTAATCTGGGCTGCCAACGAGGTGGCAAGACCGACTGCTACTCCCGCCGACAACAGGCACGGATGGAAACGACGGGCAAAACGAGGGGATTTCAGGTTCATGGGTTTGGGTTGGGTTTGACCGCTTCGACGAGTGCAGGCATGCCCCCCCGGTTCAGCCATCCGCGGGCTTTCCCATAAATGCGTAGCGCCGTCAATGACAATCTTGAATAAATCCAATTTATTTCTCCGTTTGCCGGCCGCAAGGCGAAACGACGATGAATTTCGCCCCCAGAGGGCGTGTGGCAGCCACCGCGACGAGCCGGGTTAAGCCGGTTTGCACGGCACCCGGGCCTTACGGTAAGCGAGCCTGACAAAGGCGGATGGTGGCGATCACGCGACCTTTCGGGCCTTGCTCTCGGCTTCGAGCTCGGCCTCAAATTCCGCCTCCAGCTTGGCCTGAAGATCTGCCTCGCTTTGCTTTGCAGCCTGCACGGCGGCGGCCTCTGCGGCGAGTCGCTGGGCTTCGGCCTCCAAGGCTTTCGCGGCGTCGCGAGCCATGCGCTTATCGAACTTCCTCTGCTCGCGCTCGCGGCGCTTGTAATCTTTGCTTGGTGTGACGGCCATTGGTAAATTCCCTTCTTGGTTGCTGAATCGTGTGCCAGGTTCGTCGGTCGCGTTGCGGAACCGACCTCAGTCTGTGCGCGGCCTGATACATTGCGGTGCCGGTTCGACGCAACAGAAATTAATGGGAAATGATCCACCCGCAATCGGCGTGCCGAATCACGGGGTGGAAGGCACCGGCAAACCGGAGGTTTTGGCACCCACTGCACCGCTGCGGGTGCACAGGGTCAGTTACGATGCCCCCGCAATGCGTGTGAGCTCGGTCCTGCCGTGAGCGGTCGAAAAAGCGTGTGCTTCGCGGCTGCCGTGGTTGAATGGCCCGGATGAGTCGAAACAAAGCAAGCAAAGCCGGCAGCGCGGGAGCAGGCCTGACGCAGAATCCTTTCGGGGTGCTGGCCGGGCTCGGGGATTTGCCAGCGGGACCTGGTGAGCCGCAGGATGGCGCCCCGGACACGCCAGCGCAAGCCTCTCACCGCGGGCAGAAAAACCCCAACCGGGGCCGGGTGGACATCGTCCGCCAGACCGCGCATCGCGGCGGCAAGGCCGTCACCGTGGCAAGAAATTTCACCGGAATCGGCTTGCCAGAGAAACAGGAGCTCGCGAAAAAAATGCAGAAAGCCTGCGGTGTCGGAGGCTGCGTGAAAGATGGCTGCATCGAAATCCAAGGCGACAAACGCGAAGAGATGAAGCGCATTCTAACCGAAGCAGGGTTCAAGCCGGTTTTCGCCGGGGGCTGAGTGACCGCTGCAGTGTCACTCAGGGCGCCAGGATTCGCCTCACGGCCGGGTCCAAGGAGTGACTGCCCGGTTGCCAGGGCTTGCAGACAGGCGCCGGCCACGGCCAGCAGGGCGGCCAGCAGGGCGGCCAGCAGGGCGGCCAGCAGGGCGGCCAGCAGGGCGGCCAGCAGGGCGGCCAGCAGGGCGGCCAGCAGGGCGGCCAGCAGGGCGCGCGGGTAAGTTCTGCGGATCGCGGTGCCCAGCCACACATTGGGTGCGGTCGCCCGCAATTTCCGATAGAGGAGAGTGACCAGAAATGTTCCCACGCCACCCAAACGCGCATGAGCAAACGAAACGCCCCGTAGCCGCCGACCGTCGCCAGCGGGTAGCGTTGCCACATGGCAAGCACGCCGCAAGCGAGCAGGGCCCGGCACAAGCCCAGCCCGGCCACGCCGGTGAGCATGAGAACGGCGGTCAGCATCAACCGCGGCGATCGGCGGCGGCGAAAGTATCTATCCAGCTCTGCCTTGGTCGCTGCCTTCCACGCAGGAGGCCGCAAGGTCGCGCCAAGCCTTGCCTTGGGTTGTCGCTGGACTGAACCGTTCACAGGCCCGTTCTAGCGGCAACCCAGTGCGCCGCCAACGCTCAATTTGCCGCGCACACGGCCCCCCCGCAGTCCGTCATCAATGTCCTGCCCGTGCTCATCGGCGGCAACGCCGACAGCAAGCCCGGAGGTGATGTTGAAATCGGGTCAGACAGAGCCTCAGCGATTCCGTAATGGGTGATTTTCAATCTGTCAGGACAGGAACATTGCCACGCGCCGTTTATTTTCAGCTTGCCAGGACGGCGCGAGCCGACACCCTCTGGCCCTTGAGCAAAAACCCACTGAAATGCGGTCTTCTCGCCGCCGCGCTCGCCACCCAGTGTGCGGGTGGCGCGACGGCGTTGCTGTTTCCCAACTCCGACTTTGAAACGGGCACGCTGGCCAACTGGACGGCCGTCGGCACGGCGTTCACCACCCGCCAACCGACCTCCGGCGACAACACCAAGGCCCGCGGCAACGTGTCCGCCCAGCAGCAGGGCAATGATTGGATCGGCTCTTTTGAAAACTACGACGGTATCACGGGGACTCCCGGAGCCACCCGCGGCGACAGCGCCACCGGCACGCTGACCTCACAGGATTTCACGCTTGCCAAACGCTACGTCACGTTCCGCATGGGCGGCGGCAACCTGCCGGGCCAGACCGGGGCCAAGCTGGTGTGCGAGGGCCAGGAATATGTCATGGGCACCGGCCTCAACAGCGAGTCGATGGTCCCGGTGACGTTCGATGCCGTGGCTCTAACGGGAAAAACCGCCCACATCGTTATTTACGATCAGACCACTGGCAGTTGGGGGCATATCAATGCCGACGACTTTGAGGCGAGTGACGCGCCCGCCGATGACGGGTTCCAGCTAACTCCGGGCTATACGAGGGCGGATCCTCCAGGCGTCGGCTACGACCAACCGTTGCGCCCGCAATTTCATTTCAGCTCGCGCCGGAACTGGCTCAACGATCCAAACGGCATGGTCTTCGATGGTCAGAACTACCACATGTTCTATCAGCACTGTCAGAGCACAGGCGGAGGAAACCCGTTCTGGGGCCACGCTGTCAGCACCGACATGTTGCATTGGCGGCAGCTCGATCACGCGCTGCTGCCCTATCAGGTGGATGGCCGCAGCGGCGTGATTTACTCAGGCTCGGCCGTGGTCGATTTCAACAACAGCCTCGGCGTCCAAGTGAGCTCACGCAAAACGCTGGTGGCGTTTTTCACCTATGCCAACAACGGCCCTTACTATCAGGCCATGGCCTACAGCACGGACGGCGGCGTGACCTGGCAGTATTACAACCACGGACGTGCGGTGGTTCCCAACCAGGGCTTCGATCCCACCGAGCGCGACCCGAAAGTATTCTGGCATGAAGCCTCGCAGAGATGGGTGATGACGCTTTGGGTGCATACCAACCCGGGCCAGGTGCGCTTCTTCACTTCCACCAACCTCAAGGACTGGACCTTCGCGTCGGACCTGCTCCGGGATTGGGCGTTCGAATGCATGGACATGTACTTCGCACCGGTGGATGGCGATCCAGCGCAAACCAAGTGCGTGATCTCGGATGCAAGCTACGACTATGAGATCGGCACTTTCGACGGCACCACGTTCCATACCGAGTCAGGTCCATTTCAAGCCGGCCAGGGATTTGACGTGTATGCATCCAGCCACATCGCTAATTTCTATGCCGCGCAAACCTTCAATCAGGCCCCCGGCGGCCGCATTGTGCAGATCGGTTGGATGGCTGGTGGACCTAACTCCGCCACCACCTATGGCTTGCCCTATAACCAGCAGATGGCATTCCCCTGTGATCTCACCTTGCGCACCACGCCCAGCGGGGTGCGACTCTGTGTCTATCCAATTCCTGAGATTTCGACGCTGGTCAGCACGTCCCATACGGTGACCGCGCAGGCGCTCACACCGACCAGCAACCTGTTCTCCGGCATGGGCAGCCTCGATTTGGTCGATCTCTCGCTGGACTTCGATCCCGGCACCGCCACGCAGGTGGTCATCTACTTGCCACGCACCACGGTGAGCTACGACGTGGCCAGCGGGATTGTCAGCTACATCGGCACGGACGGGAGCTCCGCCGCCTTGACCGGCGCGCAGTTGCCGCGCAACGGTCACGTGAACCTGCGCCTGTTGCTCGACCGCCTGAGCCTGGAGGCCTATGCCTTCGGCGGGGAGAGCTTCAGCGCCCATTACGTCAGTCCCAGCTACGGAACCACCGCGCCGTCGCTGAAGGCGGTCGGTGGCTCGGCGTATGTCTATTCGCTCACTGTGAATTCGCTCAACTCTTCATGGACGCCGGAAACCCCACTCTCAACAACTCTCCTCAATCCGGGCTTCGAAGAGGGCATTCCCAGCGGCGCGACCTTCCACAACACGGTGCCCAGCTGGACCACGTTTGGCGACTGGACGGAATCAGCGGGCTGCTGGGACAACAGCGGCAATGCTCTGACGCAGGCCGCCGGCTATCCGAATTTCAGCGGCCTGGGAGCAGCCTCCCTCAAGGCGCGCAACGGCAGCACGGAGAACCGCGCGGGCTTGTTCCAGTCGCTCGGGCATGTCGCCCTCAATGATCTGGGCAAGACCTACACGCTGGGCGCCGATCTGGGCGCCCGGATCACCGATGGCGCGGGCAACTATGCTTATAGTGGCGACCTGACCGTGTCGTTCCGCAAGGGCGTCACCGGCGGCGTCCCGGGCGATAAGGGGACGTTGTTAGGATTGGACGGCGTGCGGACCGTCACCGCGGATGATGCCGCATTGCCGTCGCTGGCGAGCGTCACGCCTGTCAGGACGACCGCCACCTACACGCCCGCGCTGGCGGATGTCGGCAGCGAGGTGTTCGCGGTGATCGACCTGCTCAACACTTCGGCCAGCGCCACGGCCAGCGATGGCGAAAAGCAATACCTGGCGGACCACGTGACGTTGACGGCGGCCCAGCCTCTGGCCTATGAAGGATTCGACTATGCGGCGGGCTCCGCCAATCTTACCGGCATGACCGGCGGCATCGGCTGGGGCGCGGCGTGGCAGACGGTCAATGGTGGCAGCGCCGACACCGTGGCCAGCAGTCTCGTCGCCACCGGTAACGCGCCGGCGGGCTTCGACACGGCGTCGCAGGGCAATAGTTGCAATCTGGCCAATAACCGCCGGGTGGGTCGGATGCTCGACACCACGGTGGGCGGCGCGTTCGGCTCGGGTGGCTATCTCGACGCCAACGGCCGCATCGGCGCGGACGGCAAGTCGATCTATATCAGCTTCCTGCAACAGCCCAACGGGAGCACCAGTTTTTACGAGTTCGAACTCCACCGTGACGATCTGGGCGACCCGGGCCGCATCGGAGGCATCGGCAACGACCAGGGCTCCAGCACCAACGTCTTCCTGCGCTCGGGTGCCGCCCAGACGGCCGTCGGTCCCGGCAGCTTCGCGGTGAACTTTTATGTGGTGCGCATTGATTTCAAGCCGGGCAATGATGATATCTATATCTATCAGAACCCCACTTCCGCCACCGAGCCGGGCGTGCCCACGCTGACAAAACTTGCCACCGCCGACATGTCGTTCAATGGCATTTCGCTCGCCGCGTTCGTTGGCAGCCGCACCGTGGCACATGATGAAATCCGCATCGGCGCGACATATGCGGATGTGGTGTCCGGCAGCAGCCGGCCGCCGCCGGTCCGGATCATGCCGGTGGGCGATTCCATCACCTATGGCGCGAGCCCTGGCGGGGACATTCCCGGAGGCTACCGCAACAAACTCTATCAGTCATTGAGCGCGGCCGGCTTCGCGGTGGATTACGTCGGAAGCCAGTCCAGCAATCCCGCCACGACCCTGCCGGATTCGGATCACGAGGGCCACCCCGGCTGGACCATCTCACAAATCGATCAGAACATCACCGGCTGGCTCGGCACCATCGCCGATCCTGACGTGATCCTGCTTCACATCGGCACCAATGATTTTGGCATTGGCTACGACACGCCCAACTCGATCAACCGCCTCGATGCCCTGCTCACCAAGATGGCCACCCTGCGGCCCTACGCCCACATCATTGTCACCAACCTGATGGAGCGCAACGAGCCGTACAACTCGCAGATCCAGGCGCAGTTCAATCCCTACGTGCAGGCTCGCGTCAACGCCCAGGCCGCGCTCGGCCGCCGCGTTAGCTATCTCGACATGCGCTCGGCCGTGCCCATTGCTGACATGCCGGACAGTCTGCATCCCAATCAGACCGGCTACAACCTCATGGCCGACGCCTGGCTGCCGGCCATCCAAGCGGTGATCGGCCCGCTGGGCGACAATTTGCCGCCGGGGATCTCACGCGCCCAAGGGCTGAGCGATCTCACCCACGTGACCATCACGTTTAGCAAGCCGATTGCGGATTCCGCGGCCACTCCGGGGAATTTCGCAGTCAGCGGCGGGCTGACGGTTTCCGCCGCGTCGCTCGATGCGACCAAACGTATCGTCACGCTCACCACCAGCCTCCAGACCAACGCCAGGGCCTACACCGCCACCGTCAATGGGGTGGTGGACCGCAGCGTTTCCGCCCTGGCGCTGGCCGCTAACAGCACTGTCACTTTCAACGGCGCCACCCTGCGCGGCTGTTCTAACAACGTGCCCGAGTCCGCCGGCTACACGCTGGCATACTCGCTCGATATCCCCAACGCCGCCAACTATACCGCCGGCCCCGTCCCCTACACCGTGGACAACCACAATGGCGTCGGCCCGTTCTCGCGGGTGGCCTACTATTTGGAACTCCAGTCGCCGGGCGGTGACCTGAAGTATGTCTGGGCTTCGGTGAACGCCTTCACCACCGACGCCGGAAAAATCGCCGTGCCCACCTTCGCGTCGGGGGCCATTTTCCAACAAGCCGTCACCAGCATGAATGTGGTTTCCAATGTGGCGGGCGTCAGCACCGGCACCGGCCAGACAGGCAACCTCGAGTTCTGGCCAGACACCTATACCGAGGGCAATGCCGCCGGCGTGGCGGGTGCCAGCGCCACCACCTATGACTTTGGCGATACGCGCACCACCGGCGGCGCCTACGGCTCGATGCAGCTGCACAATCCGGGCGCCGGCCAGACCGTGTTCGCCTTCAACTACTGGGCAACGTCTCCCGACGCCGCGAATCCGAATATTGACCTCGGCATCGGCAACTTTCCCACGCCGACCTATCCCACGCCGGGCAATGCAGGCCCGGACTGGACGTTTGCCCACAGCGCCGCCAGCTACTCGGTCAAAACCCTGCAGGTGCTCGTGCAGACGATCGGCGACACGACCGGCCCGACGATTTCGTCGGCCGAGTCCCCCTTCGGCCTCTCCCAGGTGCTCGTCCATTTCTCCGAACCGCTGGCCCCCGCCTCGGTAATTCCCGGGAATTTCTCGCTCACTAACGGCGTGGCCGTTCTCAGCGCCACCCTCGCGTCCAACCAGCGCGACGTCACTCTGACCACCACCGCCCAGCCACCCGGCGCCACCCTCACACTGACCGTGAGCGGGATTCGCGATAGCTCGTCCGCGGCCAACCTGATTGCCCCGGCCACCACCCTCACGGTGACAGCCCTGACTGCCGATAACACCTGGGATGGCGGAGGCGGCGCGGTGGGCGGCCTTTGGAATTGGACCAACAACGTCAACTGGGCTTCCGACACGGCACCCACGCTCGCCAGTCCGCTGTTTTTTGCCGGAATCGCCGGCTTGACGTCCAACAATGACGAGACCGCGCTGTCCGGCATGGGCGGCTTCACCTTCAATGCCGGAGCGGGCGCGTTCATGATCAGCGGCAACGCCATCACGCTGGCCGGTGACATCACCAACCACGGCACCAGCCTGCAGACGATCAATCTGGCGATGGCGACGACCGTAGTGCGCACGGTCACGACCGCCACTGGCGGTGGCAACGTCACCCTCGGGGGAATCATCAGCGGGTCCGGCGGCGGCCTTGCCAAGAGCGGCGGTGGCATGCTCACGCTCAACGGCCTCAACACCTACACCGGACCAACGACGGTCACGGCGGGCACGCTGAGCATTGGGCCAAGCGCGGGACTCTACAGTGCAGGCACCACGGTTGGGGCGGTCGACGTGCAAAATGGCGCGACGATGCAGATCAACCGCAGTGACGTCTTTGGCAATGCCTACTCCAATGCCCCGGTCGTGGTGGCCGTGGAAGCTGGCGGGACATTGCAAAACGGTTCTGGAACGGTTACGGCCCTCAACCATGCGGTTTTGAACGGCGGAACGATTTCCGCAGGGACAGGTTACAACGGCACTGCTCCTGGCGGGGCATTTATTTTGCAGCGCACG
>Ga0073936_10003238_pt1 | contig 23523 bp, 38 predicted proteins | sample AliMusrvi5mmetaG_FD_87041 | JGI IMG/M metagenome (GOLD analysis project Ga0073936, IMG submission 87041) | Freshwater lake bacterial and archeal communities from Alinen Mustajarvi, Finland, to study Microbial Dark Matter (Phase II) - Alinen... | ecosystem: Environmental > Aquatic > Freshwater >... | reverse complement strand
GTACAGGCCTGGTCACGCATTGCCGATGCCCTGGCACCGGACGGGATCCCCGGCGAGATTCTTGCGGCAGCGCTAGAACCCCTGAACGAGCGCTTGTTTGAATCGTCCACCGATGCCGATTGGCTGCGCCCCTGCGTCGCGCCGGATATGTCCATCGGTGCCGCGTACCCGATGCAGTCTGAGCGCCCCTATGCCCTGCTGAGCGAGTCCGAGCGGTGGCGCGTCGACGCGATGCTGGCTGAGGCGGTTTCTCACCTATCTGGGCTTGGCGTGGTTTGTTTAGACCGAGCTGATTGCTTGGATTTACAAGGGCGTGCGGATCTTCTGGCCTGGCTGGATGGCCTGGTCGAGGACAAGGAAATTGAGACGGCGCTTATTTTCGCTACGCTCAAATCACCCCCGGCAAACCTTCCGGAATCAATCGGCACCGTCTGGATCGAAGGCGGATTGACCAAAACCTATCGAACAAAACAAACGAGGGAAGCATGACGCGTATCTACATTTCCGGCGCCATGACCGGCAAGCCTGACTTGAATTTCCCGCTGTTTAACGCCGAGGCCGCGCGCCTTCGCTCCCTTGGCTATGACGTGGTGAATCCGGTCGAGATCTGCCCGGATCCAACTGCGACCTGGCACGACTGCCTCAAGGCTGACATCAAGGCCCTGCTCGACTGCGACGCACTGGCCCTCCTGGATGGTTGGATGGACAGCCAGGGCGCACACCTTGAGCTGAACATCGCCCACCGCGTGGGAATCCTGATTTTGATGGCAGCGGAGGTGACAGCGTGATCAACGACCTTCTGATGCTGCTGGCGATCTCGATGGCCTTTACCGCCCTGATTTTGTGGATGCTGAAATGACGATTCACGCTTGGTCGTTCATCGATGAATACGTCCTGCGCAGGGTTTATCCGCACTATCGCGGCGAGGACATCGCGGTAGTGATGGGAATACCCCTGCGGAAGATCTACGCGAAGGCCAAGCGCCTGGGCCTGACCAAGTCTGACGAGTTTTTCAACGGGCCGCTGTCTGGACGTACTGACGGCGCGCGCGGATCGTCGACAAGATTCAAGAAGGGCAATGTGCCCTGGACGAAAGGCACAAATTACAACGCCGGCGGCCGCTCCATCGAGATGCGATTCAAGGGTGGCCACCGTCCGCACACCTGGTTGCCGGTCGGCAGCTATCGGCTCAACGCCGACGGTTATGTCGAGCTCAAGTTTGCCGACGCGCCGGGCCGCTATGACCTGCGCTGGATCCCGGTACACCGCAAGGTCTGGATCGATGCCAATGGCCCAGTACCGAAAGGTCACATGATCGTCTTCAAGCCTGGCACGAAAACCGTCAAACCCGAGGAAATCACGATCGATTGCCTGGAGTGCATCGACATGGCCGAGAACGCCAGGCGCAACGACATGTGGCTGAACAACCCCGAGTGGGCGCAGCTCGTCAGCCTGAAAAGCCAGATCACCCGGCGCGTCAACAAAATCATCAAGGAGTCACCATGCCAGACATCAACGAACTGAGGAAAGCGCTTATGGATACCCTCACCGACCTGCGCAACCCGGAAAAACCGATGGAGGTCGACCGGGCCCGTGCAGTCGCCCAGGTGGCGGGCGTCCTGGTCGACACGGCGCGCGTCGAGATCGAGTTCATCAAGGCGACCGGCGGCGACCGCTCCGACTTCATCGCGCCCGACCTGCCGAAGCCCGAGCTGCCCAAGGGCATCGTCGGGATCACCAGGCACCTGATCGCGGGGTGAGCCATGACCAAGATGACCAGGACGCAGCAGAACTGGGAAAAGATCACGGCGTTCTGCGTCGGTGGGAAAACCACCGTCGAAATCGCTGAACACGTCGGCATGCAGCCCAGCTCGATCAACAACTACCTGGCCGATATGCAGCGGGCCGGACTGATTGAGAAGGTCGCGCCGAAAGAAAAGCGCGTTTTCGGGCGTGGCGGCCAGACCTGCCTTTTCGTCACGGCTGGGAGCGAGCCGACCCGTACGATCGCCCAGGCTGTCTCGCCCGATGTTCCGGAAGAGCCTGTCTGGAACTGGGACTTTATCAACGTCATGCACAAGATTCTGCACCTGGAGGCGCGATGATTGCCCAGCTCGCCCTCCAGCTCGAGGAGCCGCGCCGCCTTCCATCGCCTCGGGATAAGTACGAGCAACGCCTAGCGGATCCCGAGAACGAGGCCGCCCTGCTCGCCGTCTATCAGTCCCGGCCAGGCGAGTGGCTCGATGACTTTGTCGACCTGCGCGACGTCCTGCGTGATCGCAGCATCGGCTCCTGCTACGGGCATATCCTCGCCCGCCTGGCGCGCAAGGGATTGCTGGAAAGTCGCGACATCTATTTCGGCTCAGACCATCCAGCCAAGCCGGACTACCGGGGATTCCACACCGACTTTCGATTCAAGGGAGAGCAATCATGAAAACCACATTATCAGGATTGCCGATCACCTGGGCGAATCGTCCAGCGCTGAAAGGTCTCGACCTGGCGAAATGCTGCCTCCGCCCAGGCTCGCTGGACATTCTCAGCAAGCCATCGCGGATCGGTGAGAGCCTTTTCTACCCTGACGGTTCGGTGAAGAAATGACCGATCCCCTGATCGTCTCAATAGTCGCTGTGACCATCTGGCTGTTTGGCGTGATCGTCGGGATTTGGATCGCTGATTCCGTCCTCGCAGCGTTTGAAACGTTCTTCGATGTTTTCAGGAGATGAAATGATCGCTTTACTTGTAATCGGCATAGCCCTGTGCGTCTTTGCTGTCCTGGCGCTTTTGTTCGCTAGTCCAGGCGGCTGTTGTCGGGATTGCCAGCAAGGACGCGAGTGTCGATGCGGAGATGATGAATGACGCCCATCGTGAACGTTATCCCGCTCGACATGGCTATCCGTGTCACTCGTCTGGATCAGCCCGACACCATCGAGTACTACACAGGCGATCAATTCGCAGCAACCCGCCGCGCCATCGTCAGGGCTGCGGCAGAAATTGGGAGGGAAATGCCATGATCCCCACAGACGAAATCATCAGCATGGCGCATGAATGCCATGTACCAGTTGACTGGCGCGTCAAGAATCTTGTGAGGTTCGCCAATCTTGTAGCTGCACGTGAACGGGAAAGCTGCGCGAAGGTGTGTGAGGACGAAGCGTGCGGTGGGTCTGCATTTAACAGTGCCGCAAGATACAAGGAGAGGGGAAATGATCCTCACCCCTGACCAGTTGCGCGAACTGACGCATTTCACGAGGACGGACGCGCAGGCTCGTGAACTTGAGCACCTGGGCATACCGTTCAAGACCCGCCGCGACGGTAGCCTAGTGGTTTTCTCTGAGGACGCAAATCCGGCGGCGCGGATTAAGATAAGCAGCCCTGAGCCGCAATTGCACCTATGATGCGCCCTCGTAAATCCGATAAGCATCTACCTCCCTGTGTCTATCAGCGGCATGGTGCGTACTATCTAGTCAAGCGTAACAAATGGACGAGGCTAGGCGCGGATTTGCATGAGGCGTTGATCGCCTACGCAGGGACGGTGACGGTTGCCGGTTCGGGAGGGATGGCGAAGCTGATCGACAAGGTTTATATAGCCCATTCCCCGAAACTGTCAGCCAATACCCGCAAGGTGTACAAGCAATGCGCGGGACGGTTAAAGCGCAACTTTCAGGAGTTCGACCCGCACCAGGTCAAACCGAAGCACGTTGCCGAACTCAAGATGTTAATGGCTGAACACCCGATCATGGCCAATCAGGTGCTTGGGTTCCTGAGAATATGCTTCGCCTACGCCCTGGAATGGCAGCTGGTCGATTCAAATCCTACGATAGGTATCAAGCCCTACCCCACCAAGAAACGCACCCGCTACCTGACGGATGCGGAGTTCTCAGCGATACGGGAAAAGGCCAATGCGGTGCTTCAGATCGTCATGGATCTTTGCTACCTGACCGGTCAACGAGTCGGGGATGTGCTGGCGATCCAGAGAAAGGATCTGCGGGACGATGGGATCTACTTCAAGGCTGAGAAAACCGGCAGTCAGGTCGTGGTCGCGTGGAGTCCGGGCCTGAAGGAAGTCGTGGCGAGAGCCAAGAAGCTGAACCCGGGCGTGATCCACCTGAATCTTCTTGTCGGCATCCAGAAGAAACCGTTGTCCTATCACACCGTCCTGACCTACTGGTGGGACGCTTGCGAGAAAGCAGGGATCGAGGACGCGAGGATTCACGATATGCGGGCGAAATCGGCCACAGATGCGAGAGATCAGGGCTTCGACGCGCAGAGCTTGATGGGGCATGGATCAGCGTCCATGACCGAGAGATACATCCGAAATCGTAAGATTCCGGTGGTTACGGGGCCGGTGATGAAGGGCGGCAAAAAGTGAGGAGTATTAGACGCATCTAATACTATGGGATGTCACCCTAGTGTTTATGCGCCTCCCAAGCCATGTCGGATAGTGTACGATTATCGTGCAAAAGCGTCCTAGCGCCTTGATAATCCGGCACTCTCGGCAGAATTTTGTCTAATAATAATTCTCTGCTTCGATTGTTTTCGCCCTATGAGAATAATCAGCATATGGGCTAGTTTTAGACGGGTTTTCAGGCCGTCATTACACCAGGTGGAAAGATCAGACCCCCGATGACTGGTACGTCCTGATCGCGTTGTATTTCGCCGTCCGGTCATCAAGCCCGTTCGTGCCGCCGTTGATGCGGCGCGTCATCCCGAGCACATCACCAGCATCTGCCAATGCATTCAGGTGGTGCGTATCCCAGAACCACCCTGCCGCCAGAGATCCGGCGTCGGGCTGCTCAAGCAGCTCAGGATGCACCAGGGCGTCAACGTCTGCAGCCAGTGAGAACGCGGCGTAGTTGTCCTTCCCGGTGAGCTGGATCGGGCCACGCCCGCGATACCGCCATCCGTCCCCTGACGCCTCATCCCCGTTTCCCATCCGGTTGGCGTAGACGCGATTGGCGATCTTCTCGGGTTGGCGCTCGTAAGCCGTCGCCAGAGGGCCCGTGAAGTACCTCCCGAACACGGCGAGCAAAGATGCAGCCGAATAGTTCAAATTCTCCACAACGAACCGGAAGCCGCCCGACTCGTGGGCGATCTGAGACAGGAACCCGGCCACCCGCAGATCCGAGTCGATCTGGAAGCGCACGCACGTCGCCTCGAGGGAGGGGGCCCACTGTTCAGCCAGCGACGGCGAACACAGGCCAGCGCCGGTCAAGAGCTCGGGGGTAATCATTGCACCGCCGCCTGGTCATGAACCCACTGCTGCAGGCTGATCAGCATCTGCGTCGTCACTGCGCAGTTGGCAGCAAGGACATCGTAGGCGGCGTGGTCATAAGCTGGGGGGGTGGTGAGGGAAAGGGCGGGCAGGTCACGGCCACCGGCATCGGCTGACCCGCGCACCCGGCTAGCGTAACTAGCATGGATAGCAGCAATTTTCGATTGAAAGTCATTTTTGACACTCTCCGTGACTTGCTGCTTTTCGGCAGCGTGGGTGGACTGCAGCGACTGGATGTCCTGGACGTGGGCGAGCTGCTCGACCTTCAAGGCCTCGTCAGCCTTTTCCTGTAGCGCAGCGAGTTTGGTCTGCGCGTCCTGTGATACCTTGGCCGTTACCGCTTCATGCCCGGCAACGATCGCTCTGTTCTTCGCCTCGGCCAGCTCGCCGGCAGCCTTCACTTCAGCCTGGAATGTCAGGAATTTTTCATGTTCCTTCGAGTAACCCCGGTAGTCTCCCGCGGCGAATGCGACCACGATGGCGATCGCAGCGGCGATCAGGATGGTGGGACTGGGCAAGCCTGGTATTGGAAACATCACGATTCCTTTTGGGTAATGGCCTTGGCGCCCACGAATGCGCCGGCGCCACCGAGAACGGCACCAAACCCGACGCCCAATTGAGAAAAGTCCACAGGGTTCTTGTTCAGAACGTGGATCAGCGTCGTGGTGATGAACGTCAGGACGCACGCAATCGCGCAGAATCGAGCTGCGCAGAACGTCTTGCCGTCATCCTCGGTCAAGAGATCGAGCAGGAACTTTTTCATATCAGTTCCCTTTGTCGACCTTGTGGTCGAGCTTGTCCTCGATCCGATCCAGCTTGATAAACACCGTTGAGATCGTCTTTTGCAATTCCTCACGAGTCACGTACACGCCAGCGACCAGCACCTCAATTGCGCCCACCTTTTCCGTCAGCACCTTGTCGGCCGCCTGCAGATCCTTGAGTGCTTCCCAAATTCGATTGAGCACCCAGCCTCCCAAAGCTCCGATTACGGCAAACGCGCTATTGATGATGGTCTGTGGTTCCATGACGAGATTAATTCCTATGGCAAGCATTCTTGTTGTTCGACGTATGAATAAGTAGTGAAACGGGCACAAAAAAACCGCCCAGGGCGGCGTTCTATCTAGCAGGCTGAATATGGTTATTGATTGCGGACTCGAAGAATTCCGGCCAGCGCCAGCTTTTTATAGGCATTGGACGTGCTCACCAGTACCTTGACGCTGTAATCCGCGCAGTCAACGCCGCCCTGCACCGGCTGCGCGACCGATAGGCCATTGAGGGAAACCGCAGCCGTGCCAGTGAGGATCGCCGAGGGCGATGGATCGACGCCCGAGACGAGCTCCACCGTCACACCATCGATCGCGGTGATCGTTTCGCCGGTATCGAGCGCCAGCGAAAAATCGAAGGTCAGCGTGACGATCTCGGCCGGGTCTTTCTCAGAGAGGAATTTGTATGACATGGGTGCTCTTTGATCAAAATGTGACCACGTAGGAATCTTGGGACCGCTTCACTGAGAGATTGGCGTCATCGTGTTGACTCTCGACCGCACATGAGTCGAGCGCGCGCTTCGCGGTGAAATCGCCATCTGCATGCTGGCTCAGGGTATCGAGCGCCTTGCGGAAAATCTGGAACCTGACCTCGATCGGGTACGACAGAATGAATCCGTAATCTGAGGCCGACATCGCCTCGACCATGCCCTCCACGATGCCAAAGAAAACGGACTCTCTATCGTCCCCGCTCGCGGCTTCCGTCAGGAATTGATTTAACGCAACGCTGTCAGAAATGCCGTCTGACAGGGCTCCGGCCTCCTGAATCGTCGCCAGGACATTCTTCAGGGCAGATGCCAGATCAGAGGCCGACCCAGCTTCAGCAAGAGACGCAAAGGCGGAGTACGTAGGCGATGCGCTGTCAAGCCCCGACGTTGCCTCCGTGATGGCCTGCGCCAGCGACGAAATGCCGGAGGAGGCGTCAGACCCGGCAGACGGTTCGCTTAGGCTGATCGTCACGGAGTATGAAACGACGCCGGCGTCCGCTCCCGCCGATACCTCTGTCACCACCTGCGCCATCGATGCAATCTGTGACCATGCATCTGCGCCGGCAGCGGCTTCAGACAACAGGGCCGATACAGAGTTCGCGACCGTCGCAGCATCCGAACCCGCGCTCGATTCAGTCTGTGCCACTGCGGCACCCAGCGCGCCAGACGGAGAATCGCTTGCCGTTCCTGCTGCAGTAATGGTCAATGAGAAGCCGGCGACGATCAAAGAATCCGACGCGGCGCCAGCCTCCGTCAGCGACGCGGCGCTCGACTGAGATACCGTCTCGGCATCAGACCCGGATGACGACTCGCTGATGCTGATGGTGATCGAATACGACACCGAGTCAGTATCAGACGCCGCTGAGGCTTCCGTAATCGACGCCTGCGACGTGAGCGTCGAGGTCTGACTACTGGCACCAGCGCCAGCCTCGGAAATCGCCTGTACGGCCGCTAATAGCGACGACCATAAATCGGCACCCGACGCGGCCTCGGACAGCGCCAGCGATACGGCGTTCGCAACGGTTGCAGCATCCAGACCGGACCCGACCTCGGAAACCGACGAGGAAAATGCCGCAGCGCCCGTTACGGAATCAGCGCCAGCACCGGATTCCGTAATCGTAAGGGTGTATTTCTGTACGGGCAGGTCTGCAAATGCAGCGCTTGCAAATGCCCCAAACCCAAACATTGTCAATCCCTTTAATTAGAACTTTCTGAACGGATTGAACTGCATCGACACATACTTGCTTGTCGGATCGCTGAACAGTTTGTAGCCAGCCATGAGCAACAGGTAGCGATTGCCGAAGAAATACAACTTGGCTCGATAGCACCAGCCGAATTGCCCTTTAGCATTCACGCATGACCAGTACTGGCTCATTGTCTTGCCCGAATTCCATTCGGTATCGTCCTCAACGTCAGAGCCGATGAACCGCAACCCCGTACCGTCGTAGCCGAGCAGCGCACCGAAGCCATAGGCCGCATTCCTGCACAACCACATCACTCGCGTCCAGTACCGCAGAGGCCAGCCGTACCATGCTTCATAGAATGCCGTGCTAAACCATGTCTTGAGCCATCCCGTAGGGTAGTAATCCCCATACCACCACTCATCAAGCGGCGCGTCAGGCGATTGCCAGATACGAAGCGGCTTGATGAGAAAAGCGCGTGGCTTGCCGGGGTACAGGGATGGCAGACCTGTGATGCTCGACTCCTCTGCGTAGGTCACGAAGGGCGCAATGAACAGGGACAACGGATAGGCGGTCACGGTCAGCACGACTAGGATCGCAGCCCTCCAAAGCCAGTTGAGTATCTGGATCATGCGAGTTGCACCTCAGTCGGCTTCGTGAGGGTCGGGTGCGTCCATTCCTTGATGTAGTCACCTTTGCCATCGCTGTCGTTTTGCAGCAGTATCGTGTTGCTAGGAGGGGCAAAGTCAGCGAGGGTTAGCGTCGGGTAAATTGCCATGATTTTTTCGTATAAAGATGTCATCACGCTCTCCGTATCATCGCCGCGCTGAATCGTGACTGTTGTCCCGCCTGAACCGCGAGCGATCCAGAACCAGACACATAACAGAAGATTTCAAAATAATCGGACGGTGTGGCATATTCAATGGTTGACAGGCTTATGGAATTTGCTAACTGCGTTGCGTATGAGGTGAAATACGTTAGTGCCGCACCATTTTTATAGAGCGCAAGAACCACTTGAGAAATAGACCCGGTTGATGTGTAGACCAAGTTGCAATTGAACTGCACATACCCAGTGATCGGGAAGTAGACTTGGTTGTTTGTCGTTGACCACGCCGAATCTGGGTTGAAATTCGTTGTGGAGAAAGATACTTTTGTATACGAGGCGTTGCTGAGTGCCGTGCCACCGCTACAGTAAGCATTAAACGTTGGCAGAGACACCCACGCAGGTGGCGCGCCACTACCAGCGGAGAGCAGGACTTGCCCTGATGTGCCGTAACTTGGGGTTGCGCCGACACCAAGATTGCCAGTAGTGATAAGCGACGAAAACTTACCCGCCGCAGGGGTAGTGCCGCCGATGGCAGGCGGCGAAGCCAGGGAGTCGATCGTCACCGCCTTTTCTGCGGGCAGCGTGCCGAATACCTGTTTCGTGCCAGCACCGAAACTTACGGCCGATCCGCTATTGGACGATGCCAGCACGGTCGTGCGCGCCAGCGTCGTGCCGCTCAACGTGTACGTGCCGATCCCGACTTCCCAATTCGTGCCGTCAGTGATCGCGTAGTACGTCGTGTTGCCGTTGCCAATAGCGGCGAACGACTGGTACCCGGCGACTGCGCCGCCGAGGGTCAGCGTGCCAGTCCCGGTCGTCGTCGTCGTCTCTTGGACACGGTCGGCAATAACGAGCGACATGAGGAACCCTTAAGCGGTAGGGGCCGCAACCGGTGCGACGGCAATGTGCGACTCATCGAAATAGCGCGCATGCTCTTGCCCCTCTGCGTCCGTCCAGCCGACCAATACTTGCAAAGAGCCGGTTTCCTGATCGACCTGAAAGCCCTGCACGGTGCCCGCGACGGGCGTGACAACCTGGACGACTGAATCGCCTTTTGCGAAATTCGACATGATGGTCTACCTAAGTTTAAATTGAGGCGGTGTAGCTGACTGACAATGTGTTGCCCGAAACAACAGGCTGCGGAGTGGCGAACGTGCCAGCGGAGTAAAGTGTGCCGGTCGCGCCCGACTTGGTGCTGATCGAGGTCAGGAAACAGCCCTGAATCGTGTCCGAGGCGTTCATTGTGAACACGCAGGCGGCAGACAGCGTCTTTGACTTCGATGCGGCACTGTTCCACGCCGTCGCAACGCGCGTTGACTGCGAATAGTTGACGCTTTCAAGCCAGCCCGCGTGAGACGCCATGGTGTCGCCAAGAGCCACGGCAGAAAACGAGGTCGCCGTAATCAATCCGATGTACCACGCTGCGGTATAGCTCGACCCGGCCAACACTGTATCGAGGGCGAAGTTTCCGCCCACCGTCGTGACCAGGTTCTCGATCGGCTCTTCCCAGAGCAGCACACCATCTGCGTCGTGGCATTGCACGGTGTATCGGCCTGATGCATGCGCCGCCTCGGCGTGCGCCTCAACGTCATGGAGATGCGCAACCGCATGAGCGCCTGCGTTCGATTTCTCTTTCATATTTGCCTCGTGTGGTGGAGGGTTCAATAAAAAAGCCGCCCGAAGGCGGCTTGTGTTCGTTGCGGGCGGCCGTCAGGCAGGCTGCGTCGGCCAGGTGATCGTCGCGGGGAATCCAGCCTGCGCAGGGAGGTCACGCAATGCCTGGCGGTAGGTCTTCCACTCGGTCTGCTTCGCAGTCGTGAGCGGCGAGTCAGCCATCACCGTCCAGTCACAGGCGGAGATCAGCGCATCGCGATGACGACGTGCGTCGACGGCAGGACCGGAGCACTTTCCCGTGAACGCCAGATAGCGCACGTCGGTTTCGTCGATCTCGGCCTGGTTCGGATATGCAGTCGGGTCTTGCGGCCCGGCAAAGGCAGCGATGATGACGGCCTGTGTCGAATCTTTGAATTGAACGTGAATCGTCATGGCGTGTCCTTAGAATTTATATCCAGAGAGGTAGAGCGACGCGATATACAGGCCTGATCCGACTCCGATCTGGTAATTGACCGACTGTGGAGACGCCAGGAGCAGATCAGTAAATGACCGCGCGTCATTGTTTGAAAACCCCGCCGCGAATATTTGGTTGAGGCCCGCATACTGAATGCCAAATGTCACGGACGTAGTAAACGTTTCGAGCACTCGACCAAGGATGCTATAGGCATTTTTGGGCACAATGCTTGCAATCGAAAACGACCCGGCAAGTGTGACGGAAGCGTCGCTTGTAATCGAGGATGCGAGCTGTTCGACAAACACCACCATCCGATCACGCTGAGTTCCGACCACGAACTGGCGGCTCGAATTGGTTCCCCATACGGAGATCAGGGCCGATGCCGTGTAGCCGCTCGGCATGTTCGATCCGCCGTAGACCTCGGGCGCAACGATGCTGCTTGTGTCCTGGGCGAGGATGTTTGCGGTAGCTGTTGCCGGGTTATAGATCGCATAAAGCGCGACAAACCCGCTTACAGGTGCACTTCCGGTGTCCATGCCGCCGGCGCCGGTCGTGGCCAGGTTGATTGTCTTGCTGAAACTCGACAACTGGTACGAAACGCCACCAAGAGCGGATTCGACAATGATTTCATCGGCAGTGAAGGTGGCACTCGCAGACGCGGATGTCAGCGCCATCTTCGCGTTGCGCATCGATCCAATCACCGAGCGTTTCGTCGATGACAGGATGTTGATCGCCGAAAGCACCTGGTTAAAGGTCGTTTTTGAAGGCGTCAGGCCGGCGGCCAGGATGATGTTCTGCAGTTCGAGCGCCAGCATGTTCATGAAATCGGCGCGCAGGATGGTCGCCGGAGTTCCGGATCCGGGGTTGCCGTCCGTGAAATACCCCGGGGTCCCGGCCGCTCCGGGCGTCGGCAGTGTCGATACCGCAGTCGGATCGTCAGTGAGAAACATGCTGATTCCTTATGAATAGATGAAGTTGAGCAGCGTGTGAGCTGGCTTGACTTCGTTGAGTTCGCATTCGAGCACCACATTGCCCCACGATTCGAGCGGCTCGCCCATGCCGGACAATCCCATCCTGAATGGGGTGACCGTGTGCAGAGGGGCGTTGACCGCCCAGGTATGCGACCAGTCCGCAGATCCGAGTGCATGCCCCACGGCCATGCACCCCATGCGAAATGGTGAGTACTCAGTAACCGTGATCGTGTAGCCCAACAACAACGCGTAGGCGATGAAATACGGGATCGACTGCCCTCCCACTCCGGTCAACCGAGCGACCACTTGCGCCTGGCGACCCTGGAGTGTTGGCGATTCTCCAGCGCATGGGTCCGGTAGGCCGAGTGCGGCCTCCCATTCGGGTAGCAACTCGACCGCAGTTGCCGGGAAAGCGTCCTGCAGCAGGTAATTGTCGCGTTGTGTATGTCGAGACCATGTGGGCGCCAGCGCCGCGAGGAGCTGCGCCAGCACAGAATCCGGGGCGTTCGGCCAGACAAGTCCTCGAGGCAAAAGATTCTGCAGCGCCCTCGTAAAGTCGGCGGCGGAATAGTTCGGCGCGCTCATCGGATCATGACCACGTAATCGTGCCGACGGTCGGCAGTTGCCCCGTCGTGCCGGTAATATTCGCAACCGGTGACGTAATCACAAACCCTGTCGATCCGGTAACCGCAGCTATCGCGGACTCGATGTATGACAGGTCGATCGTCCCATTCTGTCCTGGGATGTCGCTGATCGGGGATCCGTACAGCGTAAACACGCCAGCGATCGCAGCAGTCACTGCCGTGCGCAATGCCGTGGGCACGCCGGAAATCGAGAAGTTGATCGGACTGGCGACAGGTGCCTCGAGGAGTACCAGCGCAGTGGCCGGCCGCAGCGGATAAAGATGGTTCGCCACAGCCAAAAGGTCGAGCGTCGCTTTCGTCGATAGCCGCGGCTCAAGCGTGGCCACGCCGCCCGTTCCTTGCGGAAATCCGGCGTGTGCCGCTTCGGTGACATCGAGCATCGGGTAAACCACGACCGTTCCGGCCCCGAATCCGTTCGGATTGCACCAGGCGCGTGTGACGCCTGCGACTTGAAGCGCCCACTCAACATAATCGTTCTGCGCGCCTCCCTGTGGGATCGCCTGGTAAGCGAGGAGCATCCGAGACCGTAGGCTGTCGTTGGCCTCGACATCTGCGCCGCCGGTGAATGCGGTCGTGACGGATCCGGTGGATGTGATCCCGGCGATCGCGGAGGTGATCGTCATCGCCGTGCCGGTCTGACAATTTCCGAAAGCTCCGGTCAACCCGGATGGGTCGGCAGTTGCAATGGCGCTCGCCACAGCCACGCCGGCTGAGACCGTCACGCTGGCGGTCGTCGTGTATCCGACAGCGTCCCCGCGCACAATCGGCGTGCCGGATGGAATTGACGTGCCATTCGTGCCCGAAAACGTGATCTGGCCGGTGGCTTGAGTGGCCGACAGCCGGAATACGTTTTTCAGCGCCGCCCACGCTTCGAGGAACTCATCCGTCGCGGTGAAAGGGTTGGACTGCTTGGACACCCAGTCGGTGTATCCGTAATGCAGATAGGCCAGGCCGGCCTCGGCATCGCCCAGGATCTTCAGGGCCGAGAATCGCAGGAGCGGATCCGATCCGGGCAAACCGGACGAAATGTCGGCTGCGACCTGGGCGCGCAGGTCGGTCAGTGTCGGGCGGGCGAAAGGCATTTAAATTGTCCCATTCCAGGCATATACGTATTTGCCAGTCAGCAGGCGGGTGCCGTCTTGCTTGTAGGCGATGATCTGGGCACCCAGCATCGATGGGCGCACCCATTCGCACATCACATCGAAGCGCGCCACCACACCGTCGTCGATCAACCACTGCAGCGACTCGGCGATGTAGTCGTAAGCGCGCTGCAGCGTGTCCTGCGTCTGCTTTGACCGGCTCAGCAACCATAGGCGCGAGCCGATCGTGTTGTCACCCCACCAGCCGCGGGGGTCGTTCGATCCGTCCGGGATCACGTCCCCGGGCGCGGCCTGGCGATCGCTGAACAGGCTGATCAGGATCGCGGTCTGCAGATCCAGCCCCATCAGTAATGCGGCGCCAGCCAGCACTAGGTCGCCCCGGTTGCTTGCCTCGCTCCATTCGATCGTCAGGTCTGCCATGGTCACATCGTGCTGTCAGGGGTTGAGGACGATCCGGCGCCAGGAGTAACGCCACCGTGATGGTGGCCGTCGTAAACCGTGCGCATCTGGGCAATCGTTTTAGTATTGGTCCCGGAGTTGTCCAGGATGTCGCCAGTCACTTTCAGCAGCGGGGTGTTCATCAGAATCTCGGTCGATGCGTTGATCGTGACGGTCGTTGCGTTGTTGACCGTGACGTCCTGACCCTTGGCCTCGACCACGATCCCGCCGGAGGCAGTCAGGTATATCTGCTTGCCGTCCTCGCTGTACAGCATTGACTCACCAGGCGCCATCCCTCGAGGGCGCGACTCCTGGTGGTTTGTTGCATAGACCGCGCCATCTGTTCTGTCCCCAGAAATATGCGACGTCAGCACATCTGATCCAACCGGGGGATTTGAGCTAAACCCAAATTCCGTCACGCGCAGGCGGTCATCGGCCACCTCGTGCTTGTTCGAACGAACCTGTATCTTCTGCACCGGGCCCGAGTCATCGACAAGCATGACCCGACCGCGTCCGAGCATCATCTGGATCCGGCGCACCGCCCTGTCGATCGCCTCCATCACATGACCCTCTGAACATCAAGGTATTGCGGATAGAGCAGGAACGGCATCGGGTCAAATGCGCCGGCTGGCATGATCGTGAGCTCGCACGTCGTGCCGCCAGACGATTTCTGATAGCCAACGTCTCCGACAAGCCACGTTTGCGGCTTCATTTTCAGCCCAGGCAGGTCAATCGGTACAAGGGTGTTCGGGGCGTAGGGTTTTCCAGACGAATCGCGCCATGAGTCTGTCACCAGGCGCACCTGGAACGAACGCCCGATGCGGCGATTGGCTTCCCAATTAATCCGGGCTTCTGCAATCAGTGGCGACCCGACCGCAGTTTCCGCGATAACGGAGCGATGGCGAAACCGCTGCACCGCCTTGTCGGTCGACCTGCCGATCAGATTCCCGCCATCCCCAATATCGGAAAACGTGTCCAGGTTCTGCAGGAAGATTTCATACTCACTGAACCGTCCATCCATGCTGTACATCGCCGCGGCGCTCAGGACGTTAACGCCCTCCTTGAATCCGCTTGCTGCCGTGATTTTCCCGCTCTGGGAGATGATCATGCTGCCGTCGGGTGCGTCATAAATCAGGAGCGCGCGAAATCGGCAAAGGCGCTCGATCACAGCATACGGGGATTCGCCGATCATCACTTGAACAACTTCTATCGGGCCGCCATCATCCGTGCCGGGAGCAAGGTTGACCTCGATTCCGTACGGCGCAGCCAGTTTCTTCGCGATCTGTGTCACGGATTCCTGCTTGAACTGCACTCCCTTTTCAGTCACGACCGAACAGTCCACCAAGTCTTGCGACCGGCTGCGTCCGGAGATCCGGACCGCGTGGCTGCGGGCACTGTATGCTGGCATGTAGCGGTCCACGAAGCCAGTCAAGACCAGATCACTGCCCAGCATCACCTCACAGAAGTCGCCGGGCGACACGACAACATCAGAACGTCCTGGAAGCGGCTCCGTGAATTCAATCTCGAATCCGGACGGGCAACGCTCTATCCCACGGTGGACTGAGACACCAGTCCAGCCCGCGATCTCGCGCGGGTTCGACTTAGTGAACGTGTCGGATCCGAGGGCTGCGCCCGGGTTAATCGTGCAGGATGAAACCCGCAGCGTGAGATCGTCAGCGCTCATCAGTTCGCCAGCGCCTGGAACGTCTGCGGACAAAATGCGGGGTGTATCGGATTGATCTGTTGCGTCAGGGTCGGCTCGCGAGTCGGGTCGCGGTAGATCCGGTTGGCCAGCAACAGGCTCGGCATGTTGGAATTGAAGCCAAACGCTGCAATAACCGAAAGATCGGCGCCCCTCGATGCCATATCGGCGATCATTGCCTGCTTCAACGCGCGCAGCGCCTGGTAGCTCTGGTCATCCCCCGCGTCGCCGGCGGTCGTGATTTCTGCGTCGAATAGCGAGACGGTGCCAGAAAGCACTGTAGTCGCGTCATTTTGGGAGGATGGCTGATAGGTCGTCAGCGTAATCGCCAACTGCGCCAGCGCATTGCGCCTGAAAAGTGCGGCCAGCGAAACATTCATTTCCGCCATGTCCGTGCCGATCGGCCCGGGAATCACCGAAGATGCCGGGTTGAACGTCGCCATACCGCTCAGAAGTCGCACCGCGTCAGCCGGATTGATCGCTGAGGCCACTACATCAGCCAGGAGCGAGTTGATCGATGCCGCCAAGGTCGTCGCATCTGATGGGTTTGCTGCAGCCGTTTGGAGGTTGATTCCGTCGATCTCCACCAGTGCGCGCGCAGCCGTCGCCTGGCAGAGCAGATCAGTCGCCGTGACGCTCGGGGCTGAAGTGGGGTTCGATCCGAAATATCCAGTGTTGGCGCCTGAAAACAGGTTGCCGAAATTGCCCCATAGCGTGCTGACGGAATTGATGATGCGCCTGGCATCGTTGATGGCCGTGATGGCGAGCTGATACCAGCCAACCGCCGTCGAGACTGCCTGCTGGACGATTGAGGCGCCAGCCTGAATTGCTGCGGCGGCGGTTCGAACGTAATCAGCAATGGCGGCGATCCCTGTCAGCGACGCCTTCACAGAAACCACATCGACAGTCGACAGGGTATCTGTCGGGAAAAGGCGCTTTCCGGTCTTGATCAGAACCAGCCTGACCTCGAACATCCGACCAGCCTCGACGCGCTCCGTAAACTCGACCGCCAGGCACTCGACGCTGTCCATGGTGCCAAGCGTCGGGTGAACGAGCGTCTTGGGTCCCTCGCTTTCGCAGACAGCGAGCAGCCTGTCGCGATGGGCAACCACACCCCCCGACCCAATGACCAGGTCGTCCTCGATCAGAAAGCATGTGAGCTCGAACTTCCTAGCCTGCTTGCCAAGGTCTTCGACCCAGTTCGAGTCGCGAAACGGGTAATCGTGTATCGCGTTCTTTCGGCCTGCGACCAGCACGTCTGACAGCACCCCGAACCTCACGCCACCATAGGACGCGACTTTCAGAGACCCCTGCCAGCTCCCGGCGCCAGCGCCGAACAGATTGGCAAAATCGCTGACAGACTGGGCAACGCCGCCGATACTTCCCGCGACATTCAGGACGTTTGCCGATGTGCTTTGCACGCTCATGGCATTGCCCCCATGTCACCCAGCGAATAATTGACCTTTGTCGGTAGGGAAAACCCTTCCGGCCCCTTGACGTCGACACGAGTGCCGGGCTGGGCATTGTTCACGGTGATGTTGATCGACGGAGGCGTGGCGCTGTCGGTGCGCGGAGGAGGCGTACCGTTGGCGGCTCGCGAAGTCAAAAGAGCTTGCGCGGCCTCTTGCGGGCTGATGCTCGCACGATTATGCCCGTCGCCTGCGTAATAACTGCGACCAGTGCGCGGGTCGGCAATGCTCGCCCACTCTTTCGACGCATCGATCAATGCAGCGTTCAGGTCGTCACTTTTCCCATTAAGGAAATCGCGAATCGCCGGGCGCTTGTTTCCCGTCAGGTACTGGCTAAAGATTTTGTCTTGTGTCGCACGGTCAAATTTTTCCGTGCCCTTGATCCCAAGCGCACTGACCGATTCCCTGAGCGTGTCACGCGTGGTCTGATAGCGACCGGCAGCGTTAAACCGTCCTTTGTCCTGGGCCTCCATGACCTCGGTTACTGTCATGTTCTCCAGGTCTTCTCTTCCGGGCAGATAGCCGCCATGGATGCCGCGATTGACACTTCCGTAATCGCCCTCACCACGACCGACCAGCTTCGCCAGGTCGTATGCTCCCTCGCGCCTTTCCTGCTCCGCGTATGGGATGCCCAGACCAATCCGACTAGCCTGATTTTCGACCCACTTCGCACCCGGGACGTACTTGCGGACAACGATGCCGATCTTGTCTGTCGGGTCGATGGCCTCTTGAATTTTATGGGACCCATAGGCAACAGCAGCGCCGGCGGCCACCACGGCAGCTCCCGGAATACCGAAAAATGCGCCGATTGCAGGACCCGCAAGAAGCGTTCCAATCCTGGTCAGGCTCGCAACAATGGAAATCAGCCCGGCGACGGGCCCAGCGAACGTGATGACAGCCAGGCCAACTGCGACGCCCTTGATTCCGCCGATCGCATCCCAGAACGCCTTCATGCTCTTGTTAATCTCGGACCAATTCAGTGATTTGATCCAGGTGACAAAATCGCCGATTGCTTCTGATAATCCTCGGGCAATTTCCTCTTGGTTTTCAGTAAACCACTGATTAAATGCCTCGACCACCGGCTGCAAAACCGGCACGAGCTTGTCGCCAATCGTCAGTGCGATTTGGTCAATCCTTTCTTTAAACCGGTTGATGCGCTCTTGCATCTGCTGCGCGCGATCCATGGCCGCGTCTGATTGAATCAGACCGCTTTCGAGGGCGTCTTTGCGGTCTGCTTCCCACGTTCCTCGCTGGATCATGGGCAGAAGCGACCCCGCGCCCAGCCCAACTGCGGCCGCGCGCTGGCCCTGCACGCTCTTTTGCCGACGAAGCGCCTCCAGCACCCGCTCCTGCGTCTTGGCGTAATCGACCGTGCCGTCCTTGTTCTTGGCGATTTGCACGCCCATCTTCGTCAGAAGAGTCATCGCCTCGGGGTTTGACCCTTGAGCCGCACCGCGAATTGCCGCTTGCATGCCGACCATGCCCGCATCCATCTCTTCGGCTGAGACGCCCGCCCGACTTGCGGCAATATGCCAGGCCTGAAGGCTTTGACGGGATTCGCCGATAAGTCCGGAGGACTTGTTCAGGTTGAAACCCATGTTCGAGAACCGGGCAGTCAGCGCCACGATGCCAGCAATAGATGCAGCCCCCGTCAGCGCAGCCATGCCCGGCACCATCGAGGAAAGGCTATCGGCAGCCGTGCGCGCAGCATTGCTCACGCGGCTTAACCCCCGGCTGAGGTTTTCCATGCCCGCCCGGCCGATCGCGCCCAACTTGCTCACGCGGCCCTGAGCCTTTTCAATCGGTCCCGTTACCCGCGAAAACGCCGCTTCGATCTTTTTGATCGTGGCGGTCGCAGCATCATCGGCACGAATTCGGATCAGAAATTCGTTATCCATTTTTCGTGCCCTTGATGAGTTTCGCGTGCTGCAGGTAATTCAATACTTCGCCCCAGGTCAAGCGCTTGGTCTCGCTCGGCTGCCAGCCCCAGAATTTCTCAGTCACTCGGACGAGCTGCTCCCAATTTAGTGGGAGCCCGCCACGTTTCCCTCGGGGTCGTCCTCGGCCGGCGGCGTGATAAAGGCGATCATGTACTCCTGCGCCTTGTAAAAATCACGCACACCGATCTTGGCCAGCACCGGGAGCGGAACGCCAGAAACGACGGAAATCAGGAATTTCATCGCGTCGACCGCGTTATCGCTCGTGGTCTTGCGAATGAACTGGCTGAGCTGATCAACCGTCGGCTCCTTCAACCGAATGACCGAGTACTCCGTCGCCTCTGCATCGCTGCCCAGCGTGATCGTCTTGGACAGCGTGATTTCGAGCTCGTCAGGAACGGCTTTCATCAGCTCACCGTCTGTTCAGAGACCTGGGGGCCCTCGAACTTCACTTCGAACTTGGCATCAGCCGAGTCCACTTCGAGCGTATCGACATGGCCCATGTTGCGACCGACCACGATCTTGCCGTTGGCGAGCTGCAGCACGATGGTCGAATTTCGGATTGAGTTGAAAGATCCGACCGAGAGGCTTCCCGCATCACGCAGAGACATGGTGATCGAACCGGTGACCGGGGTTTCTTTCCAGCCGTGAAAGCCGTCCATCCCCAGTAATGCCTCGCGCTTGACGGTCGACGGGGAATACTTCAGGTCCCCCTCGAGCTGATATGTCGTACCGTCCACGGTGACTTGCGCAACGCCCGCAATAAGATTGCTGCTCATTTTTGGAGCTCCATAAAAAAGACCGCCCGCAGGCGGCCTTCAGGTTCAAACGATTTACTACGGGGTTACTGGAGACGGAACTGGATCAGGGTCGCAAAGGTGCGCATCTGGTTGACCGGCGTGCCGGGCCAGAGAATATCGACGCGGTTCGGGTTGGTGGTGTTTTTGTTCACGACCAGGGCGGCGGCGAACGCTGCGCTGTTCTGGACATATCCTGCCGCCTCGCGTTCCTGGTACAGGGCGATGATGTCCGCCTTGATCAGGTTTGGCGTGATCAGCCCGGAATTGGCCGGAGGCCGCGATCCGTTGCTGGCGAGCTTGTTGCGCGCGTACTTCGAGAGCAGCATCGAGTTAAGCGTGCGGATTTCCAGCATGAGCTGGTACATCGTCTCGACTTCCAGATACGAATTGTCCGCAGCGCCCGCCGGGTTCTTCTGGTAGGTCGTGATGATGTTCTCGGTGATGACCGTTCCGTCCTGTTGCACCAGGAACGTCGAGATTCCGTCGTAAAGCAGCGTTTCGCGCAAGCTCGGGCCGAACTGGGACTGAGCCGGTGGCGCCAGCACGCCATACAGCGGGACGTACTGCAGCGGAATGCCCGGATCGGCGCGCACGCTCACCGCAACCTGAGCGGTTAGAGCGGCTGCCCACACGTAGGCGAGCGACGGGCTGTCGTTGAAGCCGAGGACCGTTTCGTGCTGGTTGTTGCGTGCGAGGCCGAGCGTGGTCTGGCCAGAGAACGTCCCACGGTAGGCCGTGAACACGTGCCCGTAGAGCTGCGATACCCAGCTCCATCGACCCGTCGAGTCGTTGAGCAGTTGCTTGACCGCATCCAGGGACGTGGTGTCGGTGTAGGGCGAGACGATGAAGTCGAACGCCGTATTGCCCAGGTTGCCCAGGGCGGTCGTGAGCGTCGGGTTGGTCGCGCCGCTCGCCATCGCCGTGATCGTGTACGTCAGGCCAGTCGGGGTGGATTCACCGCCTGCCGTGCCTTGGTAGTTGAACCGGATGTCGATGTCGTTGCCGACCAGTCCCTTGTTGACCGCCGTCAGCGTGACCGTGCCCGTCGACGCGGTTGCGGTGACCGGTAGAGTATTCAAGGCGTTAATCGCGGCAGCGACCGCGGTGGCGATGGCAGCGACTGTTTCCGCCGCCGTTACCGGGACGGCAATTTTGTTGCCGGCGAGGTACAGGTTGATCGTGCCGGCAGCGGTCGGAGCCGCCGTGAAGACAATTGAACCAGTCGCAGCAACTGCGGACGGATCGTCAGCGAGCGGCAAATACCAGACCTCACCAAAACTGTCGTTCAGGCGATACGCCGCTGTCAGCAGCGCCAGCATGGAGTTGGCACCACCCTGCACCGCCGCGTCGCCCGCGCCGCCGGAAATCAGCGGAACGTTGGGCGTGGCGATACCGGCCGACGTAATCTGGCCGATGATCAGCGTGCGCTGGTTCTGGGTCGCCGTGTTTGCCTGGCTGTTGTCCAGCTCGGCGTAGGCGCCGGGCAGACGCAAGCCGGCGGGGATGGTCTTGAAAGGAATGGTGCTCATTTTGCGTCTGCTCCATAGGTGGAGACGACAACACGCACAACGTCCCCGTCGTTAAGAAGGTGATTCCACAGGATGCTGTCGTCAGGAACATCGATCCCTTCGGGCGGCAGCAATAGTTTCGTTTCCGGGTTCCTCACGCTGAGTCCGGGTGCAGGTTTGACGCGCATGGGGCGCTCCTTAAAAAGTGATAGAGAATCCGGGCTCGACCGTCCCGTCGGGCATTACGACACCAGCATCGAAACCGGCGATCGGATTCGACGGTATGGGGTAAAAATCGTCTGGTCCCTGGACAAACTCGACATCGATGTGCATCAAAAGCTCAGCCATCGGCATCTCGCCCTCGGAGCTCGTCGTAATTTCAGAGTCGACCGAGGCGAACTGCTGGATCCGGCTTCCACCGCTGGAATCCAGCGGATCGACCCAGACTGCCGGGTTGTTGATCAAGGCGACCTCGATCTGACCTTTCAATGCCTCGATAGCAGCAAGAGCAACCGCAGATCCGGCGTCGCCAGCCAGCGCCGGCGACTTAGTGCGCGCCACAATTTCGACCGTTGTCGTCACCGTGAACAACGGCGCTGCTTTACCCATCGACTCCTTGCGCTCCTTTTGGGCACGCACGATGATCAACGGGTAAGAATCGGTCTGCGTCGGCCAGTCAAATGGCGAATACACAGCCTGACCAGCGTCCGTCGCACCCTTGAGGGCAGTGACGAACACCGTCCGAATCTCGGCGGATGTCGTCACCATTGGCTCGCTTTAGACAGGATCAGCTTGGCAGACCCATGGCCGTCGGGACGCACGTCTTTGACCACGTAATAGGCGCCCGTGCGAGGAACGAGCAAATGATCGTTCTGCGCGGGGGGAAAGATAAACTCGCAGAGCCGCACGCCAAGCACCGCATGAACCTCCGTCACGCCAGTCGAGCCATCGTCGAACATCACATCTTTAAGATATGCGCTGTCGAAAATGCCCCGAATGGTCGCTTCAGTGGTCCACCCGGCCGCCGGCTTATAACTGATCGGCTCTCCGAACACCCCATCGAGGGGTGCCAGGACCAGGCGGTCCCAGTCGATCATTACTTCGCCTTGTCAGCGCTGACCGTGGGCCCTTCGTCGGTCTGGATGGCGGGGCCATCCTTGACGACGGCGACGGCACCGTCCGCAAGCAGAAAGCCGAGCGCACGAAGGCGCGCGACTTCCGGCTCGGGGAGGGACACCGACTCGCCAGGGCCCTTTGGGTTGCGCGCCTTGACAACGTCAATCTCGCGCTTCGAATCGGCGTCCCAGGCCTTGTATGCCTCAGTTTCGGCATACACGGTGCGGCCCGGGGCGACGATCGCCGAAACCAGCTTCGGCGTCGCCATCAGCTCACCACAGCATCGCAAACGCTCGCGGACAGCGAGGCGTTGACGCGCGAGGGGATGACGATGGGCGAGGACTGCATCAGGATGATGCGCTGGGCCGGATCCTGCTCGACCCACGTCTTCGGCGCGTAGGGCAGCGCTTCGTAGTTGAAGGCCGGATCGAGGATCTGGCCAAACGCACGAGTGCCCAGCAGGTCGGGGCCGGACATGATGACCGTGCCATCAGCCAGCATCGGGGTTTCGACGTTGGACGTCGGATCGACGTACCAGTCGTTGTAGACCCAGAGGTTGTACTGGCCCCAGCGGCCCTTGTACTGTGCCCCGCGCTGGATCTGCGCGCCGACGTTGATCGTGTTGCCCGCGCCGCCATTGCCCGGATACCAGATGGTCTGCTTGACCACCGGATCCTGGATGAACAGTTCCCAGGGGGTCGTCGTAAAGACGATGTCCTGGGCAACTCCGCCCGACTTCTTGAGCATCAGGTGGCCCCAGGTCTCGATCGAGGCCGAGGGGATGACGCCGGTCTGGCCCCACCGTGCGCCGCCGCTCAGGGCAACGCTCAGGGACGAGTCGCGACCGAAGTCAACAACCACGGACGGGAAGCCGTCGCCAGCGATAGTCACGGCGGCACCGTTCAGCGCCTGGGCTGCCATCCATTCGAGGCGGCGGTCGATCAGATCGATCTGGTCGCTCAT
>Ga0073936_10003237_pt1 | contig 23524 bp, 22 predicted proteins | sample AliMusrvi5mmetaG_FD_87041 | JGI IMG/M metagenome (GOLD analysis project Ga0073936, IMG submission 87041) | Freshwater lake bacterial and archeal communities from Alinen Mustajarvi, Finland, to study Microbial Dark Matter (Phase II) - Alinen... | ecosystem: Environmental > Aquatic > Freshwater >... | reverse complement strand
GTGGTGTAGCGGCCCGAGCCCAGGTCTAGCAACAATTCGACTGTCTTGGCGTGGCCGTTTTGCGCGGCGAGCATCAGCGGGGTGCGGCCATCGTCCATCCGCGCATAGACCGACGCCCCGTATTTTGTTAGAACGTCGATCACCTCGGTTTGTCCTTGCAACGCGGCGGCTAGCAGCGCTCCATCCAAATCCTCGCGGGTGTGGATTGCCAGTTCGCCGAGTGGCCCGGCACAGCCGTCGCGCACACCCAGCATCAGCGCGGTGTAGCCGTCCTTGTCCTTGAGCCGGGGAGCGGCATGCTGCCGCAGCAGCCAGCGCACCATTTGGGTTTGTTTGGCAAGCACCGCTGCCATCAGCGGCGTGCGTTCGTCCGCGCCGCGCAAGTCCACCGAAAGTCCGTGACCCAGCAGATAGTCCGCCGCCTTTTCCGCGCCCGCCTGGGCCGCGCCATGCAATGCCGAATCGCCGCTGACATCACGCGTATCGACCGCAAAGCCGCCCGCCACGAATTTTTTCAACACCGCCACATTGTTCTCGCGACTGGCGCGAAACCAATCCTCGGTGGTCAGTTGGTAGCCGGCGTCGCGCAGATCGGCCTTGACCGCCTCCACGCGCTTTTTGCACGACACCATCCCGGCCATCGCCATGACGCACAGCGCCGCGGCCGGGAGGGTTCGAGCATGCCAATTCATGGACGGCACTTTACCCCGGAACGCCTGAAAATCCAACAATTATCTTGCGCCGCCGTCGATTTCCACGATCTGACAAATGCCGCCTGCGATGGTGAAGCGCACGTTACAGCCGCACAGGATGGCACCGAAAACGCGGGTGTCGTCAGCGGTTTGGGTGGCGGGCCGCGGATCGAGCGCGAGGGCCTCGCGCAGCACCGCTTGGGCGCGCGTTGGCAGCCGCGCAAACGCCTCGCTCGCATCCTCGTGCACGGTCATGGGCAGGCGCGGCGGTGCCTCGGGGGCAAAGCCGCCGGTCGCGTCTGGCGGATTCTCCGCATATGGCAGATAGGGTTTGACGTCGAAGACGGGCGTGCCGTCGATCAGGTCCAGCCCGCCCAAGCGCAGGACCGGGGCCTCGGGCGCCTGGCGCCCGATCCCTTCCAAGCGGACCAGCGAAAGTCCCAGGCCGTTGGGCCGAAACGGCGAGCGACTGGCAAACACGCCGAGGCGCTGGTTGCCGCCGAGGCGGGGCGGGCGGACGGTCGGGTGCCACCCTTGATCGAGGGTTTGGTGAAAGCCAAAGATGAGCCACAGGTGCGAAAATCCGTCAATCCCGCGGATGGCCTCGTCGCTGCGATAGCGCTCATGGAAAACCAGGCTGCCCCAGGCGCTGGGGCACAGCCCCGGTTGGCGCGGGGCGGCGAATTTGCCGCCGAAGCACGAGCGAATCACGCCGATGGGTTCGATCGTCAATGGGTCTTGAAGTAAATGCTGCCCCGCAGCACCGCTCCCTCGCGCCGGGTGTGAATGGTTAGGGAATCCAGTTCGTCCATCGCGTCGAGCAGTTTCGTCCGCAATTGCTTGCTGGCGGTGAATTGTTCGAGTTGGTGGCTGTCCTCGCCAAACACGTCCTTGGCATTCTCATCCAACAATTTCATCGTTTCGGTGCCAGCCTCTTGCATTGCCTTGAAATCCACCTTGAGATACATGCCGGTGCGGCCAGCCACGCCCTTGTCGGCATTGGCGAGGAGTTCCAGGGCGCGGTTTTTCGAGGTGGAGGCGGCAAACCACTTGTCGCCCACGGTCACCGACGGCACAAAATCATCGCTGAGGAAGGGCAGGGACATGTACCAGGTCGTGTAGCCGTTTTTCTCCGAACTCATCGGCTTTTGCATCGGGATTTCCTGGCCGCTGACCTCGCTCACCTTGGCCAGAAGTTTCGTGCATGCCTCGTTGATCTTGGTCCACGAGGAAGCCAGCTTGGCGCGCTCGGTCACCGGCATAATCATCGTTGCGCGCGGGAAACGGCCCTTTTCAACGAACACTTTGGGCACGCCCGGAATGGCCGGCACGGTGCCCTTGAGATCGACGATCAGGGCGCGCTCCGAACCGAGGCCAGCGGACATGTCTTTGGTGGCATCACCCAACGCCACCACGTCGGCGCGGAACTTTTCGTTGAACATCGTGGCGATGTCCTTGAACTGCTTGAACGGGCCCTCATCGATGGGCAGTTCAGAGACTTTCATGGTCATCGCGTAGGCGGTCTCCACCAGCGCTTCGGAATATGCGCGGGCCTTCACGTCGTAGGTGGCATCGGAGGTCCAGTTGGCAAAAACCGCCACATCCGGCGCATCGCCCAGATGGCTGAGCTTGGCCGGGGTTTTCCAATCAATGGCGCCCGCATCCGGGCCGCCGAAGGATTCCAATTTGAGTCCTTGCTCAAAATACGCCACCATGCCCATGGCTTCCATGCCCCCGAGCTTGCGCAGCGCCGCCTCGCGGTCGGCCACCATTTGCAGCAACGCCTGCAAATCCCGGGTATCGCCCAGCCCGTCCTCACCGGCCAAGCCATCGCGCAAGCCGCTGGTGTAGGTGGAGAGGCCGCCTTGGACGTGGCTGAGGGCTTTGGCAATGCTGTCGCTGCCAACGATCAGGGCGGCAAGTTCCTTGGACGCATAGGCATCGCTGAAGGCCAGGGCCGTCCCGCTTGTTAGGGACTGGGCCGGCTCGCTCACGAGGCCGCAATCCGCCTCCGACGCGCCAAGGAAAACCACGACATACTCACCCAGGGTGGCGGAGGCGATCACCAGGTTTTTCTTGGCCACCACGGCGAGCAGCTTGGTCGCGGTTTCGGCACCAATCGCTTCGTCCATCGAATCGCGGTCCTTGCCCATCTCTTCGGAGAGTTTGGCCCCCAGGAGTTTGAAGCCACTGAATTTGCCGCCGGCTTTCTCAAAATCCACGGTTTCCACCACGTCGCCAGCCGACCCGATGTTGCCCAAGGTTTCGGTCACGGCCGCGGCCACCACCGCTTGTTTGTCCTTGGCGGTGCGGAACGCCATATAGATGGGCGGCATGTTGGCCTTCTCTAACAAACCAAGGCCGCTTTCCGGATCGTTGATCAGGTTCTTGGCCAGTTCCTCGCCGAAGCCGCCCATCGAACTTTGGATTGCGGAGAAATCGCCGGCCTTGGCCGCCGCCACATAGGCCTTGGCCAACGCGCGCATTTGGAAATAACTGAGGCGATTGCTGAGGGTGGCGAGATTGCCTAACTGTTCGCCGGCGGATTTGCCCACGGCAACCGTCACTTCCAGGCCGAGCAGGTCGCCTGGTCCGATGGGGCCCGCCGCATTTTCGTCGTCCTCGGACGGTGCGGCTTTCCCTGTCATCGGCGTAGCGGCGTCGTCGGCATCTTCGTCGGCTGGAACGGCACCCGTGGCGCCTCCGATGACCGCGCCGGCACCAGCGCCAAGCAGGGCTCCGGTGGCGGCGTCGGCAGGCTCCTTGGCCGCCTTGGGCTTGGCTGCGGCGGGTTTGGTCTTCTCCTGCTCACCCTCCGGAATCGCGAAATCCTCATCCTTGGGCTTCTGATCCTTGTCCATGCCTTCCTCGGGTGGCATCGGAGCCATGCCCCTGCCCATCATGCCGCCGCCGATTTGCTCCTCGATGACCTTCCAGAGCTTCATGCCCTGGGCCCGATCACTGACCTTCTTGCCGTTGTAAATGGAAATCACCGACTCGGTGTTCTGCGGCAAATAGCGCACAAAGCCGAGCTTGGCGGCACGTTCCTCCGGACTCAGCGCCTTGCCTTCCGGTACCGCTGACGTGACCGCAGTGGCAGGATTCGTCGGACTGGTCGGAACCGTCGGACTGGTCGGACCTGCCGGGCTGCCCGGAGTCTTCGGTGCCGCCGGGCTCGTCTCGCCGGGACTCGCCTCCGCCGGGGTGGTGGAAGCGGCCGGCTTGGCCGGTTCTTCGTTCTTCTTGCATGCTCCGAATGTGAAAATCACCGCCGGAATGACCACCCAATATAATCGCGTTTTCATAGAAGCTCGAAATCTAGGGCTTCTCGCACCGACTAGCAAGCACAATGGCTGCCGTCGCAAAAAAACCAAAAAAACCGGTGTGCAGGCTCAGTCCGGGTTGCCGGTATTTCTTGGCCCGGTTTGAATTTCCGGGGTTGCGCAAGCGCCCGCTTCGGGCAATGATGGGTTCGACGCACCCCCATGGCCGCCCGACCCACCACGCCCGCTCGCAGCGATTTGTTTCCTTTCGACCTCGTCCGCCCGCAACTCGAGCGCGTCGAGGCGGCGATTCGCGAACAAATCCGCGCCTTCGATCCGGCCGTCGAGCCATATGTCGATTACGTCTGCAACACCTCCGGCAAGCGCATCCGGCCTGCGCTGGCCATCCTCGCCGGCGGTGCCACCGGCGGCGTCAGTGACAAGCACCTCAAAATCGGCGTCATTCTCGAACTCATCCACATGGCCACCCTGGTGCATGACGACATCATGGATGGTGCCACCACCCGGCGCATGGTGCCCACCGCCAACGCCAAATGGGGCGGTGCCCTCTCGGTGTTGCTGGGCGACGCGCTGTTTTCGCACGCCTTGACGCTGGCCACTGATTTTGACAGCATCGACATCTGCCGCAAGGTCGGCAATTCCGCCCGCGAAGTGTGCCAGGGCGAAATGATCCAGACCCAGCGCCGCTTCGATCTATCGCTTTCCAAGGAGGACTATTTCCGCATTATCGAAATGAAAACCGGCGTGCTGTTTGCCGCCGCCACCGGCCTGGCCGGCAACCTCTCCGGCGTCGATGCCGACACCGAGGCGAGGCTCTACAGTTATGGCATGAAACTCGGCACGGCCTATCAGATTTACGACGACTGCCTGGATCTCGTCGGTGCCGAGGAAGTCGTTGGCAAAACCTTGCGCACCGATCTGGCCAAGGGCAAACTCACCCTGCCCATCCTCAATTTGCTCGAAACCGCCTCCGAATCCCAGCGCACCAAACTCAACAAGCGAATCCTCGACCAGCAGCCGCTGGACCTGCCGGTGCTCGTCGGCATCGCCGAATACGAGGGCTCGATCGAAAGCGCCGTGGACACCGCGCTTGAGTTGTTAGAAGAAAGCCGCCGCGATCTCGAGCCCCTCGACGCCTCGATCCACTCCGACGCCCTGGCCCAGATCACCTGGTTCCTCGCCGGCCTGCTCAACAAGTGCCGCCGCTAACCTGCGCAACAAGTGGGGCACGGGCGGCCCGCCCAATACAGTTCGGTTAGCAGATAGTTTGGCAATTGATGGCTCCGGGCAGGATGCCCCGACCACGGTGGCACGGGCATCCTGCCCGCTGCCATTCTTCCTTTCCATTCCAGCGCCGCCTATACGAACAGTATTGGGCGGCCCGCCCGTGTGACAATGATCAGCGAGGCGCGGCACCGCAACCACCTTGCAGAGCGGTGCTCCGCCAACCCAGACCGCCCCGCCCGAGTTGGCGCGCTGTCAAGCAGGTTTTTATAAAAGGAGTCTCCTATTGTCGGAGCCGGCGGGGCAGGGCGTTGGTCGCAACGCGTTGGGGGTGATGGCTGCGCACCGGGGAATTCGGACTCGGCCCCCCCGCATTCTGACGAATGCGCCTACGGGGGGGCTAGCCGAAAAATTCCAACTGGTGGCCTTCCCCGGGGTCCTCGAAGCGCACGCCGGCGCCGAGGAGGCGCACGGGCCGGTTGTTGCCGCGCCGCCACGCTTCGGTAAGAAGCTGCTCGAAAACCGCCGGATCCAGGGCACGACTGGCGCGCTCGGCGGTGGTGAGGGCGAAGTCTGCGAACTTGAGTTTGACCACCAGCGAGCGAATCACGCGCTCGGCGTGGCTGAGGCGCAAGTCCTCGGCGAGTCCTTCGATCAAGCCGCGTAACGGCGGCACCAGCGCGGGCAGGGTCAGGATGTTCGCGCCAAAGGTCAGCTCGCTGCTGAGCGATTTGCGCGGCCGCTCCGGCTCGACCAGGCGCGGGTCAAAGCCGCGGCACAGTTCCCACAATTCGAGGCCCCATTTGCCAAAGCGCCGCATCAGTTCGACCCGTTCGATCACTTGCAAGTCGGCGCAGGTGGCTACGCCGAGGGCCGCGAGTTTCTCGCGCATCTTGTGGCCCACGCCCCACAAGCGGCCCACCGGCAGCGCGGCGATGAACGCGGGCAGCTCGGCGTCGCTCACCTCGAATTGGCCATCGGGCTTGTTCCAGGCGGAGGCGATTTTCGCGATGAGTTTGTTAGACGCGATGCCGGCGGAGGCGCTCAGTCCGGTTTCCTCGCGGATTTGGGCGCGGATTTCGCGGGCGACGACCGCGCCGCCGCTCTGCCAATGGGACACATCCAGATAAGCCTCGTCGAGCGAGATGGGTTCGATCAGCTCGGTGAAGCGCGCGAAGATGCTGCGGATGCGGGCGCTTTCGCTGCGATAGAGATCGAAGCGCACGGGCAGCAGGATCAGGTGCGGGCAGGCCTCCAGCGCCTTGAACACGGGCATGGCGGAGCGACATCCGAACTTGCGCGCCGCGTAGTTGGCGGTGCACAGCACGCCGCGGCGGCCGGTGCCACCCACCGCCACCGGCACACCGCGCAGCGCCGGATTCTCCCGCTCCTCGATCGCCGCGTAAAAGCAATCCATGTCGATGTGGATGATCTTCCTCATGGCTGGCCCCGAATCGAGGGCACGGCCTGGCAGACGTCGCGCCAGCCGGGAAAATTCCAGCGGTTGGGAAAGCCCGCACATTGGTCCGGCTTGACCGGATGGATCCGGCACTCCGCGCCGTCCAGCATGATGCACTCGTGGTTGGCCTTTTCCAGCAGGGAGAGCCCCTGCCGGTCGCTGCGCAGGCGGGTGAAGCCCGCGACGAACGCGTTTTCCGTTAGACCGAGGAACGCGGCGATGCGCGGCACGTCATGGTCCTCCAGCCTAACATCCCCGGGCCATTTGCAGCAGGCCGTGCAGCGCTGGCAGACGTAGAACACGTCCGGGTCGAGCTGGACACCGGGGTTGGCCGGGCTGCCATGGTCCTGCAACATGGGCTCAAGGGGCGGCGGCAATGCGTTGATAGTGGAAATTGACACGGTTGAGAAATGCCTGCCACTTGGCACCGGGGCGGCCGTTGGTGAGCAGGAGATGCGGGCAGTTTTTGTTAGGCGGGTGTTTGCCACGGCGCGGCCAGTGGTAATGCGGCACGACATTGCACAGCGGGATGTGATTGCGGTACATCAGATAGGCGGTGAGCTTGGCGGTGCGGTCGAGAGTGGCCTGCCAGTTGTTGCCGCGGTTCTCGCACATTTCGATGCCGATGGACAGGCGGTTGCCGGGGCCGTCGAAGTCGGCGTGCTCGCCTTGCTCATTGATGGGCATGTGCTGGATCGCCACGCCGTCGTCCACGGTGAAATGCCAGATGAGGAAACCGATTCGGTTGCCGCCAGGGCGCATGCCGGAGCGCAGCGTGCCGCGCTTGAGGGCCTGTGCGTGGAGGGCGGCGCCGGCGGTCGGGTTCTCGGTGCTGTGGATGGTGATATAGCGCGGGGTCATCGGCCGCACCACCTTGCGGCCATAGGTGCCGCGCGCCACCATGTCGCTGCGCAGGTGCACCTCGCGCAGCAACCCGGCGGCCGAGACACTGTCGCCACGCGGGGTGAAAGCCGAGTCGGACGCCGAGTCGCCGCCGGACGGCCGGCCATAGCGCTGGTTCCAGTAATCCGGCCCGCCGCCGGGAGGACCGATCGGGTAGCACTGCAAGCTGCACAGACACAGTGCCACCAGCGGGATCAGCGAACAAATGCGTTTCATGCGCGCTAGCTTACGCAGCGATCCGGCGCATGCCAAAAGATAAAGTTCTAACATGTGAAATGTCCTGTCACAGCGGTACGACCCGTCACGAGGTGGGTTTGCCCAGCCGTCCGCGGTCTTGACAAAGCCGACCGACCCGCAGAGGCTCTGCGGCCCTCTGCCATTTCTATCAAACCACCATCATGAAACCTACCTCATCTTATTTTGCCGGCCTCGATATCGGGGGCACCACCGTCAAGGCCGTTTTGGTCGATGCCCAAGCCGAGCAGGCCGGCGCGCTGGTCGAAGTGCGCAGCCTCGTCAAGGACGGCTACGAGGCGACGTTTGGCCAATTGGAACTGGCGCTTGAGCAACTTGCCGCCGGTGCCTGCATTGAGCGCAGTGCCATCGCCGGCGTTGGTCTGGACGTGCCGGCGCCCAGCAGCGACGGAGTGATTTGGGGCCGGGCCAATCTGGGCGACGACTGGGTGGGCACCGACATTCGCGGGCTGTTGTCGGCCCGCCTCGGCGTGCCGGTATTCATGACCAACGATGGCAACGCCGCCGCGGTGGGCGAGTACGCCGTGCGCAAGTCCTATAACAGCAGCCTGATGTTGGTTGCGCCCGGCACCGGGTTGGGCGGCGGTTTGGTGCTGCCCGGGGGCCGTTGCTATGAGGGCGTCAATGGCTTGGCGCTCGAAGTCGGCCATGTGAGTGTGCCGTTCCGCGAGGACGACGGCAGCCTGCCGGCCTGCTCCTGCGGCCTAACCGGTTGCTCGGAGGCCTGGGTGTCGCTCATGGCCCTGCGCCGCAGGTTGGGGCTGGAACTGGCCAAACCGCAGTGGGCCGCTCATCCGCTCAATCAAACCGACGCGCCAATCGAGGAGAAAGCCTTCCGCCTGCGAGAGTTCGCCCAGCATGGGGACGAACTGGCTGTTAGTGTTTTCCGCCAGCAGGGATTCATCCTCGGCTTCCTTATCGCCGATCTGGTGCGGGTGTTCGATCCGGGCCTGGTGGTCATCGGCGGCGGCCTGGCCGAAACCTCCTTCCGCGACCTCTACATGACCTGGATCGAGGAAGGCTTCGCCGACCGCGCCTGGGCGGTGTACCGCTTCAGCCCGCTCGACCAGGACAAGGCGACCACCCGCTTCGAATGGGCCATCGGCGGCGACGCCGCCGCCGCCATCGGCATGGCCTATGCCGCGCGCGAGTTGTTTCAGTGAAGCCGCCTCTTCCCCAGATGACACCGAAACAACGCATCAAGCGACTGATTGCCGCCGTTCCAAACCTTACAGAGTTTCAACTGAAACTGCTTGACGGCGTGGTTCATGCTTTCGGGCAGCCAGAAAGAATTCTGGCGAAAGCCCGATTCCACGCTAGTCACCCCGGAGGTGCTGGAGGATTTCGTTGTGAAAAGTGGCGGTGTCGCTGTCCCGACGCGAACTTTCGCAATATCCACATATTCTGGTTTCGCCTCGATGCCCACACATCGCCGGTCAGTTTCAATCGCTACCACACCAACGGTGCCGCTGCCGAAGAACGGGTCCAGCACCAGCCCTCCTACGGGAGCTCCTGCGAGAATACATGGGCGCACCAAAGCCCGTGGAAACACCGCGAAATGGGCTTCCTTGCAGGGTTCGGTGTTGATGGCCCATACCGTTCTCCGGTTCTTCTGCGTCTTGCCGTCCGCCGCCCGTTCCTTGATCGACTCCTGATCAAAGTAGTAGTTCTCACTCTTTGAAAACATGAAGAGGTATTCATGCGAGACAATGCCGCGTTCCATGCTGCGCACTCCGGCATCCAGATAGAGTTAGGCCGTCAGCAAGTGCGACGTGTCAGACCCTTCCTTTCACCGTCATCGTTTGCGCTCGGTTTCCCGCTTGCGCTTTGCACGGCTTGACCTAGGCTGCGGGGCCGTGACCCGGAGCAAAGTCATTCTCAGAGCCTTGTTAGTCCTCATCCTGGTGTGGACGGCCGTCTGGGGCATCCGCACGTATGCGGACTCGAGGAGAAACTCGGCGGAGCGCGTCGCACGGGTCATCGCCAAGGCGGACTTCGCGGATTGGTCCGGCCGCACCACACTGCCGGACAACGCCGAGGCGCGGCACCGCGACGCGCGGTTGCGCCAGATCGCGGGCCGGGTGAACCTGTTGGATTTCCAGGAGCGCGAGGCGCACCGCCATGACGGCAGCGACGCCTCGCTGTTCAGCAAACTCAGTCCGCAAGAGAAAGCCCGCTACATGGATCTGACGGTCATGGAGTCGTTCAAGCACCTGATGAAATCGCTGGACGCGATGCAGCCGAAACAGCGCAAGCAATTCATCGAGCAGGGGCTCAAGGAGTTTGCGCAAGGCGGCAGCGAGGAGGACGCCGCGCGCGCCAAGGCCATGGGCGCTGATATGCTCAGCAAAGTCAGCGTCGAGGGCATGCGCGCCTATCTCGAATCCGCCAGCCCCGACACCCAGCTCAAGCTCGCGCCGCTCATCGACATGGTCAACGAAGCCGTGCAAGGACTGCGCGGCAACGAATTCGGCCACCGCAACGAGAACTAACATCCCCCATGCTCGAAGCCCGCGACCTGTGCAAATCCTTCGGCGGCAAACCCGCCCTCGACCACTTCTCCTTCAAGGTGGAACGCGGCGAGATCTATGGGTTGTTAGGCCACAACGGCGCCGGCAAAAGCACCACCCTGGGCATCATCCTCGGCATGGTCATGCCCGACGCCGGCGACGTGACCATCGGCGGCGTGTCGGTGCGCAAGGACCGCTCGCAGGCGCTGCGCAAGGCCGGGGCCATCTTCGAGACTCCGGCATTCTACGACTACCTCAGCGGCTGGGAAAACCTGCGCATCCTCATGGGCTATTCCGGCGGCTTCGATCCGCCCGCCGCCAGCGCCATCGTCGAACGCGTGGGCCTGACCAAACGCATTCATTCCAAAGTGCGCACCTTCAGCCACGGCATGCGCCAACGCCTCGCCCTGGCCCAGGCGCTGCTGCCCGAACCGGAGGTGTTGTTGTTAGACGAGCCGACCGACGGCCTCGACCCCGAGGGCATCAAGTGGTTCCGCGATTTCATCCTGCAACTGCGCCACGAGCGCGGCATGACGGTGCTGTTCAACTCACATCTGTTAGCCGAGGTCGAGCTGATGTGCGACCGCGTGACGATCCTGCGCGATGGCAGGCGCGTGTTCGAGGGCGCGGTGGGTGGCTTGCACGATGACGCGCCGCTCTTTGACGTCGATTTCGACCCGTGGGACGGCGTGCCCGGCCTGCTCCACGCGATGGGCGGCGAGCTGGTGGCACCCGGCCGGATTCGCCTGCCGCCCGCAGCCGACCCCGCCGCGCTGGTCGAGTCTCTCGTGCGCGCCGGCATCCGCGTCCGCGCGCTGGCGCCCGTCCGCCGCTCGCTCGAGGACCTTTACATGGACATCCACAACGGCGCCGCCGCAGTTCCTGAGCAGTCCCCAAGTTAGACGACAAGCCATGCTCTTTCTCCAACAACTCCGCGGCGAACTCCGCAAGCTCTTCGCCCGCCCCCGCACCTGGATGGGCTACGGCGCGTTCTTCCTCATGGAGGCACTGATCCTCTTCGTGTACAAGCGCGAGGGCAGCCAACGCCACATGCGCGGGCTGATGGAGCGCAACGGCCTCGAATTCGGCACTTATTACAGCTCCCTCACCATCACCTTCACCATCCTGCTGGTGAGCATGTTCTTGTTAGGATCGATCTACTTCGCGCTGGTGGCCGGCGACATCGTGGCCAAGGAAAACGAGGACGGCAACCTGCGGATGGTTTTCGCGCGGCCGGTGAGCCGCCTGCGCCTGCTGCTGGTGAAGTACACCGCCGTGTCGCTCTATACCATCAGCTTCGTGTTTTTCGTCGGCGTTTCCGGCTATCTGATGGCGGTGCTGGCGCTCGGCAGCGACGGCGGCTTGTTTGTGATGGAGCCGCGCATGAAGGTGTTCGCCGCCTATCCGGACTGGTGGGAAGGCGCCTCGCGGCTCGTCCTGGCCGCCGCGGGCATCGGCGTGAGCATGCTCACCCTCTCGTCGCTGGCCTTCATGTTTTCGTGCTTCAAGATCAAGCCCGCCGCGGCGACCATCATCACGCTCACGATCCTGTTCGTGGACATGATCCTACAGGGTTTCCCGTTCTTCAAACCCTATGAGAGTTACTTCGTCACCTGGCGCATGAGTGCCTGGGTGTTCTTCATGGAACCCCACCTGTCGTGGCCCAAACTCGTCGAGGCCTACGCGTTTCTGATAGGCCTGGACATCTCGTTCTTCACCGTCGGCTGGGCCGCCTTCCAGACCCGCGATTTCAAGACCTGAGCCCCCAATGGCTGCGTCTGCCAGGAATGCCGCCCATGTGCCAATGCATACTCACTTGCCAGGCAGATTGTTGGCAGGTTCGATTGCTTCGCATGTCAGCGGCTGAAGCGGCGGAGCACGTCGGGAGGCACCGAGTTGCTAGTCACCCAGGTCTTGACGGCAGCGGCATCGCGTTTTGCCCATTCGCCGAGCATGCTGTAATAGAGATGGCGGCGCTGGTCCGGATCGGAGATGCCCTGGATCCATGCGGCCGATTGCTCGGGCGCGCGGCTATCACAACTCCACACGAACTCCTCCACAACCTTGTCATAGCCCGGGATGCCAGCGAGAGTGGACGCCCAGCTTGCGGTTTTGGCGATGTCGGCGGATGACATGATGGGAATGATGCCACGTGCGGCTTCGGCCTGGGCCGTCGGTTGGAGTTTTTGCAGCCACTGGGTGGCCGAGGCCGTGTCGTCCTTGGCCAAAGCTTGGGCGACGCTGCGCGCGGCACGCGCCTGGCTTTCCGCATCGGTGGAGGTGGCCAACCAATTGGCCGCCTGCGCCGGGTCCTTGGCAGCGAGGCGGTCGGCCACCGAAGCTACGAAGCCTGCGCGCAACGCCGGATCTTCAATGGAGGCCGGAAACGCCATGGCCGCATCCGTCCCTTGCATGAACAGGGCCCGGGTGATCGAATCCACCGCATAGCTGCGCTCGGGACCGAAGGGCATCGATTGGGTGAGTTCGGACGCACGCCCAATGTCAGTGGCGGCGATGCCGCGAACGACCGCCGCCAGGTACGGGTTGGCCCCTTCCGCGGGCTGATGGTCGAGGGCCCAGCGCTCGGCGGCGGCCCCGTCCCGGCCGGCCCATGATGCTAGAATGGTCGAGGAGTCCCTGCCGCCGCCGGATTGCTTTTCCGTATAGGCGAGGGCACTCAGCGGATCGGCCTTGGCCCAACTGCGCAAGATCAGGTCGAATTCGCCGCGCGAATCGCCGTAATGATCCATGCTGCGGTATTGCTCGGCCACCGCGGCAAAGTCGTTGGGCCCGAGACGGCCGAGCAGGTCCAGAAGCGCCGCATGTCGCTCTAACGGATCGGCGATGCGCACGATGCCCTCCATCCGTTTGATCGCCGGCTCATTGGCATGGGCCTTGGAGGCTTTCGCATCGCGGTGTTCGCGCAGTGCGGCCGCCCGCTCATCGCTGCCGGGCCCCCCGTCACTGCGACTGGTACCGGCGCGTGCGGCGTCATCGCCATTCCCGCCGAGTTGCCTGGCCAGCGGCCCGTAACTGACGAGTGCCAACGCGACTCCCGCGGCAAAGACCGCTGCGTGGGTGAGGATGAATTTCCGTGTTTTCATGGCTGTGCTCCGAGTTGCCTGCGGATACGCGCCCGAGCCGCGCGATCTGTCAACTCATCGCATTTCCGCTAGAGGCGCCGACGTGACGGTTTTCTAACAACGCCTGCCCGCCGACGACTGCGCCGACGGAAATCGGAGAAAATGCTGTTGAGGAATGGTCCACCGACCCCGGCGCACCTCTCCCTGATCCCGGCGTGCCCCCCGGCTCGGCGGATGTCGTGCACTTCAACATCGCCGGCCAGAACTCTAACGAAACAGTCAGCTTGGACCTCAATCAAGCCGCCAACGGCCTGGTGTTCGACAGCAGCGGCACGGTCACCATCGCCAGCGGTGATCCGGGCACCAATACGCTGACCCTCGGCGGTTCCGGCATTGTCGTCAACAGTGGCGCCGGCGCGGTAACCATCAGCGCGCCCGTGCCGCTCGCGAGCAGCGGCACCTTCAACGTAGCGGCGGGCACTTCGCTCACCGTCAACGGGAGCCTGACCGGGACTGGGCCAACCTGCAAAAGAGCGGGGCGGGCACTTTCAATCTCCATGGGAATCTCTGGAACCCATCCGATACTTGGCATGAGCAACTCACCGTCAACGCGGGCAAGCTGAACCTGACCAACAGCGATGTTCGCAGCACCGCGATCTTCACCAACAACTCCAGCGCCGCAGGCAACAGCCTCACAATGACCACTTCCACGGTTTACATTGACGGCTCCAGCGACTGGGGTTCCTTGCTTGTTGGCTACAATGCCGGAGTGGGTGCGCATCCCTTTAATATGGACGGAGGATCCTTAACCACCTTTTTTGGCGGCATTTTGCAGGGCTATAGCGGAGGAGGGGTGAGGTCCATCGCAACCTTCGACAATGCCGCTGCCGTGAACCTCAACGGTGGCTCCGCATGGTGGATGGGGGACAATGGCGGCCAGCATGGCTCCCAAGCCGCGGTGATCCGCAGCGGCACGGTAACCCTCGACTCGTCGAGCATTATTCAGGTTGGCGTCGTTGGCGGCCTCAAGTTCGCCATCACAAACACTTCCAGCAATCGCATCACCGGCACCGGCACCGTTGAACTGGACGGCAGCTTCACGATAGATGCCAGCGCCGTGACGGCCAGCTCCGGCACCTGGAGCCTGGTCGATGTCGCCAGTCTATCCGAAGTGTACGGCCCCGACTTCGCCCTGGCCGGCGCGGAGTGGACCGCTCTTGGCGGCGTCTGGACCAAGCTCGACGGCCTCAAGACCTGGACCTTCACCGCTGACACCGGCATCCTCACCCTCACCAGCAGCGCCGCGGCCTCCTATGCCGACTGGGCCACCGCCTTCACCAGTCCGCCCCTTGCCGACAGCGCCGCCAATGCCGACCCCGACCACGGCGGTCTAACCAACGCGGTGGAGTATGTCCTCGGCACCGACCCGCGCTTTTCCAATCAGGGTGGTCCCGTGTCGTCGATTGTGGGCACCGACCTCATCTTCACCTTCAACCGCAAGGACAGCTCGGAAACTCCTGACGTCGGGTTGCGCGTCGAAGTCAGCACCGATCTAACCGACTGGACGAGCCTCCCCGGTTACGATGTTGGCGCGACCACCGCCAGTTCGTCACCCGGTGTGAACGTGGCCGAAAACGGAGCCAACGACGACATCATCACGGTGACGATTCCGATGGGGGCCGCCGCAAAGAAATTCGCCCGCCTCACCGTCACGATCGCGCCCTGAGCGAGGCTATGCCTGACCCGGCGTAGCTCGCCGCAGGTGAACGGAGTGATTTGTTAGCATCCGGGGAGAGATCCTCAAGGCAGCAGGGCAAACACCCCTTTGGCGGCTTTGAGAGATATCTTCTGGTTTTTGGCGTAGGCCGCCGCTCCTGCGGCGCGGATGTCCTCGAACGACCCGTGCTTCGCCCACACCGGCAACGCATCCCGCAGGATGAACGCTCCCGGATACATCAACTGCGTCGTCAACATCACCGGACGGGCACCCAACTTGGCCAGCCGGTCCTTGAAGTAGTTTTCGCTCATGCAGCACAGGATGATCGCGTCACAAGCTTTCTGCGCCTTGGCCGCAGGCGGATCGACCGGGCCGTCCATCAGAACGTTGTGGCCGATATACACGCACAGATCATGGCCGCCGGAAACCAATGCGGTCTCAAACGCGGTCAGGCAGGCCTTGATTTCCGATCCGCGCCATGCCTCGGCTGTCACTTCGATCGTGCCGGCATCATTCAGATAGACCACCCGTTCAAAGATCCGCTTGTCATCGACGATTTCCTTTTTCTGGAGTATCCACGTCTTGCTCGTCCGGAAACATCCGCCAAACCCTTCGGTGCATCCCCAATACAGATTGGCTTCCGGTTTGTCGCCGTCACCAATCGCCTTGGGAACCGGTTGGATCCCCTGGGTGGCATTGTCACACAACGCCACGAAAACCGCGACCTTCATCGGCGCGGCCCACGCGGAATGGACCAGAATGAGGACAAGGATGAACCAGCGCATGCACCTGACTATACCGCATCCATGCCGCCAGCAATATCAATATCTTTGCGACGGGGACTCAGACCGAGCGAAATGAGAAGAAAATTGAAGATTGATGATTCCCGATTGTTGATCTGTGATGTGAGCTCGGATTCACCTTCACCCAATCCCCTTCTTCAAATCCCTAACACTCCAGAGTGTTCCGCTTGCCGCCGCCGCGTTGCCCCGCAGCTTGCGCGCCCCGCTCCGGCGTTTCTCCCCAAACCGATCACGGCACGCACCAAACACCCCATCGACAAACTCCCGGCTCCCGATCACCGCCCCATCGGTGAAATATCTAACCCGGCAGCGCAGCATCTTGCCCAGCGCCACATCCCGGCTGCGCTCAAGTCGTGCCGATTCCGCTTCCACCACCTCCTTCTTCATGCCTTTTCTAACCACCTTCACCTCGCGTTTGCCTTCCTCGCCCGCCACTTCCCGCAACTTCTCCTCTCCTTCCGCTAACAAGAGCATCCGGTATTGCTTCGACACGTTCCCCGCCCAATGCCGCGCATCCGCCTCATAGCCTTTGTGCGCCATGATCGCCCGTACCAAGCCCGCACGGGCCTTCTTGCCATTGCCTTTCGCTCCGCCGCCCATCGCCTCGCCATAGCTGCTCCACCGATAGTCCGCCGGATCCGCCACCATCCCAGCCCGCACCGGGTTGAGGTCAATGTATGCCGCCATCGTCCGCGATGCCACACCGTCTTCCACCAGCACGCTTTTGAAGCGGCTCTCCCACAGCGTGCCCGTGCGGGCGTGACGGGTGTTGAACCACCGGGTGAAGCGTGCCAGCAGGGTTTTCATGTACTCGCCAAGGTCGTGCATCCGGTAGGTGTAGCGCTCGTGAATCGCTGTCGCATACGACACGTCGGCCAGGCCGTCGCGGATCGCCTCGCGGGCCGCTTGCAACTCCTTGGCCACCAACCCCACCGCGTCCGAAGGGTAGATTGCCCTCAAGCGTTGCAGCAACTCCGGGTCCGTCAACCCGCCCGCCGACATGGGCGCAACCTCCAGCAGAATGTGCAAGTGATTGCCCATCAGGCAATAGGACAGCACCCGGCAGCCCGAGAAGTTCTCATCCATCCTCATGTAGCAGCGGAATTGCTCCTTATCCTCTGCCTCGAACGCCAACCGGCGTTCCACCACCCGCGTGACGCAGTGGTAGATCACGGGTTTCTCGGTCGAGTCCTTCCAGCGTGCCAGCCAGCGCGCGCGTCTCATCGGATTGCGCTGGTTCGGTCGTCGGTGCGGGGGTGAAATCGGGGTCGCCGACGGTAGCCGGTCGCATTTCGGCGGAGAGTCAACGACAATCTTCAATTATTTGTCCGACCCCAAATATGAGACCCCAAGTATGGGAGAATTTTCCAAAAGAATCCTTGGCAAAGCGGGCCGGATTGCTATGTTCGCGTTTGAGGAACTCTCCCATGATTCTGACGAAGTCCCCCTTTTTCCGCGTGGTCGCGCCCGGCCAACACCTTGGTCGGCTCCTTCACCGCTTTTTTCAGATTTTCAGATTTTACCCAGTCATCCCCCATTTCCCCGCCCTCCGGTCCCGGTTCGTGCGGGCGTAGCTACGACGATCAAACCCTGACCTAAAATGAATACGAGAATGCATGCGCCGATGCCCATTCCTGCAGTTACGAAACTCGTGGCCGCCTGCTGGATGGAAGCCGAGAACACGGCACGCGACTTGTTGGCGAAGGAGTACCCAGACATGGACGAAGACTTCATAACCAAATTCTTTTACGGCAAGTTACGCAGTGCAGTGCAGCTGGCAAGTAGTAAGGGTGCCGTTAGCAGGGCCTTTCTCCACGACCTCCATACCGCGTTTCCGCATTTCCAACATTTTAACGAACTCAGCAACTATGCAGATCGAATTGGTGCGACAATAACACGTCATGCGCCCGAGACCGAAAAGAAGTCAGGAGGCGATCTCGGCATCCTCTTTGTTCGCCCGAATGTCACGGAACAGACGCCTTCAATTCTGGATATAGACCCTGAATACCATCGCGGCTTACTATGCCAAGCCAAGATATTGCGGCGTCCGCGGCAAAGACGCAAACCTCAATGGGGCGGCTTCTCGAAAAAACAAAGAACCATCTTGCCGGCACGTTTGGATTATTTGTCGATGCTCCTGTATAAGTATACTGACGCTGATCGGCAATTTCTCGCTCCATTTCGTTGGCAACTCTGCGCTGATGCTCAATTCGATGAGGTGGAACAATGGATCAAGTCCGGTGAATTTCGCGACACATGCACCTCTGAAAGGATTGTCTCTCAGCTCGGCAACGCCGCGATTGGCACCTCGAATAAGGAAGACATTAAGAACTTCATTTGCCCGTCCACGCGCGAGACGCTGACCATCAAGATCGGCTGGCCGCCGGGCGATGCCCCTCCTCCGCAACTTGACTTGGCGTATCAGTCAGACGAACGGGTTCGGGCTTGAGACTAGGGCTCTTGTTGGTCGGTGACAGGTGGCGGCCATGTCTTCGCTATCGCAATGGCGCAACAAACGGTTGAGTGCCGAGCGTCACCCGCCGACATCAGTTCGAGAATGGGCTCATATGTAGCCACCGGCAAGCTGATGGTTTGTTAGGACATGATTTCGTGCTGAGAAAAAACCCGGCCGCTGCGCGGCGGACGGTGGTGCTAGAGCGGCACTTTACGCTGCGTGCGCCGCTCGCCCTTCACTCGCCGGAGGTTCGTCCCTCGCCCCCGCTCCTTCAGGCTCGCACCCACTGGCTCATGGCCCAACCGGAACTGCGGCCACCCGGAAGCCGGTGTGGTTGTACCGGTAGTCAGGCGTGTTCCTGCGGCAGTATGCCGAGCGGCAGTACGAGCCGTCGTTGTCCCAAGAGCCGCCGCGGGCCACGCGAGACGAGCCATTGTTAGGCCCCGCCGGATCCGTCACCGCATCCTTGGGATAATCGCCAGACCAGTCCGCGCACCACTCCCACACGTTGCCGTGCATGTCAGCCAGGCCCCACGCATTCGCCTGCTTGGTCCCCACCGGATGGGTCTTGCTGCCCGAATTCGAGTAATACCATGCCATCGCGTCCAGGGTGCCGGCATATCCTCCCGTGGTGCCGGCTCGGCACGCATACTCCCACTGCGCCTCGGTTGGCAGCGTCCACCGCCACCCGGTAGGCAACAGACCCTTCGCGTTTAGCTTCTTGCAGAAGTCAGACGCGTCGTTCCAACTCACCGCCTCCACCGGCAAATCCTTGCCCTTGAAGTGGCTTGGGCTGCTCCCCATTACCGCCTGCCACTGCCCCTGGGTCACCTCCGTCCTCCCCAGCCAGAACGCTTTCGTTAGCGTCACCTGATGCGGTGTCTCGTCCTCACCACGTCCATCTTCCCCCACCGGGCTGCCCATCGTGAACTTTCCCGCCGGAATCCAGCACAGAACCATCTTCACCCCGGACGCGATCTCGAACTCTCGCTGCTCTCCGCCTGTCGTGCGCCTCATTTGCATTTCAGACTTTGCGCCAGCGTTCCCCTGATCCGCAGCCTTGCGCAGCCAGTTTGTGGCTGCCTCGGGATTAGGGGCGACGCCGATACCGCTGTCATAACATAGACCTATGAGATACTGTGCTTCAGGGCAACCCCGTTCAGCGGGTGATCGCACCCACTTTACTGCCTGCTCCGCATCCGGCCTGGCGACACCCCAACCTTCTAACAAGCATCTTCCAATGCCAGCCTGCACCCCATCGGGCAATTGGCCCTTGTGATTGGAAAGCCACTGGCGTGCCTCGGGGCTCTCCAGAAAGCGCTGAGTCTTCAGCCAAGCCTCCTTGGCGTGTTCCAAGTCAACCGCCTCGAACACCAGCGACTCCTTGACCGGAATCTCAAGCGAACCGAAGGCCGGTTGTTCTTTGCCGTCGACCGAAATCCGCCACCAGACCAATTCCCCACCCAGTTGCTCCCAGCCGCTGGCGGACAACAATCTTCCCTCGATCATTGTCCATACTGGAGCCTTGTCTTGAAGGTTTCTTTTCAGCATGGCATTGACGGCCTCGCATGCGTCGGAGGCCCTGATCGGCATGTCGGCACCGGGATGATCGGGATCCGGTTGTCGCTTGGCCACCCACCACACCAGTTCCTGTCCCGAGGGATGGCGCAGGCTCACTCTAACACATTTATCCCACATTGACTCAAGCTCGCTGATCAGGTCGGTCTCAACGCCGTTCTTCTTCAATACCAAGGTTCCCGTACTGCGCTCTGGTCTCAACTCCAGCTTGCGGAGCAATCCCGGACTTCCGATCACTTCCGCGAACTCAGTATCCTCGATGGGTGCCACAAACCGCACCGCCACGCGCGTGCGCTTGGCGGGAATCTGGAACGGGCCAGTGGTTGGCAAAGCGTTCCCCACCACCTTGTCTGCAAGGATGACGGGGATCGTCAGATTGTGCGCCTCGACCGGAACATCCCCCCTGTTCAGAAAATTGATCGTGAACGTCAACTTCGGGTCGCGGATCACGGTTCGCAATTCATCGGAAACCGTTTTGGTGTCTGTTTTCCTGGTATCGGTCCCCGTTTCCGCCTGCTGGCTATCCGCCCATTTCCAGTCCAACTGTCCTCCCGCTTTGGCCGCGACCTCGCCCCGGGTCTCAATTGTCCCGCCTGAGTTCAACACCTTGAAAGGGTTCGCCGTCAGGTTCAGCTTGCCTTCGGCAACAACGGAACTCGCAACTTCCCCGCCGACAAAGGCATTCCGGTTGAATTCCTTGCGCCGGGTCTTGAGCAGCGTGTCACTTTCCTGCCTCACCCTTGCGCTGACGGCTTGATCGTCCTTCAGACGCTTCATGTCGAGATCCCAGACCACATCCGCATCGGTGATCGTCCAACCGAACTGGCCGGGGAGATTCGACACCAGAGGATCGGGATCGTCCGCTCCGACAAACCCGTCACCGTCCCAATCGGTGTCTTGCGCGAACGCCTGCGGCGCTAAGCCGATCATCAATAGGATCCATCCGAGAGCGGCTTGGCGAATGACAGTTGTTTTCATGACTTCTACTGCTAGGAATTTGCTTTTGGGGTGAAGGCGGTTGGAAGGGCCGGTGGCCGGACGGCCCGGCGGGAAAACGGCGGCTCGAGCGGCGGAAAAAAAGCCAGCACCGGAGCCGACCAGGGCGTTGGACCGGCGGGATCATGCAAGGGAATGTGGAATTTTGTCAGAATCATGGCAAATCACCTCAAGGGCGAAAATATCTATCCGGCACCCTTTTCCAAGGATTCATTTGGAAAATCCTTGGGCGGCGGATTCTTGGGGTGTGGGTGCCTTTGATGTCAGGTGTATTCGAGGGCGAGAATGCGGCCATCATCCAGCGGGACTTCGGGGGCTTTCCATGCCGGGCTTTGGTCGAACCAGTCTGGGTCAGGCTCTGATGGTTTCCGGGGTTGGTTGAACCAGGTGATGTCAGGTTCGTCGTCGGGAATCCATTCCTTGAGTGGCGGAAATTGGCGTTCATGGGCGAGTATCCATTCAATGATCACATCCATCTCACTGAGATCTGCTGTTCAGTTTGGACGGAATAGCTCCTTACTCTTTGGTTTTCATGCGCAATCATCTCAATCTGGCGCAGATGATTTGCGATCTCGCCGTCAGATTTGAGGCGATCGTGAACCAATCCGTGTAGTTCCGCCAAATGTTCCGGCAATAAGTTTCCTCGTGCATCTCCAGCGATAGTCTGGAGCACGACAGACAACGTATGCTTCCAAGTGATTTTTGGGATCAGAGGGATCAAGTTCTGCCACAACTCATCAAACAAACGACCGTGGAGAAATAGTGCCAGCCCTGCGATCAGCCCATTGCTCGGATTCTCCATAATTTCCCGGCGGATGATTTCCAAGGGGACCTTATCGCTCGATATGACTGCCGTCATTTGGTTGCAGAGCTGTCCTTTCCTGCGCACCCTCTCGTTCTTATCCACATAATCCGAAGAGTCATAGAGATCCGCCAGTTCGCGCAACCGGGTGATGCCTCCGTGCGGGAAGAATGTTTCCTCCTCCCCTAGTTCAGAATCCCAGACAATCACGAACTGGATTCCCCCACCAAATTCTCCCTCTGATTTCGATGGGCCGACAAAATAGACATCGTGATCGCTGAAGCTGTTGAAGTGATTGAGTATGTCACATAGATCCGCCTGCCGACACCTATTTGAGGACGTGAAGCATGGTGCGACGTGGTCAAACATGTCCGCCATGATGCCATCCCAGCCGGACGAAATGTGATTGTCCATATCCACGTCGAGCCCCGTGGAATCGTTGAGAAAGCGCAACAGATGCTCACCGTAGTCCGCAAACGCACCATGCGACGCGAGTGAGGGAATTGTGCGGGCGCGAACCGGTCCGCTTCCAACAAAAAGATATTGCAGAGCACGTTCGCGATCGACCGGATTGGCAGGCAGTTCGCGCTGGGCGTTCTTCAAGAAGCCTTCATACTGGAAATGAAGGCAGAGATCATAAAGTTGCCGCTGTTGGGCATGGTCGATTACATGAGATCCTCCATGCACTTTCATCTTGGCTTGGAAAATCACACTCCGCATCTTCACTACCGTCTTGTCCCTACGCAGGTAGACAAACACCGTCTGAAGGTCCCCGAGTTCGCATTTGTTCGGCAGCAATGTTCCATCCGGCAGGATGCCGCGCACCATCGGCATTTGATGAATGATAATTTGTCTGACCCTTTAAATCCGAGAGTCAACAACAATATTTGATAATTTGTCTGACCCTTTAAATCCGTTAAATAGAAAGCCGGGTGAAAACTACAGATGCCCCAAGCCACGCAAGATTTGATTAATGTTACTCTACGGCTCGCCGATGTGCTCCAAGTCGCTGAAATAGCCGAGGTAAAAACTGCAGATGCCCCAGGCCACGAAGCCCAGGACCGAGGCATACAAGAGCGAGGTGATGACGGTGGCCAAGGTCGCTGCGGCACGCGCGGCATCGGATTGGAACACCACCGACCAGCGCTCCAAATCCCTGTCCAAGGTGCCGGACTGCTCGGCGGTGGCATAGGATCGGGCAAACGCTTTGGGAAAGGCCGGGCTGGCGAGCATCAGCGGACCGAGCTGCCGGCCCTCGCCGGCCGCCACCGCCAGGGCGCGACCCGCCTCGCCCAGGGTGGCGCTGTGGGCGGCCCTGGCGGCGGTTTGGGCGGTCTCGACCATCGAGAGCCCAGCGAGGATGCCCATGTGATAGACCTTGGTAAAACGGGCCATTGCCAGGCTGCCACGGGCCTTTCTAACGAATGGAACGTGGTTCAACAGGCGATCTGGCAGCACCTGCGTCCGGGCGGCGTTGAGCAACACTCGCACCAGCGTCACCAGGATGAAACCCGCAGCGTACGCCACCAGCAAGGCCAGCAGCAATCGCCGCCGAACGAACCCCCGCCCGCGTCAACGCTCCTCAGCGGCTGCGGCAGCACCGTGACGAAGATTCCCAGATGGAGCACGAAAATCGGATAGATCAGGCGCTTCAGCGCGTCCGTCCGCACCGCCGCCAACATCCCGAAATAGTCGGCCAGATGTTGGAAGGCGGCGGCCAGGCGTCCGCCGCGTTCGCCCGCGCCGATCATGCTGCGTTCGAG